>Ga0256914_1003617_pt1 | contig 12080 bp, 10 predicted proteins | sample HulkmetaG_FD_191571 | JGI IMG/M metagenome (GOLD analysis project Ga0256914, IMG submission 191571) | Hydrothermal chimney microbial communities from Main Endeavour vent field at the Juan de Fuca Ridge, Pacific Ocean - Hulk | ecosystem: Environmental > Aquatic > Marine > Hydrothermal vents ...
GCCTTCCGACCGGACCCAGCAGGAGATCCCGAGGTACCGGAACCGGCCGGCATCGGGCAGCCGCCAGCGGAGCGCGGCACGCTGCCCCTCGGGGCCGGCCCGCAGGCGGGCGGCCCCGGAACCGGCGAGCCCGCCCTCGGGGTCCCAGGCGACGTCACCGTAGTGCTGCCACGCCTGCTCCCGTACGTCCCCGGGCGGCTCGCTGGTCCACCGGTGCGGGGCGAGGGGCAGTCCCCGGTCGAAGGTCCCCAGGTCTCCCAGGAGGTCCGGTCCCTCCGGGTGGAACGGGCGGTACGTGGCGAAGAAACCGGTCATGAGGACGAGCCACAGGGCGAGGGCGACGAACCATGGCCCGATCCGCCGCGCCGGCCCGCCCGACACGCACCGCCCGTCCATCCCGTGCATGCCGGCGATTGTACGCGTTCGTCCCGGCCGCGCCCGTCGCGGGAAGACCCGCTCCCGCGCGGGGGAAGCCCCTCGCGGACGAGGTTTCTCGGCGGGAACGGTCCCCCTCGACGAGGGATGCCGGCACCGACCGGGCCCCCCGGGGGTTCTCCCCGCGCGCCTCACTCGCCGTCGCCGGACGGCTCCCGTCGGCGCGCCGCCTTTTCCCGGCTGGGCACCTCGCGGGCCAGGGGTGCCGCGGGTGGCGGCGCCTGGAGCCAGCGAGCGTACTCCTGCCGCCGGTGGGGTCGGTCGCCGGCGAGGATCGCGTACCAGGCCCGGCGGAGTCGCGCGATCTCCGCCCCCGGGAGCGACTCCCGGAGGCCGGCGGCGGCAAGGCGCGCGTCGACCAGGTGGAGGGAGATCGCCGCCGTCACCGAGACGTTGAGGTAGGCGGTCATCCCCCGGGTCGGCACGTGGAACAGGCCATCCGCCAGCGCCGCGAGACGCGGCGAGACTCCCGCCTGCTCGCTGCCGAAGGCCAGGACCACCGGTCCCTCCGGGGAGATCTCCTCGACCGGGAGGGATCCCGGGCCGAAGTCCGCGACCAGCACCCGGAAGCCCCGTTCCCGCAGGTGGCCCACCGCCTCCTCCACGTCCCGCCACAGGTGCACGTCGAGCCACCGGTCCGCCAGGTTGTGGATCCTGCGCGCGAGCCGGACGCGTCCCTGCCGGTGGACGACGTGCACCTCCGCGAGGCCCAGCGCCTCGGCCGTGCGGATGACGGCCGACACGTTGAGGGGGTTGACCAGGTCCTCGAGGAGAACGGTGAGCGAGCGGGTCCGCGCGGCCAGGGCCCGCTCCGCCACCCGCAGCCGGGCCGGCGCCTCCTCCCCCGGGCCCGGGGGCGGGGTTCCCGGTGGAGGGTCCCCGAGCGGTTCCACCCGGTCCTCGGGACGCCGGACGACGTGCCCCTCGTCGCCCCACGGCGCGAGCCACCGGGGATCCCGCGGCCGCTCGATCGCCTCCCTTCCGGCCCGGGCAGCCGCGGCCACGATCCGTCCGAGCACGGGGACGTCGAGCAGTCTCCGGGCGACTTCCAGGTCGGCATCCTCCCGCTCCGGCCCCGACCACCGGGTGCGGCCGTGGTCCTCGTCGAGGACCGCCTCCACCGCGGCGAGGGACGACCCGAGGACCCGCAGGACCTCCTCCATGGCGTCGACCCAGCCGCCCCAGCTCCGCTTCCGCACCCGGCGTTCGCCCACCGTGGCTTCCTCCTCCGGCGGCCCATTCTATCGGGGGGTAGACTCCCGGAACCCCCCCCGGAGGATCGACGATGCCATCCCCCCTCTCCCCCGCCGAGCTGGACGACGTCCTGGGCCGGATCGGCGCCGCCCTCGACCGCGCGGAGAAGGTCCTGCGGGACTTCACCGCCGGGCAAACGGCGGCAAACTGGAAGTCCGCGGGCGACCCGGTCACCGAGGCCGACCTGCGGGTCGACCGGGTCCTCCGCGAGACCCTGCCCCGCGCCGGCGAAGGATGGCTTTCCGAGGAGACCGCGGACACGCCGGACCGGCTGGGCCGGGAGCGGACCTGGATCGTCGATCCGCTGGACGGGACGCGGGAGTTCGTCGAGGGGGTCCCCGAATGGTGCGTGGCCGTCGGGCTCGTCGCCTCCGGCGTCCCCGTCGCTGGTGGGATCCTGAACCCCGCGACCGGGCAGCGGCTGGTGGGGGCCGTCGGGCGCGGCGTGCTCCTCGCCGAGCCTCCCGGGGTGCCCCCCGCCGGTACGCCGCTCCCCCGGGATGGATCGGGGGGAATGCCCCTGCCGGTCCCCCCGGCACCGCCGACCCCGGGGCCGCGAGGCGAACCGCGCCCGGCGACGGTGAGCTCGCGGGAGCGCCTCGAAGGGGCCCTGGTCCTCGCGTCCCGCTCCGAGGTCAAGCGGGGCGAGTGGGACCGGTTCGCCGGTGCGCCCTTCACCGTTCGCGCGTGCGGCTCGGTCGCCTGGAAGCTCGCCCTGGTGGCCGCCGGGAAGGCCGACGCCACCTGGACGCTGGTCCCGAAGAACGAGTGGGACGTGGCGGCGGGGGCCGCCCTGGTGCTCGCGGCGGGGGGTGTCGTCCGGGCCCTGCCCTGGGAGGAACCCCGCTTCAACCGGCGGGACACCCTGCTCCGCGGGTTCGTCGCCTGCGGCCCACGACTCGCCGACCCGATCCGTCGGCTCCTCGGCCTCTGAACCCCGCTCCCCTCCCCGGAGGAGTGGCGCGCGACCCCGCGGCGTGATCCGGCACCAGGACGACGCCGGGCGCCTGCCCCCGGCATGCGCCACCCCTGCACCCGCGACCCGGGCCGCGGAGCGCGCCCGGACCGGTCCGGCCTCCTTTTCCCGTGACACCACCCGGGTGAACGCTGCCCGGGGGCGGCGCCGCCGGGTTCGACGGCAACACGGGGCGGAGGGAGGGCAGCCTCGAGAAGGCGGGGGCCGGGCAGGACGCACGACGGCGCGGGCCGGGGCCCGCGCCGTGGTCGTCATCCCCGGCCGGGATTCAGTGGGCGGGGTTCTGGCCCACCACCAGGATCGCGTGATCGATCGCCTTGTCCAGCGCCTCCAGGATGTCGGTGGGGGGACCCTGGTCCTCGAGGCGCCGCGCGAAGCTGGAAGCGCTGTGGTAGTAGAGGGGCGGCACCCGGTTGAGGGCCACGCAGTACATGTCCTCGACGCACTGCTGGCAGCGGCAGACCTCCGGGCAGCGCTCGAGTTTCTGCTCCAGCATCCGGCAGGCGAGCACCTCGACGGCGTTCCGGATCCGGTCGAGGCGAACTCCCAGGACCTGCCGCATCTCCCCCTCGACGGTGGCCGGGGAGGAGGACAGGGGCTCGCGCTGCTCCTCGCGCTCGTGGTTCTGCTGGTCGGCGTACAAGGGAACCTCCCGCGAAACGGTACGTGTCCTCCCGGCCAAAGGTGGGTCCCCCGGGGCAGCGGCGTCAAGGCGCCGTGGCAGAATGGCCGCGCCGGACGCCGGACCGGGGAGCCTCGATGACCCGAGTCGACACGCCGCCCCGCGCCTTCCCGTGGGGACCGATCCTCCTCCTCCTGGCCGCGGCGGGAGCCGTCTTCGCGCTCTCCCTCGGGGCGCGGGACCTCTGGCCTCCCGACGAGCCCCGGTACGCCCTGGTGGCCCGGGAGATGGTCGAGGGGGGCTCCTGGTTCCTCCCCCACGTCAACGGCCGCCCCTACCCGGACAAGCCCCCCCTGCTCTTCTGGGCGATCGCCCTCGTGTCCCCGCTGACCGGGGGCGTGAACCAGGTCTCCGCGGTCCTCCCTTCCCTGTTCTCCGCCCTCCTCGTGCTCCTGGCGACCGCCCGGCTCGCCTTCGTCCTCCCGGGCCGGGATTCCCGGCGGGCACCGCTCCTCGCCGCCGGCCTGCTCGCCGTCTCCTGGCGGTTCGCCATGCAGGCGACCGTCGGCCAGATCGACATGCTGCTGGCGGCGGGGACCACGTGGGCGTTCCTGCTCCTCGTCCTCGGAGCGGGCCTCGACGCGGGGGGTTCCCCGCGTCCCCGCCTCGCCGTCCTCGCCTGGGGCGTGATGGGGCTCGCCATCCTCGCCAAGGGGCCGGTCGGCCTGATCCTTCCGCTGGGCGGCCTCGTCACCGGGCTGGCGCTTGCCGGGGAGCGGGTTCCCTGGCGCCGCCTGTTCCCGCTCGCCGGGATCGCGCTCCTCCTCGCGGTCCTCGGCGCGTGGCTCCTCCCGGCCTCCCTCGAGGCTCTCCGGGGCGGCAACCGCTCCTGGCTCTTCGACCTCCTGTTCCGGCAGACCGCCGTGCGGTACGTCGCCTCGTGGCACCACTTCCGGCCTCCCTGGTACCTGTTCGTGGTTCCCCTGTACGACTTCCAGCCCCTGGTGCTCTTCGCGCTCCCCGGGCTTGTCGCCCTTCCCCGGGCCTTTCGCGTGGCCCGCCGGGACGGGAATCCCGGGGAGGAAGGCCGGTCCGCCCGGGCCCTCCTCCTGCTCGCCGGGGCGATCCTCTTCGTCCTGGTCTTCTTCTCGATTCCCCGCGGCAAGCGCGCGGTCTACCTCCTGCCCGCCATGCCGCTCCTCGCCGCCCTCGCCGGGATCGACCTGGACCGTCGGCTCGCGGGGCGGGCGCATCCGGGCCCCCTGCGCCTCGCCGCGGCGGTCACGGGCCTGCTCCTCGCCGCTCTCGCGAGCGCTCTCGTCGCGGTCGTTCCCGGGGAGCTGGCCGCCCGCGAGATCTCCCTCGACCCGCGGCCCGTCGCCGTGTCCCTGGGGATCGCCGCCGCGCTCCTCCTCGCCGCGGCCCTCGCCCGGCGGCCGGCCCCGTGGCTCGCCGCCGCCCTGCTCGCCGGGCTGCTGACCTGGGGAGTGGCCTTCCGGGTCGTCCTGCCGGCCCTCGATGCGCGGAACTCCGCCCGGTCGTTCGTCGCCGCCGCCCTGGAGAGGCTCCGGCCGGGCACTCCCGGCGGAATGGTCGACTTCCGGGCCCGGTTCGGCTTCCACGCCGGCCGCCTCGAGGAAGCCCTTCCGTCGGATCACCCGGCGATGGACCGGCTCGCACGCCGCCTCGCCGGGGACGAACCGTTCTGGGTGATCGTGCGGGAGCGGCACCTGCCGGGCCTGCTGCGGCGGATTCCGCCGGATCGACGCCCGGTGGAAGTGTTCCGCCGGGCGGTGGGGAACAGCGTGTTCGTCGTCCTCGCCAACCGGGCGGCCCTCCGCGAGTCGCCGGCCGGGAGCGGAACGAGGGAAACGCCGTGACGGAACGGCGCACGACCGGCGGCTGGGTCCGCACTCTCCTCCTCGTCGCCCTCGCCGGCGCGTCCCTCGCCCCGTCGATCCCCGGGCGGGAGCTGCTTCCGCCGGACGAGCCCCGGTTCGCGCTGGTCGCCCGGGAGATGTTCGCCTCGGGGGACTGGGTCGTTCCCACGCGGGGCGGGCGGCTCTACCTGGACAAGCCCCCGCTCCTCTTCTGGACGGCGGCGCTGGCCTTCCGGGCCACGGGCGGTCCCTCGGAGGCGGCCGCCCGGGTCCCCTCCCTCCTGGCCACCCTCCTCCTCGTGCTGGTGCTGCACCGGCAGGGCCGGCGCTGGTTCGGGGAACCGACCGCCACCCTGGGCACCCTGGTCTTCTCGTCGTTCCTCCTGGTGCAGCAGCGGGGCGCCTGGGTCGCCACGGACGCCCTGCTGGCGAGCACCGTCTTCCTCGCCATCGCCGCCCTGGACCGGGCCCGGGAGGGGGGAAGGCTCGCCGCGGTCCTCGCCGGGACCGCGGCCGCCCTCGGCGTCCTCGCCAAGGGACCGGTCGCCCTCCTGCACCTCGTGCTGGCGGCCGTCGCCGGGCTCGTCGCCGGGGAGCGGGTCTCCCTGCGCCCCCTCGTCCGTCCGGCCGGCCTCGTGCCGTTTCTCGCCGTCGCCCTGCCCTGGCCCGCGCTCCTCGTCGCCCGGCTCGGCTGGAACGCCCCCCGGCACGCGCTCTGGCACCAGAACGTGGAGCGGTTCGCCCGTTCCTGGGACAACCTGGAACCGTGGTGGTACCACGGGAAGGCGCTGTTCCTCGGGACGCTCCCCTGGTCCCTGGTCCTCGTCGGCGCCCTGGCCCCCGCGGTCGCCGGCCCGCTCCTGCGGGAGCGGCGGGCCCGCTGGCTCGCCGCGTGGGTGCTCCTCGAGCTCGGCTTCTTCTCGCTGCCCCACGGCAAGCGGGGAGTCTACCTGCTGCCGGTCTACCCGGCCCTGGCGCTCCTCGCCGCCCGGGCCATCCCCCTGGTCCGCACCCGGCGCGGTCCCCGGATCGCCGGATCGGCGGCCGCCGGGCTCGCGGCGATCGCCGCCCTGGCCGGGGCGGTCTCGATCCTGCTCGGGGGCCCGGGCGTTCCCGCGGCGCTTGCCGACGAGCAGGCGGTCCGCCGGGGTGCGATCGCCCTGCTCCTCCTCGTCGGGATCCCCGTCGGCACGGCGGCCTTCCTGCTCGCCCGGGGGGACCGGCGCTATCCCTGGCCGATCGCCGTCCTCCTCCTCGGCGCCGGGATCCTGTGGCCGACAGCACTCTCCCCGGCGATCAATGCCGGCCAGGGGGCCCGTGCCTTCGCCGCCGCGGCGCGGGAGGTGGTCCCCCGCGGGGCGCAGGTCGCGGTCACCCGCACGAAGTGGGAGATCGTCGCCTGGTACACCGGGTGGTCGATGGAGCGGCTGGTCTCCCCCGACGAGGCCCGCACCTGGCTGGCCTCCCCGGGCTGCCGGGTCGTCCTCGGGCCGCCGGGCGAGCTGGGAGCGCGGGAGCGTTGGCCGCGGGGCAGCCGGGTGCTCCTCGAGGGGCGGCTCGGGAGGCGCCGCTACCTGGTCGTCGGCCGCGGGTGCCGCGGGCTGCCCGGCTCCCGGGACGGCGCTCCCTAGAGGAGCCCGTGGGCGAGGAGCAGCTCCCGGTCGGCGAGCAGGTCCTCCGTCCGTCCCCGGGCGACGACCCGGCCCCCGTCGAGGACCGCGGCCTCCGGGCAGAGCGCCCGGGCGAACGCGAGATCGTGGGTCGCAACGAGCTGCGTCGCCGGCAGCCCCCGGAGCAGTTCCGCCAGCTCCCGCCGGCCCCGGGGATCGAGTCCCGACGTCGGCTCGTCGAGGAGGAGCACCCCCGGCTGGAGGACGAGGACCCCGGCGAGGCAGGCGCGCCGCTTTTCCCCCTGCGAGAGATGGTGGGGCGGTCGTTCCCCGTGCCGGGGCAGGCCGACCCGGGCGAGGGCTTCGTCCGCCCGCCGGGCCGCCTCGTCGCGCGGGACGCCTCGCACCCGCAGGCCCCAGGCCACGTCCTCGCCCACGGTCAGCGAGAAGAGCTGGTCGTCCGGGTCCTGGAAGACGATCCCGACGGCCCGGCGCAGCTCCCGGGCGGCGGCCCGGTCCGTCCAGGATCGGCCGCCGATCGACACCTCGCCCGGGGCGCCGTGGTGGTGGTCGGGGTCCCCCGCCCGGTGGACGTGGGCGTAACGCGGGCCGGGCAGGAGGCCCGCCACGTGCAGGAGCAGCGTGGACTTCCCCGCCCCGTTCGGGCCCAGGAGGGCGATCCGCGTTCCGGCGGCCACGTCGAGATCGACGCCGCGGAGGGCCGGCGTGCCGTCCGGCCAGTGGTAGGAGAGGCCGCGGACGCGGACCGGGAGCGGCATGCCGGTCACGGCGCCCCTCCCCGCGCCCGGCGGGCCAGCTCCCGGCGCTCCGCCCGGGCGAGGGCCCGGAGCAGCAGGGCGGCAACGAGGCGTCCGTAACCCCGAACCGTGTCCACCGGCTCCCCGACGATCCCGCCGAAGGGCCGGCCGGCCGGGTGTCGTGCCCGGCGGGCCCGGAGCATCGCCCGGGCCTCGTCCCCCAGGAGGACCAGGCTGGCGAGGGCGGCCTCCATCACGTCGACGAAGCCGGAGGGCGCCCGGAGGGCGCGGAGGCCGGCGACGATCCCGGGAGGACCGAGCAGCGTGGCCGTGGTTCCGGCGAGCAGAACCGCCGTCCCTGCCCGGGCGAGAAGCCCCCCGAGAACGAGCGCCCGCCGGCCGGGAGGTGCCAGGAGGGCGGCGGGAGCCGCCAGCAGGAGCGCGACCGGCAGCGCGACGAGAACGATCCTCCTCGCGACCCGCCCACCCCCGGGATGGCGGAGGAGGAGCGCTACGGCCGTTGCGGCCAGCACGCCCCAGGCGCAGAAGGAGGGCATCACCGGTTCCCCCCGGAGGCCGGCCGGCAGCAGCCCGGCCAGCACGGTCCCCCCGGTCCCGGCGAGCAGCACGATCGCCGGCCGATGCGCCGGCCTCACCGGTGGAGCCGCTCCCCGGCCGCGGGAAGCCCGCGGCCGATCACCCAGGCGAGCCCGGCGGCAAGGACCGTCCCCAGGAGCCCCGCGACGGCCGTCGCCACGCCCGCGTGGCGGGCGAGGATCGGCACCTCGTAGTCGGCGAGGGGCCCCGGCAGCAGGACCCGCTCGCGGCCCGCGAACCCCAGGTGCTCCGCCACCGACTCGAGCCCGTCCGGCAGGCCGGAGGCGAACGGCGAGGCGAAGGCGGCCACCAGGAGGGCGATGCCGAGCAGGGCGCCGGCCAGGGCGAACCACCGCTCGCCGGCCGGGGTCGCGGCGCCCGCGGCCGGAAGGTCGGGCCGCCACCGGAGCAGGACCACCAGGATCGCCCCGGTCAGGGCGGCCTCGAGCACGCCGATCGCCGCGTGGGTGACCAGCATCAGGGGCAGGATGCCCCGGAGCGGGTAGAGACCGGAGAGGGAGAGCCACGCGGCGACCAGGGTCGCGCCCACCAGGGTGGCGAGGAATGCCCCGAGGACCGCCCCGGCAAGCCTTGCCCGGGGAGCTCCGCTCCGCCGGCTCACGAGGCCGGCAACGCCCCAGCCGACCAGGCAGCCGGCCGCTCCCATGTCGAGGAAGTTCGCCCCCAGGGCGGTGATTCCACCGTCCTGGAAGAGCAGCGCCTGGATCACGAGCACGACCGCCATCACGAGCATGCCCCGGCCCGGGCCGACCAGGAGGGCGACCAGGGTCGCCCCGACCAGGTGGCCGCTGGTGCCGGGTGCCACCGGGACGTTGATCATCTGGGCGGCGAACACGAAGGCGGCAAGGGCGCCCAGCATGGTCGCCGGGGCGGCCTCTTCCCGGCGGCGGGCGGTGGCGAGCCCCCCGGCGAGCACGGCACCCGCGGCAACCCAGGTGCCGGCGGCAACCGGCGCGGCGAGGAATCCATCGGGGATGTGCATCGCTCCATCTCCTCGGTTCGGGCGCCCCCGGGAAGGTCCATTATCCCCCGTCCGCGGGGAGCCGCCGGGAGCCGGCGGTATCATCCCCCCGAGATGCTCGGTCGCCGCGAACGGAAGCGCTCTCCCCGGGACCCCCTGCAGGTGAACCTGCGGTGGCTGGTCCACCTGATCCTGCTGACCGTCGTCCTCCCCACGACGGTGCTCACCGGGATCGGGCTCGCGATCCTCTGGGTCCACGAGCAGGTGTCCGACCTGCTCTTCGGGTTGCTGGTCGTGGCGTTCGCCGGGTCGATGACGGCCGGGGCGCTGCTGCTCCTGTTCCTCGCCCGGCGCGGAGCCCGCCTCGCCGAGGTGCAGGAGACCTTCGTCTCCCGGATGAGCCACGAGATCCTGACGCCGATCGCCGGGATCCGGCTTCACGTCCAGATCCTGGAGACGATGGACCTGCCCGGCGACGCGGCCGACTCGATCCAGGCGATCCGGCGGGAGGTCGACCGGCTCCAGGAGCTGGTCGGCCGGATCATGGAGTGGCGCCAGGTGCGTTCACCGAGGCACCTCTACCGGATCCGGCGCACGACGCCGGCGGAGATCGCCGGGATGGTCTCCGAGCGCCTGGTCGACCCCGCCTCCCTCCGGGTGCGGATCGTCGACGAGTTCACGTTCCGCGCCGACCCGGACGCGATCGCGGAGGCGCTGGGGAACCTGGTGCAGAACGCGATCAAGTACGCGGGGGACCGCCTCCCGGTGGAGCTGGTCGCACGGCGGTGGGGACGCCTCGCCGTCTTCGCCGTCAACGACGAGGGCCCGGGACTTCCGCCGACGCCCCTCGAGCAGCTCTTCGAGCCGTTCACCCGGTGGGTCGCCCGCGACCGGCCGGACCCCGGGGGTACGGGCCTGGGCCTGGCCATCGCCCGGCAGATCGTCCGGGCCCACGGGGGCCGGCTGACCGCCTCGCGGCGACGGGGGCGCGGGACCCGGTTCCTGGTGACCCTGCCGTCCGCCGAGGGGGCCGCCCGATGAGCCACCATCTCCTCGTCGTCGAGGACGACCAGACCCTCCGGGAGGGACTGCGCCGCGTGCTGGAAAAGAGCGGCTACCGGGTCTCGACCGCGGTCCGCGGCATCGACGCCCTGCGCCTGATCCGCGAGGAACCCCCCGACCTGGTCGTGCTCGACCTGATGCTGCCCGGCCTCGACGGAACCTACGTCCTCGAGAAGATCCGCGCCGAGGGCTTCACGGCCCCGGTGATCATCCTCTCCGCGCGGGACTCGGTGGAAGACAGGATCCGCGGCCTGCGCACCGGGGCGGACGACTACGTCACGAAGCCGTTCGACCTCGAGGAGCTCCTCGCCCGGATCGCCGTGCGCCTGCGCCGCTCCTACGAGCCACGGGTCTTCCGGTTCGGCGACGTGCTGGTCGATGCCGGGGCCCGCTCGGTGACCCGGCGCGGCGAAGAGGTCCACCTGACGCCCAAGGAGTTCGACCTCCTCGTCTACTTCGCGGAACACCCGGGGGAGGCCCTCTCCCGGGGCAGGATCCTCGAGGACGTGTGGGGAGCCGACTACCGGGGCACGCGCCGCACCGTCGACAACTTCGTCCGGGCGCTCCGGGCCAAGCTCGAGGACGACCCGGAGGAACCGCGTTTCTTCCAGACGGTACGCGCCCGGGGCTACCGGTTCGACCCCCGCGGTCGCGGCTGACTGCTCCCGGGCGTGCCGACCGGTACGCCGGGCACCGGCGGGCGGCCTCCCGGCCGCCCCTACAGGAACCCTCCTCGCGCGGATCGCGTAGGGGTCGCCGGCAGGCGACCCGGGCGGCGCACCGCGCCGCGCATCACGCGGCGACCGCGGCCACGGCGCCATGCGCGCCCGGCACCCTCGGGCGGCCTCCCGGCCGCCCCTACAGGAACCCTCCTCGCGCGGATCGCGTAGGGGTCGCCGGCAGGCAACCGGCCTTTCTTGTAGGGGTCGCCGGCAGGCGACCCGGGCGGCGCGCAGCGCCGCTGGAACGGGCGCGTCAGGGAAGCGTGCCGGCGCGCAGGTCGAGGTAGCGGACCTTCCCTTCCTTCTCGTTCGAGAGCACGACGTGGCCCGGGTCGAGGATCCGCGGGAGCGAGTCCCACTGGGCGTTCCCCGAGGACCCGTCGTCGACGAAGCTCGTCCGGAGCACCCACCCGCTCCCGTCCCAGGTGTAGGCCCGCAGCTCGACGGCGTCCGCCCCCACCGTCTCGACCTCGAACCGCACCTTCCAGGGAGGATCTCCGAGATCCCCCTCCCACGGGGCGACCGACCCGGCCTTGATCCCGTTGACGTACTTGTTGAACCGGATCGTGTCCTGGCCCGAGGCGCCCTCGACCTTGCACCGGTAGGACGTGTGCGCGTTGCCCGTACCGGAGGCCCGCAGCCCGAACGTGAAGTCGTAGTCCGGGTCGTTCGGCGTCTCCGGATCGATCGTGACCACGGCGAAGGAGTCGGCGGCCGGGATCGCAACGCCGGTCTGCACCCGGGCGAAGGAACCGGCGGCCGGGTGCACCGCGGCACGTCCCTCGAGGAGGAAGAACTGCCCGGAGGGCGCCGACGGCTCGGCGAGGGACGGCGACCAGAGAAGCCCCCCGAGGTCGAGGTTGTCCGGGGCATCGGTGCGCACGAGGTCCGGTCCCTCGAACCCGTCGACCAGGGTGACGGTCCCCCCGTGGGCCCCGGAGTTCCCGTCGTCGGCCGGCAGCGGCACCGCGCCGAACGAGCGGGAGAGGGACTCCTCGGACCACCCGGATTCGTCCCGGTAGGAGACGCGCGCGTAGAGCGTGCCGCTTTCCTCCGGGTGGTCGTAGAGGGCCCGGACCTCGGTGAGGAGCCCCCGGTCGACGGTGACGTCCCAGATCACGTGGGCGTCGAAGTCGGTCCCGTCCGCGGTGGAGATCCTCCACCGGGAGGCCTGGTGCGTCC
>Ga0256914_1003618_pt1 | contig 12077 bp, 14 predicted proteins | sample HulkmetaG_FD_191571 | JGI IMG/M metagenome (GOLD analysis project Ga0256914, IMG submission 191571) | Hydrothermal chimney microbial communities from Main Endeavour vent field at the Juan de Fuca Ridge, Pacific Ocean - Hulk | ecosystem: Environmental > Aquatic > Marine > Hydrothermal vents ...
TTTTGGCGTTTAAGGATTTTCTTGGCTTTAAACCATTGTGGGACAGAGAAGAAAAAGTGCTGAAGATTAGAAGGTGGAGGTGAGTTGATGGCCTCCCGCACGGCTTTTGTCTATGATTCTTCCTTTCCCCTTCACCAGCTCGAGACGTTCTTCATCAGGCACTCGAAGGACGTCTTCAACAGGCTGGAGTTCAGCAGGGCGTTAGAAGAGGCCAGGCATCTCGCTGAAGGCAGGCATTTCCTCAAGGTTATGGACATTGACGCGCTGGTGGTGGTTGACAATGACATTAGGATCGGCTTTGAGATTAAGACGCTCAGAGAGGACGTGGTGAACTACCACGACGCCACGGGTTTCTACGTGAAGGTGAACGGGAACCAGTACAGGAGTTACATGGAGTTCGTGAGGAGGACGGGGATTGACGTGCATTATCTTGTCCGCGTTCAGGCGCGTGGGGGCGATTACTTCTACGCTTGGGGCGTCCTTGGTACACCGGTTCGCTTTGAATGGCTTGGGAGGGAAGAGTTTGGAACCCGCGATTATTATGCTCTGGTGAGGAGGTCCTCCGTGACCAGGCTTGCAGACCGGGCCGAGCTGGCGAAGTACCTCAGGGACTTAATCTTCGGGAGGTGATGGAGCGATGGCTCGGCTTGTTGATGAGGACAGATTTGAGGATGTGGTAGAGTTAGATTGGTTGATTGAAAGGAATAAATGGATGCGTTTTAGGGTTAAGTATTACAGGGATAAACACGGAGAAAGTGTCACAATACAGAGAGAAGAGTTGCTCAGAGGAGAAGATGACATTGTTAAGTCAGTGCTTGTTCATGATGTCATAACACTCTATGACGAGGAGATTAATGAGCTCTTTGAAGTTATTGAGCAAATCAGAGGGGAGCGTGATGGCCGTGAGTGAGTTTGAAGCGTTTAAGAAAACAATTATCACAAAGTGGGAGAAACGGCGCCTTCCGAGCTTCATCAAGAACAGAGCGTTGAAAGTTACTGAGCTCTATTATCCAGACAGCAAGGAAAAGTACATTATAGCTTGGATGCAGTTTGGAAAGCAAGTCTATGTCATTGATCTCTTGTATTCATACAATCCAAAGTGGTTGAAACTCATGATTTCAGAACTTCCAAGCCATTATTCTAAGTTGAAAGATTGGAGTCCTCTACACGTCAAGCTAGGAAGGATTGTCTACAAGTACGAGGTGGAACTTTCGAAGGAGCGTGATGGCCGTGAGAGTGAGGATACTGATTGAGAAGGGAGCGCGGATTGATGTGTTGAGGCCTCTTGGCATAGAGGTTCCGATAACTTACTCCGAATTTTATTTTGACGTCCCTGATGGGCTTAACGACAAGGAGGTCATTGAATTTGCAAAGCAGATGGTGAAAAAACTCTACGATGAAAGTGGAATGCTCATTCACGGGCCAGTATTCGTGGAGGGAAGAGAAGAACCTATTGGGAGGGTGTGATCATGACCGTTAACTTTCGTATGGATGTTAACGTTCGGGATAATAACAGCCATCGTATATTATCCATCTTTTCGAAAAGAAGTTCCCGTGTGATCAACTCCAATTCCCACCAGACTGCCTATAATAGCAGTAGGTGGTTGTTATGAGGATGTACACGGTTGAGGATATTGCTAGGGAATTGGGGTGGAACAAAAACAGTGTGAGGAAGAAGATTAGGGCTTTTTTGAAGTATAATGGGATTCCCCCCTCGCGTGTTACAAGGAAGCTCAACAAATATGGATCAGGATATGCTCTTGATGAGGAGCTTTATGATGAGTTTATGCATTTTATTCAGCCAAAAATCCGCATCGAGGTGAAGATGCAATGATTCTCTATGCTTCTGATTTTTTTCCTCCGACACCGGGTGACAAAAAGGGGCGCTGTGTTATTTGTGGTAGAGAAACTGAGCATGGGCACAAAATAGATTTCTCTGAGAAGTTCACCATGTGGTCGGCTCTGCAGGAGGGCGATGTCATTTGTGAGCATTGTTACACAATGGCGAGAAATCAGGACTACCGTCGGAAATCATGGGTGGCTGATAAGAATGGTGTCCGTTTCTTGAAGAGAGATGAAATCCTTCCAACACTTCTTGAGCCTCCGGAGCCGCCGTTCACAATTTTTATCACAAAGAGCGGCAAGAAGCAGGGTTTCTTGCTGCTCGCAAACCGTGTTAACTATTCTCGTGATCGCTATTTCATAGCGTTCGAGGATCAGTTGATATTCGTTGACCGGCCCACCCTCAAGCGCATGGTTGAGGTCGCAAAAAGAGCTCGTCGATCTTGCCTACGAAGTTGGAAAATATTTAGTAGACTACGCAACAACGAAAAAAGTGTTGATGTACGTCCACCTTCCAGTAGGCTCTCCAGCGTTCATGTGGGCTTTTGCAGATGTTTTCCCACATGCTTTTGCAGTTCCGGTGTTTAGTCATAGCCGTAGAGAAGTTGTAGAAGAAAAGAGAGAGGATGGCGCGGTAATAAAAAAAAGCGTCTTTAAATTTGAGAAATTTATAGTGATTTATAGTGATTGAATGAAAGCTTCCAATTAATTTTAGTACTTATGATCTTTGTTTTAATAGGGGATATATGAGCACTCATCACCCTTCTTTTTCAATATTGTTGCAAAAAGTATTTAGATTTGTGGCATTCAGTATATTCTTGAATGTGTTTCGCAATGTGGTTTGGGAAGTGCAGTACTGTGCTCAATGAATTGTTGAATATTTTGAATTATTTATCAACAAGCAAGCCTACACGAGAGAGACTTTGAAAAAACTCACTCACTCAACGAGGTGTTGATTATGAAAAAAGAGAGAGCGAAAATAGCCATCCCACATGAATTTGAATTAAAAACACTGGATGACTTCCTCGCTCTCATCTTCGACGATGGTACAGACAAAGAATATATTGAAAGACGCATTGAAATAGCAAAAACACTCCTCGAAAGACTCAGAGCCAAAAAAGAAACATATTCTGAAGATTGGTTAGAGATAATACTCGAATATCTTGGCGATGAGAACCTCATGAGGCAATACAATGATCTCTTAGACGACTTCGAAGAAGGATTGATCAGTAAAACAAAAATCAACAAATTAATTGAGAAGAAAATAACTGAAAAACTGAAGGCTGAAGGGAGAACATATACAGCATCGACACTAAGACATGATTTCTTTTTTGTGAAGAAAACTCTGTTAGAGCTGAGAATCATTACAAGAACATCCAACAGGTTGAATTTGGCGACAGAAGACACTTTTACCGACGGACTCAGCCGGCTCATAAACTTCTATGCAAAATGGAGGGCCGGCGAGATCTGAGGTGACGACCATGCATATATATCATAATATTACATATGAGTTTGGTGAAAATGAATGGCCAAAGTGTCCAAAGTGGCCACTAAAAATAACGGCTCTCATTCGGGAGATTTGGGCAAAAAGAAGCGAAAGACACGCATTCATATCAGCATTGATGAAGACGTTGGCGAAGTTCTTGATAAACTGTACATCAAGAAATCCGCTTTTATCAATGACTTGCTTAGAACGATTCTTTTCGGGGAGGGAGACATTATGAGTTTTATAGAATCGTTATGGTGGGCCCGCGGGGATTCGAACCCCGGACCTTCGCCGTGTGAGGGCGACGTCATAACCAGTCTAGACCACGGGCCCATTCCCTGCAATAATGGAAAAGGAAGGAAATATAAAGCTTTCGTTATTCCTCGACTCCTCTCCTAACCTTCACGGCTAAACCATATCTAAAGACCTTGAGCTCTCTCCCGTTAAGTAGGGTCTGTCCTGTGGCGATGAGTTCATCGTTCTCATTGACAATTAAGACCTCATCGTAGGGCCTTATGTTTTCGTCTGCATCCACAACGAACTTTGCAAAGACGCTCTTCCCTTTTCTTGCAAAGGGTTCAGCATCAGCATTAACCACCACACGCATCTTTGGATATGGCAGGAGCTCCTTTAAGCGCTTTGCTCCTTCGATTCCTAAGGTTAGTAATCCATCATCTGCCCTGAATGTTGCTAAGTGCTTGCCTTTGGCTTTTATCTGCCTTGGCATGCTGGTTTTTCTTGAGAGCTCCACGAATGCATCTTCAAAAGCTTTACCAGTGTTTTCACCGAACTGATACTCTGCTATGGCCTTTATGTAGAGCTTTGCATCGCTCTTTGTTGGCCTCGGTATTGTGAAATCCCCCTCACCTTCGCTCTGGGCAAAGGGGAAAGTCAAAGCTAAATACTTTGGAACCTCACCGAATATGGGGTGATTCATGATCTCAGGGAACTTCGCCCTCACGCGCTCAGCCCTTGCTCTAGCCCTCTCTACCGTGGGCCATTTCATAGATTCCTCGCTCACCTTGAAGAGCGCTGAGGCTTTAGTTATTGGCTCGTTTTCCTCCAGATAGGCCGTATATTCCAAAAGCCTCTTGTAAGCGGCGAACATTTTTGGATGCGAGCGAGCTCTTTCATCCACGAGCTCCCACAGAGTCCCCTCCTTTATAGCCTGCTTTACCCTGTTGAGCTCTTCCCTTATGACCCATAGATTGTGGAGCGCCAAAAGCCTCGTCCTCTCTTCCTTTGGCATCTCCCTGAGCTCCTGTGGAGTGTAGCATGAGCAGACAGGACATGAGCACGGGAAATACTCAAGCTCGTCCAGGCTTTTCGTGCCTTCAGGCGTTAAATAGCGATCGTCCTTAGCGTAGAGCGCATAAGAGGCCGAATCGAAGAGATCAATACCCATAGCCACCGCCAACGCGAAAATCATTGGATGGCCTGCCCCAAAGAGATGAACTGGTCTATCTGGCCTAAGGCCTTGCTTGGATGCTATAACCACATCCACCAGGTCCCTGTAGCGGTAGCTTTCCATTAAGGGCACGACAGCTCCAATTGGGTGAATTTCAAAGTCCATCTCGCTCAGCTTTTTAGCGGCATAAGTCCTCAAATCCGGATAAGTAGAGCCCTGGACAGCGGCGTTCATGGCGATGCTTTTAATCTCTTCCGCTTCCTTAGCTCTCTCAAGCGTTATCTTTAAGTCTTCCTCCGCTTTCTCCCTTGGAGCGTCGGGAATAGTTGGGATGTCGAGAAAAGTCCCCACATCAACGCCTATTTTGTGCTGGAACTCAATGATTTCTCTGTTTGTGACTTCAACTCCCCCATAACGCATGAGCTGAAAGCTTCCGGAGTCGACTTCTATTATCCCATCGTAGCCCAAAAGCTCGTGAATGCCTTTCTCCAAAGCCGTCTCACGGAGCTTTTCGTCCTTATAAATGATGTAGGAGTTTGTGATTATCATCCCGAACCCCATTTCTTTGAGCTCCTTAGGGGAAACAATAAGCTGCTTTGGGTTTATGACAGGCATTATCGCCGGAGTTTCAATTTTTTTGCCGTTTACTTCAAGCTTTCCAATTCTTCCTGCGGCATCTCTCGCCTTAACCTCAAACTTAAACTCTACCATCTCTCAACACCGAACCGAGTATGTGAAAGGAGTTTAAAAGGCTAAGGGAGAATAGTTAGAAAAATGTATGCCAGAATCCCGGAAATCAAGGGGGCTGTGATCCAGCTCCTTACAATTCCAAAGAGCAGATGGGTATTTACTCTCTCTCCTTTGTATGTCCCCACACCAGCAACAGCTCCAACAACAGCCTGTCCAGAGCTTACAGGAAGCCCAAAGGAGTTGGCCAGACTGACGGCTAAGGAAGAACCAAGCTGAGACGAGAATGCAGACGTTGGGCCAAGTGGTGAGATATCCTTACCTACGGTCATTATAACCTCATAGCTGAAGCTTAGAGCTCCAAACGTCAGACTCATGGCTAAAACGATTTTGAAATATTCTCCAAATCCCAGCACCTGAGAAAGGCCGATGACATTGGAGAGCTCATTTGTCCCAAGATTGAATGCCGCAAAGGAAGCTGAGATAAACACCAGCCATTTCTGGGTTAGCTCAATTTTGGCCATTTCATGCATTTTCCCAAGCAGGTGGGAGTAAAGGTTGTATATTATGATAGCGAGGAGAGCTGCTGTAAGCGGGGAGAGTACCCATGCCAGGGCTATTTTTCCGAAGACATGCCACTGAACCGGAATACCGAGTTTTATTGAAGCACCCAGAAGACCACCAATTATTGACTGTGTCGTTGATATTGGAATTCCCCTAAGGCTGGCTACTGTTACAGCAATTGCGGCACTGAAAAGAACGAGACCAATCTCTGTAAGATTCATGCCCTCTGCTAAGTTGCTCACAGTCCCAGAAACAGCAGAGTGGCCAAGAATCGCCCCAAGACTTGTGAATATGCCAATTAAAAGCACAGCCTGTTTAAATCCGATAACCTCTGAACCGACAGCAGTCCCAACGGCTTTTGCACTGTCGTTTGCACCTATGGCCCATGCCATGAAAAGAGCTGCTACTACTGCCATCATCGTTATCACTATAGACTATATTTTCTATATAGATTATATATGATAAATTAAAAAGTTTTCGTTTGAATGTTAAGATTGATATTTTAATGTCTGTAATACCAAGGTAGACATCATCGTGTTGGTACCAGAAATTTCAGATATCCATATACATGGAGGCTTAAATAAAAGAGTGCCCAAAACCAAGTTATTAGCGGGAATAATAAAGCATTGAACAGTTTTCCTCCTTCTACTATGGTTGGGATGAGCATTGTGATCATTTCAAAAATGTACCAAATGATGAATAACCTGAAGGATAGGAAAAGAAGCAATGGGGGAACTACAACATCGAGAAAAGATATTAGATCCCCTATAAGAAGGAAAGCCCATTCTTTCATGAATCCTCCTCCCAAATGTTTTAGGTCCCCTAAAAACCATCTTTTTCGTTGATTCCACAATTCTCCTAATCTCTTTGGCATTTTAACATATACTTTAGCCTTGGGGGCATAAACAACCCGTCCGTAACTTTTTATGGATTTTGTGGTTACATAGTCTTCCACAGGACTTTCGATAAAGCCTCCAAGTTTCTCAAGAGCACTTTTTCTGAAGGCTGAAATTGGCCCGGGAGCAATGCTTAAATCCTCCAGTTCCTTTGCTCTGCGGAACATGGCGATTCTTAAGTGTTCAACATCCTGTGCTCTCTCAAGGAAGGATCTACCCAAGACCCGAACTTGGCCTCCAACAGCAACGATATCATCTGCGTAGAAGCGTTTTACAAGCTCTTTAACAGCGTTTCTATCTAAAATTCCATCGGCATCTGTAGTTACTATGATTTCTCCTTTTGAGTTCTCCAGGCCAAAATTAAGGGCTTTGGCTTTCCCTTCATGTTCTTTCCGGAAAATTCTTAAATGGGGATCCTTAATTGTTCTCGCCTTCTCAAAGGTATTATCTTCACTCCCATCATCTATGACCACAACCTCAAAAAGAGGATAATCCTGATTAAGGGCATATTCTATCGCTCTTTTAATGGTCCTTCTCTCGTTATATGCAGGAATTAGAACAGAAACATATGGGGTTAACTCCATAATTCTGTAATTATGTAGAAAGCTAATTAAATAGGTAATGAAGAAATAGCTGTCCCATAGAAGAATTATGGTTAAGGCGATTTCAAGCAACATGAAATTAGATAGGGAGGGATATTTAAATAGCTAATCCTTAATGGGAACTTTCAATGGGTTGTGTATTGTTTCTAATAGTGATAAACTTAACCTGAGCCAAGCAAATTATTATCCCTAATGCGGTACTTTACAACATATCTCCCATTTTCATAGGTTTCATTCGCTTCTAAAATCTCTACCGGTTCAATATTAAGTCCAAACTCAATAGCGCTCCATGTAATGTCTTCAAAGTAATCATAGAGACCACAGCCTTTGCAGAATGAGCCTGTAAATTCGATTATAACCTCGTTTTTCTTGATTTCTATGACCCTAGCATGGGCTTCACTCCCATGGTAATGATTGAACTCCTGCAAGACTCTTTCCAGGTTTTCCATCCTCTCACCAAGAATGGTTTGGAATTAATACTTAAAAAGTTTGCTAACATAACCATATAATTTAAAAATCAAAATCCAAAATCAGAAATGATGGATGAGGAAAGGATACGTTATGCTCGAAGGGAATATAAAGATGAGGAGATTTATTCTATCTTAACCGAGCCGGTTAGAGAATGGTTTAAACGAAAATTTGGGAGTTTCACACCTCCTCAGCGCTATGCGGTTATTGAAATCCACAAAGGGGAGAATGTCCTGATATCTTCCCCAACTGGTTCTGGAAAAACTCTATCAGCTTTTCTTGCAGCTATAAATGAGTTGATTTTGTTGGGTAAGGAAGACAAATTGGAGAATGAAATCTATGTTCTGTACATTTCACCGCTCAGAGCTCTCAATAATGACATAAAGAGAAACCTCGATGAACCTCTGAGAGAAATAAAGAAAGTTGCTGAGGAACTTGGTTATGAATTGCCGGAGATAAGAGTTGGGATAAGGACGAGTGATACTTCAAGTTATGAGAAGAGCAAGATGATAAGGAAACCTCCACATATTCTTATAACAACCCCTGAGAGCTTTGCTATAGCATTAAATGCTCCAAAATTCCGAGAGCGACTGAAAACAGTGAGATATGTTATTATCGATGAGGTCCATGCATTGGCTGAGAATAAGCGAGGTTCTCATTTGGCTTTGAGTATTGAGCGATTGGCAAACTGGGTTGGCGATTTTGTGAGAGTTGGGTTGAGTGCAACTATTCATCCCCTTGAAGAAGTGGCTAAATTTGTTTTTGGCTTTACTGACGATGGAACCCCCCGTTCCGGTTTAATTGTTGATGTTAGCTTTGCAAAGAAAACCGAGATTAATGTGGAAAGTGTAGTTGAAGATTTAGTTTATACTCCAGCAAACGAGCTTAGTGAGGCATTATATAAACGCTTAGAAAATCTCATCAGCCAACATAAGACGGTTCTAATCTTCACAAACACCAGAAGTGGAGCTGAAAGAGTAGCTTACCATCTGAAGAAGGGTTTTCCAAAATATGCTGAATTAATTGAAGCCCACCATTCCAGCCTATCGAGAGATGTTAGACTTGAGGTTGAGGAGAAATTAAAAAAGGGAGGGCTCAGGGCTGTTGTAAGTTCCACATCGCTTGAGTTAGGGATAGATATTGGCACAATTGACCTCGTAGTCCTCATAGGTTCGCCAAAGAGCGTGAATCGTGCGTTACAGAGGATTGGCAGGGCAGGACATCGTTTGCATGACATAAGCAAAGGTGTGATACTTGTATTAGACAGGGATGATTTAGTCGAATGTACCGTCCTCGCTCATGATGCAAGAAACCGAAGATTAGACAGGATTAAAATACCCGAGAATCCGCTTGATGTTTTAGTTCAGCATCTCCTTGGGATGGCACTTAACAAAGTCTGGGAGATTGGAGAGGCATATAACCTCGTTAGGAGGGCTTATCCGTACCGTAATTTATCCTTTGGGGATTTCATGAGTGTGTTAAAATACTTAGCGGGGGAATATGCTGGGCTTGAGGAGAAGAAGGTTTACGCAAAGATTTGGCTCGATGAAAAGGAGGGCAAATTCGGAAGAAGAGGAAAGATGACGAGAGCTATTTATTACATGAACACAGGGACAATTCCAGATGAAGCTAAGATAAGGGTTTATACGATGGATAAAAAGTTTATTGGGACAGTGGAGGAGGAGTTTGCCGAAAGGCTGATGCCTGGTGACATCTTTGTTTTAGCCGGAAGAACATACGAATTTGTCAGAAGCAGGGGCAATAAGATATATGTAATTCCGAGGGAAGGAGCAAGACCCACCATTCCCGCATGGTTCTCGGAGATGCTTCCGCTGAGTTTTGACTTGGCTTTGGATGTTCAGAGGTTTAGAAGAGAGGTCAAGAACATGCTTAATAACAAAAAGGCAAAGTCATTCCTCATGAGAAAATATGGTATGAATGAGAGGGCTGCAAAGGCGATTCTGGCCTACTTTAGGGAGCAGGCTAGATACTCCATAATACCAGATGATGAAACCATCCTTGTTGAGGAGGTTCTTGGCGATAGAAGGAACAAGTATTTCTTCCACACCCTAATAGGCAGGCGCGCCAACGATGCATTAAGCAGGGTTTTTGCATATACCGTGAGTAGGTGGAAAAAGTGCAATGTGGGAATAGCTATAAATGACAACGGCTTTGCCCTTCTTCTACCCCCAGAAAAAAGATTGAGCGAGGGGGAGATAAGAGCGCTCTTTGAAATCAATGACCTGAGAGAGACTCTTAAAAAAGCCCTCGATAACACAGAGCTTTTAAAACGAAGATTCAGACATGTTGCCAATAGAGGGTTGCTGATCCTCCGGCGCTATGTTGGTAGGAGCAAACGTCTTGGCAGACAGCAGATGATGGCAGTAACTTTACTCAGAGTTCTCAAGGAGAATTATCCCGACTTCCCACTCCTCAAAGAGGTCTACCGTGAGATTATGGAGGATAAAATGGATGTTAAAAACGCGGAGCTGTTTTTGAACTGGGTTAAAGAGGGTAAGACAAAAGTAGTTTTTGAACAGAATGAACTGCCTTCGCCTTTTGCCTTCAACCTTGAGGTCATTGGAGCGAGCGACGTGGTTCTGATGGAGGACAGGAGAGAATTGATTAGGCAGCTGCATAGAAAGATAATGGCTATGATTGACAGCTCAAGTTGGAAAGGATGATAATTGTCCTCGCACAAGGACAAAATGCATGCATATCGTTCTCACACAAGGACAAGATTTATAAATAACAAGAACCAACAACAACACATGGAGGGAAAGGTATTAACATCCCTATTATCCACCAGCAGAAGACTGAAGACGTGGATCAGGAGGTTTCCTAAAAGGCGTTTTCTGTATGACGAGCTTAAGAAAATTGATGAGGAGTACTACGTAGGTGTTAAAGGCATTAGGGGTGTCGGCAAAACTGTTCTACTGCTTCAGCTGGCAAATGAAACTGAAAAAAGTGTTTATTTTTCAGCGGATTCCACGCTGATTAAACCGTTTTCCATTTATGAAGCTGTCAAATCTCTGGTAGAATTGGGCTACAGAAACATCTTTATTGATGAGATACACAGAAAACCCGACTGGGCTGAGGATTTAAAAACCCTTTACGATGAACATGAGGTTAAAATCTTCTTTTCGGGCTCCTCTGCTATAGATATACTTCGCTCAAGTGCTGACCTATCTCGTAGGGTTGTTTTAAAGGAACTTCCTCCCGCTTCCTTCAGGGAGTGGCTCAACATAAAGAGGGGCCTTAATATTCCAAAGCTATCTTTGAAAACAGTGCTTTCCAAGTCATTTAACCTGACAAATATGTACATGGAGCTTCATTCCCTCTGGCGGGAGTATATGGGGAAGGGAGGTGTGCTATATCCTGAAAGCGGCTTTTACGAGGCACTTGAGAATTCCATCAGGAAAGTTATCCTCGAGGATCTTTCATCCCTCAGAGAGATAAACGTGAAGTACGAAACCGATGCGTTCAAGCTTCTCTATCTGGTGGCAAAGTCAGCTCCCTTTGAGGTAAAATACTCAACAATAGCCAACGAGCTCGATGTTTCCAAGAACATGGCGATAAGGCTTGTTGATGATTTATCGAAGGCGGGGTTGGTGTGTCCGATCCAAGCATGCGGAAGTGTTAGAAAGGAGCCGAAACTCTATCTCACGGTTCCGCTGAGAAAATTCTTCGCAAAAAAGGGCTTCTCTGTAAACCTCGGTGCACTCAGAGAGGAGTTCTTCATTAACCATGTTCGGTGGGTAAGCGAGGTTTGCTACCTGAAAGGGAAAAGGGGTGAAAAAACACCTGATTTTCAGGTAGGTGAGTGGATAATAGAGGTAGGCGGCGAAAAGAAGGGCAGATATCAGAAGCCTGACTATATAGCCGTTGATGGCCTACTTACGGGGAGAGGAAGGATTCCACTGTTTCTGTTTGGATTGATTTATTGAGGTTTGTTAGAGCTCCTTTATTTCCCTCATCCTGTCAAATTCACTTCTTTTTATGATCTCGAGAGCGAAGGCATAAAGGCCGAGCTTCTGAAGGTTCTCTGGAGTGAGTCTCTCGCGGGAAAGCTCGACTATTCTGGAACTCAGCTTTTCGATGGCTTTCCTTTTCGCTTCCTCAGA
>Ga0256914_1003619_pt1 | contig 12076 bp, 12 predicted proteins | sample HulkmetaG_FD_191571 | JGI IMG/M metagenome (GOLD analysis project Ga0256914, IMG submission 191571) | Hydrothermal chimney microbial communities from Main Endeavour vent field at the Juan de Fuca Ridge, Pacific Ocean - Hulk | ecosystem: Environmental > Aquatic > Marine > Hydrothermal vents ...
GGATGCCGAAATCAGGATCGAAGTGGGGAGGAGTGGTCATTTTTGCTTCCATCGTGCATCTCATGGATGAGGGGCTTTGCTAACTCGTGAACTTTCTGGTATATCGTAATGGCAAATTGCATAGTTTGATTATCCTTCATCGCTCCAAGAAAGCAAAGAACGTTATCGTTCTTGGGGGCGTTTCAAAATGGGGCATTCGTTCCTTCGTCGGCTCGGGCGCCCAGCCAGCTAAAAAAGCTCGGGTCACTGCTCAGAAGCTCCTTGAGCTCAGGACGTCAGCCTGTCAGGGCCAGACACGCTGAAGGGCTTGTCAAACGTCCCCCAAAATGAAACGCCCCTGTGCCTGCACCAATCTAGTCGGCGCGAATCAGGTCGCACCTGCCGAAGTGCAAAGTCGCACATTGGGTTTGGTTTTGTCGCCGTCAAAGTCTTCGCGGCCCATTCATCGCAAAAGGATTTGATTATGCTACTGAAAAGTTATATTGCAGAGTCTGAGCGTCAGGAGGCCAAGAAAAAGCTCCCCAGGCTGTTGGTGGAAGGCTTGTTGCTGGGCGGCACCGGTCTGGGCGTCTTTGCGCTTATCTTCGAGATCGCTGCGGACGCGTTTAGTGTAGCGGCTTATCAAACGCTGCTGGCGATTCATGGCGCGGCTGGCTATCATAAGATAGCGATCTGGGCGTTCATTGTGCTGTCGGTGTTGTTGTATTTTGGCATTGTGCCAGCATACAAAGCAGGTAGCTACCTGCGTCCCAACGCTGGGGGCAGCGGGCCCATGGTGGAGGCCATCGGCCCCAAATGGCTGCGCTGGCTTTCGTGGGTGGGCACCAGTCTTTTCTTCGTAGACGCGGTGCTGACCATCATCATCAGTTCCATCTCGGCCGCGGATGTGACGATGCTCGTGCTGCCAGAAATGGCGCCCTACCGCATTGTCTTGGCAGAGTTTTTCGCCTTTTTCATCATGGTGGTGCTGGTGCTGATGGGCCCCAAGCGGGCGGTTCCTCTGTTTCTCATTGGCGGCGGCGCATTCACGCTTTTCACGCTGGGCGCCCTGACGCTGGTGGCGACGGAGGCGGTCATACATCCCGAATGGGCGTTTCTCACCGAAGGCATTATCCGACGGTTGCAGGCTGCGAATGTGGTGGAGAATGTCGTGCGAGCGCAACAGGACATGGCCGCATTGGGAACGGTGGTGATCTTGCAGCTCTTTTTCAGATCCATGTCCAGCGCCATGCTGGGCTTTTCGGGGTATGAGGTGATCCCGGCCAGCGGCAAGCACGCGGCCCGCCCCAAGTGGAAGGTCATTAGCGTGGCGCTGACATTGGCTGCGGTGTTCCTCATCGGCACGGGCGTGGCGCAACTCTACGGGGCCAAGGTGTGGAACATCCCCGCCACCGAAGGATATAGCACGCTGCTCATCGAGTATGAAATCGTGGCGACTCAGGCCATGAGCCCGGGCGTGGACCCCAACCACATTCAGGTCACCGAAGCGGACAGGCTGGCGGCTGAAGCGATCTTTGCCGAAGAACAACTCTCCCACCCATTCGAAGGCATCCTGGGAGGCAAGCGGGGCGCCCAGGAGCCGCCGCCCGTGGATCATGATGAATTCGTCGAGCACGTCTCCTACGACGTCGCTGTCTCCAAAGCCATTACCAACGCGTTGGCAGGGTCATTGGGCGCGACATTTCTCTTCATTGCGGGCACGCTCATGGCCATCATCTTGCTTTTGGCCCAGGGCGGCGGCTATGTAGGCGGTGCGGCCGTGGCCGCCAATGCTGCGCGGCTGGGGCGCATGCCGAACTTTCTGCACGATGATCGCATCGGCATCGCCATCATTTGGGCGGTGTCCGCATTTCTGATTCCTGTCATCAAACAGGTGGTGGTGGTGGAAAGCTATTACGCGTTCGGGTTTGTCAGCGCGTTTATGATCACCAGCACCGCTGTGGTGTTCGTCCGGCCCGATGTGCTGGAAAAGAAGGGCATTAAACCGGGCTCGGCTGAGGCCAAGACGCTGAAGTTTGCGGGAGCCCGGGGCATGTTCGCCAGTTATCTCATGGGCGCGGTGTTGGTGGTGGAAAAGACCCACGCGCTCGTCGCCGTGTCCATCGTTGGCGTCTTCCTCACGTTGTTCCAGCTTTTCGTAGCCAATGGCGGCATCAAAAAACAGGATGTTCGGACGCTCATCGATAAAATCGTGGCCGGAGCGGAGAAGGTGCGGCCCAAATCGGGCATCGAGCGGGCTATCGAGCAGGCCCGGCAGCGGGGCATTGCCGACGCGCTGGAAGACCTCATCGAGGAGGGGCGGCTGGTCAAATTCAATGTGGGCGAACATCGTATCAAACGCCTGGTGGCTTATCTCTACAATCTCGATCCTGCCGTGTTCAAGCATGAAGACGAACATGACGAGCGCATCGAAGAGCCCAATCTAATTATGGAGGAGGCCTACGAACGGGCCTACGCAAAAAAAGAGGAGATCGCCCGACGCGTGGAGGAGTACTCCCACTACGGCATCTTCATGTTCATCCACAATTATCATGTCAACTGGGTGTCGCCCGAGACAGGCCGCGGGCCCGAAGTGGTGCAGCAAGCGATGATCGACATCCTCTTCCCCCTGACGCCCCATGAGGAGATATGGGCGGAATATCAACAATTCAAACCGGTGCGCCAGCCTGAGGATACCTGGCAATTCAGTCGCCAACGGTATCGTTGGGCGAAAAACCAATGGCCAAACCTCTCCGATCGCATCACCACCATCTGGACGTTGCAAGATTTCGGTTTGGTGCCAGAGGATGTGGATTTCGACATGGTCATTACCGTGGCCAACGGCAAACAATTCCGCCGTATTCGCGTGCATACCACTATGCCCGAGGGCTTCGACGAGAAAAACGTCAATGTCGTGGAGGCGGATATCGCCACGCCCCTGCTGGAACCCGAGGAGGTGGAGGAGAGGACGGAAACAGAGAGGGACGACGAACAGGAATAGGCTGCTCGCGCCAGCGAAAAAAGGCGACGCGAGGAATTCCCCGCGTCGCCTGGCCTTTTATCGTCCTCTCATCCCTTCCGCACCTTGACCTTCCCTTCTTTTTTCCCGATCTTCGGAAGCTTCAATTTGGGCACAGAGACTTTGATGCGATTGGTCAGGGATTTCTGGGCCTCCGTCTTGGGGAAGGAGATGCGCAAAACGCCATCTTCCAGCGTTGCTTCCGCCTTGTCCGCCTTCACCTCCACCGGGAGGGGGATGGTGCGCTCGAAGACCTGCACGCTACGCTCTTGCACCAACCAGGAGCCGTTCTCCTCGTGACGCTCCACCTGACGCTCGGCGCGAATGCTGAGAATGCCGTTCTGCTCGACGATGTCGATGTCATCCTGAGTAAATCCAGGTAGCGCCGCTTCGATGATGAGGGCGTCATCGGTTTCATACACATCGAGGGGCAAATTTCCGAAGCTGCTCGCGGCGATGGGCTGAAGCGCCAGCAGATCAGGACTCAGCAACGCCCGGTCAACCGAGCTAAACGCCTCCGCGGACAGGGTGACGCTGGGGCGAAGCGCATCGTAGATGGGATCGTAAACCATCATCCGAGTCATGGCTCGCCTCCTGTTCGTAAGGATTTTCAGACGCCGCGCGCCCGCCGGGGAGGATGCGGCTCTCCCGGGCGGGCTCGGCATGCGGTCAGCCAACGTCCTCAGCTGACCTTTTTGATGGAGATGTGTTTGGGCTTCACCTCTTCCGCCTTGGGGATGTGCAACGTCAGCACGCCATGCTCATACACTGCCTCCACCTTATCTGCGTTCACCGGCACAGGCAACGAAATGCTGCGCTGGAACATACCAAAGCGGCGCTCACGCAGGTGATAGCGCACATCCTCGGCCTCCTCCACCTTGATCTCCCCCTTGATGGTCAGGACATTGTCGGTCAGGCTGATGTCCAGCTCATCAGGATCGATGCCGGGAAGAGAGGCCTTGACGATGAATTCATCTTCGGTCTCAATGACATCCAGCGGCAGCATCCAGGCCGTGGCCGATTGCCGCCACAGAGGCAGGGTGGAAGCCAGTTCGGACTCGAAGAGGCGATCCACAGCATTCTGCAGTTGCATCATCTCGCGAATGGGATCCCAGCGTGCCAGGGTGGTCATTTTCTGCTACCTCCTGTTTCGAGGATGAGATGTGAAACTGAGAAAGCTATATGCGTTGAACGAGTGGTTCATCTTTATGAATACACCATCAGCGTTAGCGGAGCATAAGCGAAGAATTAGACAAAAATTAGAAATAGCGCAGGCGTTGCGAAATTTCCGCTAGAATGTTAGACTTTTGTTCATGTCAAGTCGTATGCAATGAATCTCTTCATTCCCAAACTGCACTCTTGGCATTTTTCCATCAAACATGAGTACAACGATGTTATGACGGCACGCGTTCTCACTTTAGCAGAGGTCAGCAATGTCTCATTGGCTAACCCTATCTGCCGCCAGTAAATTATTGGGCGTTCATCCGGCTACCCTGCGCCAATGGGCTGATACGGGTAAAATCCCCTCCTACCGCACGGCTGGCGGCCATCGTCGATTTCGAAGCGATGACATTCGGACATTTCTGGTGCAGGCCAGTCACCGAGCGCCCGCTTCAGAGTCTACGCAGGAGGAATCATTATTTGCCACTGCGCTGGTAGAAACGCGACGCGACTTACAGCAGTCGCCTCCCTCAGAGCAGCTCTGGTACAGCCAGTTCGACGAGGAAGGCATGGCCCGGCAGCGAAAATTGGGCCGGGCGCTCTTCGAGAAGGCCATTCGCTACCTCATCTTCCCCCAGCAGCGAGATACGCTGATCATCGAGGGACGCGAGCTGGGAAGCGCCTACGCCTTCTCGTCGTTGAAATACCATATCTCCCTTCTGGATACGGTGCGAGCGTTCCAATTCTTTCGCCACAAGCTGCTGCGATCCATCACCAGTGGCGACTCGGAAGTGACTTTGACCCAGCGAGAGGACCTTCAGGTGCGGGAACAGTTCGACATCTTCTTCGATGAGGTGCTGTTTGGCCTGATCGATACGTATGAACGCCAATTGCTGGGCGTCAACGCCATCGTTGACTCGGCGGACTGACTCAGGCCTGGCGCATTGAATGTGCGCCCGGACCGGGTCTATTGGGCGGACGGCGCATCAATCGAACGGGCGTCTTTCAGTGGCGCGAATCGGCGGCGTTTAGGGCGTGTTATGAACTCACTTCTGCCTTCAGGGTGATGTCCACGCCGAGAACTTTCCAGCCCCGCGGATGACGCCGAAGGAACGAATCCTGACAGAGAAAGTCGGCTTTCATCCAGGAGAATCCGCGTAAAGCTGTTGAATCTGTGTCATCTGCGGCGAATTGAAAGCAATATGACGCGAATTTTGGCATAATTGAGCCCAAAGCACATAACAGCCTCTAGGCATCAGGGGAGGAACTTCGGCCCAACATCTGGGCCATTCGTCAAGGAGTAATTTTCGGATGAGCATTCGATTTGGCACTGACGGCTGGCGCGCCGTCATCAGTGAAGAATTTACTTTCGAAAATGTGCGGCTGGTCACTCAGGCCATCGCCGATATGTTTCGAGAGAGGCACAACGGTCAGGATATCATCTTTGTGGTGGGATATGACACGAGATTTCTCTCTGACCGCTACGCAAAAACGGTCGCGGGCGTGCTGGCCGCCAATGGCATCAGCGTGCTGTTGACCGAACGGTTCGCGGCCACGCCCGCGGTCTCATACGCCATCGTGCATCATGGCGCCGCAGGCGGAGTTATGATCACCGCCAGCCACAACCCACCTCGTTACAACGGACTCAAGTTGAAGGCCGCTTACGGCGGCTCGGCCAGCCCCGCGGAGAGCCGCCGCGTGGAGGCGTTTTTGCAAACGATCCTGAGCGAAGGTCGTCAGCCGCAAGAAATGCCCCTGGACGAAGGCGTCCGCCAGGGCCTCATCACGTATTTTGATCCCTATCCAGCGTACGCATCACACATCCGCACGCTGGTGGATATGAAAGCAATCGCCCGCGCCGGACTGCCTATCATTGTCGACGCCATGTACGGCGCAGGCATCGGCTTCACCGATCGGCTGCTGCGCGAGGCGGGCGTCGAGCCTCAGACACTGCACGATGAGATGAATCCAGGCTTCGGCGGCCTGCATCCCGAGCCCATTGCCAGACACCTGACCACACTACAAGACAAAACGCGAGAAAGCAATGCGATGCTGGGGCTGGCCACTGACGGCGATGCGGATCGGATCGGAGCCGTGGGCCCGGACGGCGCTTTCATAGATCCGCACTGCATCATGTCCCTCACTCTAGATTATCTTCTGCAAAAAGGTGGACGGGGCGTGGTAGTCAAAACCGTCAGCACTACACAAATGCTGAACCTGCTGGCGGCGGAACAGGGTCTGGAGGTCATCGAAACGCCAGTGGGCTTCAACTATATTTCCGAGCTGATGTTGGAGAGAGATGTGCTCATCGGCGGCGAGGAATCAGGCGGCATTTCCATCCAGGGTCATATTCCAGAAGGGGACGGCGTGCTCATGGGGCTGCTGCTGGCCGAACTGGTGGCAAAGCAAGGAGGCGACATCCATGCACTTCTGGCCCGTCTGATGGGGCGCATCGGACATTTCGCCTACGCCCGGCACGATTACAAAACCCGCCCCTTCTCCAAACCCGACCTGGTGGCGCATCTCACAGCCACAGCCCCCGATGCGCTGGCTGGCGTGCCCATCCTGCGGCTAAACACCCGGGATGGCGTCAAATATCTGTTGGAGGATGACAGTTGGCTGCTGATCCGCCCTTCGGGCACAGAGCCGGTGCTGCGAGTGTACGCGGAGGCTCACGACATGGAAGCGGTGCAGCGGCTGTTGGAAGAAGGCGGCAGGCTGGCCCAGGTGGCGCAGCAGGCCATGATGGCCCCATGATGGGCGGCCGCCAGGCACCCCATTCCGTTGCCATTCATCCTTGCTGCTTGCGGGGCGGACGTTCGCCATAATACTGATAGTAGTTCACCTCGATGTTGGCGTTGAACAGCTTGCGCACCCTATCGGGGCGTCCGCGCTTGAAATACCGCGGAAACATCTTGTCTGCGGTCAGCACATAAATCGACCAACCTTTCTTCTTTCTGAAAGTCTTGTTGAAAGAGATATAGATGTCGTTCAGCTCTTTATAATCCAACAGCTTAACGCCGTAGGGGAAATTGGAGATGAGAATGCCATACTGCTGATCGATCCACAGCTCGCGGATGTCCTTTTGCTCGAAGATGATGTCAGCGCTCACCCCCGCGCGCCCGGCGTTCGTCTGCGCCCCGGCAATGGCGTCCGCATCGACATCGTAACCGAAGATGCGCATCTCGCCCGCTGGCCGGATGGCTGCGCGGGCCTCCTGCCGGGCCAGATGCCAGGCGGACGAAGGGATGACGGGCCAGGCCTCCGACGCGAACTCCCGGCCCAACCCCGGAGCCATGTTGCGCCCGAGCATGGCCGCCTCGATGAGAATCGTGCCCGAGCCGCACATGGGATCGATGAGCAGACGGTCGGGCCGCCAGAAGCTGAGCTGCACCAACGCCGCGGCCAGGGTCTCCTTGAGCGGAGCGACGCCCGCATGCGCTCGATAGCCCCGCTTGTGCAGCCCCGCGCCCGAAGCGTCTAACGTCAGCAACGCCACATCCTTCAACAGCGAAGCCCGGATGGTGAAAGCCGGACCGGTCTCCGCGAACCAGTCGGCGGCGTATGCGCCTTTCAATCGCTCCACCACCGCCTTCTTGGTGATGGATTGAATGGCCCGATAGCTCCCCAACTGAGATTTGACCCCCTTGCCCAGCACCGTAAAACGCCCATCTCTCGTGATCCAGTCCTCCCAGGGCAACGACCGAACGCCCTCGAAGAGCTCGTCAAAGGTGCGGGCCTCGAACTCGCCCATCTTCACCAATACCCGATCGGCGCTACGCAGCCACAGATTCGCCCGGGGGATGTCCGTCAATCGAGCGTCGAACTCGATGCGTCCCTCCTTCACCTGGACGATATCGAATCCCATAGCCTGTATTTCGCGTTTGACCACACCTTCCAGGCCGAAAGCTGTGGTGGCGATGAGCGTCATGTTCGTCATAGAAAACAGTTTACCACGCGCGCCCCGCTCCCGTCATCTGCCCGAGCATCAATGGGTGCGTTTCAATTTCGGACAATTTGTCCAATGATGCACTGGCCGAGTGAACTCGAGCTCTACAGGCGCTTCGCGCCAACGGTCGCCCTCCGGTGACCGGGACTGCGGAGGCCGTCCCCTGGTCGCAGGCCTGAAGCGCCCGACTTGAGTCGACCTGGAAAGCAAAAAGCGACCCCATTTTGAAACGCCCCCAGCGTCAATCACTACTGCCGGGCGAAGATCAACTCAGCCTCACCCGCCGCGGGCAACCGATCTTCCACATGGGCGGCGACGAGCAGGGCCAAATAGAACGCGCCCACACTCTCCTGCTCCACATCCACCCCGATCTGTCTCAACGGAATAGCGAACTCGGCCACCCGTTCGCCCAGCGCGGTGGAAATAGGGCCTAGATTGACCCGCGAACCATTCTCCAAGCGATAGAGAAAAGCTACGCTCTGTCTTTCTCCCAACTGCGCCTCGAAGACGCCGCCCCCGACGTTCAGATGCAGGAGTTGGGTGAATCGGGCGACGGGCGCGGCAAGCTCGCTGCGAAAGTAGAGATTGTTGGCGTCGTTGCCATATCGCACAGCTTGTATGACGCCGCCGGCTCGCTGCATGGAGCCCACCGAGGCCAGAGGTCGAATGAGCGCGGCATCGCGCCAATGGATGCCGGGATCGGGCGCGGCCACCAGGTGAGGCGTAATGAAATGTCGGGGGGCAGGCGGCTGCCCGGACATCCCCGCAATGGGACGGGTTGCCTCCTCGGGCGGCGTCATGTTCATAGCTCGATACGCCGCGGTCAGATAATCGCGAAAAAGCGCGTCGAAAAGCTTATCCTGATCACTGCTGTTGCGATGCGAATACCACCAGAACCAATCGGAGCCCTCGGCCGCGAAGAGATGGCGTTGGGCTGCTCGCAAACGTTCGAGCGAGGGCGTTGATTCCTTGCGCCAGAGCCCAAAGGCCTCGCGCAGGTCTCGCAGATGCGACCAGGCGACGATGTGCTCGGGATCCCCCATCCAGGTGCTGAAATCCCCCATAATCCAGCTTCCCGAGGCCAGATGCGCGATATCATCGGTGGGCGGATGCTGGGCCAAATGCACATCGGGCGTCACAGGCGTGAGATCTGGATGTCCGGCCAGACGCTGATAGAGTTCGTTCAGAAAGACGTCGCCATTATGCTCGTAATACTCCCACGCGTTCTCACCGTCGAGGATGACGGTGATCAACCCATCATCCCGCTGGCCAAAGGCCCGGGCGATGCGCTCCAACCGTACGATCATATCTTCGGCCGCCTGTGCGCCAGGCAGATGCTGGTACACAAAGCCGATGCGGTCCGAAAGATCGTGATCCCGGAACAAGATGACCAGGTCGCCTTTTTCGGTGCGCAGCCGCCAGGGATGATAGAGCAAATCCCCGCGCCGCACTAACCCGCTCTCATCCCGCTCGAAGTAGACGTCCAGACTCTCACCCAGGATGGCCTCATCGGTGGCCAACCAGGTCAGACCTGCGTCAGCGACCATTGGCAAAATCTCGGGAGCCACCGCTCCCTCGCTGGGCCACAGGCCCGCAGGCGCTTTACCGATGACCTCGGCATGCTTTTTCACCGCCCAGCGTAGCTGTTCCCGGGCATCCTCCTCAGCCCGGAAGGGGGGATCGGGGATGGGAAGGCCCGGACTGGGACGCTGAGCGATGCGGCTATCCACCAACAAGGGCAGGATGGGATGATAGAAAGGCACGGTAATAAGTTCGAGCTGCCCCGCATCCGAAAGTTTTCGATATGCGGGCAGCACTTGGGCGATAATGCCCTGGTGAATTTGAATGAGGCGGCGGGCCTCATCCACGGTGAAATCTCGCCCCTTTTGCACCAGCCCGGCCAAAAAAGGATCACTTTCCAACAGGTTGGGATCGGTCCACGCCAGATTGAACCACACCAGCAGGTCGCGATACGTCTGGGTGGAGAAATAATCGATATTCAGCAGCGCCAGATGCCGCCGGTTTAAGATGGCTTCGTAAGGCGGATAGCGGCGGATGATGTTATCCCAGCTGATGCTAAAACACATGTCCAGCATGTACTGCTTGTCGTCCGGGCTGAAGTATGCCTGCCCGGCCAATGTCATCAGTCGATCCACCATCCTGCCATCGGCGTAATCCTCCAGCTGCTCGACCAGCGAGGGCGTCAGCGTGAAGGTGGCGCGCATCTGAGGGTGGCGGGCCAACACCTGGGCCATGTGCAGATAATCCTTGACCGCGTGCAGTCGCACCCAGGGCAGGATGGCGACATCGCTGCCGGGCTGGCGATAAAGGGGTTGGTGCATGTGCCAGATGATGGCGACGTTCATAGACTCACGAAAAAACGGATGACGAGGGTCAAACCCGATCATCCGTCGGATATTGCTGCTTTGAGAAAGTAAAATTCAAAATCAAAAAGGCAAAAATAGCGAATTACTCTCATCTCTGTCATGTACGCTACCAAGAGATCGTCATCTTTTGCCGGATGTCTTCAAACGTCCTGCGTCAGACGTTGCAAAACGCGCCCGCCGCAGGCGTCCACTACCAAGTCACTTCCCTTAACGCTTCACGCTTCACGTTTCGCGGACCTGAGCCGCCCGCGGCGGGACTGCTGGAGGATGAAAACAGATGCGTTCGCAACAGACTCTAAGAGGATGAGCTGTCGGTCAGCGCATCATCATCCCGGACATCATCCTCTCCCCAACTGATAATCCACACGCTGAGGCCCGCCAGCGCCACAGTGGCCGCGGTCAGGACCAGCCATTGGCTGACCGTGAAGCCCACGCGCCGGGCGGAAAAATAGAGGATGATCAGCATCCCTATCGTCAGGATGACGAAGGAAATGAGGTTGGGGTGGTCTCGCCAGAGTTTTTTCATCATAATGCTCTGAAGGCAATTCGGTTCAGGCGGAGCGACTGAACGTGACGTTGGTCTTCTCCCTGTGGCGTTCTAACATGGCCTTCCACGCCGCGGCCACCTGCTCTTCCAGGGCCGATAAATCTTTGTCATTGACGATGACCACGTCGGCCTGGGAGGCTTTCCATTCTTGCGAGCTCTGGGATCGCATCCTGCCGCGAGCCTGCCGCTCGCTCAAACCGCGCTGCTCGATTAATCGGGCGATCTGCACATCTTCGGGCGCAGTCACCACCCATATCTCATCACAGATGGATTTGAGCTCGCCTTCCAACAGCTTGATGGCCTCGATGACCACCACCGGCGCATCAGCGGCCTCGATCTCAGCCTGCACGGCCTGCTCCACCGCCGGATGCACGATGTCCTCCAGCCGGGCCAGTTTATCGGGAAAGGCGAAGACGATATTGGCCAGATGACGACGGTTGATGGAGCCATCCGACAACAGTATCTCTGGGCCGAACGCCTCGATCACAGCATCGTAGGCCAGGCCCCCGGGTAGCATAACGCCGTGAGAGACTTTATCCGCGTCAATAGTCTGGGCGCCTAGCTTGCGCAATATGCCCAGCACGGTGCTCTTGCCCACGCCGATATTGCCGGTGAGCCCGATGATGATGGGAGAGGTGGGAGGGTTGGACGTCATGGGATAAATGGAGAGGAGATTTTTGTTTTCGCGTTGATTCGTAATTTGGGAGTGCGGGTGGCGAATCGAAAAATGTTCACGCCATTGTATCATACACGAAGGAACCAGGCATCAAATTATGGCTGGCGATGCCGAAGTGCGGCGCCGCGGAATTTTGGTTGGCGCGGTTTCTGTCGCAGGTTGTGAATGCGCGGTCGTAATCATTTGGGTGGCGAAATTGACGTCGATGTGCAGACCTGTATCGCTACTCACGATAAATCCATCTCCTGCTGGAAGAGCGTTGCGGTGCGTTGGGCCAGCAACCGATGTTCGGGTTGGGCCAGGTCGGGATCGGCGTCGAGGATGGTCTGGGCTTCCTGCCGGGCCAGCGCCAGCAGTC
>Ga0256914_1003620_pt1 | contig 12076 bp, 10 predicted proteins | sample HulkmetaG_FD_191571 | JGI IMG/M metagenome (GOLD analysis project Ga0256914, IMG submission 191571) | Hydrothermal chimney microbial communities from Main Endeavour vent field at the Juan de Fuca Ridge, Pacific Ocean - Hulk | ecosystem: Environmental > Aquatic > Marine > Hydrothermal vents ...
AGCGCAAGGAAGAACTTCTGCAGAAAAAACTGCGCGACCTCTCCCCTGCCCTGCAACCGGACGGCCGCGATTCGGAGAGCCTGGGAAAAAAATATATCACCAGATCCTGCAAACAGGGGCATGTTCGCTTTGAGTGGATTCACAAGCGGGCCGACGGCACCATCTTCCCGGTCGAAGTCGTACTCACCGCCATTCCCTGGCAGGGACAAAGCATCGTCCAGGCGGCCCTGCGGGATATAAGCGAGAGGAAAGAGAGCGAACGCGAACTAAAGCACCTGCTGCAGGAACAGAAGAGTATCCTCGCCGCCAGCCTGGTGGGAATCGTCCTGGTGCGGGAGCGAATCATCGTTGCCGCCAACCAGCAGTTCTGTAACATCATGGGATACAACCGGGAGGAGGTGATCGGCAAGAGCAGCTTGATCTTCCATGTCTCCGAGCACGACTTTCTGGAATTCGGCCGTCTCTATTATGAGGGACTGGAGCACAACGACGTCGAGAATATCGAATATCCCCTCAAACGCAAGGACGGCTCCGTCATCACCTGTCTATTCAAGGGCAAGGCCCTGGATGCCGAGGATCTCTCCCGCGGCATCGTCTGGGTCATCGACGATATCACCAACCGCAAAAAAATCGAGGAGGATCTGCAGAAGGCCAAGGAGCAGGCCGAAGAGGGCAGCAAATCAAAGAGCCAGTTCCTCGCCAACATGAGCCATGAAATCCGCACCCCCATGAACGGCGTCATCGGCCTCACCGACCTGCTGCTTAAGACCAACCTCCAGGAAGGCCAGCGCAAGCATCTGCAACTCATCAAGGCATCGGCGGAACGGTTGATGCGTATCATCAACGATATCCTGGACTTTTCCAAGGTGGAGGCGGGTCGGCTGGAACTGGAAGGCCGGGCCTTCAACTTCCGCGACACCATTGATGAGGCATCGGGATTCCTGACCCTGCTGGCCCGCGACAAGGGAATCTTCTTCACCTGCAGCGTGGATGATCGGATTCCGGAAAATCTGGTGGGCGACAGTTCACGCCTCACCCAGATCCTTCTGAATCTTGCCGGCAACAGCATCAAGTTTACCCTCAAGGGGAGTGTTACCGTCGACATCACCCTCAAAGAACAGGTCAACGGGGACGCTGACAAGGTCCTGCTCTACTTTCAGATCATCGATACCGGTATCGGCATTGCTCCGGACAAGAAAAAAACGATCTTCGAGGCCTTTTCCCAGGCCGATGCCTCCCATTCACGTAAATTCGGCGGCACCGGCCTGGGGTTGTCCATCGCCGCCCAGCTCGTGTCCCTCATGGGCGGAGAGATCGGCCTGGAAAGCGAGCTGGGCAAGGGATCGACCTTCTGGTTTACGGCGGAATTCTCGCTGCCCGCCGCTGAACTCGACCGGCCGCCGGAGCAGACCGGTGAAGAGGAAACCTCCGCTCCATACTCCTTTGACGAGGTGCGTATTCTCCTGGCCGAAGACGAGTTCATCAACACCACCTTAGCCGTCGCCCTGCTCGAGGAAGAGGGATATCAGGTCACCACCGTGGAAAACGGCAGAGACGCGGTAGCCAGATGGCGACGCGAACAGTTCGATCTCATCCTCATGGATATCCAGATGCCGGAACTCGACGGCCTGGAGGCTACCTCCCTGATCAGAGAGGAGGAAAAGGAGCGGGGCGGCCATATCCCCATCGTGGCCATGACCGCCCACGCCATCCAGGGCGATCGCGACAAATGTCTCCAGGCGGGCATGGATGATTACATCTCCAAACCCATTGTTGCCGAGACCTTTTTCAAGGTTATCGAAGCCAATCTGAACCGAACCCGGCAAAAGGCGGCGTCCGAAAAAACGACAAGCAAACAGGTGTGAAACGGCTTCTCCTTATTCTCATAGCCCTCGGCCTCGTCGGAACAGCCGGCTATCTGCTGATCAACCAGGTGGGGACGCCCGCTGTTCCCGCCGACCTTCTGGCCGTAGACACTCCGCTGATCATCGAACTCACCGATCCCATCACAACGCTTTCACGCTTTCGTACATCCCGGCTTGCGAAAAAACTCGGCGAGGTGGACAGAGGCCTTCTCTGCCGGGAACTGGGAATCGAGCAATCCCGCTGCCGGGGGATCGAACGCCGGATCCGGGCCGTGGCCGCCCAGGTGGACAATCCCGTTATGAAAGAACTGTTCGGCCGCCAGGTGGTTCTGGCCCTGACCGTGCCCGACGCCGGCGGCACGGAGCGGTACGCGGGAGCGGCGCTGGATCAGCTGGTGGCGGTGGTACGACCCCGCCACCGGGCCGCCCTGCTTGACTTTTTCGGCAGGCTGCTGGCGGGAAAGGCTCAGCAGCTTGTGGAAAAATATGAGGGTATCGCCATACGCCGCGTTTTTCTGGACCGCGACAGGCCCATGCCCCCCGGACCGGGGAAGACGGAAAGCAGCGCGGAATCCCTGACGCTTTTCACGGCAACGGCCGACGGCCTGCTGATGGCCGCCTTTTCACCACAGCCGTTACGGCGCTGCATCGACCGGCTTCGTCACCGGCTGCCCGCAGCCGCCTCCCGGGCCTCCGATGAAATGCCCGATGGTCTTGGCGGCGATCACCGGCTCTTCGGTTACTGCAAGCTTGACCGTCTCTGCCGTCTCTTGCGGCAAGACCGGCTCTACCTGCCGCCACCCCTGCGGCAACGAATCCTCAACCTGGCCGCGGCAGCCGCCGTCAACGGCGGAATCAGCACCATGGTGATCACCGCCTCATCCCAGGGCAGGCGGCTTTCATATACCGCCGCCCTGCACTATGATTCCTCCGATCATGCAGCGCCAAAAAAAACCCTCTTCCGGCGGTTGCCGGATGCCAACCGCTCCCTTGCCCTGGTGCCGGGCAACCAGCTCCTCTACTTCTGGACAAATTATTTCGATCTCAATATCTGGTTATCCAAATGGCGGGGTTTCAGATATGATCCGGTGGAATGGCTGGAGGAAACCCTGCTCAAGACAACGGGACTCGGCATTGCGGAGCTCTCTGCGCTTTTTGGACGAAACTTTGCCCTCAGTGTCGCCAACGTCAACGCCGACCACTACGTGCCCTTGCCCATGATGTGTTTTTTCCTGCAGATAAAGGACCGGGCCCGGATGGAAGAAATCCTCCGAAAATCTCTGGACGGCCTGCCGGTGAAATACGATATGGTCAACTCCACTCCCGTTACCTCCATCCAGGCGGCCGGCGGCCTGCTGCAACCCTCATACGCCTGGGTCGATGATCTGCTCATCGTTGCCGACAGCCGCGAACAGATCGAAGCCGTTCTTGCCGCAGACGGCTCCGAAAAACTGGTCAACGACCCCTTCTACCGGCGAATCGACAACGGTATGGGTGAAAAAAACAACGCCGTCACCTTCATCAGGACCGAACAGCTCCTCGGGGTGCTCCAGACCTTCGCCGGCTGGGCGGGCACCACGCTGACCATCGAAGATGAAGGGGAGGCGGAGAGATTAAGCCTCCTGGTCAACCGGGTGATCATGCCGATCCTGGAGGGCCTGAAGATGTACAGGATCACAAACGGCCGGTTCTACAATACCGGCAACGAGTTCAAACTTGAGGCCGATGTTCTGACCGGCGACGCCTGATTCTTTTTTCATTTCCCGCCGCAGGAATGGCTGCAGGATGAAGGCACGTGGAAGCATGACGGGTTATGGCCGCAGACGACGAAGCACGCAACATGGAAACGATGGAAAAACTGGTCCGGGAATTACAGGACAACATCAACTTCAAGGAGAGCACCCGGGTGGGCGATATCGTCCTCATCGCCGCCCTCAAACCCCGGATGCTGGTCTATGCCCTGGTCACGGCAATCGAACGGGACAGGAGCAAACGGGACGAGTGGTGGCAGGTGCAAATGCATCTCCTCTCCGTCCCTCCGCAGAATATCACCTGGTTTTTACGGACCGAACAGCTCACCGGTCAGGAAATATTCACCATGGGCGGTGAGTCGCGTTTCATCAAGGCCATCGACATTCCAGCTCCCGCGGTTCCGGGGCCGCCGTCCGACAGTGAGGGGAAAAAAACCACGGGCCCGGGAAAACCCAAACTGCACGTCATCAAGTAGTGAAAACCCTGGAACGCACCTTTATCATTAAAAAAGAGCACGGCGTCCACACCCGGGTGGCCTGCAACCTGGTGGAGACGGCCGCCGGATTTTCCTCGCGCATCCTGCTCACCTGCGGTGAGCGCACGGCGGACTGCTCATCGATCCTCGATATTCTCGGCATGGCGGCGGGATGCGGTGCCGTCGTTTCCATCCGCATCAGCGGCGAGGATGCCGAGGAGGCCATGCGGGCCATGGCCGATCTCCTTGAATGCAGGGAGGAGGTGACATGAAAAAAACAGGCGCCTCCCAGCCAAACGGCCGCAGCAACAACGAACGCCCGCAAACCCTGCATGCCCTCGGCGCTTCACCGGGCAAGGCCATGGGCCGGGCCCTTGTGATCAAACGCCGTACCCGCCGCACCGGCTGGTATCATCTTCCCGACCGGCAAATCGATATCGAGGTGACCCGTTTCAAACTGGCAACCCGGAGGGCGGAAGAGGAACTGCTGGAGCTGCGCAACCAGTTTGCCGGCGACCTGGTCGACTCGCTGTCGATCATCGACGGCCATCGGCTGATGATCCGGGACCGGATGATCTTCGACCGGACCATCGAAATCATCACAACCCGGAAGATCAATGCGGAATGGGCCCTGGCCAAGGCCCTGCGGCGGATCAGTGAAAAGTTTTCCCGGATCAACGACCCCTACATCCGGGAACGGTATAATGACATCAAGCATGTGGCCGACAGAATTTTCGCCGCCATGGCCGGTCGCGGCTCCGATCCGGTTGAAGATGTCACCCAGCCGGTTATCGTCGTCACCCGGGACGCCTCACCCGAGGAGATCCTTAAACTTCACTCCTGTTGCGACCTCATCGGCTTGATCCTGGAAAAGGGCGGCGTGACCTCACATACGGCCATTGTCGCCCAGTCACTGGGTATCCCCGCCGTCATTGGTCTGCACCGCTGCTCCCAGCTGCTGGCAACCGACGACCTTTTGATTCTCGACGGTACCAGCGGCAAGGTATACCTCCACCCGGACCTGGAGCAACAACGGAGTTTTGCCTGCCAACGTCGCAAAGAGCAGCGCCTCTCACACCGACTGGCCGCCGCCGCCCACCTCATACCCGAAACCCGGGACGGTCTCCGCATCAGGGTCGCCGCCAATATCGAAATGGTCAACGAGGCGGACGCCGTCGTCCGCAGCGGCGCCGACGGCATTGGGCTCTTTCGTAGTGAATTCGATTACTTCTTGAGGGAGAGACCTCCCGGAGAAGAAGAGTTGTTCCAGGTCTATCGGGATCTTCTCGCCGTTCTTGCCCCGCAGCCGGTGACGATCCGGACACTGGATGTGGGCGGGGACAAATTCCCGGACCGCCTCTGCCTTGCCGACAATCGGTTTCTTCCGGAAAAAAATCCAGCCCTCGGCCTGCGGGCCATACGCTATTTCCAGCAGGAACCCGCCCTTTTCACCATCCAGCTCCGGGCCCTGTTGCGGGCGGCTGCCGCCGGCAGGCTACGCATCCTCCTGCCCATGATCACCTCCCTGGATGAATTCCTCCGCATAAAAAAAACCATTGCTGCGGTCATGGCGGATCTGCAGAAAGATCAGCTCGCCTTCCGGCCGGATGTTGAAATCGGCATCATGATCGAGGTGCCCAGTGCCGTGATCATGGCTGATTCCCTGGCCCATGCGGCCGATTTCTTCAGTATCGGCACCAACGACCTTATTCAATACTCCCTGGCCATTGACCGGGAAAACGAAAACGTCGCCCATATGTATGATCCGTTTCATCCGGCGGTATTACGGATGATCAAGCATACGGTGGATGCGGCCCACGAAGCGGGGATCGAGGTATCGCTGTGCGGGGAAATGGCCGGAAACCTGGTCTACGTTCCCGTTCTTCTCGGCCTGGGGGTAGATGAACTCAGCATGCGGCCGGGGATGATCCCCCTGGTCAAACAGCTGATCAGAAGCTCGGAGGCAGGCCGGCTGCAACGGCTGGGCACCCGTATGCTCAGGTGCCGGAACAGCGATGAAGCCCGCGCCTATCTCGGCAGGTATCTCCCGAAACGGTATCCGGAAAACTTTGCAAAGGACATGCTGCTCAAGTAAAATCGATGCCGACTACTTCAAATTCTCCAGCACCACGTTTACCCGGGCATTGAAGGCCAGTGCCTGGGTGGGGTCGTTGATATCCTCCCGGATGGTGTCGATCAATTCCGGCAGCCTGGATATCTCGGCCGGGCCGTTTTTCTTCCACTTGCTGACATTTTCCTCCATCACCATGCTGGCGAATGGACCCATGACCTGGGCCAGGCTGGTCTCAATCTTTTTCAGGGTGATGCTGTCCACCTCGGGAGTCTTCAATACCTTGTTACGCACACTGTTTTTGGCCATGGCCCGGGACACCTTGCCGCCGCTCCCGCCGGCGGAAGCTGGGGCCGGGGAGGAGATGTTGTGCATTTCCGACGCCGGTGATCCGCTGGGACGCAGTTTGATCTCCGGCTCGGTGGGGGAAGAGACGACGGAAGGCGACGGCGTCTCACCATCCATATCCGGCCGTCGTGGCCGGTCCGGGGGGGTGAATTCATCCAGCAGACGCCTGAAATCGCGGGCTGCATTCGGATTTGCGATCTCAGCAGCCAGATTGTTCACCATTGCACGCAGCTGACCACTGCCCACCTCGCCGTTTTTTGCCAGGCGAACTGCCTGTTCGCAGACCAGGGCTTCGGCTCCGGGTCCGATGGCCCGGGCGAGATGAGTTTCGATGCGCTTGAGCGCGGCCGTGCTCTTTTCATCAAACCCAAGCCCGGCAATGGTCGGCTGCGGCCTCGCAACTTGCCTCTCACTCTCCCGGGATTCCGGCTGGTTCAGGAGACCGGCCTGTTCCGACATGGTGTAACATTTCAGTTTAAAGTCGGCCGCCTGGGACGAATCCTCGATTTCCGCCGCCAGCAGGTTGACCAGTTTTGAAACACTGGAAATACCGCTGCCGTTGACCGTGACCTCCTCGATGCACTCGTCCATGACCATCCCGGCCACCGGCCCGATGATTCCGGAGAGTTCATCTTTCATGCGGTCAAACAGGTCCCTGGTCCGACGGTCCAGGGCAAGAGCTTCCTCCGTTTGCTCCTCATCGTCGCGGGTCACGGTTTCAGATTCGTAAGCGGTATCGGTCACCTCCTTGACGTCCTCGATATTGAGGGCAATGCCCTGGGCCAAATCGCGACGGATATCATCAACCAGCATACCGGCGGAGGTGGCGACCAGGGAACAGTTGGCATTGGGCTCGCAAATGGTCATCAGCACGGAGTCGGCCTCCAGGGCCATGCCCACCACCGTGTAGGTGTCGAACTTGAATTTGGCGGTCCGTACCTTGAAATCCACCATCCGGCCCATCTGCAGGAGCCGGATCAGGTGGGTACCCATGGTGTGGATGGAGTCCTTGTCAATGGTCAGCTGGTGATCGGTGCACAGCGGCCCGCCCTCCTTGCTGAAAATACATGAACCGGCAACACCGGGTAGAATGGAAATCTCGTCAAGAATCTTTCTCATGGTCGCCCCTCTGTTCTGGCTAGATATTCATCGCCGCCTGTAACTGGTTGATGACATCAGGTACATATATGTTTTCTTCGAGAAGTAACCCGATAATCACCCCGCCACGGGGAATGATCAGCAGTTCCTCGTAGTTTTCCATGGTGAGCAGAACAAGCTGCGGCCCCTTGGCATCCAGGGTCTCGCCCATCTGCAATCCGGTAATGATGCTGTATGTGATAAAATCGGCAATTTTCCGGTTATCCGCTGACTGGATAATGATCCGGCCATGGCGATTGAGAAAAAAGTAGTGACGCACCCCCGGTATGGAGGGCAACAGCTCCATACACCTGCCCACCATGGGATACTTGCGGCCGATATCCTCCGGTACGGAGGCCGTCCGGGCGGAAGCGGGCCGGTCCGGCGCGGCGGACGCCGCCTGGTCCGGCATCACAGCCGGCTGCTCGGCAGGCGAAGCCGGTTTCTTGGTCTCATCTTTCTGGCGGGCGACATCAAGGAGAATATGGGTGAGGGATTTATGGATGCGGCGAACGCGATCATAGAATTTCCCCACCCGCAGGGCGGGCTTGTCCCAGGAACAGATTGCATAGACGGCCTCCAGGCCGACGTTGAAATCGGTTTCAGCGTCGATCAGGGCCCCATCCTTCATGTAAAGGACTCCCCTGTTTGCGCCCGCCTCCACATCGATCATACAACTGTTTTTTTCCAGTTCCAGAACCTGCAGAAACGATGGCAGAGAAACACCGGTAATTATTCCATTTTCATTACCCTGCCCGCCGGCTGTTGCCGTCTCGCCACTGTTCATACCCATTGTCCCCAGTTCGAGTTAAAGTTTTACCTTTCCCAGGCTTTCTTTCATTATAACACGTATCATCTTGTTTTTCCAAAAAAACACAAAACAAGTCGCCCTCTTTTCCAGGCGTTTGAATTCACAACTTTCTACTTCAAATCTATCAAAAGCATGGAGGCAAAGTCAAACTTTGCCGTGATTTTCTGCCATTGCAGTCGTTGTGTTTATCGAAGCATCTCTCAATAATCTTTAGACAAATTTCTTGACAAAAAGTTTCGTGCATATGCGTATAACCTGGTCAAACGGCCTGTACAACGAGATTTCCCTTGAGTCCGGTTCCCTGGGGATATATCATTTATTTCAGAGACGCTCTTTTCCCTGTCGTTTCCCCAAGCCGCACCACAACCCCATCACCGCCAACACGGAAAGGCTTTCCATGGAACAATCAATGCCGCAGAAATCTCTCCTGTTGCGGGTGTATGGGTTTTATGCCGACGGCCTGCGGCGAATGACCCTGGGCAGAACTCTCTGGAAAATAATCCTCGTTAAACTCCTCATCATGTTCGGGGTGCTCAAGCTCTTCTTTTTTCCTGATTTTCTGCAGAGCCGTTTTGCCACCGACCAGCAGCGGGCCGATTATGTGCTGGGACAGATAACCGGAGCCGTTCCTGGAAATTCCACTGCCATGGAGGAAACAGACCATGATTGAAAACCTCGACCCCGGCCTGGTGAACTGGTCCAGGGCCCAATTCGCCTTAACGGCCCTCTACCACTGGATCTTTGTGCCGTTGACCCTGGGCATCACCTGGATCATCGCCTTTTATCATTCCATCTATGTCAGAACCGGCAGCATGGAGTGGAAACGGCTGACCAAGTTCTGGATGAAACTCTTCGGGATCAACTTCGCCATCGGCGTTGCCACCGGTATCATCATGGAGTTTGAATTTGGGACCAACTGGTCCAACTACTCGTGGATGGTGGGGGATATTTTCGGCGCGCCCCTGGCCATCGAGGGAATCATCGCCTTTTTCCTGGAGGCCACCTTTTTTGCGGTGATGTTTTTCGGCTGGAACCGGGTATCCAAAGGATTCCATCTCTTTTCCACCTGGATGGTGGCTCTGGGCTCCAACATGTCCGCGGTCTGGATCCTGGTGGCCAATGCCTGGATGATGCACCCCGTGGGCCAGGAGTTCAACCCGGATACAGCCCGTTTCGAGATGCGGAATTTCCTCGATGTCGCCTTTTCTCCGGTGGCGGTTTCCAAGTTCACCCATACCACCAGCTCCTCCATGGTGCTTGCCGCCATGTTCATCATCTCCATCTCCTCCTACTACCTGCTCAAAGGGCGCCACGGCAAGATGGCCAGGCGCTCCATTGTCGTTGCCTCGGTCTTCGGCCTGCTGGCCTCCGGCCTTTCCGCCTTCACCGGCGACGAGGCCGCCTTTGAGGTGGCCCGCAACCAACCCATGAAGCTGGCTGCCATCGAGGGGCTCTATGAAGGCGAGACCAATGCCGGCCTGGTTGCCATGGGCCTGATCAACCCAAAGAAAAAGGTGGGCGACGAGCAGCAACCATTCAGCTTTGAAATCCGCATACCCTATCTGCTCTCACTGCTGGCCACCAGAAATGTGGGTACCTTTGTCCCCGGTATCAAGGATCTGGTTTACGGCAACCCGGAACACGGTATCCCGGGTGCTGCCTGGAAAATGGAAAGGGGGAAAGAGGCCGTGGCCGCCCTGGCAGCTTACAAGCAGGCGAAAAAGGCGGGGAATGAGGAAGAGGCGGCCCGGACCCGGGCAACGTTTGAAAAAAACAGGGAATATCTGGGATACGGTTTTCTGGCACAACCCGAAGACGCCGTACCGCCGGTGGCCATCTCCTTCAACGCCTTCCATGTGATGGTCATCCTGGGTTCCATCTTTCCCCTGGTCTTTCTGGCCTATCTCTTTTTCGGCATCAGGGGCGGGCTGGAACAAAAAACCTGGCTGCTGCTGCCCGGCACCACCATGTTCTTCCTTGCTCTTGCGGCCCACTGGGCCGGCTGGATCGTGGCCGAGGTCGGCCGGCAACCCTGGGCCATCCAGGACCTGCTTCCCGTTACCGTGGCCCGTTCCAACCTGACCAGCTCCACCGTGCAGACAACTTTCTACATGTTCCTGGCACTCTTCACCATCCTGCTCATTGCCGAAGTGAGCATCATGCTCAAACAGATCAAGATCGGACCGGAGGAAAAGTAAATGATTGCCCAGCTCGATTATCAAAGTCTGCAACAGCTCTGGTGGCTGCTCTGCTCCGTGGTTGGTTCGCTCTTTCTCTTTCTCACCTTTGTCCAAGGAGGCCAGACGCTGCTCCGGCAGGTGACGACGAACGAGATCGAAAAATCCCTGGTGATCAACTCCCTCGGCCGCAAGTGGGAACTCACCTTCACCACCCTGGTACTCTTCGGCGGCGCCCTGTTCGCCTCTTTCCCGAAATTTTACGCCACCTCCTTCGGCGGGGCCTACTGGGTGTGGATTTCCATTCTCTTTACCTTCATCCTGCAGGCGGTCAGTTACGAATACCGGAAAAAACCGCGCAACCTGCTGGGAGCAGGCATCTACGAACTGTTTCTCTTCCTCAACGGCTCCCTGGGCATTCTGCTGATCGGAACCGCGGTGGGGACATTCTACACCGGCTCCAACTTCCGCCTCAGCGGCTACAACCTGGTAACCTGGACCCATTCCCTGCGGGGACTCGAGGCAGCCTTCAGCTTGTTCAACGTTTCACTGGGTCTCTTTCTCGTCTTCAATGCCAGAACCCTGGGCGCCATGTACCTGGTCAACAACCTGGACTTCAACGATACCCCGGGGTTAGAAAGCAGACTGCGCAGCGCCTGCGGGAGAAGCTTTTTCTGCTCGCTTCCCTTTCTGCTCTTTATTCTCGGCAACCTGCTGCTGATGAAGGGCTACGGCATCATTGACGACCAGGGGACAATCGGCCTTGTGACCAGGAAATACCTGGGCAATCTCCTGGCCAACCCCTGGCTTGCCGCCATGCTTGTCGGCGGCCTGCTTCTACTGGTGATCGGGGTCTTCAAAACCACGGGAACCGACTCCACCGCAGGCATCTGGTTCGGCGGTCCCGGCACCGTGCTGCTGTCCCTGACCCTGTTACTGCTGCCCGCCTACAACAAGACGGCCTTTTACCCTTCCAGGGCGGACCTGCAATCCAGCCTGACCATTTACAATGCCTCATCGTCCCCGTACACCCTCAAGGTAATGACCTATGTGGCCATATTCATTCCCTTTGTTCTGGCCTATATCGCCTTTGTCTGGTGGTCCATGGACAGAAAAAAAATTACGGTGGAGGAAATTGCCGATCACTCCTACTAAAGAAAGCTCCGCCAACCAATTACAGGATGTCTCCCAATACCTGATTTCCATGGAGGTACACAGACAATGAACTTCTTTTTACTCATCAGCTGGGTGGCGGTTATCGCCGTCTCCTACAGAGTCGCGCTGGTTCTGCTCAAAAAATCGGACCTGCTCTAGAGGGCAACCCCCCTAACCGATCTCCGGGTATATAACCCTGCGGTATATCATACCGCCAATCTGTCATCGTTCACAGGCATCCCATCCCGGCACGGATGTGACCACCGGGAAAAGCAAAAAAGCCGT
>Ga0256914_1003621_pt1 | contig 12069 bp, 10 predicted proteins | sample HulkmetaG_FD_191571 | JGI IMG/M metagenome (GOLD analysis project Ga0256914, IMG submission 191571) | Hydrothermal chimney microbial communities from Main Endeavour vent field at the Juan de Fuca Ridge, Pacific Ocean - Hulk | ecosystem: Environmental > Aquatic > Marine > Hydrothermal vents ...
TTTGCATTTTCTGATGTTGGTTTTCTACTTGATTGAGTACTTGTTTTCCCTATTTGGGTTGGTTTCACGGAAGTGGAGTATTTCTGTGGTAGTAATAGTATTGACGATAGTATACTTGAGTTTGCTTAGTGGTGGTTCTGCAGGTACAGCCCGTTTTAAGATTCAGATTGAGCCCCTGATTTCAGTTCTTGCAGGTGTAGGCATCGTTGCGTGGAAGCAGAGGAAAAGTGGGATTTTCCAAGAGGGTTGATGTTGGGATGGAATTTGGCGTTCGCAGGGTAATGATGATTGCTCCAACCCCATTTTTCGCAGATAGGGGGTGCCATGTGAGGATACTGGAAGAGATAAAGGCTTTGAAGAAGAGAGGTATAGATGTCTTTGTTGTTACCTACCATATAGGCAGAGATGTGCCCTATGTGAGGATATATAGAACACTTAATGTACCGTGGTATAAGAAACTTGAGGCAGGACCTTCCATACACAAACCTTACATCGATCTGCTACTACTTCTAAAGGCCTGTTTAGTCTGCAGAAAGGAGAGACCGGACATAATACATGCTCATCTTCATGAAGGTGGATGGGTAGGAAATTTCTGTTCGAAATGGTATAATATACCGTTAGTGCTGGATGTTCAAGGTAGTATGACGGATGAGCTTGTTGCCCACAACTTTTTGGGTGGAAAAAAGTGGGTAATGTCGTTTTTTAGACACATAGAGAGAGGTATAGTGCGCAAGGCTGATGCGATAATGGTGAGTTCGGAGAATACAACGAGAATACTCCGTGAAGAGTTTTCAGTGGATGATAAACGGCTTTTTTTTGTTCCAGATGGGGTTGATACAAATTTTATTCATCCTGTTGGAGATAAAGAGGCGCTGCGGAGGAGGTTAAATCTGCCAGTTGATAAGAAAATAATTGTATATGTTGGGGTACTTAGCGGGTATCAGGGTATAGATATGTTGATGGAAGCTGTTGCCAATGCTAAGGATAGATTGAAAGATGTCTTGTTCCTTATGATAGGTTATCCGGAAGATAAGTACAGATCTATGGCGAAAATGTACGGAGTAGATGCGCTGTTTAGCTTTGTTGGGAAGGTGGATTACGAGAGGATTCCAGAATACATTGAAGCTGCAGATGTTGGGATTGCTCCTAAGGTATCCAAAACGGAAGCGAATGGGAAAGTGTTGAACTACATGGCAGCTGGATTGCCAGTTGTGGTATTTGATACGCCAGTTAACAGATTTATGTTGGGAGAGTTGGGTATATATGCACCCCTTGGGGATGCTGTGGGTTTTGTGTCTAAGTTGATCTGGATTCTGGATGATACAGAGTTTGCTAAGGAGGTTGGGGACAAATTGTACAGGAGGTTGATAGAAAGGTTTTCTTGGGACGCTATATCTGAAAAGATAGTCGATGTGTACCACAAGGTTCGTAGAGGTGTAAAAGGTGAGCGGTCTGGGAATGATAGGTAGGTCTTGGAAGCTGTTCTGGAGTTATAGACTTAGAAAGGAGCGTTGTGATTACTATCCGTCGAGATTGTGGATAGAGCTCACGAATAACTGTAATTTACACTGTGAAATGTGTCTGAACAAGCTTTTGCCGTCAAGTGCTAAGGGATACATGGACTTTCCCCTGTTTAAGAAACTCATAGATGAAATAAGTGGTAAAGTCCATGATGCGTATTTCCACCATAGAGGTGAGTCACTCCTTCACCCACAGATATTCGAGATGATATCTTATGCGAAAAATAAGGGCATATATACGAGGTTGCATACGAATGCTACGCTCCTTGATGAGCGGAAGGCCAAGGCGCTTCTTGACTCTGGGTTGGACTTTTTGTCTTTTTCTTTTGACGGTTACGACAAGGAGACATACGAAAGTATACGACTTGGCGCAACATTTGAGACGACGCTCTCCAATATAATAAGATTTTTGGAATTAAAGAAGAAGGGTGGATATAGGCTGCCTTATACCGTTCTTACTGTGATAGAGTTTAGTTCGCTTAAGGAAAGGTACAGGCAAAGTAAAGCCGATTTCTTGAGAAGATTTAAAGGATTGCCACTGGATGCTCTGCGGGTTAGAGCACCACACAATTGGGGTGGGGGATATGATAATGGAGAGATAGAAGCAAGAAGGAGACAAACGGGCTTTATACCGTGCACTTTCTTATGGTATGCTTTAACTATATTTTGGGATGGCACAGTTGTACCCTGCCCGCAGGACTTCTTCGGCAAGTTATCTTTGGGCAATTTGAATGATCAGACATTGTGGGATATATGGAACTCTGAAAGGATGGTGTATCTTCGTAGAAGTATGACTAAAGAGGGGCATAAGAGTATTTCTCCATGTAATACATGTGATAGGCTGTGGAGGAAGAGTTTTGTGGGTGTGCCTGTAGATGGTATAGTTCCATTTTTGAAGGATAATATACTTGGATATAGAGTTTTGAAGGGGTTATGAGCTGTAGGGGGTGAAATAGTAGGTGAAAATCCTTGTTACAGGTGGCTCTGGTTTTACGGGAAGTGGTTTGGTAAAAAGGCTTTTGAAAAGAGGGCATGAGATTACTATAGTGGACAAAAAGGAGGGTTTGTTTGATAAGGAGTTTGCTGCCAAGGGCGTAAAGATACTGTATGGGGATATAACAAATGAAGAGTTCATGAATGAGGCGGTAAGGGGGAACGAAGTGGTATTTCACATAGCAGCAGCATTTAGAGAGATAAACACATCGAAACGCACTTATTGGAAGGTGAATGTGGAAGGTACAAGAATCGTTGCTACTGCTTCCATGAAAGCGGGGGTGAGAAGGTTTATCTATTGTAGCACAGAGGGAGTTCATGGAAAGGTCGATAATCCCCCGATAGGTGAAGATGGACCTATAAGACCAAAGGATTACTACCAGTATACGAAGTACGAGGGTGAGAAGGTGGTAAAGCGGTTTATGGAGAAAGGACTACCTTCTGTGATTGTGAGACCTACTGGTATATACGGTCCGGGGGACCCAGGAAGATTTGTCATGTTGTTCAGGTGGATAAGCAGAAAAGGATGGTTTCCTATGTTTGGAGATGGGAATGTTACCTTTCACCCGGTTTACATAGAAAACCTAAATGATGGCTTTGAACTTGCCATGGAGAAGGATGAGGCTTTGGGTAATACATATCTAATAGCTGATGAAAGATTTTGTACTTTGAATGAGCTGGTTAAAGAAGTAGGTAGAGCATTAGGGGTGGATGTTAAAATAAAGTATTACCCATTCTGGACGATCTTGATTGCATCCTATCTTTGTGAGTGGACATGTAAGCCACTTGGTATATCTCCTCCTCTGTTTAAGAGAAGAGCGGATTGGTACTGGGAGAACAGAGGATTCTCCATAGAAAAGGCAAAGAGAGAGCTTGGATATAAGCCTAAGATAGACCTGCCTACGGGCTTACGTCTCACAGGGCAGTGGTACAGAGAAAATGGGTATCTGTAGGTGGAATTCATGTGTGGAATATGTGGTTTTAATGGTAGTGATAGAGAACTAATTCAGAGGATGGCAGATGTCATTACTCACAGAGGACCTGATAAAGAGGGATTTTATGTAGATGAAGATATTTCGCTTGGGAATAGAAGACTGAGTATAATAGACCTGAGTGATAGAGCTACACAGCCTATATTCAACGAGGATAAGAGTATAGTCATTGTGTACAATGGAGAGATATACAATTTCCCGGAGCTACGTAGGGATCTGGAGGCAAAGGGACACAAGTTTTATACAAATACGGATACAGAAGTGGTAATTCATACCTATGAGGAGTACGGAGTTGACTGCCTGCAGAAGTTTAATGGCATGTTTGCCTTTGCGCTGTGGGACAAGAACAAAAGGCAACTATTTGTTGCAAGAGACAGAATAGGTATAAAACCTTTGTATTATTACTATGATGGGAAAAAGTTTGCCTTTGCTTCTGAAATAAAGTCTATACTTGAAGACCCCTCTATAACTCGTGAGGTGAATTACCTCTCCCTTTACTATTATTTGGGCTATGAGTTTGTGCCTTCTCCTCTGACAATGTTCAAGAGGATATTTAAGCTTGAACCTGGGAATTACCTTCTCTATAAGGATGGAAATGTGAGTATAAAAAGATATTGGGAGCTGCAATTCAAGACTGAGTATAGGAAGAAGACTGAGTACATAGAGAGGATGCGCGAGCTGATAGACCTTTCTGTGAAAAGGCGGCTTATAAGCGATGTGCCGTTAGGGGTGTTTCTCTCTGGAGGACTTGACTCCAGCACTGTGGTTGCCTTTATGAGGAGGCACATAACCGGCAACCTGAAGGCGTTTTCTATTGGTTATGAGGACGAGAGCTTTAGTGAGTTGGACTACGCTACGTTCGTTGCTCGTGAGTTTGGATTGGAACATCATATTTTGATGATAAGTGATATAGGACCAGACTTTATAGAGAAATCTCTATGGCATCTTGATGAACCTATGACGGACCTCTCTACGATACCATTTTATCTTATCACGAGAAAGGCAAGGGAGAATGTCATAGTTGCCTTGAGCGGGGAAGGTGGAGATGAGGTGTTTGTAGGGTATGATAGATTTAAGGCGAGCAAGGCATATAAGTATTACAAAGTGATCCCGGCTTTTCTCAGAAGGGGGTTTGTGGAAAGGGTTATAGATAGTCTTGCGGACAGACCGCAAAAGAAAGGTTTTGTCAATGTGGCAAAAAGATTTGTTCAGGGTGCGAAGCTTTCAGAGGACGGTTTACACATGAGATGGCAGTACTTTTCGAATCCAGAACAGGATAGCAAGTTGTACCAACATAATTTTAAAGAGAGGGTGAAGTTTGACCCATTTTTCCCTATAAGGCGTGCAGTTGCAAGGTGCAATAGCGAGGATGAACTGGAAAAAGAGATATTCGTTGATATGAGGTTTACCATGCCTGATAGCGTGCTTATGAAAGTTGACAAGATGAGTATGGCAAACTCATTGGAAGTAAGGGTACCATTTCTGGATCACGAGCTGATCGAGTTTAACGCTACTATACCTTCTAGGTATAAGCTGAGAGCTTTTGGAAAGACGAAAGCAATATTCAGGGAGAGCATAAAGGGAATACTTCCTGATAGAATAGTATATAGGGGAAAGCAGGGCTATAGTTTTCCTTCTAAGAATTGGTTGAGAGAGCAACTTAAAGACTTCATGGTAGACGTTATAAATACTTCACCGATAATAAATGAGACGCTGAATATCAGGTATGTGAACAAACTCATAGAAGAACACCTCGAGAGAAGACAAAATCATAACCACATACTTTGGGCACTTGTTAACTTAGCTGTGTGGTATAATAGATTTTTTTAGTACAAAAGGAGCGGGATGAATTGAAGCTCTCTGTTATCATACCTTGCTACAATGAGAAAAATACAATAGAGACTATCATAAAGAAGGTAAAAAGCTCTGGTGTTGAGGAGCTTGAAATAATAATTGTTGACGATTTTTCAACTGATGGGACAAGGGAGATACTAAATCAGAAGATAGAACCGATGGTAGATAAAGTTATATACCATGAGACTAATAGGGGAAAGGGAGCTGCTATAAGGAGCGGGATAAAAGAGGTTACAGGTGATGTAGTGATAGTACAGGATGCGGACCTTGAGTATGATCCAGCTGAATATAGTAAACTGTTAAAACCTATTATAGACGGTAAGGCCGATGTGGTTTACGGCTCACGCTTCTTGACATGTGGTCCACACAGAGTATTGTATTTTTGGCACTATGTTGGTAACAAGTTTCTGACATTGCTGTCTAATATGTTTACTAACCTGAATCTTACCGATATGGAAACCTGTTACAAGATGTTTAAAAAGGAAGTGATTCAGAGCATATCTATTGAGGAAGACCGTTTTGGCTTTGAGCCGGAAGTAACTGCCAAGATCGCCAGGATGGGGTGCAGAGTATATGAGGTGGGTATCTCTTACTATGGCAGAACCTATGAAGAGGGCAAGAAGATAAACTGGAAGGATGGGGTAAGGGCTGTATGGTGTATATTGAAGTACGGTTTACTTAGGTGAGGGGGTAGTGGCGTTGAAAATTGCCGTTGTGGGAATGGGTTATGTAGGGCTTACCACTGCTGTGTGCCTTGCAAAACTGGGTAACGATGTTGTGGGTGTGGATAAGGATGCGAGGAAAGTGAAAATGCTGAAAGGTGGAAAATTACCGATCTACGAGCCTGGTCTTTATGACCTATTTAGGCAAGTAGTAAATAGTGAGAAGCTTGTTTTTGAGGAGAGTATTCCTCGGGCTATTGAGAATGTAGGTGTAATATTCATATGTGTTGGCACGCCGTCTCTGAGTGACGGTACGGCTGATCTTTCTCAGGTGGAAGAAGTGGCAAGGACTATCTCCGAAAATTTGGATAGCTACAGGCTGATCGTGGAGAAGAGCACAGTGCCAGTGAATACTGCTAAGTGGATAAGGAGGACGATAGAGCTTTATAGTAAAGGGAGAAGTGTTGAGTTTGATGTAGCCTCTAATCCGGAGTTTCTCAGAGAAGGGAGGGCAGTAGAAGACTTTTTTCATCCAGATAGAATTGTGATTGGTGTGGACTCCGAAAGGGCCAAGAAGCTTTTGCTTGAGCTCTATAGCCCTATAGACACTAAGGTCCTGGTGGTGGACATACCTACTGCAGAGTTGATTAAACATGCTTCTAACTCCTTTCTTGCTCTGAAAATATCTTTTATAAACATGATAGCCGATCTATGCGATAAGACTGGGGCAGATGTGAAGATGGTAGCTGATGGAATGGGTTTGGATAAGAGGATAGGAAGGGCATTTCTCGATGCAGGTTTGGGTTATGGTGGTTCGTGTTTTCCCAAGGATACAAAAGCGCTTTTTAGGATAGGTGAGAGTTACCACCTTGACTTTGGTTTGTTGAAGGCTGTGGATGTGATTAATCAGGGCAGAGTGGAGAGGTTTATTGAGAAAGTCAAGGATGCTTTGTGGGTGTTGAAAGACAAGGTTATAGCAGTTTGGGGGCTTTCGTTTAAGCCTGATACAGACGATATAAGGGAGGCGCCAAGCATCCGTATTGTAAGGAGACTCCTGGAAGAAGGGGCATCTTTGAGACTTTTTGACCCCAAGGCAATGGAAAATGTAAAAAGAGTCTTTCCTCCTTCTGGGAGGCTCCTTTATGTGAATGATATGTATGAAGCGGTAGATGGAGCGAATGCACTTCTTATAGTTACGGAGTGGAATGAGTTTAAGACTGCAGACCTTCGAAAGGTGGCTTCCTATATGAAAACACCTGTTGTGGTTGATGGGAGGAATATATTTGAACCCGAAGAAGTAAAGAAGCACAACATATTCTACTACAGTATGGGTAGGGGGAAGTCTGCATGAAGGGGCGCAGAATTCTTGTCACTGGGGGGGCTGGTTTTATAGGTTCACACCTGTGTGAAGAGTTACTGAAAAGAGATGATAATGAGGTCTTATGTATGGACAACTTTTTCACAGGGAGAAAGAAAAATGTGTATCATCTAATGGATAACAAGAGGTTTGAGGTAATAAGGCATGACATTGTGAATCCTATATATCTTGAGGTGGATGAGATATATAACCTCGCGTGCCCTGCATCTCCTGTACACTATAGATTTAATCCAATCAAAACAGTAAAGACAAATGTGATAGGCAGTATAAACATGCTTGGCCTTGCCAAAAGAGTGAAGGCAAGAATTTTGCAAGCGTCTACATCAGAAGTGTATGGAGATCCTAAAGAACATCCTCAAAGGGAGGAATATTGGGGGAATGTAAATCCAATAGGTCCGAGGAGCTGTTATGACGAGGGGAAAAGGACTGCAGAGACTTTATTTTTTAACTATCATATAGAGAACCATGTGGATATAAGGATAGTGAGAATATTTAATACATATGGTCCTCGCATGCTACAGGATGATGGTAGGGTTGTTAGCAACTTTATTGTACAGGCTTTGAAGAATGAACCGTTGACTGTGTATGGAGATGGTTTACAGACGAGATCCTTTTGCTATATTAGCGACATGGTGGAAGGCATTATCAGGATGATGGAGCAGGAAGTGGATATAGGTCCTGTTAATCTTGGTAATCCGCAGGAGTTTACTATACTAGAATTGGCTGAGAAAGTCATTGAGCTTACAGGTAGTAAATCTAAGATAGAATTCAGACCATTACCTAAGGATGATCCAGTTAGGAGGAGACCTGATATAACAAAAGCTGAGAAGGTTCTTGATTGGAGGCCAAAAGTAAACCTTGAGGATGGGTTGAGACTTACTATAGATTACTTCAGAAAAGAACTGGAGATGGATTGAGTTGGCAGAGTTTAAAGTTCAGAAATCTTTTAAGAGGGGAGCATCCTCTTTTTCTAAGTATAGAGAGTTGATTTTGGGTACCAGTAGTTTTTGGTACTTTCTGAAGTATGAGATTGTAATGCTCCTTTCAAGTACAGTTCCTGGAGCTATTGGATTGTTTCTGAGGAAAAAACTGTATCCGTTAATCCTTGGTTCTGTGGGAAAAGGAGTTGTGTTTGGAAGAAATGTGACATTCAGACATCCACTTAAGATTGATATAGGTGATAATGTGATCATAGATGATAATACTCTGATAGACGCTAAAGGAGACACTAATAGAGGGATAAAGATAGGCAATAACGTCTATATAGGGAGAAACTGCATAGTTTACTGCAAAAATGGAGATATTATACTTGGAGACAAGGTTAACATAGGTCATAATTCAATCTTATTTTCTTCAAACAGGTTAGTTATAGGAGAAGGGGTACTCATTGCAGCTTACTTTTATGCGATGAGCGGTGGTGAATACGACTATACCTCCGATGTGAAGGTGATAGATCAACCCGGGTTTTCGAGGGGAGATACGGTTATAGGGGATAACTGTTGGTTTGGGACGAAAGTAGTGGTGGGTGATGGGGTGAAGGTAGGAAAGGGTAGCGTTGTGGGTGCAAATTCCTTGGTTATAAAGGATATTCCTGAGGATTCAGTTGCGGTGGGTTCACCTGCAAGAGTCATAAAGAGAATAGAGAGGGAAAGATAATGAAGATAGCGGTGATGCTGAGACACCTTGATGAACCTGGTGGAATACGTATGTATACAGTGAACCTGTTGAGGGCACTACTTGAGATAGACGAGGATAACCAGTATCTGTTTTTGTACAAAGATGACAGGTTTTTGGGTAGTTTTGGAGTGAAAAGTAATGTAGAAGAACATGTTATAAGAATTAAAAATAAAATCTTGTGGGATCAGTTTGGTGTGCCACGTGTGTGCGAGAAAAAGGGTGTGGATGTGATTTTCAATCCAAAGCTCTCTGTACCACTTTTTACGAAAATCAAGACAGCCTTTACTCTTCATGGAGCAGAACAGTTCGCTGTGTCTAAGGTTTTCAAGTGGTACGATAGGGCATATTTTAAGATGGTTATGCCTTTGTATTACAGAAGGGCGGATGTGGTATTTACGCAAACCATTTCTGGAAGGTATGATATAGGAAGGTTGTTGGGAGTTGATACGGGTAAGGTAAAAGTGATAAGAGGTTCTTACAACGAGCTTTGCAGGGTGGTAGAGTCACGAGATGAACTTGATGCTGCAAGACTTGAGTATAATTTGCCTGATAGATTTTTGCTCTTTGTTGGGGGTATTACTCCATTGAAGAACTTTGGAAGGATTATAAGGGCTTTTAAGATTGTTAAAGATAGAGGGTATGGGGGGAAGCTGGTTGTTGTGGGATTTAAGAAGTGGAAGTATAGTAAGGATGTAGCAACTATTGATGAGCTTTCGTTGGATGAAGAAGTAAAATTTGTGGGATATGTTCAGGATAAGGACATTCCTTATTTTTATAATCTCGCAGATACCCTGGTTTTTCCATCGATTTATGAAGGGTATGGGGTTCCTCCTTTAGAGGCTTTGGTCTCTGGCTGTCCTGTTGTTGCTTCAAAAACGGGCTGGCTTAGGGATGTGGAGAATGCGCCTGTTAGATTGGTTGATCCTTATAGTGTGGAAGATATAGCGGAGGGTATTTGGGATGTGCTGGAAAATTTATCAGATATGAAAAGGGCAGTTCTGAAGTGGGCACAAGACTATAAGTTTCCCACCTGGAAAGGATATGCAGAAGAGTTTTTAAGTACACTAAGAGAGGTTGTGGTGGGTAAAAATGTATAAGTGGATAATACAGAGGTATTCGATGTTACTTAAGATTAGTTTTAGCATTTTTATCATTGTAATGGTTTTGCACTATATAGATGACGAGAAGGTTGTGATGTTGTTATCGTCTGTTGATTTGGAGTGGTTTGCGTATCTGATTGTGCTGATAACGATAGACAGACTATTTATGGCGTATAAGTGGTCTATGTTGCTTGAAGCTAAGGGGATAAAAGTACCCATTGTGAAGTTGTTAAAACTTTATTATGTTGGAACATTTGTCGGTGTGTTTCTGCCAACAACTGTGGGTGGAGATATGTTGAGAGTGTATTTGCTGTCTAATGAGGTTGAAAGAGCTGAAGATGTCTTTTCATCTGTAGTGGTGGAGAGGTTGGTTGGCTTCCTTGCAGCACTGATACTTGCTTTTGTGAGTATAGCTATCTTTGAGTATATGTATGTCTCTTACCATAAATCGATATTTTACCTTGTGCTGGGATTTGCGGTATTTTTCTCTGTGACAGTTCCTATTTCTTTGAAGTGGGGTCTGGTGAAAAAGATTTTTAACATAGTTCCAGGTAGGTTTCAGCGGTCTAAAGCTTTTATTAAGCTTAAAGGTATATATGTTTCTTATGTGGGATATAGCGACCAAAAGTCAGTGTTAATAAAGTTTTTAGTGTTTTCCCTTTTGGAACAGATATTTCCTGTAGCAGAATACTATGTATCTGCGAGGGCTATTGGTGTTGTAGCACCTGTGATAGTGTTCTTTGCTGTGGTACCGATAGTAATGTTAATTGTAAGAATACCAATATCTTTCAATGGCATAGGTGTGAACGAGGGGCTTCTGGTTTATTTCTTTTCCTTGCTTGGCTTGTCTTTGGCTGGTGCGTTTTCCATAGGATTGCTTGGCCATATTGGGGTGCTGGTGGCATCTTTGCCGGGTCTCCTGGTTTATGTTTGCAGCGTTAAGAGCCGTTTTCTCGCTCGTAGTGGTGAGAGTGGATAATTTACGTAAGGGATATTGTGGGGTAGGGGTGAATTCTTTGGTACCATTAGTGAAAGGACTCAAGGTAAAGTGAGTCGAAAGGCAGAAGTAATTGTAAGAGTTGGAGTAAGCCTTTTTATTTTGTTGCTTCTTTTATACTATATTCGGGTTGGTAAAGTTCTACAACTTTTGCTGAGTGTTCGATTGAAGTGGTTTTTGATTCTGTTGGTTCTAATAACGGTGGATAGAGTGTTTATGGCTTACAAGTGGTCCTTATTATTGCGTGTGAAGTGTGTAAAGTACACTATCGCTGAGGTTATAGAGTTATACTATGTTGGCACTTTTGTTGGTATTTTTTTGCCAACAACAGTGGGGGGAGATGTAATAAGGGGATATGGGCTTGTTAGAGGTGGTAGAAAAGCCAAAGATGTGTTTTCATCTATTGTGGTAGAAAGGGTTCTTGGTTTTTTTGCTTCTTTGGTTGTAGCAGTTGTGAGTATGGTGTTGTTTATTTACATGTTCAAACCGAGGTCTTTGAATTTTGTATATATTGTAGTAGGTATTTTTATTGTCTTTATGGTAGTGGTAGTTTTGTCATTTAATAGTGAGATTCTTGCTAAGATTACTAAGTTTTTTCCTAAAAGGATATTTCAGTGGAAGATTGCAGGGAAACTGAAGGAGGTTTATTTTTCTTACCTTGAATATAAAAAGCATGGGACTATATTAGTGAAGTTTTTTTTACTTTCTCTTGTAGAACAGATGGCACCTATTCTTGGTAATTACATCTCAGCGAGGGCTTTTGGTGTTTCGGTTCCTTTTGTTGTTTTTTTATCAATCATCCCTTTGATTCAGCTTGTGAATAGGATACCTATTTCTTTTAACGGTATAGGCCTGAATGAAGGTTTGCTCGTGTACTTCTTCTCTTCGTTGGGATT
>Ga0256914_1003622_pt1 | contig 12068 bp, 11 predicted proteins | sample HulkmetaG_FD_191571 | JGI IMG/M metagenome (GOLD analysis project Ga0256914, IMG submission 191571) | Hydrothermal chimney microbial communities from Main Endeavour vent field at the Juan de Fuca Ridge, Pacific Ocean - Hulk | ecosystem: Environmental > Aquatic > Marine > Hydrothermal vents ...
GACCGTTTGACATACTAAAATGGAAATTAAAAAGCGACCCTTTTAAAAAAAGAGATAAAAAATCAAATCTAAAAGTTATAAAAAGCGCTCATCCTGCGAAAACGAAAGAGGATTATATCTGCTGGTTAGGACACTCGTCTTTCTTGATACAAATAGAAAAGACGACGATACTAACGGATCCTATATTCGGCGCCCCACTCTTTTTTAAACGATATACCGATCTACCTTTTCCAAAAGAGTCTCTAAAAGCCGACTTCATACTCATAAGCCACGGACACTACGACCATCTGGATTCAAAAACTCTGAAACATTTTAAAGACTCAACCGCTCTGGTACCGTTAAAGATAAAACCTCTCGTGCAGAAGATCAACCGCTCTCTCAAAGTCTTAGAGTGCGACTGGTATGAGAAATATAGGATAGATGAGCCTTTTTGTATCACATTTTTACCGGCTCGCCACTGGCATAAAAGAACACCCAACGACACAAACAAGATACTTTGGGGAAGTTTTTTGATACAAAGCCAAAAACAGACGATCTATTTCGCGGGAGATACGGCATACGGAGAACACTTCAAAGAGATAGCGAAAATCGCCGACATCGACTACGCGCTACTTCCCATTGGAGCGTATGAGCCTAGATGGTTTATGAAAAACAACCATCTAAATCCCAAAGAGGCTCTACAAGCGTTCAAAGATCTAAAAGCGAAAACGCTCATTCCTATGCATTACGGTACTTTTTCATTAAGCGACGAACCTCTAAACGAGCCGCCGCGAAAATTAAAAGAGTTTATAAAAGATGAGAAGGTCATGTTTTTGGATATAGGTGAATTTTTAAGAATCTAAACCCAAAAGCCCTTTACGAAAATATCGCGTGACAAATAGTTAGACTATACTTTTATACACAAAAATCATATTTTCACATACACTACGGTTAAACCCCTCCAAAAACCTCCGCACTATCAAACCCGTAAAAATCTCTCAACTCGTTATAAATGTCGGGAAAATGCTTTTTTAAACCAAGCGGCTTTTCGAAAAAAAGCTCACTGGTCACGGCAAAAAATTCCGCTTCGTTTTTTGCCGCGTACGAACCTATAAATTTATACTTTTGAAGATATCTCCCCTTTTGTATGATCTCTTTCAATTTATCGTACTCTTTGAACATAACATCGGTCCATTGCCGATATTTACTAAAATCCATAGCGGGAATACCGTCTATTTCGCCGTCCTCGAAATCTATCTCATGAGTGAACTCATGAACTATTACATTGTTTCCTTTTGGATGATACGCCTCTTTTTTAGCTTCATTCCAAACTATTACGACGCTTCCTCCGATAGATTCGCCCTCTAATATCACATCTTCTCTTGTCGATATACCGGCATTGTTTGAGACTATACTTTTAAATATTTCATTAGGATATACGATGATCGTACGAAGATTTTCATAACAGTCGTCTTTTGAGATTTTAAGCAAACAAGCATAAAAAGCTATGACAACCTTTATCCGATCGTCTATATCTATTTCAATACCCCTAAACTCTTTTGTCTCTATGAAAAAGAGTATCGATTTTCGTATCTTTTGTTTCAAAATATCGGGCAAACAGGCAAAGTGTGGAATATTTTGCAAAATACTCTCATACCCAGCGGGAAATTTCATCTTTTCTATTTTTTTTATAAGCAAAACTTTTTTAGTATATATAAAAGTTTTATAAAGTAAAAAAAGAGCGACAACCACTAGAATAAATTGTATCAAAAAAAGAAAATACACACTTTATCCGTCATAAATTTAAAGAGATAATTTTTCATAGAAAATTATACCATTTTTTCAACTTTATTTGTTATGATTATATATACTTTTTAAACATAGGGTTTACATGAAATATTTTATATTTTTATTACTATTTTTACCGTTTATTCATGCTAAAGATTACACATCAAACCCAAAAACACAAAAGTTCATAGATGAGATGGTAATCGAATATAACTTCAAATTCACCTATTTACAAAAGCTTTTCTCAAATGTAAAAAAACAAGAAGTTCCTCTTCGTTTCTTTGTGAAAAAAAAGAAAAAGCCCTCGCCCGCTTTACAAAAAAAATATCCTCTTCACGGTGCGTGGGAGAGGTATGTCAAACTCAAAGTCACACCAAAACGCATAAACGACGGAGCGGCTTTTTTAAACAGATACAGATCGACATTTAAAAAAGTTGAAAAAGAGTACGGCATACCCAAAGAGTATATCGCGGCTATCATAGGCATAGAGAGCGTTTACGGTAAAAATACGGGTAAATTTCCCGTTTTCGACACTCTGACGACTTTAGCGTTCGAGCCAAACCGCAGAAACAAATTTTTTCAATATGAATTGAAAAAATTTATACAGCTTTGCTATGAAAACAACATAGATCCAAAGAAAGTAAAAGGCTCCTTCGCCGGAGCTATCGGTTTGGGACAGTTTATGCCGAGTAACTACAAAGCTTACGGCGTGGATTTCAACAACGACAACAAAGTAAGTATGCTTCATCCGCAAGACGCTATCGCCAGCATCGCGAACTATCTGAAAAAAAACGGCTGGAGACGGGGCGAAGAGGTGGCGACGAGAGTATCGTACAAAGGAAACAGATTCAACGCGTATAAAACCGGATACAACAGAACATATTTTCGGCACCAGCTAAAGGGAATAACCCCAAAATACGGCAAATGGAACTACAATAAAAAAGTAAGACTTATAAAACTGAGTAAAAAAGATTACGACGAGTTATGGTACGGCGCGAAAAACTTCTATGTACTCACTCGCTACAACCACAGCGCATACTACGCTATGTCCGTTCACCAACTCGCCACACAGATCAAAAGAAAAAGCCGAAAAACGAACTCCTTTACTAAACTAACCCTAAAGTAATTACGCCTCTAAAATCTCGGCTTTTATCTCGTCAAGCGCCTCTTGCATGATATCGAGCAGTTTTTTTGCCGCCTCTTTATCGTTACTTTCGGGCACATCCCAGCTTGTTATGCGATTGTTGACGGAAAAAAGCGTTTTCAACTCTTTTTTTATCTCCTCTTTTCTACTTTGAAGCTCTTTATCGACGGTATTCATAAACGACCTTTCATATTGAAGTTGATTGAACATATATCAAGTTTTATAAAAATCATTATATAACTTTAATCCTCTTTTGTCAACAACTCGTATCAAAGATTTTATCTCTTTTCCCATCCGACCATACCCCAGCTTTCGAGATCTTTTTGAAGTCGTTTCAATCCTCTGTTTTTATGACAAGCAAAACATGCGTTTGTTTGTGGAGGCATACCGTATTTTACGGTCTCATCGGGAGTTGTAAAACCGAACAGATGACTTCTTACGGTCAATGGAGACTTACCCGTGTGACGCCCGGTTTTGGGCATATGGCACTCCACGCATAAAGAACCCTTCGAATCGCTTTTATGATGAGTATGAGCTTCTAAATTTTTCTGATGAGGACCTATCAATCCGCCGAAAGAGTGACATTTCATGCATAACGCGTTACCTCTATTTTTTTCAGCGGTAGGTTCAAGTGAGTGTGGATCGTGACAATTTATACAAGTTATACCGTGTCGCCCTTTTATGGAGTGTACGAATTCGTTTCCTTGCGTCCGATTTTTCTTGGCGGCACCGTTTGCGTAAAACTCTTTACTCTCCCTGCCCATAACAAAAGGTGCGACCATTTTGTATTTACTAAGAGCCCTTCCCGCTTCGTAACCTAGCGGATAGTCTCTGGCATCTTCATATATTTCACTCATATTATGATCTTTCAATCTATTATCTCTATTTCTCATATGACACTGTAAACAGATTTCGTTTTGCCGTACGGGATCCGCCGAGGAGGCTTTATATACCTCTGAAGCCGTATTTTTGACATGTCTTGAACCGGGACCGTGACAAGCTTCACAAGAGATGCCCAGATCGACTCTTTTCTCTCTTGACATATATCCCGTAAAATGACAACCGTCGCACACTTTCGAAGTGGGTAACTTTTCGTTATTATGTTCATAAGCCTCTTTATACCAATATTTCCACGGTTTAAAGTGTTGCCATTTCCCCGTTTGGACATTCCATTGATAATTTCCAAGTATATAATCTTCACTGCCGTTTATATCTCGACGAATCATATATCGCTGTTTGAATTTCCCGCCGATCGTATAAACCGCATCCTTCAGACTAAAAGAGGCATCTTCGGGTAGAGCGGAAAAGTCCGCCACAACGACCGAAGGATCTTTTTTTATATCTTGTATCATCTTCGGATGCCCGGAGTGCGACCATTTTTCATACTGCATCTTATGACACTCTTTGCATTTATCCGCACCGACGAACTCGGCATTTTTTTGAGCTTCGCTTTGAAGATCGACTTGCATCGCGACTCTATCTTTGGTAAGCTGCGAATAGTAGGGATAAATTTTCGAGAGATTTTTATAACCGAAATAGCCTACGACGAAAACGGCGATAAACAGTACATAATATAAAAATTTTTTCATTCTATGATAACCTTGAGTTAATCTAATAATAAATTATACCAAATAGAAACGGATACGACCGAAAACCGCGAGTGAAAATTCATAAAACATTCATTATTTTATGAGATAATAGCGCATCGATTATTATGAAGGGGTTTTTATGCTTGTACGACGATCTATTATATTTGTTTCACTTATAGTATTTCTATTTGGCGGTTGCGGTACGAGCGATTCTACAAACGATAGCGCCGATAACAATTTCACTATTTTAGAAGGCAGCGTTCCGGGAACTTTGATAGAAGCGTTTTGTACGGATGGAAGTTATTACCATACATATTCGACAAAAAACGGTACCCAAAAACACCCCTTCAGCCTTAAAATCCCAAAAAATCTAAACTGCCGCCTTATAATGAGCACAAACGAAGACAACCTCTCAAAAAAAGTCGTCACGCCGCTTCGTATAGATACCCCGACGGGAAACAGCCCGCTTTTTTACGGCAAAAGCGATAAAGCGTCCTTTGATTATATACCGTTGGCGCTTAGCAGAAATGAAATCACGGATCAAACTGGTGACGGAGTATCGGACGAACTTCTGGATGTAAAAGTTAAAAGCGGTACTTTAGTGCCGATTACACCCGTAAACGATCCACTCGATAAAGATAATGACGGCATCCCGAATATTTACGAAGATGACGACGCAGACGGTCTTTATAACGAGATAGACGATGACGACGACAACGACGGTATCAAAGATATGGATGAGGACGAATATAAAAACGATCATGACGGCGACGGCATAAAAGATGACGAAGATAGAGACGACGACAATGACGGTATTGACGACGACGATGATGACGATGATTATAAAAAATATGAAAATTACGGTTTTGACGATCATGAGGACGATGACGACGATAAGGATAAAAAAGACGACGACTGAAAAGGCGATATAAAAAATGAATATATTACTAGTTGAAGATGATGAGATTTTGGCAAATCAGATTTCGACACTTTTGAAAAAAGAGAGATACGACTGCGATGTATCTCATAATATAGCCGATGCGACAAAAGCGTATGAAGAAAACAGCTATCAACTTCTTCTAGTTGACTGGAATCTCCCCGACGGCAGCGGACTCTCTATGCTCAAAAACATCCGAAAAAACGGTGACGATATAGCGGTCATCATGCTCTCGGGTAGAGAGAGTGTGGAGGAGAGAGTAAAAGCGCTTGACGGCGGTGCGGACGATTATCTTTGTAAACCATACTCAAACCTTGAATTGCTAGCCCGTGTCCGTGCTCTTCTACGCCGTGAAAGCGCACAGCGCACAAGCATACTGCAAATAGAAGATATAGTTATAGATCTTGGCAAAAGGGAAGTTACGGTGGCAGATACTTTAACCGAACTTACAAACAAAGAGTTCGAACTGCTTGAGATTTTGGTTTTAAACAAAAACCGCGTTCTATCCCGTTTTCAGCTGAGCGAACTGCTATGTAAAGATTTTGACTCCATCACATCAAGCAATGTCATCGACGCTCACATAAAAAATATCCGTAAAAAACTCAATCGTCCCGATATCATAACTACGGTCAGAGGAGTCGGTTACACTATAAAGGAATGATCTTTAAAAGATCATTCCTTTTTTATCAGGCGAAAGTATCCGCAAAGAGATTCCCCGACCATAAAAACATCTTTTGATAGTTTTTAGTTGAAGGAGAACCGGCATCTTTACTGGCGACAACCATCCGCTGCGTCGCCGGATCGTATTTATATACCGCCGTCAACCACGACGCCTCGGATGATGAGGTCGGACTGTAGCAAGCCGAGTTTGTTTTCGGCGAAGTATATAAAGCTTTGGAGTTTAGCTTTCTTAAAATCGCATCAGCACAAATTTTCGCTTCGGAATTTCCGATATGTCCGGCTTTGGGCTGCCCCGTACCTTGAGAGTCACCGATAATATATATATCGTTTACCATAACGGACTCGTAGCTTAGAGGATTTATCGGTGCCCAATTCCCCGAGTTTACACCCGCTTTAAAGACTATAGGAGCCGCTTTTTGATTTGGTATGACATTTAAAACTTTAGATGTAAGAGTATTTGAAACTCCGTCTTTTGTAAATGTAACCGTTTTTGTCGTATCGTCAACCGCTGTTACCGTTGCATTGGGTCTATAATCGATACCGTAACTTGCAAAAACCGCACTAAAGGTCTGCTCTTCAACTATAATTTTGGGATTTGCATCCAAAACGATAACCTTTGAGTTTGAATACCCCTTAGTATTTTTCAGATAATCGGCCACTACGCAAGCTCTCTCGTAAGGTCCGGGAGGGCATCTGTACGGACTAGCCGGAATACTCATGACAAATGTATCTGCGTCATTCATACTATCTATTTGAGCTTTCAATTCATTTATCCCGTCTCTTGATTTCCACGCATGAGGTACTTTTGTCGTATCATAATCGCTGACTTTATCAAAATCGATACCGGCTGCTAGAACAAGCTTATCATACTTTAGTGTTTTTGCATTATCCAAAGTTATGGTTTTATTGGCTTTATCTATGCTATTTACCGTTGAATGGATCATATTGATCTTATATTTTGCACTAAAATCGCTATATGAAAAAGTAAGATCACCGGTACTTTTTTGACCGTTTAAAACCAAGTTGCTGAGTATCGGCGAAACATAAGCTCTATTTGCTTCAACGATCGTAACATCTATACTACTTCCGCCCCACATCTTCAGATATTTTGCACAAGTCGCACCTGAAAAACCGCCGCCAATGATCACTATATGCGGTATAGTCGCCGCTTTTGCGATAGTCGGTACCACCGCCATAGCCGCTACGGAGCTAAAGCCCATAAATTTCATAAAGTCTCTTCTTGAATATGTCGTTTTCATAGTTCTCTCTCCTAATCTTTATATTTTGTAAGAGTTTTTAACCAACTCTCTATCAGTGAAATCTCTTCATTCGTATATCCGCGAGCCTGAGCACTCATGATCGGTTCGTCGTCTTCGAACATCTCTTCATGAAGTTTATCTTCTCCCGCGATGGAGTCCCACTTGTTTACCGAAACTCCGTTTGTTCCATGACACTGGGCACATTGTGAACCTAAAAGTCTTCCCGCGTTTACGACATAAGAAGTCGGAAGAGCAATATTCGCGCTTTGAGAGTTGTCATTGTTTTCATCTTTGTCTTTGATTCCGTCGTTGTCGTCATCGTCGTCATCTATATCTTTAATACGATCGTTATCGTCGTCTTCGTCATATCTGTTCTCTATACCGTCGCCGTCATAATCGTTCTTGTGGTCATCGTCATAAATATCTTTAATTCCGTCATTATCGTCGTCATCATCGAATTTGTTGTAAAGACCGTCTTGGTCGTCATCTTCATAGACATTCGGAATACCGTCGTTATCGATATCCAGAGGATCGTATTCGAACTTGTTAACTTTCACCCTTGCATCCGCAACTTCGATAATAAGAGGTGTCTGTATTCCCGTCCCCGACATCGGAAGTTCTATATAGCCTAAATCCGTATCCCCCGTTAATTGAAAATACGACGAAGTGGTCGAACCGTCACTCAAAAATAGAGGCGTAACTATCCGTTTTGAGATGTCGGGATCTTTTTCGTTTGTCGTCATGATAAATTTACAACTCACATCGGAAGGCAAAGTCATCTTAAAAGGGTGATTCGTTGTACCGTTATTTGTTGAGTTGACACTATAATAACCGCCGTCTTTACAAAATGCTTCGATCAAAGTACCGGGTACGCTTCCCGATACCGAATATGTCGTTTTTTTAGTGGTTGTATCGTCCGTAACGGTTGAAGCGGTGTTCCCGCCACAGCCGGCCATCAACAGACTCAGCGACAAAGTACAGCCGCCGAAAATAAGTTTATTTGTTTTCATATCTAATCCTTATATTAATTTAGATGATGAAATTATGACTGAGGATTATGAAGGGTTGATGAATTTCTTAAGTTTTTATAGTAAAAATATATAAATTCTCATCATTGCCGCAAAATAAGTATGGCTTTCGTACCTAGTCCCGCCCCTTCACTCTTGAGCAATAGCTCTCCGCCAAGAGCTTGTATGATACGAGCCGAGAGGGAAAGACCCAGACCGGTTCCTTTGTGTTTTACTTGATTTGCATTTTGTAGCTGTACGAATTCGTTAAAGACTTTCGGTATATCTTTACCGGCTATACCTATACCGGTATCGCTGATCGTTATCAAGATCTTTCGGGCTTCTTTTTTTACGCTTATATCCACACCCCCTTTTTGCGTAAACTTTACGGCGTTTGAGAGAAGATTTATCACAACTTGCTTCATGAGCTTTGCATCCGTATAAACGGTAAGTTCGGGCATATCTTCATTTAAACCGGTTATGGTTAAATTTTTCTCTTCCGCCATCGGTGCGATCAACTCTTCACACTCTTTTAAAAGCAAAAAGAGATTGAAAGTAGATTTGTCGATCTCTATCTTACCGGACTCTATTTTGGCGATATCTAAAATATCGTTGATCATACCAAGGAGATGTAGAGCCGATCTCTCTATTTTAGATACGGTATCGAGCTGATCGTCGCTTAACGATTCGTATGTTATTAGATATTGTGAAAAACCTATGATGGCATTTAGAGGCGTTCTGAACTCATGCGACATATTTGATATAAATGAGGTTTTTGCGTTCGAAGCGGATTTTATCTTCGCTATAAGATCGATTCTTTCTATCTGAAGAGCTATCATCGAGACGACGGAGTTAAAAAAGCGACTCTCCAGCCGATCGTCAAACTCCTTTTTATCGACGACCAAATAACCATAGACTCTTTGAATACCGGTACCAAAATCCCTCAATTTTATCGGCAAACATATGACACCCCGCGGCAATCGCTCATCCGCCGCTATAAACGATAAATTATAAGGTACTATATGTCTCAATTTTCGAATCGAAATGTTTGTTAATTCATCTTTGTCGTCAACACGGGTGATATGATTGAACATGTCGGTAAGATCGACGAATCTTCGCATATGTAGCGCACTTTGAGAATCAAGCTCCTTTAATGTTTCGTCCGTCGTCTCCACAAGTTTGTTGAAAGCTCTGGCAAGATCACTGGTCTCGTCAGTCGAGCTGCTTTCGACGAACAGATCGTATCTTTTGGTATTTATTATATTTTTAGCGGTATTTGTCAATGTCATAATCGGCATGACTATCTCTTTTGTCAATCTTCGACTAAGTATGACGATGATCGCTATTCCGACAAGAAGCAAAAGAGTCAAATAAAACATAAAGCGGTTGATAAAAGAGAATATCCGATCATTTGTCACCGAATAGATTAGATCGTACCCTTTTAACTCTCTTTCCAAGGGTATAATAACGGTTGTTCTCTCATCACCGTCTTTGGCGAAGGTGCTGGATATCAAAATATTTTTATCGTTTTTTATGACAAAATCCATTCCCTCCGAAGTGACGATATATTTTTTTAGATTTTCAAGCGGATAAATAGCTACGAGAAATCCTAGCGAGCGATCTTCGAAACTAGCTTTGAGCCGCGTAAAAAAAAGCAAATTTTTGCCGGATATCGAGGTACCGTTTCTTTGCGCCGTTTTGAAATTGATTGAAATATTTTTTTCCAACATCCTCGGATGCGACGAAGCGATCACTTTTCCTTCATTGCTCAGAGCCAGTAGAGTTATGGACTCTTTTTCCAATCCGCCGCTTTTTTGTTCCAGTACTCTTGAAATACGATGATCTATATCGCCTGAAATCATGTCATCGAAAAGCTCCAATTTAGAAAGAAAGAGTATCTCCTGCTCAAGTTGAAAAAGACGACTTTGGATAAGCGACTTCGTTCGTTTGGCTTGAAGCGTGTAAGTCTCCAACTTCTGCTTCAAGATGGTTTGTCGCCCGAGATATGTAAAATAGATAATGATCAACAGATATGGAATAATACCTACTATCAAAAAAGCCGCCATAACTTTATGATGCAGGCTCGAACGAATCGTATCTATAAGTTTCATCTCTTTTGAATCGCTCTTTTTACGCTCTCAACCAATTCGAAAAGAACAAAGGGTTTTAAGATACAGCCGTCGGCACCGAGGCTTAAAACTTTTTGGCGTGTTTCACCGTCACTCAGTGCCGTTACGGCTATCAAAGGTAGCTTATCGTAACGACTCTCTTCACGAATAGCTTCGATAGCTTCGAAACCGTCCATAACAGGCATCATCAAATCCATAAGAACAAGATCGACACGATCGTTTTTTAATATTGAAAGAGCCTCCTTGCCGTTGACGGCTTCAATAACAAAAAAGCCCTCTTTTCTCAATATTTTACAAACAAGATCGCGATTCATCATCTCATCATCGACAACAAGTACTTTTTTCATGGTTTCTCTTTCAATGTATAAAGTATGCGAACACCGGCGGGCAGTTTCGAATACGGTATATAAGCAATCGCTCCGTCGATCTTTTTTACAAAGACTATGGCACTCTCTACGGAAGATTGTACAATAGGAGGTCTTTTACCAAGATAATGCTCTCTCATCCAATACCTACTCAACTTCATGGATGACATATGCAACAGATGTTTTTCAAAAAACTTTCGAAGAGGATCTCTAGCCGTATAATTTAGAGGAATAATCGGTATGTTTTTGATAAAACGCATTCGTTTTAGATATATCTGTTTGATCTGACTCTCTTTAAGTCGTTCTACCGGAAAATTTTGATTTCCAATCAATACGATTTTATCGCCCGCATAAAGGAAAATACCAAAACAAAGCAATATCAAATATCTCATCGACACGCCTAAAAGAGTATGGAAAAAGAGAGTTTGAACTGGCTCTCGTTCGTGTAAGAGCGCAGTTGATACTCCGCTTTGTAAGTCACCGGATAAATCGGTCTGTATGTATAACCGATCACACCGATCTCTTCACGACGATACGCCCCTTCATCTATCTTGTAACTTTCAAAACGACCTATCAGATCATGCTTTGAAGCTACATGATAAACCCCTTGCAAATAAAAAGCATAAGGTACGGTCCACTTCGATACGCCTCTTCTGGCACCGTATTCGGCGCTTATTTTATATAACTCCTTCTCATATAGAGCCGAAAGAAGGAAGTAGTAGAAATCGTCGTCGGACTTGGTACGAAAATAGCCGACATTCGCCTTAAAAGAAATATCTTCGCCCATATGCTCCACACCGAAAATCGTATGACGCTTTACGAAAATATTGTTGTAGTCGTCGTCGAGATCATCGTTGTTTTGAATCATAACGGTATATGCGTTACCGTCGTTTAAGTGATCTTCATAACTTATCTGTACCGCACTGGAGTAACGAGGATAGAGGATATACGCCAAATAGGGATTTGAAGCGGAGTCACGCAATACGCCGATAGGAGTTAGATTCCAATAGCCCACCGGCGTGTTTAACTTTCCGACACGAATCCGGACTCTATCGTTGTACATATAATCGAAATAGAGTCGTTCAATGTTGAGTTTTTTACTACTTCTGTCTCTATCTCTTTTGCCCCACTCCTTTACATAGGCCTCTTTTATTTCAAACTCGCCCAAATATGAAAACCGCTCATAGTCA
>Ga0256914_1003623_pt1 | contig 12066 bp, 13 predicted proteins | sample HulkmetaG_FD_191571 | JGI IMG/M metagenome (GOLD analysis project Ga0256914, IMG submission 191571) | Hydrothermal chimney microbial communities from Main Endeavour vent field at the Juan de Fuca Ridge, Pacific Ocean - Hulk | ecosystem: Environmental > Aquatic > Marine > Hydrothermal vents ...
GGGCAGCGATCAGTAGGAAAAGCTGATGGACATGCCGCCGAAAAAGGTGTCCTTTTCCGGGTGGGATGAATACAGGCTCCGGTACTGCTGGTCGGACTCTCCGTCGTTCACGGGACGCGACCACTGCAGCTGCGGGGTAATGGTGAAGATATCCCGGTAGGACAGGGGCAGGTCGAAATGTAGAGAGTAGATCCTGTCGCTCCCCTCCCCAAAGGGATTTTTCATCAGCATGGCCCGGGAGCCGATGCCCAGCGAAAAGCTGTCATTGAGCTGGAACGACCTGGAGAAATCCAGGGAGACGAACCAGGGAGTGGAGCCGTCAAAGGTCTTGAACCCTGAAACCTCGGGATCGAGCAGGATGGTGGCTGCATCGTCGCCTGCCGGATCCGAGGTGAAGATGTAGCCGGCGGAAAAGTCCAGCCGGCCGGACGAGCCGCTGTAGGAGAAGGTGATGCTCTGGTCCTCCAGCGGCATTCCGTTGCTGAGTGTATGGAACAGCTCGCTGTTGCGGTTGTCCTCCAGTCCCAGGCGCATGCCCTGCTGCTGTTCTCCCAGGCCGTACATGCCTGCAGCCAGCAGCAGGCTGGACAGGGCATTGTCCCATTCTTCCTGGAGAAGGGCCTCGTTCTGTCCCCCGGCCCGGACTGTCGGCGGGGTAATGAGGAAACACAGAAGAAGAATAGGGAAGAGAGCAGGACTCTTGCCGGATAGATAGGGTTTCATCTCGTTCACTGCCAGAATATACTCGATTTGAACTTGTTTCTATCTTATCCATGTAAAAAGAGAAAAGCAATACAAAAAATTGTACTTTTTGTGTCCGGCCGTTTCCCCCTGTCCGGCAAGGCGTTGCGGCTCAGCCTAGAGGTCGTCCAACCGTTCCTGTCGTATGCACAGCCCCGTGGCCACCGGCGGATAGATCTCAATGGTGCCCGGGCCTACCCGTCTGACCACGGAAAAGGTCCATCTCGAGTATCCTACTCCCACCTTTTGCCCGTCCTCGGCCAGGAGGACAACGCCCCTGTAGGGACAGTTCCACCAGCCATGGTAGGTCCTGGCCTGAAAGGCCCACTGTTCAAGGAGCTTGCGGTTCGCCTCGGCTCGGGACCAGACCCTGGTCCTGAGCTGGAACCGGTTGTCCACGGCGATGACCGCGTCCGGGTCCATCTCCGAGCCAATGAAGTAATAGGTATGATCGGGCAGGAGGGTGGCAGACTCGAAGAGCCGGTCCACCTCACTGCTGAAGGGTGCCTGGTCCATTCCCGCCTTCAGGCCGCATCCGGCCGGCAGCAGCAGGAACACGAGCACCAGGATCTGTTTCGTGATGGTCATGGCGTCGTTCCTCACCTGCAGAAAACATGGATTTTCATTGCACGCATAGAGTCTACGACATCCATGGAGATCCGTCATCTGTTTCCGCGCTCCGGGAACCTGAATTTTTATTGCCTGAAAACGGGGCAGCGGGTAGGTTGCATGTTCACGGGACTGTCATGTTCTTTGTCCTGAAAGGAAAATCGCACAGGGGGAATCCGGGAGCCGGCAATGGAATTCGAGGCAGCGACCCAGAGCATGGCCGAGTTACGGGCAGCGCTGAAAAAGGCCAGGCGGAGGCCGCACGGCAACGTGCACCGGGGGAAGCTCTACATCTCGCCGGAGGCCTTCACCACGCCAGGGTGTGAGACCAACATCTGTATCAGCAGGTTTTCCATCCTCGATTGCACGGGGAACATCCACATCGGTCCCTGGTGCATGATCGGCGCCCGGAGCCGGATCTACACCCATGACCATATCCACGAGGGCCGGGGACCGCTGCTGCGGCAGCAGGAGCGGCTGGGGGTGGTCTGGCAGGACAAGTACATCGGCGCGGACGTCTGGATACACGAAAACGTCATTGTCCTCTACCAGGTGACCGAGATCCCTGACGGGGTGGTGGTTGGCGCGGGGGCGGTCCTGACCAGGAATCCCGGACCCTACGAGATCTGGGCCGGGGTGCCGGCCAGGAAGATAGCCGACCGCAGGGACCTGAGCCCGGCCGAGCTCCGGGCCCTGGTGGAGAAAAAACGGTTCAGTCTGCAGGAATATCTTGGCAGGGCATGGGAGACAACACCCTATACAATATTCTGATGTACTCCCACGACACGTACGGCCTTGGCCATATCCGCCGGAGCATGGCCATAGCCGCACACCTGCGGGCAGACGACGTCAATGTCCTCATCCTCACCGGCTCGCCCATAGCCGGCCGGTTCTCCTTTCCCCAGAATGTGGACTTTGTGCGCATTCCCGGGATGATCAAGAAGACCAACGAGGAGTATCGCTCCCTGTCCATCCGCATCGACCCGGAACACGCCCTCGGTATCCGCAAGTCCATCATCCTGGCCACGGCCAGGTCGTTTCAGCCGGACCTGTTCATCGTGGACAAGGAGCCCCTGGGGCTGAAGCGGGAGGTCCTGCCCACCCTGGAATGGCTCCGGCATCACCACCGCCGGACGCGTACCATCCTGGGGCTGCGGGATATCATGGACGACCGGGAGACGGTCTGCCAGGACTGGCGGCACAAGAACGTCTACCGCTGCCTGGACGAGCTCTATTCCGAGATCTGGATATACGGCAGGCGGGACATCTACGATGCGGTGCGCGAGTACAGCATTCCGGAACAGGTGGAGGAGAAGGTGGTCTACACCGGCTACCTGGCCAGAAAGGTGGTCTCGGCCGGGCAGGCGGCCTCGGCCAGGAGGCAGTTCTGTGTCCGGCCCGGCGAGCGGATGATCGTCCTGACCACCGGCGGCGGCGGCGACGGCTACGAGATGATGGACGCCTACCTGGCCATGCATGAGCAGTACGGCCTGGAGGGCGTGCGCAGCGTCCTGATCACCGGGCCGTTCATGCCGAAAAAATACCGGCGGGAGCTGAGCCGGAGGGGCCGCCGTTTCGGCATCAAGGTCCGTCCCTTCTATCCCAGGATGGAGGAGGCCTTTGCAGCCGCCGATCTTGTCGTCTCCATGGGGGGGTACAACACCCTCTGCGAGATCCTCAGCCAGGGCACGCCCTCCCTCATCATCCCCCGGGAAACCCCCCGCCGGGAGCAGCTCATCCGGGCCCGGGCCTTCAAGGCCCAGGGGCTCATCGACTGCATCCCCTGGTCCGAGCTGACTCCTGAGCGGTTCAGGGAACAACTCACCGGCATGCTGGCCGACCTGCCAGCCTATCGGCGCACCATTGCCGGGTTCCGCCTCGAGGGAATCGAGACCATCCGCAGGCGGCTGGACCTCTTTCGGCATCGGGACGGCCTCTCCTGCTGAGGCCTGGACCTGTGGCCGCGGCCCTTCAGACGATCCTGTTGCAGATCAGCCCGAAAAAGGAGTCCGTCGCCGAGTTGAAGAACCAGCCCAGGTGGGTGGAACAGCTGCGGCAGAGGCAGTACTGCCAGGTATAGCCGGCAAACCAGGTGAAGCGGCTGGTGGCCTCGCCCTGGATCATGCCGCCCGGTGCCCGCCTGAAGCAGCGGATCTCGAAGGCTATGCCGGCCGGGTTGAAAAAGGCGTGCTCGTGCCGGCCGTTGACCGGGATGCTGAACCGCTGCAGGGTGATGGGGGCGCTGCAGCGGGCGCAGGTCAGCACCTCGTCGTTTTCGGCATCCGTTTCCCGGCCGGATTCCGGCTCGTTCCGGCCCCTGTTCTTCCGGGGCAGGTCCAGCCGCAGCTGCAGGGGGTAGGGGACAGCCTCAGTCTCCGCCGTCCCGGTAGAAATTGACAATGGCATCGACCATATCCGGGATGGTGTAAGTCTCCGGCTGAATATCCACCTGGAGACCGCTTTTCCGTATGGTTTCCGCCGTTACCGGGCCGATGGCCACCAGCCTGACGTCCCGGAGCAGGCGGTGCAGTTCCTCTGCCGATTCCGCTCCCACCATGGTGAGGAAGTTGGTCACCGTGGAGGAGCTGGTAAAGGTGACCACGTCGATCTCGCCGCTTTCCAACCTCCGGCGGAGCTCGTCCCGGGGGCCGGCAGGCGGGACATTGCGATAGACCGGGGCGATCACCACCTCGGCGCCATGGTCGGCCAGCATCTCCGGCAGGGTGTTGAGGGCCTTGAGCGCCCTGGGAAGGAGGATCTTCCGGCCGCGCACCCCTTCGCGGATCAGGGCCCTGCCCAGGTCCTCGCCGGTGAACTTTTCCGGGAGCAGATCGGCCTGCAGGCCGTGTTCGCGCAGCGCCCTGGCCGTTGTCCGTCCCACGGCCGCAATCCTGAGCCCGCCGAGATGGCGCACGTCGCGGCCGGTCCCGTAGAGCCGCCGGAAGAAGTAGGTGATGGCGTTCAGGCTGGTGAAGAGAATCCAGGAAAAGGTATCCATCTCCTCCAGGGCTGCGTCCAGGATGCGGTAATCCTCCACCGGTTCGATGTGGATGGTGGAGTATTCCAGGCAGTCGGCGCCATACTCCTCCAGGCGGGCGACCAGTTCGCTGGCCTGTTCCCTGGTCCTGGTGACCACCACCTTTTTTCCGAACAGGGGCCGCCGCTCGTACCAGTCGATACTGTTCCGCAGCCTGACCACCTCGCCGATGATGACCAGGGCCGGCGGCCTGATGCCCGCCTCCCGGACAACGGTGGTGATGTTCTCCAGGGTGCCCTCCACGGAATGCTGCTCCGGCGTGGAGGCCCAGCGGACCACGGCCACCGGGGTGTCGGGATCCCGGCCGTGCTCGATGAGTTTCCGGGTGATGACCGGCAGGTTCTTGATGCCCATGTAGACCACGATGGTCCCGGCGCCGGTGGCCAGCTTGTCCCAGGCGATGTTGGACTCCTTCTTGCCCGGCGCCTCGTGACCGGTGACAAAGGCCACCGAGGCGGTGTACTCGCGATGGGTGATGGGGATGCCGGCATAGGTGGCCGCGGCTGTGGCCGAGGTGACGCCGGGCACGACCTCGAAGTCGATGCCGGCCGCCACCAGTTCCTCGATCTCCTCGGCCCCGCGGCCGAAGATGAACGGGTCGCCGCCCTTGAGGCGGACGACCATCTTCCCCTCCCTGCCGTGCCGGATCAGGATGCGGTTGATCTCCTCCTGGGTGAAGGCGTGCAGGCCGCCTCCCTTCTTGCCGGCATAGATGAGGGTGGCCTCTTCAGGCACGTGCCGCAGCAGTTTTTTGCTGGCCAGGTAGTCGTAGACCACCACCTCGGCCCGTTCGAGCAGGTATTTCCCCCGCAGGGTGATCAGGCCGGGATCTCCGGGACCGGCGCCGACCAGGTAGACCTTGCCCCTGCTGTTCTTCTGTTTCTTCATCACGTTCCGGCCCGGTAGACGTCATCGAGGATCTTCCTGCCGCCCTGGGCCAGGAGCACCTCGGCCAGCCGGCGGCCGGTCTCCTCAGCCTCCCCGGCCGGGCCGGTGAGCTGCTCCCTGAGCATGGTGGTCCCGTCGACACTGGCGATCAGGCCGGTCAGGGTGACGGTGGTGCCGTCGGTGGTCGCATGGCCGCCGATGGGCACCTGACAGCCACCCTCCAGGCGAAGGAGGAAGGCCCGCTCCGCAGCCACCGGGACCGCGGTGTCCAGGTCATGGAGAAAGGCGAGCATCTCCAGCAGTTCCGTGTCGTCCTTGCGCAGCTCGATCCCCAGGGCGCCCTGGCCGATGGCCGGCAGCATCTCGTCCGGGGAAAACAGGGTGGTGATCCGTTCCTCCAGTCCCAGCCGGTTCAGGCCGGCGGCGGCCAGGATGATGGCGTCGTAGCGGCCCTCGTCCAGTTTGCGCAGCCTGGTGTCCAGGTTGCCGCGCAGGTCCCCGATCCGCAGGTCGGGCCGCAAGGCGGCCAGCTGGGCCTTGCGCCGCAGGCTGGAGGTGCCGACGGTGGCCCCGCCGGGCAGGTCGGCAAGTCCCTGGTAGCGGACAGAGAGAAAGGCGTCGCGGGGTACTTCCCGGGGCGGGATGATGGCCACGTGCAATCCCCCGGGCAGCTCGGCGGGCACGTCCTTCATGGAATGGACGGCCAGGTCCACCCGCCCGTCCAGGAGGGCGTCCTCGATCTCCTTGACGAACAGTCCCTTGCCGCCGACCTTGGCCAGCGGAACGTCGAGGATCTTGTCGCCCTTGGTCTTGATCTTCACCAGCTCCACGCTGGTTCCCGGGTACCTGGCCTCGATCTGTTTCCCGACCCAGGTCGACTGGGTGACGGCCAGGAGGCTGGCCCGGGTGCCGATACGGATATGCTCTCTCATGGTCGCTGTCCAATAGATAGGGGTGCTTGTTCCATCGCTTCTGCCGGTGCCCTTTTACCCTGTTTTTTCCAGTTCGTCCAGCACGGCCGCCGCCAGGAGCGGAATCATCAGCTCGTGGTGGCCGGTGAAGTTGAATCCCCGGCCGCCTTCCAGGGTGGGCCGGTGGACCACGTTGGTGGCCGGCCGGTAGTGACGGATGAAATCGAAGTTGGCCGTGGTGAAGTCCCGCACCTGGTGTCCCAGGTTGCGCACCACGGTGATGGCCTTGAGAAACACCTCGGGCAGGAGGACGGCCGAGCCGATGTTGAGGTAGACGCCCTGTTCCAGGCCGCTCACCAGGGAACAGAACAGCCGGAAGTCGTGGTGGCTGGTCTGGCCGATGGCCGCGCCGTCCGCCGACGGATGGATGTGGATGATGTCGGTGCCCACGGCCACGTGCACGGTGACCGGGATGTCGAACCGGCAGGCCTGGGCCAGCAGGCTCTGGTCGTTGTAGGGAAAATTCGCCTCCAGCAGGGCCCTGCCCACGGCCCGGCCGAGGCCGATGCCGTCCCGGGCGCCCTCCCCGATGGCCCGGTTCAGGACCTCGCCGGTTTCCCTGGCCGCGCCGAACGCCCCGCCGCCGAGGACGTCGGCCACCTCCTCCGAGGTGCGGCCCACCATGGCGATCTCGCAGTCGTGGATGATGCCGGCCCCGTTCAGGGCAATGGCCGAGACGATCCCCTTCCGCATGAGTTCGACGAGGACCGGGTTGAGGCCCACCTTGATCACGTGGGCGCCCATGCCGACGAGCACCGGCCGGCTGTCGCGGACCGCCGAGGCGATCCGGCGCGCCAGCTCTGGAAAGTCCTTCCCGGCCAGCTGGGCGGGCAACCCGGCCAGCAGTTCGGCAACGCTCATTCCGGCGCGTACCGGGGCGGCAAAGTCGGCCACGGTCACCTTGGAATGGCGGTCATGGACGGAGTAGGTGTTGAGGCCGCTGAAATCGAGAGGTCTGGGCATGGTCATGGCGCTTGTCCTGCAAAGAGTTCCTGTTCCACGATCTCGCAGAGCAGATGCTCCACCCAGAGATGGACTTCCTGGACATGCGGGGTGGCCGTGGCGGGCACGGTGAGGCAGATGTCGCAGCATGCGGCCAGGCCGCCGCCGCTGCCGCCGGTGAGCCCGGCCGTGACCAGCCCCATGCCGGCCGCCCGGCGGACCGCCCGCAGCACGTTGGCGGAGTTTCCCGAGGTGGAGATGGCCAGGGCCATGTCGCCGGCCCGGCCCAGGGCCTCCACCTGCTTGACGAACACCTCGTCATAGGAAAAATCGTTGCCGATGGCGGTGAGAATGGAGCTGTCCGTGGTCAGGGCAACGGCCGGCAGGGGCGATCGGTCGATGAGAAACCGGTTGACCAGCTCGGCCGCCATGTGCTGGGCATCGGCCGCGCTGCCGCCGTTGCCGAAGATGAGCAGTTTGCCGCCCTGCCGGAACACGGTGATCATCCGCTCCGCCAGGTCGAGGATCAGGTCGCCGGCCTGGCGGACAAACTCTTCCTTGGCCTCCACGGATCGGTGCAGCCTGGAGAGCATGAGGGCGCGTCTGGCGTCGTCGTGGGACATGGTCGCGTGGCTGTTGATTGGTCGTCTTGCGCCGTTACGGCTGCCGGCGGTGCCGGTGGAAAGAAAAACAGCGTTTCCGCAGGCGGGACGGAAACGCTGTTCACTGCCGAAAACCGGCCGGGTCAGGGAAGCTCTTTCAGGATGGCCTCGGAGACTTCCTTGATGCTCGGCTGGCCGTCCACGGAGATCACCTTGACATCCCCCTTGTTCTTGAAATAGTTCACCGCCGCCATGGTGCCGGTGGTCTCGTCGTAATAGATGTCGTGCCGCTTGTTGATGGCATCCTCGTCCTGGTCGTCGGCCCGGGTGGAGAGTTCGCCCCCGCAGACCCTGCAGACCAGCTTGCCGTCCTTTTCCACCGGTTTGATGGCGTCGAAGGCGATGTGGTTGGGATGGTTGTTGTCGTTGGCGCAGAGGCGGCGGCCCATGATGCGCAGCTTGGCCACCTCTCTGGGGAGCACGATCTCGATGACGTAGTCGAGCTTCATGCCGGATTCGGCCAGCGCCTTGTCCAGGGCCTCGGCCTGGGCCAGGGAGCGCGGGAAACCGTCCAGGAGCCATCCCTTGTCCTTGGATTTCTCCAGCGTCTCCAGGACCATGGGAATGGTGATGTCGTCGGGCACCAGGTCGCCGCGGTCGATGTATTCCTTGGCCTTCTTGCCCAGTTCGGTGCCGCCCTTGATGTGCTCGCGGAAGATGGCCCCGGACTCGATGTGGTCCAGGCCGTATTTCTCCTTCACGATGGCCCCCTGGGTTCCCTTGCCGCTGCCGTTCGGTCCAAATGCAAGAATGTTCATATCTGTCTCCTTGTTGCGTGGAAGTTGAAGAGGCGACGTTGTAACTTGCTGAATTGTATGCAGGAATCATTCCATCCTGCCCCTGAATGACTCCTCATTGCCGCTGCCACTATAGCGCAGCTCCCGCTTTTGTGCCATGAAAAATAGAGGAGTAATGTTTTTGACAAGTTCCGGCAAAGAGGGTAGAAGTCTGCGGTAAAACGGTACAGTCGACAGCGACACTATCCACGGACACGGCTGGAGCGAGTTATGGACGAGATACAGGTAGGATTGATCGGTTTCGGTACGGTGGGCAGCGGCCTGGCAGAGGTGCTCCTCTCCCAGGCGGACAGGCTCAGGCGGCGCAGCGGCTTTCGGGTCAGGCTGGCCGGTGTGGCGGATATCAATGTCGACAGGCTGCCGGAACCCTTTGCCGACGTGCGCCTGACCCGGGACGCGGCGGAACTGATCGCCGATCCGGATATCGACATCATCGTGGAGCTGATCGGGGGGATCGAACCGGCAAAGACCTTCATCCTGGAGAGTATCGCCGCGGGCAAGCACGTGGTCACCGCCAACAAGGCCCTCCTCTCCCTGGAGGGCGGGGCCATCTTCGCGGCCGCTGCCGCTGCGGGCGTGGAGGTGGGCTTCGAGGCCAGTGTCGGCGGCGGCATTCCGGTGATCAAGGCCCTCAGGGAGGGGCTTGTGGCCAACCGCATCCTCTCCATCATGGGCATCATGAACGGCACGGCCAACTACATCCTCACCCGGATGACCGACGAGGGCATTCCCTTTGCCGATGTGCTCAGGGAGGCCCAGGAGCGGGGATTTGCCGAGGCCGATCCCACCTACGACATCGAGGGCATCGACACGGCGCACAAGCTGGCCATCCTCATGACCATGGCCTATGGCATGAACATCACCCACAACGAGATCGTCACCGAGGGGATCTCCAGCATCGAGCCGGTGGATATCGAGTTCGCCCGCGAGTTCGGCTGCCGGATCAAGCTGCTGGCCATCAGCCGCAATCACGGCGACCACGTGGAGGCCCGGGTGCATCCCACCATGGTGCCGGAACAACACCTGCTGGCCTCCATCAGCGGCGCCTACAACGCCATCCACTTCACCGGCGACACGGTGGGCAACGTCCTCCTCTACGGCCTGGGTGCCGGCAAGGTGCCCACCGGTTCGGCCGTGGCCGCGGACGTCATGGATATCGCCCGGAACATCCGCTCCGGCTGCATCGGCCGGGTGCCGTCCCTCTCCTACCTTCCCGGCGAGATCCATGACCGGCGGATCACCCCCATGGAGGAACTCTACTGTCCCTGCTATTTCCGCATCTCCGCCCAGGACAAGCCCGGTGTCCTGTCCACCATCTCCGGGGTGCTGGCCCGCTACGGCATCAGTATCGAGTCGGTCATCCAGAAGGGGCGGAAGGCGTCCGGGCCGGTGGCCATCGTCATGCGGACGCATTCGGCCCAGGAGTCAGCGGTGGGCGCCGCTCTCCGGGAGATCGACGCCCTGGAGGTGGTGGCCGCGCCCACGGTGAAGATCCGCATCCTGGAAGAGGACGCCTGAACCGGCGGGGCGGACGGTGAAGTACATTCTGCTCATCGGTGACGGCATGGGGGATGTCCCCCTGGAGCGGCTGGCCGGCAGGACACCGCTGGAGGCCGCCTCCACGCCGTTCATGGACCGGCTGGCCCGCGGCGGGGAGCTGCTCACGGTCCGGACCGTGCCCCGGGGCTACCCGCCGGGCAGCGACGTGGCCAACCTGTCCCTGCTCGGCTACGAGCCGGAGCTGTACTACACGGGCAGGGCGCCCCTGGAGGCCGCCTCCATGGGCGTGCGGCTCGGCCCGGACGACCTGGCCTTCCGCTGCAACCTGGTGACCGTGGAGCGCGGCGCGGACGGCAGCCTCGTCATGATCGACTACAGCGCCGGCCATATCTCCACCCCGGAGAGCCACCGCCTGGTCCGGGCCATTGCCGAGGCGTGCGCTTCGGATCGGGTCCGGTTCCATGCCGGTGTCAGCTACCGCCACCTGCTGGTCCACCGGGGCGGCCTGGAGGGCCTGCGCACCGTGCCGCCCCACGACCATCTGGACCAGGACGTGACCGCTTTCTACCGGGAGTATGCAAGGTTTCCCCATCTGGCGCGGGTGGTGGACCGGGCCGCCGAGGTGCTGGCCGGGCATCCGGTCAACCGGGACCGTTGCCGCCGGGGAGAACGGCCGGCCAACTTCATCTGGCTCTGGGGCGAGGGGAAGAGCCCGGCCATGGAGCCCATGCGGCAGCGGTACGGGATCGGGGGCAGCCTCATTTCGGCCGTTGACCTGCTCAAGGGGCTGGCGGTCTGCCTCGGCCTGCGGGTCGTGGAGGTGGAGGGAGCCACCGGCTACCTGGACACCAACTATGCGGGCAAGGCGGCCGCGGCCCTGGCGGCCCTGGCCGGTGACGACCTGGTGGTGGTCCACGTGGAGGCCCCGGACGAGGCCGGCCACCAGGGCAGCCTGGAGGACAAGGTGCGGGCCATCGAGGATTTCGATGCCCGGATCGTCGGCCCCATCCTCACCGGCATGGAAGAGCGGCGGGAGCCGTTCCGGCTGGTGGTCACCATGGATCACTACACCCCCCTGGAACGCCGCACCCACGAGTCCTGGCCGGTGCCCCTGGTGCTGTACGACTCCCGCGGCGTGGCCCGGCCTTCCGGCCGTCCCTACAGCGAGGCAGAAGTTGCCGCGGCCGTGGAGCGGGGCGGGCCGGCCCTGGAGAGCGGCCCGGAATTTTTCCACCGTTTTCTCGGCAGGAGCTGACCGTGGCCGCCCTGGACCTCAGGCTGCGTGAACCGGTTTTCACCACCACCTACCGGGTCATCTACGGCGATACGGATGCGGCGGCCGTGGTCTACAACGCCAACTATCTCCGGCTGTTCGAGATAGGCCGGACCGAGATGATGCGCGCCTGGGCCATGCCCTACAGCGAGATGGAACGGGCCGGCCTGATCCTGCCGGTGACCGAGACCTACCTCCGGTTCAAGGCCCCGGCCCGCTACGACGAGGAACTCACCATCGCCACCTGCCTGAGCGAGCTGAAAAAGGTCTCCTGCCGGTTCACCTACCGGATCACCTGCATGCGGGACAGGGGCGAGCAGCTCCTGGTGCGGGGGTTCACCAACCACGCCTGCGTCAACCGCCAGGGAAGGCTGACCCCCTTTCCCGCTGAAATACGGGAAAAGATTGCGGCCGTGCTGAAAAAAGGCTGACCGGCCCGGCCTCCGCCCCTTGACATTTGGGGGCTCAGACTTTATTATACCTTCTATCGGACGCGGGGTGGAGCAGTCTGGTAGCTCGTCGGGCTCATAACCCGAAGGTCGGTGGTTCAAATCCGCCCCCCGCTACCACGCGCATTCAGGGGCGTGCAGATCTTCTGCACGCCCCTTTTTTTGTCTCTTTTTCCAGGCCCAACGCCGGGTATAGC
>Ga0256914_1003624_pt1 | contig 12065 bp, 9 predicted proteins | sample HulkmetaG_FD_191571 | JGI IMG/M metagenome (GOLD analysis project Ga0256914, IMG submission 191571) | Hydrothermal chimney microbial communities from Main Endeavour vent field at the Juan de Fuca Ridge, Pacific Ocean - Hulk | ecosystem: Environmental > Aquatic > Marine > Hydrothermal vents ...
TCAACCACCAAGGAATTAAAGTTTTCATAATATATCACTTCTCTGCATCTCCAACCACGCCTGAAACATCAACACGTTCCAGAGATGATATGCCCAGTTTCTTTTTCCTGATAAATGTTCCGCCCACTTTTTCCGAATAGGTTTGGGATTGAAAAAACCTTCCTGCCGCAGTTTTGACTCGTCCAGTAACGTCTCTGCCCAGTCACGCAGTGGTCCCCGTAACCACGAATCAATCGGAATAGCAAAACCACTTTTAGGGCGATCAACCAATTCTTTTGGTACATAACGGTCAAGAACCTGTCGTAAAATCCATTTTCCTTGACCGTTTCTGATCTTCATATCAAGTGGCAGTCGCCACGCAAATTCAACAACCCTGTGATCAAGAATAGGAACCCTTGCTTCCAGACTAACACCCATGCTGGCACGGTCAACCTTGGTGAGGATATCATCCGGCAGATAGGTCATCAGATCCTTAAGCATCATATAATGCGCAAAATCATCCATCAACATCTTGCTGCCTGAATCGCTCCACATCTCTGTCGGTTCTTCACCTTCCAATACAAGTGCAGAAGGATTTCTCCAGTGAGAGGTCAAAATTTTGTACATTTCTGCGGCCGAATCAGCCGATAAAACTTCAGCCAGCTTTTGCATTTTATAGCCTATGGTACGATGATCAAATCTGCCTGGAAACAAACGATTAATCTTTTGGAAAAACGCATCCCACGATTTTGGTGACAAACAGCCGATAGCTGTTGATAAACCTTTGCGTAAAAATTGCGGATAGCCTCCAATCCTGTTCCATATTCGCGGAGCCCATACATGACGATTATATCCACCGAACAGCTCATCCCCTCCGTCACCGGAAAGAGCAACCGTCACATCCTGCCGGGCCAGTCGGCTGACAAGAAACGTGGGAATTTGTGACGAATCAGCAAAGGGCTCATCATACATTTCCGGCAGACAAGGGATTATTTCCAAGGCCTGCCCGGGAGTAACATATAGCTCGGTATGCTCGGTACCAAGATGTTGTGCCACCAAAGCCGCATCTTTTGCCTCGTCAAAAGTTTCGACAGTGTTGCCGATGGAAAACGTCTTGGTCGGCCTGTTGCTTTGAGCCTGCATCAGGGCGACAACCGTGGATGAATCTATACCTCCGGAAAGAAAAGCACCAAGCGGGACATCGGCTATCATGCGGCAGCTGACCGCATCCAACAACAGTGATTCAAGCTGTTCAAGTGCCTCCTGTTCCGTGCCGCCAAAAGGATTTTCAATTCCATTTAGGACAACATCCGTGGCAGTCCAATACGGTCTTTTTTCAATGCGTTCCCCCTTTTTTTCAACAATGGCAATATGGCCGGGCAAAAGTTTTTCAATTCCTTGATAAATAGCCTGCGGGGCAGAAACACAATTGTGCCTCAGATAGAGAGCAAGAGCTTCCCTGTTAATTTCTCCGACGAATCCGGGAAACACCAGAAAGGGTTTAAGTTCGGACGCAAATACAAATGATCTGTTTATCCACCCAAAATAAAGTGGTTTTATGCCGATCCGATCACGAGCCAGATAAAGTTTCCGGGTTTCAAGATCCCACAATGCAAGGGCAAACATACCAACGAACCGTTCCAAAGCTGCAACAAGTCCCCATTGCGAGATGGCGGCAACAATCACTTCAGTATCTGAACCGCCCGTGAAGGAACACCCCAATCTGGTTAACTCCCGGCGTATCGACAGATAATTGTATACCTCACCGTTGTAAACAATCACATAACGTCCACATACAGACCGCATGGGCTGATGCCCGGCTGGTGTTAGATCGATGATGGCAAGCCGCCTGTGACCAAGTTGGATGCCCGCATTTTCATCCCGCCAGTATCCCTCGTCATCCGGCCCCCGGTGGTGAAGTTCGGCAGCCATGGAACGAATCAGGGAGTCATCACATCTGCCGTTATGCCAAAATCCAACTATGCCGCACATAATTTTCACAAAAGTTGTTGAAAAAGTTGTTCGTAGTGGGTGGAATATATATTTACAACAGCTGGCAACGAAAAGTATTTTTTTACTCTTGTTCGTGCCATCATCCCAATCTGTTGCCTATCTTCTATCGATAAAACGAGCAGTTTCTCAATTCCAGCAATAAAAGCTTGCAAATCTCGGGACGGTACCACAACTCCTGTATCTCCCACGATATAGGCGCTATCTCCAACATCAGTGACAACACACGGGAGGCCACAGGCCATGGCTTCACCTATTACATTAGGAAAGGCCTCGCCATAAGAAGAAGAAGAAGAAACAATATCCATGGCGGCGAAAAGATCCGGCATATCTTGTCGTTCACCCAACAACAAAAAACGTGATCTGAATTTAACAGGGATCAAAGAGCAAATTTTTTCATTTTCATATGTTACGTTCCGCCCACAAAGCAAAAAAACAGCTGAGTTGTACCGTTCGGCTATTTGTAACGCGGCTTTTATAAACAGAGGATGATTCTTCATCGGATGCAACCGTGCTACCAAAGCAATGACAACGGCATCTTGAGAAATTCCTAGCTGTTTCCGCATTTTTATTCTATTAGCATCGCGAGAAACAGTAAATTTCTCAATATCTATACCATTAGGAATAACTTTGCCGTTTGTTGAATGAAACCCAAATTTTTCATGTTGCCCACGAGAAACCATGCTATTGTAAATGATTGCATTAGGTCCTGCTGAAAGATATCTGCTGGCACGAATGACCATTTTAGTCATTGTTTTTTCATAGCAAATATCATAGAGAGATTGACGAATGTTCCAGCAAAGAATGCAACTTCCCGGGAGAAATTTACAGGAGAAGCTCCCCGCAATATTACCATGATACATCCAGCCTTGTATAATGTCAGGCGAAATGTGTCTGGCTATTCTCCGAAGCTTGAAAAGAGAGTATAGGGTAGGTATTCCGCGCTTCATACCTACGCAGGTAACCGGCACTCCCAGCGCCCGGATTTTTTCACCATAGGTACCTTCATCCATGAGAGACACAACATGGCATTGAAACTGCTGGGCAAGGCCGCCGTAAAGCAGGTTGTAAAGCGCTCGCTCTGCTCCACCGGTGTTAAGGCAGGTGATGATGTGGAGGAGTTTGTATTTTTGTTTTTGCTTGTGCATATTCACCCTAAAGACACTCCAAAACCAAGCCATGGGAGGTGAATCCGCAAACCATACTGGATAAAAAATATTGCTGCTATTGATAGAAGAAAAATTATCCTCTGCCAACCTCCAAGACGCAATCCAGCGACCAGAATCAAGAGCAGCATGCTTTCAAAAATCCTGGCTGTCACAGGTATTAACCAATAGCTGGCAAGGTAAAAGAGCAAACCACTTACCTCAAATGAATACTGCCTGAGGTAGTGTCGTCCCTCAAAGAGCATGACCATAAAAACAATACTCCAGAATATAAAACCAAGGCCACTGACATGAGTTGCTGAAAAAACATATTCACTTGCCTGGCGAGCACCTAACAACCTGCCCAACCAACTTAAAGAGAGAGAGATTAATACGGCATAACATAGCAAGATAAGGTTTCTGATATCGGCAGCAAGGGGTAACTGCTTTAAACATGCAGATACGCAAAGAAGAGCAAGAACAAACGCGAAAGAGGCGTGAATAAACGGGGTGCTACCAATAAAAAACCATTTTCTTATCTGTCCAGAGCCATACCAACCAGCAAGAAAAAAAGATATAGCCACCCCCTGACGCAAATGAACAATATGATTTTTAATAACTTGGGGCATGAACAAGAAAAAGACAATCCAAAAAAAATATTCCTTGTTGTTTCTTAAAATATGCCAAGAAACAAAAAATGAAGATGACAATATCAATATCCGCACTACTGTTTCAGGCTTAATAAATAAAGATAGAAAGCCATTGATACATAGCCATAATGGTTCATTAGATAGTACCACAAATAGCCCTGACTCATAGTACAAGCGTAAAGTTTTTAATGAACTAGATGCATATCTGAGATAATTTATTCTATCCTTGAAAACGTCAATAGGCAGGGAAGAAAGAAAAGCTGCATATCCAACGGAAAAAAGAAAAATAAGCAAAAGAAAAAAATTTTCTTTCCAGACCCGCATGTGTGGTCGACGATTGACTTCACTTACACATTTCACTGCGACTTTCATGTAATTAGTCATGGGCACTCTGTCTTTGCACAGTTGTGGTTACCTACCTGGCGGGTTATGACAAATAACCATGCACGGAATCTCGCTGGCGGATTGCTGAGCTACGGGAATCTGTGCCAGCACACACATTGCGGAGGAATGAAACCGCATAGTTGCGAATCATGCAATCAGTTGCCCTTTTGAGTTTCAAATAGCAGTTCAATATATTGTTCGACTATCCGCTCCAATGAACAGATTTCCGCCCTCTTGCATAAAACATCAGGAGCTACTGAACTGCGTAAAGTTGCAAATATTGCCCTGGCAATCTCTTGCTGGTCTCCCACGGGAACCAGCCTGCCGTATCTGCCATGCTCCAGTATCTCGTCCGGGCCACTGGGACAGTCAGTGGAAACCACCGGAGTTCCTACAGCAATGGCTTCCAGCAAGGCATTGGGTAACCCCTCCCAGCGTGAGGACAAGACAAAAACAGATGCTCTCTTCAATAGAGGGTAAGGGTTCTTTATAAATCCAGGCAATCTGACATCTGCCTCGATATCCAATTCTCTTACCAGTTTTTCCAGCTCTTCCCTCTGATCCCCCTCACCTATAATCAGCAGCTTAGCTACCATTTTTTTTCGTACTATAAAAAAGGAACGGATCAAACTCTGAAAGTCTTTCTGGGCTGTTAATCTTCCCATCCCAAGGATCAAAGGACATCCATTGTGGTTCAGCCACTCTACAATTCCGCCCTCAACTTCCTCCGCAGCTTTACTTTGGATTAACTCTAAGTCCATGGGATTATAAACAAGATGCACCTTCTGACGGGTAGCCTTACCCAAGGCACTGACAAGCTCGTTTCGTGAGCCAGTAGAATTGGCTATTATTGCATCAGCAAATTGATACAGGAATCGTACAAGGATTGGAATAATCTTACCTCTCCATGTGGCCACAACTTGACTTTTAATACTAATCGCTTCCCTGACCACAACCTTTGGTCCATTGGGGGTAAGAAGTTTTGCAACTAGGGCGATGATATTGGCATGTCCCATGGTGGAAAGCAGTGCACTGGGCTTTTCCTGGCGCAAGTACTTGATCAATGGCCAAAGGCTGGTCAGCACTCTGTTTTTCCCCAGGTCAACAACCCGAACCTCGCGTGGCAGATCAGCTATGTATGGCCCCTCGACTTTAGCAAGAACAAGATCGACATTAAGCCCTTTTTGAATAAATCCTTTAGCAAGAGTCACCATAACCCTTTCCGCCCCACCGCCTCGCAACGAGGGTAGGAACATGGCAATATGGCCTGACAATCCATGCTTCATGAAGAAAAATTCCCTTGATGGTCGAGCCAGGCCTGAAACATCAGGACATCCCAAAGGTAATAATGCCAGCGTCGTTTTCCCGCCAAGTGCTCATTCCACATTCTGCGAATCGGCTCTGGCCTGAAAAATCCTTCCTGCTTAAGCCTGTTTTCAACAAGTAACTCCTCAGCCCACTCCCGCAAGGGGCCTCGCAGCCAGTGCTCAATGGGTACACCAAAACCCATCTTGGGCCTGTCCATCAATTCTCTGGGAACATGCCGATACAACACCTGCCGAAGCAGCCATTTACTTTGTCCGTTACAGTATTTCAGTTCAAACGGCAACCGCCAGGCAAACTCCACCACCCTATGATCCAGCAATGGCACTCTGGATTCCAGACTTACTGCCATGGTGGCCCGGTCTACTTTGACAAGAATATCATCCGGCAGGTACGTCATGGCATCCAGGTACATCATGTGATGAGCAAAACTCGCAAAAACAGGCCAGGCACCAGGTGTATCGAACAACGTGACCGGCTCACGTCCTCCTATAACGATTTTGTCTGAAAATTTCTGGTGGGACACCAAACGTTTATAAAAGGCCTCACGGGAAGGCATCCTTAACACTTCCGCCACTTTAGGCAATCGATCTGCCAAATGAGCAATGCGATACTTTCCCGGAAGTATTCCCTGGATAGCCTCAAAACCATGTCCGGGCACATGTTCCATAAGCCAGGCCGCGCCCTTGCGCGCCGGCAACGGAACCTTTTCCAGCAGAGACCATATCTGTGATCCTTTGAGATAGCGTTGATAACCAAAAAACAGTTCATCTCCTCCGTCACCGGAAAGACTGACTGTGACCTTTGTTTTTGCAAAACGACTGACCAGAAAAGTAGGAATCTGAGAAGAATCAGAAAAAGGTTCGTCCCAAATCCCCGGCAGATCCGGAATAACAGCCAAGGCATCCTCAGGCCTGACATACATTTCATGGTGATTCGTGCCAAGATAGCGAGCAACGGCCTTTGCGTGTTTTGCCTCATTGTATTCCGCTTCATAGAAACCAATGGTAAAGGTATTGACAGGCCTGCTGCTTCGTGCCTGCATCAGGGCAACCACTGTAGTAGAATCAAAGCCACCGGACAGAAAGGCTCCAAGGGGCACATCGGCCATCATCTGGCGAGCTACAGATTGACCGAGAATTCTTTCAAGTTCGTCTACCGCCTCATCCGGCGTACCGGAAAAGGAATTCTCAAGCCCCCTTTCCACTGTTTGGGACAAGTTCCAGTAAGTATCAAGTCTCTCTCGCCGGTCCCTTTTCCCGCAGCATTGTATTTCAAGGTAATGCCCTGGCAACAGTTTGCGGACCCCTCTATAAATAGAATAGGGAGCAGGAACATAATTATACCTGAGATACAGACAAAGAGCTTCGCGGTCGATCTCTGCCTTGAAGGATGGATGAACACGCAATGCCTTAAGTTCCGAGGCAAACAGAAATTTTCCCTGTTGCCAGCCGTAATACAACGGCTTTTCCCCCATGCGGTCTCTTGCCAGTGTAAGCTTTTTTTCCTGCCGGTCCCAAATGGCAAGGGCAAACATCCCTACGGTCGACTGAAGGGTGGACTTGATCCCCCAGGCATCGAAAGCGGCAAGCAATACCTCGGTGTCGGAAGTCCCACGCCAGGCAGGAGCCTGATTCCGGTCTTCCAGTTCTTTTCGAATGGCTTGAAAGTTGTATATTTCACCGTTGAATACGATGACAAAACGCCCGGATGCTGAAATCATCGGCTGGTGGCCGGCCGAAGTCAGGTCAATTATGGCAAGCCGCGCATGAGCCAGAGCAATGCCGGCGGGTTCATCAATCCATATACCGCAGTCATCAGGCCCGCGATGCCGAATCTGCCCAATCATTTTTCGGGCAACTGCATGTTGATTGCGGGCTGATGTTGCCTCTATAAAACCTGCTATACCGCACATTTTTCACGCCGTTGCTTAATCATGTTTTATCACCTCACAAAATAATTCCTCCCATAATGCATCTACCTTCTCGACAGAAAACCTTTGTCGAACCTCAATAGCATTGGCCGCCAATGTTGCTCTGAACTCTCCATCCTTCATTAACCTCACCAAAGCCTTAACCAAAGCCTCCTCATCATCCTGAGGAACAAGCAAGCCATCTTTGCCGTTTCTGATGATATCACGCGGCCCTGTATCACAGTCCACGCTTATCACAGGCAGGCCGTGCGCCATAGCTTCTATGAGCACATTGGGAAACCCTTCAAAGTGCGAGCCCAAAACAAACAGTTCAGCCGCTTTATACCAATCGGCAATATTGCCTGCCGCCCCGGGTAATGTAACAAGGCTGTCAAGATTGAGTCGCTTGACCAATGATTCAAGGTATTGACGCTCAGGGCCTTCTCCAAGGATAACCAACCGCCATCCGGAAATCCGGTCAGCTGCCTTGCCAAAAGCATTTATAAGTCGATCAAAACCTTTTTGAGGATGCAACCTGCCAACAGCGATAACCAACATTTTGTTTTCAGACATTCTCTCTGGTAGTATTTTAGGCTCATTGTCTGGAAGAGGAAAAAAAACGGCATTGGGTATGATCCGCACATGGCGTGCTCCGGTATTTTTTTCTATCCAAACTGCGCTTTTCTGGGTAAGGGAAACAACTACATCCAGCATGGGGTATGTTTTCCTGCGCAACCAGTTCCATGCCTTATCAATAGGCATTAACGGTGGATAAATACGCTCCGAACCTATCAACGGAATTCCAGTTCGGTATCCAGCCAGGGCCAGCAAACAGTTGGCTGACGTCATAATACTGAGAGCAACATCAGGCGTCTCTTGCTTCAAGATTTGACGTAAAGCTAACACCCTTTTGAGATTATGCTTTAAAGCACTTATGGGATTGTGGCTGTCTGCATCCAGATTAAGTGAGATACGCTTGACACGATAATTAAGAGTGTAGAAGTCTGTTCCCGGCCCAACCATCGTAACAACGGTGAGTTGCCAGCCTTTTTCTGCCCAATGGTTAACCAGGTTTACCGTAACCCGCTCGGCCCCTCCGCCATGCAGGTTGTATATGAAGACAAGTAGTTTCATTTTTTGATGGCCTCAAAAAAGAAATTCTGACTTGCCCCCTTGATATCCAGCGCTGCTTGTATCCATTTGTACAGACCAACGCATTTGCCCTTCCAGTTCGTTTTTCCCCACTCAAAAAAATATTTTCTTTGCACAGTTACCTGATAGAAAAGATTTGATAATAGCTGTTCGAGGCGATCTTTGGTAAATGCCTGTTCATGTCCCCAACGGTGAAACCTTTTTCCGCAATCAGGGCAGACGACAATTGACAATTTAAGATTTTCATCAGCAGGGACGGTGCCCAAGAATTCACCCCCAGGCACAAGAATGCGTTTGACTTCCCGTAGCGTAGCTTCAAGAATCCTGTCGCTCAGGTGCTCCAAGACTTCAGACATTATGACATAATCGAAAAAACTTTCAGGGAAAGGAATGTCCTGAGAATATCCGGTTTTTGCCTTGTCGCCCAAGTTTAATCGTTTACTGATGGAGTCAATGGTCTGTCGGCTGGGATCCAGACAATACACATCCACTTCTTTATCGATGAGTAGCTTTTCCAGATACCCTTTGCCCACCCCGATATTTAACACCCTTTTTCCAGATAAAACTTTTTTGGCCAAAAACTCAAAGCGTTTTTGGGCAGGGAAACCGACATCAAGCAAATCATCATCGTTTTGATAAGCTTCCCATATTTTTTCCTGGTTCATTGAGAAATACCTGCAACAAGAGAGATGTATTTTTTATTTCAACCAGTTATCAAGATTACGATCCAAGATTTTTCCAAGCAACTTGATGTCATCATAAAAGGCGTCCACTAACTCTTTGTGCATCTCAGAAGAGAGGGCATGTCTCGACTGGTGCATCACCACTTTTTTGTTCAAAAAAGTTAGTATCCCTGTACCCAGGGGAGACATATTGAACCGTTTTAACAGATTAGCATACATTTCAGAGAGTTTTACAATTACGGGAAACCTTCTGATTTTTGACCGGTTTTTAACCGGAAAATCCATTCTCCCATCATCATCAAGTCCAAGAAAAGATAATATATTGCACCATACTTTCCGTGTATTCTGCTTGATATCATCAAGCAAGATCAACATCACTCTCTCTTTTGGCACCAGCTCGAGCAGCCTCCTCACCTGTCCACCCAAACTGCACGCCTCTTTATAAATCAGAAACCTTGGTTCGCGAGTTGAAGCAGGGATATTTTTGCCATTAGCCCTTTGTTTCTGCAGATACCAGGCTTTCTCGAAATTTTCAACATCTTCATCGAAATCAAAAACCAACTGTCCGTGTAAAGATTGTGCCATTTCTATAGGGTTTCTGAGCAAAACAATGTATTTTGGACAGTAAATACCTCTTTCTATTTCAGATATTGCAACATCTGAAAAAAGATAGGTGGCACTAGCCTCACCTATTGCCTTATGCCTTGAATCAGCTAACTTGAACAGAGATAAATAGTTACACTCGCTACTATATCTTTTAAAAGAAAAATCTTTACAATAATACATTGGCTCTTTAACCGGAGACATATATACCTGTGGATGCTCCGCCAGCCACGATGCTAAAGATGTGGTACCGCATTTGGGAGCACCAATGATAAAAAAATTTGGTTTTTTTATTTCCATATTTTCCAATTCCCCGCAAAAGCCGTTGAATTGATACCTAACCGTTTTTGAACCAGTTTATATAGAATAATATTCCAGACCGTTGTGACAATTGCCGTTGCAATTGCTGCACCGACAATGCCGAATGCCGGGACCAACGCTGCGTTGGCCGCAAGATTGAAAATAGCTGTACCTATAAATGTTTTGACAACCACTTTCTCATGACCGGTCATAGTCAATAAAAAACCTACAGACCCCATGGCAGCGTTGATAAGCTGACCGGCAGATAGTATGGCAAGAGGGATATGGCCGCTTATATACTCTTTACCGAATAATAACCGGAGTATATATTCGCCGGCAAAGATAAAGGCCAGTGCCAGGGGAACCGCCGACAACAAAATAACCTTTGCGCTGACAGAAACAAGGCGCTGTAATCGTTCCAGGTCACTTTGGGCATAAAGACGGGAAAATTGAGGGGCAACGATTGTATTGGCTGCTTGCAGACCAAAAGCCACCAGACCTGCTCCCTGCATCGCTACTCGGTACAGACCAACTTCATTGGGAGTGCGAAAAAACCCAAGCAACAATATATCTGCCTGTGAATTAAGGATACCGGCACCACTCATGAGCGCAAAAGAAAAAGATGTTGTGAACCAATAGCGCGTATCATAACACGATTTCACGGCAAAAATATAGCGAGGAAGAAGGCGAATCAGCAGGACAGTAAAAAGACTAAGGATCGCCGCCTGGCTCAACAACTGAACAGCCATGGCGTAATGAGGCTGTCTCACGGAAGGATACAGAAAAAAAAGGCCACCAATAAGCAGCAAAACGATGCCCGGTCGGATCAGCTCCGATATGCCCGTTGCCAGAACTACATGCTGCAAGCCTGATAATACACTGGAGAAAAGTTTAATCATTGTGGAAAGAGGCAAAAGCAATATAGCCAAGATCAAAGTCTTGCATTGTAAATCGAACTGCATATTGCGATTATAAAACCAGAAATAGATGGTTGCTATGCACACGATACAGAACGATGTAGCCAAATTGAGCTGGAGCGCTCGAAGAAAAAGGCCACGTAACTTCCCCCATTTCTCTTGTGTCTCCAGAGCAGCAACTTCACGGAGAAGAAGCGTCGGCAATCCGGCTTCTGCGAACACCGTCAATGTTGAGGATATAGCAAAAGCATAAGCATATATTCCATATTTCTCCGCCCCTAAATATCTGGCCAAAATAATTCCAAGCAAAAGGCTGATGACACAACTCAATACTTTTATGCACCCGACTCCAAATCCGCCACGCACCATTTTTGACCGGAGGCTTTTTTGGTCATCATCAAATTGCCATAGGTTAAAAAAATGGGATATTTGCGATATTGCAGACATTTTATCATCCAAGGTCAGATGTAGTGGTCAAGCAGAAACGGATACTTTTTATTAAGCCGCTTTGCGGCATAGTTCTTTCTTATATGCAAATGGGGTTTTATACTCCAGTGCAGAATGCAGCCGACTGGAATTATAACAAGAGATGTAGTCGAGTACCTGCATCTCAGTCGATCTCCTGGCAACAAACCTGCAGTGTGAGAACCATTCTGATTTCAAACTCCGGAAAATCTGTTGGTGGGAGCATTGTCCCGGCAGTTACCTTTTCTCGCTCATTGGACACCTCCTTCCTTCTCATGATACGCTTAATTAATAAGATTTCTATTTCAATTAGACCACTTCACTATTAAATGTATCACAAAGATGGGCTAACGAGTGTCAGTTCAGGGCAAACACAGCTTGCATAACCGTATCCTTCAGAATTGTAATTCCTGTTATCCTTGTTTGCCGGGATTGACAATTCGGCCGGCCCCTTATATCAGCCGGCAAGCAGGAACTGGAGGACGAGGCACACGACGAGGATTCCCGCGAAGGTCCCCGTGAGGCAGACGGCGTAGCGTGTG
>Ga0256914_1003625_pt1 | contig 12064 bp, 8 predicted proteins | sample HulkmetaG_FD_191571 | JGI IMG/M metagenome (GOLD analysis project Ga0256914, IMG submission 191571) | Hydrothermal chimney microbial communities from Main Endeavour vent field at the Juan de Fuca Ridge, Pacific Ocean - Hulk | ecosystem: Environmental > Aquatic > Marine > Hydrothermal vents ...
GGCGGTATAGTATACCTCTTGGCTGTAAGCGTTCTCGAATGCTACAGGTTTGCTGAATCTCTCCCGGCCGCTCTAGCCCACTATGCGGCCGGGAGAGATTCAGTGGAGAAGTGGTGGAGGTAATTGCTTACCTTTTTCCAACTTAGCGCTGGTCTTTGAGCAGGTCACGTATTTCTGTGAGCAACACCTCCTCTGCCGATGGCTCAGGGGGTGTTTCAGGCGCTTCTTCCTCTTTTCGTTTGAGATTATTTATGGCCTTTACAACAATAAATATTGCGAAGGCGATAATGATAAAATCGAGAATAGTCTGAATAAACTTTCCATAGGAGATAACCACAGCCGGCGTTTCCCCAACTGCTTCTTTGATGGTATATGCCAGGCTGGAAAAATCTACGCCGCCCATGATAACGCCGATAGGAGGCATTATCACATCACCGACAAAAGATGAAACTATTTTACCGAATGCGGCACCTATTATAATACCGACGGCCATATCGACCACATTACCTTTAACCGCAAATTCCTTAAACTCTTGCATCATTCCCATGAGAAGTCCTCCGAATGAAAAGTTGATCTATTGTAATTGGTCACAGGTGCTGCTGATTTACTTAAATCTCTCGCGGCAGTTAAAAGCCCACTATGCTGCCGGGAGAGATTCAGTGAAGATGCAGCGCCTGTGACCAATTACGATCTATTTGATTGCCGTCTCCCACTCACTTTGGACGGAATTCCTTAGCACATATTTGCAAATATATTCACTCTTATAACGGCACTCATGAAAATCGTCAAGGATATTGCTAAAAAGTTTTTACTGTCATCCAGGCAAAGTGTTCATCGGCAAGCGGCTGCAATTTGAACCGCTTTTCCTCCCTCGGAATCAAGAAAGAGTAATGAAAAAATCATCGTTTTGTCCTACTATTACATGATATATGCTTTCTTATGAAGATAATTTTTTAAATCTCCCCCCGGCCGCTATATCCCAGCTATGCGGCCGGGGGGAGATTTAAGTGAAGAAGTGGTGCCTGTTATCAATTACTCAGGGATTTACTGCAGCTGGTGTCGTGTCGATAGAAGCTGGTGGAGGAACCCCGGCGAGAGACTCTTACCCTCTGGTTCCGTGGGCTTTTTGAGAAGCAGCATTAGATCTATGCCGCTGTAATCTCGTCCTCCAGGCAACAGGGTCGCTTCCTGTTCAAGGGCGCTGGTCCCGAGGCTCGTATAGTAGATTTCAGGAATAAACTCACCCTCAAAATCATAATGCTTCACCTTGATACGCCAGGAGGCACTTTCCGTGTCCGGCACATTCAGTGCATAGGATATGATCATGGGACCAAATCCGTGGATATTGCGCCAACTGCTGATTTTCCCCGGGACATTGCCGTTCATATCTTCAGCGATGATTACCACCTTTCCTCCCCATAGATCTATTTTTTCAATAGGATAGGAAACAGTTCCAGAGATGGTATTACCGGCAAGCAGGTTCAGATTGATGTCATCATAATCTCTACCACCCTGCAGCAGAGTTGCGGCAGGCTGAACCGCTGTAGTTTCATATGCTTTGTAATATCCAGGTGTCACAACATCAAGGTTGCCGTCATACTCATACCGTACTTCCCACAACACATTGTCCACATCAGGCACTTTTATGATGTATTGAGCCGGACTGCCGTAAACAGTAGCGCGTTTCTCGTACTCCACCGCCGAACGTGGATTCGCCTGGATGGCCCCGGTGGTGATCGTTCCGGCTATAACTCTGGCCGGAATGAGATTTATCCGGATGCCGGAATGATCCTCACCGCACGGCAGCAGGGTCCTTTCGCTGTAGGATGCGGTTGTTCCGGAATCCGCATAATATCCCCGGTAAAAGTAGCCGTCATTGTCATCGGGAAGGATATAGTCAAGCAACCAGGAGCACGCCCCGTCACCATCTGGAACCGTCAGGGTAAAGGGAACGGAAGAAGACCCGGCCGGCAGAAAGACGATCTCGGAACCATAGCCTGCCCCGGGCCATCCCTGGGAGTCCGCAAATGAAATCCTCACGGAAATACCGTTTTCCGGCGCCTGCTGCCCAAAAGGCAGCGACAGGGTACCGGAGATCTAGGATCCTGTTGCCCCGCCAAGACCCACTGTCTGGAACCAGGCATCCAGGCTCTCAGTTCCCAATCTCATTCTGGATGGTACGGATGGTCCGGAGGGGATCCGGGGAGGTGGAGATTGGTCTGCCGATCACCACGTGATCAGCGCCGTTGATGATGGCCTGCCTGGCGGTGGCGACGCGTTTCTGGTCGTCTTTTTCCAGGTCACGGTTGATTCCCGGGCGGATTCCCGGGGTGACCACGAAGAATTTGGAGCCGAACTCCCGACGCAGCCGCGCGGCTTCCAGGGGCGAGGAGACGATGCCGTCACAGCCGTGGGTGATGGCTTTACGGGCACGGATGAAAACAAGGTCTTCCACGCTGCCGGTAAAGCCCATTTCCACCATGTCCGACTGGTCAAAGCTGGTGAGAACCGTCACCGCCAGGATGCGCAGCTCTCCCTTTTCCTGCACCGCGGCCTCGATGATGGGTTCATTGCCGTGGATGGTGGCAAAGGTCACGCCCCGGTTGCGCAACTGCTGCACCGCCAGGTGCACGGTTTCCGGGATGTCGAAAAATTTGAGATCAACCATCACCTTGTTGCCGCGGCCGACAATGTGGTCGATCACCGGCCACCAGCCGGCAAGAAAGAGCTGCAACCCGACCTTGAAAAACTTGATCCTGCCGTCAATTTTTTCGACCCACTGTCTCGCCTCTTCCGGATCAGCAAAATCCAGTGCAAAGATAATACGTTCGTTGAGGGGAATATTTTTCTCCACAGCCTTGAGTCCTCGTTTTTCCGGCGGATGATGGTGGAATATATACCTAACAAATTCAAACCCTACCGTATTGCGGCTTTTTCCACAAGGGCTAGTTGTCCCCTCAGAGGGCGGGAAGGGCCGTTTCCATGGTAAATGACTCAAGCAGGTCCCGAAACTCGGCAGCGGGTACCGGTTTGCTGAAGAGATATCCCTGGACGATTCGCACCATCCGCTGCCGCAGAAATTCTAGTTGTTCATCGGTTTCCACGCCTTCCGCCACCAGTTCCAGCTCCAGGCTGTTGGCCATGGTGATGATCGCCTCCACCAGGGCCCGGTTATAGTGATTCTCCAGGAGATCGAAGATAAAGCTGCGGTCGATCTTCAACACCTGCAGGGGAAACCGTTTGAGATAACTCAGGGAAGAGTAACCGGTGCCGAAATCGTCCAACGACAACTTGATACCCCGCCGCTGCAGTCCATTCAAAATGGCGAGGGGCTCCTCGCTGTCCCGCACCAACAGACTTTCGGTGATCTCCACCTCCAGCATGCCGGCGGGCAGGCCGCTGCGGGCAAGGGCCGAATCCACCTGGGAGAGCAGTTTTCCGGAACGGAATTGCTGGGGCGAGACGTTGACGGCGATATGGACGTCATGATCCACCATGGTCTGCCAGGTAGCGGCCTCTCGACAGGCCTCCGCCATCACCCAGGCACCGATCCTTTCGATGAGCCCATACTTTTCAGCCACGGGAATGAAGAGAAATGGCGGGACATCGCCAAGCTCCGGACTGCTCCAGCGCAACAGGGCCTCGGCGCCGACAACGATTCCCCGCTTCACATCCACCTTGGGCTGATAAAAAACCCGCAGCTCGTCGTTTTCCAACGCGTGCTGCAGGCAGTTCTTCATGCGCAGTTGCTCCTCGATCTTCTTGCGCAGTTCACGGGAGAAGAAGCGGAAACGGCAGCGGCCGGTGTCATCCTTGGCGGCATACATCGCCGTATTGGCATATTGCATGAGCAGATCAACGCAGTGCCCGTCATGCGGATAGATGCTGATACCAATGCAGGCGGTAATCTCCATTTCCTGGTTATCCACCGGAAAGGGACGTTTGAAGCAGTCGATCACCTTGGCGACCACACCCTCCACCTGGTTCTGGTTGGTGAAATCCTCGAGCACGATGAGAAACTCATCGCCACCAATGCGCGCCGGGGTGTCGGAGGTGCGCAGCACGTCGCGCAGCCGCCCGGCGGCCATCCGGAGCAGGTTATCGCCGGTGGCGTGACCGTAGGCATCGTTGACATCCTTGAAGTTGTTGAGATCGAGAAACAGCAGGGCCACCAGGGTGTTGTTACGCTCCGCCCGCCTGCAGGCCTTTTCGATAAAGGGTACCATGAAGTGACGATTGGGCAGATCGGTGAGCTGATCGTAATTGGCCTGGCGCATCAGTTTTTCCTCGGCTTCCCGCCGCCGGGTGATATCCATGCAGGTGGCCACGAAAACCGGTGGTTCCTCGCTGGTGGAAAGCTGGAGGTTGATCTCCACCGGATAGGTACTGCCGTCCCGGCGCCGCTGGATTCCCTCGCAGGTCACCGATTCCCGGCTCCCCTGCCGCAGGGGCTTGGTGAGGGTGTCGAAACCGCTACGGTCCAGGGTGACGACGATATCGAGAAAATTCCGGCCTTCCAGCTCCTCCCGGCTGTAGCCGGAGTTGCCGACCGCGCCGTTGTTGACCTGCACACAGGCCAGGGTTTTTGCGTTGAGAATATAGAGCTCGCTGAGACTGTCGTTGAGGATGCGGCCCAACCGGTTGTCCAGCCGGCTCTTCTCCTCTTTGAGATCGGCCACCAGGGAGAGATTCTCATATTGCAGGTGCAGGGAGGAGATGACAATGTCGTTCACCTTTTTGCCGGCCCGGATGATCACTACCAGGAAGATCCCCATGAGAGCGGCCACAGCCGGATTCAGGCGACCGCCCAGAACAATGGACATGACGGTGAGCGGTCCGAGGAATCCCGTTACATAGAGTATAAAGGAAACCGTATCCGCGGCCAGGGTGGTGAGAGCGACGGCAGCACCACCGGTGAGTATGATGATGCTGATCATCTGTAGCTGCTGGCTGTCGGTGGGATAGAAGAGAAATCCGAGGGAGCCGAAAACAGCGCCGGTGAGAAAGACGCCCAACCGAAAGACATGGAGCCATCGCCGTAAGTTGGCTAAATCCCGTGTTGTCGACCGCTGATACAGAAACAGCAGCACAAGGCGAAGCCCGAGAACGGCACCCAGCGCCGCAGCCCAACCGGCCAGCAGGGTAACGGGACGGGAACCATGCTCCATATAGATATAGAGGGCGGCAGCCAGTACGGTTGCAGGTGCACTGGTTTTGAAGGTGGAGAAAAGCGAGTCAAGCCGATCCCGCAAAACCCGATCTTCCTGGAACTCCCGCCATTTCATTGAATCCATTGCCATCCGTTCCGTAAGCAGCGGTCCGAAGCCGCCCTCTCCGCCGTATTCCGGTAAGAACCCTCAGCGTCCGCAGCCGGGACCCAAACCATCGCCTCTCTTGCAACCCCTGTAAATAATTCAATAAATTTAAGGGATCATCACCGCTCCGGGGGTATGAACCCGTATGGAAACATACGCCCATCTCCTCTCTTTTTCGGCTAAGAAGCGGAGAAAGATTATTTTTTTTTTGGACACAAAAAGCCGGTGATCCGCAATGGATGGCGGCGGATCACCGGCAAGGGGGAGGATCAAAAGGAATAGGTGTATGTAAAAAAGATGCGGTCGCTGTCACCGATTTTTTCAAAGGCGGGCAAGTCACCATCCTGGTAGAGAAGAATGCCACCGGTCAGGGTGACATGGTCGCTGTAATCGTACTCCAGTTGCAACCGCTCGAAAGCGCCGTCTTCGCCATGGCCGCCGAAAAAGATGCAGAGGATTTTCCCGGTGAGGGTGTCGTTGAAAAAATCCCGCTTCAGCATCACTGCGGTCTGCAGACTGTCTTCCTGCGCAAAGTCGGGGCCGGCGGCCAGCCGCAAGTCAAAGTCCATGAGGTGTCGGTTGACGATCTCGATGGAGAGAACGGTTTCGGCAAACCCGGTATACTCAAGCCCCAGCATCAGATCGAGCCGATCGAAATCATCCCCGGAAACAGCACCATATTCCAACCCCTGCCACCAGGCCGCCTCGCCCTTGAGCAACCAGTTACCAAAGGCGATATTGGTGGTGAGGCCGCTCATGGCCACCCGGTTATGCTCCAGAAACACTCCCTGATCGCTATGTACGAGGTGGGCCCGGGCATCGTAAACCCAGGCCTGGTAGATGGAGAGATCCCAGCCGCTGAAAATACCGTTGAGGGCCAGAGCGTACTGCTGACTGTCCAGGGCAAAATCGGTGGGTTTGCGCTCCGGCGGCAGCGGTTGGCCACCGGGAAAGAATTCTCCATTAAAGAGGGGATTGCGATCAAACCTGACCTCATGCAGGACCATGCCGCTCAGGTTCCAGTCTCCCCGGTAATAATCAAGTTTCGTCATGGTCACCGGCAGGCGCCGATATTTAATATCCACCAGGCCCGGGGTGCGGTTGTCCAAAGGATTGAGCAGATCGGTCACCCGCAGGTTGTCCGCCTTGCCCCAGACAACCACCTGTCTGCCGACCTTCAGGTCCAACGACGGCGTCAGGCTACCGGCAAGATAGAGATCGTCGATCTCGGCTTCACTCTCATACCCGTCGAGAAAGGTGTCGCTGTAAAGCTCCCGGTCGTCGAGAGCCCAGGCCGCGTCGTAAAAGGCGTGGCCGCTTGCCCGCAGCCGCCACGAACCCATGTCCATATCCGCTCCCAGACTGCCGGTGAAACGTAGCCGGGACAGGTCACGATAATCGGGCTGCCCCGGCTCGGGGGCATCGTGACCGAAATTCCAGGATGTTTCGAGGCTCAGGGAGCCAAAGGGAGCGAACCGGTCGCGAGAGGCGGTATCTTCTTTTGTAGCTGCCGGAGAATCATCACCGTCATCAAAGCCGGAAAGCACCTCGCCCAGGGGATCGGCGGCTGCCGGTTCCGGCCCGGCGCCGCCGTCGTCGAACCCGGAGAGCACCTCGTCCAGCTCCCCGGTCCGGGCAACCGGCGGCGTCATTGCCCACAGGACAATCCCGGCCAGCAATACGCCCGGCACTGTTTTCTTTTTCCACCCGCTCATAACCCCTTCTCCAGGCGCCGCACCGTGAAAAGCGCATCGTCCAGCGGCTGATTGTAGCGGATATTGTCATACCGCATGATCGTCCGGTGCAGGGCGACCTTATTCTTGGTTGTCTTCATGTGCATCTCGGTGGCCGTCCAGATACCGTCTATCTGCCTGATGCCCTTGTTTTCCTGATACTTGATCTTCTTACCCTCCTTGAGCCAGTGCACGGCACGCACGCCCATGAAAATATCCCGGCGGATGAAGAGGACCGATTTCAGATAGCCGTAACGATCGCGCACCTGGTCACTGACAGGCACGGCCTCGATAAGCCACACCTTTTTCCCTTCCACCTCGCCTTCCTTGAGCAGGGTATAGTTCCACTCATCAAGGACCCGACGGGTCATGTCAGCATAGGAAAAGTCGGACCCCATGAACGAAGATGATTTATCCGAGCTGGCAATGCGTTTTGTCTTGTGCAGGTCAGGCAGGTAGAGCCACTGGTCGTCATCCCGGCCGCCTTCATAATAATCGTAGGTGAGAAACGCCGTGTCGCGGACGTCGGCCGGTGCCAGAAAAAACTGCATCTTCCAGGTATCCATTCCCTTGTCTTTGACAAAGACCTTCATGTCGCGGCTGCGCTTGTTCCCCCGACGGTCGATGAGGATCATACGCACGTCGGCGGTCATGGTCTTTCCGTCGTCCCGCTGATCAACCTTCTCCATGATTTCACGGGCAGAGGGGGCGGCACTCGCCGCTGAAAGCGGCAAGACAAGGACAACGACCAAGAGGGCGAGCAGATGTGTAGTTTGTTTTTTCATTGTTTTTCTCCAGGTATGTGATGTTTTTGTGGCGAGCCGCCTCTTTTGCCCAGGGCCAGGGCCATGAGCGAAGGCGCCAGAAAAAAGTCCGCCAGCAGGGCCATGACAATGGCAAGCCCCACCAGGATGCCGAAGTTGAAGACATTGCGCATGGAGGCGAACATGAAGATGAAAAAGCCGATGGAGAGCACCACCGAGGTGGTCAGCATGGCCCGGCCCGCGGTGTGCAGAGTGTTGCCCACGGCCAGGCGGACATCGCCGGATTCTTGGTAATACTTTCTGAAGTTGTAGACAAAATGGATGGTATCATCCACGGCCAGGCCGATGGCGATGGAGGCCACCAGCATGGTGAACATGTCCAGCGGGATGGAAAACCACCCCATGATCCCCATGACCACCAGTATGGGGCTGATGTTCGGCAGCATGGCAATGATGCCCATGCGCAGATCACCGATGAGCAGAATCATCATCAGGGTGATGACGACTATGGCGATCCCGTAGCTCTGAGCCGCCGAGTACATGGTGGCATGGAGAATACGGGCAAAGAGCGACATGATGCCGGTGGTGGAGATTTTGACGGGGGTGCCTCCTACCTCTATCTTATCAAAAACATTATGGAAACGATTTTCAATCTCATCCATGAAGGGGACATAGGCCAGGGCGTCGCGCCAGGGCACCTTGATGGTGACCCGAGCCATGGAAAAACGGGAGTCGACAAAGTCGGAGAGGTCATCGGATCCTGAATTTTCAAAGAGTAAAAACTCCTGGGGGATGAGCGCCGCATTGTCAGGAATGGCATACATCTCCGGCCGGTTCTCGTTGAGGGCCTGATGGATCTCCTTGAGGATCGTCGTCACATCCACCACCTTGCCGATAAAAAGCGAATCCCGGTCAAATCCTTCCAGTTCCCGGCCCAATTTGTCCAGGGCCAGGAGCACGTTGCGGTCGTAGAGCCCGTTTTCCCGTCCGGTATCCAGCACCACTTCCAGGCTGACGCTGCCGCGCAACCGCTTGTCGATCACCTCGGTGGCCGTTCTCACCGGCAGCTTCTCCGGCAGCCACGCCAGCAGATTGTGGGAAAAACGCAGCCGGGGTATCCCGGCGCTGAAGATGATAACCATGGCCAGGGACAGCACACCGATGAGTTTCGGATGGGTCGTGGTCACCCTGGTCACCCAGTCGAGGAAACGGTCAAACCCCGTTGCCGCGCTTGCGGCTCCGGTGCGGGGCTGCCGCAGGGGAAAGATCGCCAGCAGGGTGGGCAACAGCACAAGGGTGAAAAACAGCGACAGCAACACGCCCACCGCGGAAAAAAGACCCAGGTCGGCAATGGGTGCCACCTTGGCCGCGGCAAAGGAGGCCAGGCCGGCCGCCGTGGTCAGGGAGGTCATAACTATGGCAAGACCGGAATGGCCGATGGCGTGAACCAGGGCATCGTTTTTCTCATCCCCGCCGCGCAGTCCCTGGTAGACCAGGGAAAGGACATGGACTGCGGCCCCCACCCCCACGGCCAGTAAAAACGACGGCAGAATAATGGTCGGCACCTTGAACTGTACCCCTGCGATCGCCATGATCCCCAAGGTGGTGACCAGGGTGAGGGCGACGATGAGCAGCGGCAGCACCACCCCCGATATTCGTCTGAACACAAAGAAGAGGCACAGGCCGATGGTGAGGATCGCCAAACGCAGAAACTTCTTCATATCCCGCATCATCATCTGCTTCACCGTATGGGTAACCACGGGGCTGCCGGCCAGATGGATTCTGAATCCCGGTTCGTCGAAGCTGCGGGCGACACGCCGGGCCGCGGCCACCATTTCACCGTTTTCCTCATCGGTCAGAAACTCCGGTTCCGCCCCCTCCTGTCCCATTGATTGAAGACCGTCGAAACCCCCAAGCACATCCTCTTCCCGATTCCCTGCGGAGGAATAGGTATCACTTTCCATGAGAATGGTGGTGAAGGCGCCATCTTCGGAGACCAGTTGATTGCGATAGAGCGGATTGTTCATCACCCTTTCCTTCAACGCCGCCAGATCCGCCCCGGTTTCCGGAAAGTGGAGCATCAGGTCATCCACCAGCAGGGTATCGCCGCGGCCGCGGGTATCCCGGGCATTGACCAGTGAGGTGATATCGTTGAGATGGGGAACCTCTTCCTCCAGCGTCTCGTGAAGTTTTTTCAGCCTGGAGAGAAAGGAAGTGGTGAAAATATCGTCTCCGGTTATTGCCAGAACCAACATGTCGTCGCGGCCGAACAACTCCCGAAAGTCGTTATAACGGGTAAGAATGGGATCGCCGGGATGGAGCAACCCCTCGTTGGAGGTATCCATGCCCAGGTTTCTGATCTGGGAACCGATGAAAAATGTCGGGGCCAGCACCAGGAGCAGAACCGGATACCTGAACCGGACGACAAACCTGGTCCAGGCCATGAACATCTTCTCGATACGTTGTTTTATCGTTGCCATCAATTAATCCTCTTTTTCTCTCGTTTCCGCCCGTTCTTCCGACCCCACACCCCGTAAAAAGAGCGCGCTGATCATGGCGGCGTATTCATCCACGGATACGGAACGCATCCTCTCCGGCTCCACCTGTTCCATCACCGGGGTAAACAGGAAGCGGGAGGCCATGAGCGCCGTGAGGCTGGAACAGAAGAGCACCGGAGCGATTCCATGGCCACGCCCGGGCCCCTGTGCCTCCCCGCCCAGGTTTTCCTCCACGGTTTCGATCATCTGCCTTCCCCAGCTTGCCTTGTGCTCGATAATCTCCGGATCATCCCTGGGCATCTCGCTGATAAAGACCAGCAGATAGTCGGCATGATCGGCAAAAAAGGCAACCGCGGCCCGGATAAAACGGTCCAGTTTGACGGCTGCCTCCTCGCCGCCGGCCAGTTCCCGGCGGGCCACCTGCAGGTATCCGGAAAAGAAGATGTCGAGGATCTCCTTGAGCAGTCCCTTTTTAGAGCCGAAAAAGTAGTTGATCATCGCCAGGTTGACGTCGGCAGCCGCGGCCAGTTCCCGCATACCGGTGTTGCCGTATCCCTGCCTGGCGAAGAGGTGCACCGCAGCCTCGAGAATGCGCTCCCTGGAGCCGGATGCCCCGCCCTTTCTCTTCTTTTTGCCTTTTTTCTCTTTTTCGCCGGTCACTGTTCCGCCCATGCTTTAATTAAACGTTTGTTTGCCGAGTCGCTACAATAATTCCAGCTCCGCCCTTCGTCAAGGAAATTGTAAGCGCTACAGGAAATTTTCCGGAACCCGGGATGGGGCCGCCGACAACCCCACCTTCTCCTTGACCTTCACCGCGCCAGCGGGTACTACTTTCCTCTGTTCGGAAGTAAGGCATATCCCTTGGTTGCCGACCCCGTGACCGATCATGACAGGGTTTCCATGAAAAAAATTCTTCGCGCCATCGTTCCCCTTGCCGCGCTCATGGGCGCCGCCTGGCTGCTCTTCTCTCCAGCAACGATTCTCTCCGTCCAGGAAAAAAAAGCAGCTGCCCTGGCCCTGGTCACCATCTCGTTCTGGGCCACCGGCATTATTCCCGAGCACCTCACCTCTCTGCTCTTTTTCCTCCTGGCCATGCTCTTTTCCCTGGCGCCGGCCGCCGTCGTTTTTTCCGGCTTTACCTCCACCGCCATATGGCTGGTCTTCGGCGGCCTGGTCATGGGTATCGCCATCTCCACCACCGGCCTGGGAACCCGGATCGCCGATCTGAGTGCCGCCGGTCTCCGGGGAAGTTATCCACGCATCATCTGCGGTCTCACCGCAGCCGGGGTCTGTTTCAGCCTGCTGATGCCCTCGGCCATGGGCCGGGTGGTGCTGCTTGGCCCCATTGTCCTCTCCCTGGCCGACCATTTCGGCTTTCCACAGGGTTCCAGGGGCAGAACCGGCATCGTCCTCGCCGCTGTTCTCGGCACCTTTATTCCCGCCTTCGGAATTCTGCCGGCCAATGTTCCCAACATGATCCTGGCGGGCATGGCCGAAACCCAGTATGACATCACCCTGCTCTACGGACCCTATCTGCTGCTGCACTTTCCCCTCCTCACCGCCGTCAAGGCCGTACTGCTGGCCGGGCTGATCATCCTCTTCCATGCCGACACCCCCAGGGAAAAAACAGGGACGGCATCCAGGGACAAACAGCCCATGACGCGGCAGGAACGCATCCTTGCCGTGGTTATCGCCCTCATGCTGCTGCTCTGGATGACGGATTTTCTCCACCATGTCTCTCCGGCCTTGATCGC
>Ga0256914_1003626_pt1 | contig 12062 bp, 12 predicted proteins | sample HulkmetaG_FD_191571 | JGI IMG/M metagenome (GOLD analysis project Ga0256914, IMG submission 191571) | Hydrothermal chimney microbial communities from Main Endeavour vent field at the Juan de Fuca Ridge, Pacific Ocean - Hulk | ecosystem: Environmental > Aquatic > Marine > Hydrothermal vents ...
CGTAGAACCACCACTACCGCATCCAATATCAATTACTAAGGAGCCGCAGTACCTACTCAGGAATCTTAAGCCCTCCGTGATGTACCCCCTAATGTTGTTTAAGTGGTGCCTAATATTAGCGGGATTAGGTACTACGTATATATTACTATATAGGTAAGTACTCAGGTAACCTCAAGTAGGTTCAGATATAATATCCCCTACACCCACCATTAACGGTGCTTAACCTGGGGATATGTAACTTACTTGAGGGGGTAATTGAGGGTAGGTACGTTAGGTTCTTCCTAAGCTCTAGAGTCGGTAGGTTATGTCGTGAGTTAAGTAGGTTGTGCTTACTTAATGAATCACTTAAGAAGTTAGTTGGTGACGGCGTAGGTCTTCACGAGCAGCCCGAGGACTTAGTTAGTAAGTTTAAGGCTTTAGTACTTGGTGGTTTAGGTAGTTATGACTTAAGGTCCTCACTAGCTTACGTATCTAGGGTACTCTTCGGTATTAAGGTAGTTGATAGGTACGGTAAAGTAACCGATATTAGGGAGTTGATTAGGGCGGTTAGGTACGGGGGTACTCAGGACTTAATAATCATTAAGGAGGGGGGTATGTGTGAATGGTTATGTAGTTACTTACCTAAGTTAATTACCGACTTAAGTAATCAGTTAAGGACCCTACTAGGTAGTGAGTCATTAATTAGTGAGTGTAGGGCTTACCGCGGGGTTAGTTACGCTGAAGCTATTAAGGTCATTAAGGACTACATACCGGAGCCTGGTGAGGAGGCTAGGGCGATTTCTAGGTTCTTAAGTAGGTTGAGGGAGGCTATAGCTAATCTACTACCCGGCATTGATGAGTACCTGACCTACGCCTCAGTAATTAAGTTCACACCTATGCAGGTCATTAAGGACTACGTTAGTGAGTGCTTTAGTGCGAAGGGTAGGGAGTTAGTTAGGTTGGTTAGGGACGTCTTAAGACCTGCATCACCGGCTGTAATGGACTTAAGTAAGTGCGTTATGTACTCAAGTATTGATGAGGTACCTAGTAAGGAGATACTCAAGAATAAGTACCTAATAACCACCTATAGGAGGGTTATTAGGAAGGAGGTTAGGGTTGAGGGTAATTACGACATAGTTGGTGAGGAGGTAATTAACTCACCTACGTACGCATTAATTAACGCATTAACTAATGAGTGGGTCGAGTTTGAGGAGATACTCTACGGTACTAACGCAGTAGCTAAGTTACTTAGGAGATTCATTGAGGAGAACCTACCTAGGGAGGTACTTAATGATGTCAGGATTAGGAAGTTACTAGACGACGTAGTTAGGTTAGGTGAGATTAAGGTAGTTAGTGAACCCGGTAAGGATAGGTTTAGGGAGGGTGATGCTTCATTAGTAATGAAGGCATCACCGCTAGTTACTTACGGATTACTAGAAGCTAGTGCTGGGTGGGACGGCGTTAGGTTCGGTAACGCAGTAATTAATAGGTACGCAGTTAGGTTTAGGGCCTCTAAAGTAGCTACGAAGCTAGGCTTAATAACTGAGTACTTACTGAGTAGGTAATTCAGTAATTAAGTTAATTAGTGGGTAGCTACGTATAGTACGTGGTGGCTTTTCTCCCTCAATTAAGCCCCTAGGGTGGTTACTTTGGTTACGGAGCGTAGTGAGTTTGAGAAGGTAATGGCTAGGGGGTTGGTTAAGTACGGTAAGTTCCTAGTACTTACGGTTGAGGCAGTAATAATAGCTTCAGTATCCGTACTCATAGGACTCACTACATACTTCCTATGTAGGGACATACTTAAGGCGTACTTACTAGGTAGTACAGCTGAGCTCCAGCTAATAATGAATGACATATTCCTACTGATAGTCTACGTAGAGTTAGTTAGGAGCATCGTAGTCGCTTACCGAAGACCTGAGATGTACTTAGTAAGTATTGCTGAGGTAGGCTTCGTAATAACCGTTAGGGAGGTACTAGCTTCAGTACTATCAAAGACGACGACCGACGTACTACTATCGTCAGCAGCTAGTGTAGCATTCGCTATAGTACTGTGGATACTCTATAAGAAGGTACTACCCCATAGGAAGAAGCACCACGTAAGTCATGAGCGTGAGGGTGGGTAGGGGACGTAATACTTATTTACTTCCTCACCCAGATACACCTGGTGTAGGTAATGTGTGCACCTACCAGCGTAATAACACACGCTAGTACCTTCACATCGACGTTCCTTCAGTACTCAGTAATTATTAATCAATTAATAGGTGCTTCAGCAATTGCAACTGCATTAACTATTAAGTTCAGTAAGTTACCGAGGATTCTTAAGTCATTAGTACTTAACTCCGTAATTAGGAGGTTTAGGGCTTAATTAGTTAAGGGTGCGTTACTTGTTTTTAGTACCTAAGCCGGAGACTCTACAGTTAGAATCAACTAATGACTGCTTCATGAATTGCTGGATATGCATGAGGGCTAATTCCAGGAGGTCCGTAGGTTACTTAAGTATGGAGAACTACAGGAAGTTACCTCTGAGTAAGTTTAGGGAGGTAGCCTTCCACGGGTGGGGTGAGCCGTTACTACACCCTAAGATATGTGAGATGATATCCTACGCTAAGTCATTAGGACTTAAGGCTAGCTTAATAACCAATGGCTACTTACTAAGCAAGAAGGCTGAGGAACTAATTGATTCAGGACTTGATGAGTTAGCAGTAGGTATATACACCTTAAGGGGTAGGGATGCGGTACTTAGGGGTGTTAAGGAGTTTCTAGAGCTTAGGAGGTCATTAAGTAAGCCTAAGGTACTCTTCGACATAACAATCCTTAAGGAGAACCTAAGTGAGATACCTGAGATTATTGAGGTAGGTAGTGAGTTAGGTATTGATGCTGTAGTACTTCATAGGTTATTCAATGCACACAACCCTAAACTCCTAAGACCTACGAAGGATGAGGAGAGGAAGTTACTTAAGGAGGTTGACCGTATTAGTAAGTCACTAGGTATTAAGGTGTTCAAACCACCGACTAAGCAATTAAGACCATGTATTGTGGTTCTTAAGTGCATGTTCATTACTTGGGACTGTAAGTACTCACCATGCTGCTTCCTAGCTGAGTTAGGGCATACCTTAGGTAATGCGTTAAGAGATGACGTATTCAGGATCCATAGGGACTTCGTAATTAGGGGGTTTAGGAGGTATGGAGTCTGTAAGTCGTGTCCGTGGTGAGTTAATTAACTTAGGAGCTACGTTCATGTTCTCATCAGCTAGTTACTTCCTAAACCTAGCAATACCTGCTAGGTCACTAGCATTTACTGGTGTGCCATTCGCTGCTTGGTCGATACTTAGTGGATTCACTAACGTATTCTGGGTCTCATTAGCTCATAAGCTACTAGGTAAGGGTTACGGAGTACTTACTGCAGTAATAGCGTCATCACTAATACTACTTCAGGGGTCATGGTTCGGTATCTCCTACCCACCATGGTACGGAGCCTACGGAGTACTGTCTTACGTAGTTATGGGTGTACTTACGGAGTTCGTTAATGGTGGTTTAGGTAACTTAGCATGTGCAGTAATTAATTGGGTAGCTCTAGGAATTACCTTCGGTGTGTGGCCATCATACTCAGTAGTGATTATAGCTTCAGCCACCTACGTAACTGGTTGGTTAGGTAGTAAGTTAGGGGGTTTAGTGATTAGTAAGTTACTTAAGCTTGAAGAAGTTAAAAACTAGTGCTCCAGCTCAGTAAGTTCATGCGGTATCTCAGGTGCTTTACCAGCTGATACCTCATTGTAGAGCTTCGTGAACGTACCTAGAACTAACTTCCTCCACCCAGTGAAGTTGGGGTCGGTTCTTAACTGGTTAATTACCTTCTTGAGTAGTTCCTTAGCCTTACTAAACATACCTAACTTAGCGTATGTACACGCTAGAGCTGCGTGACCTAGTAGGTAGTAGTTCCTATGAGCTACCTCCCTATTAGATATTCTGGGGTGATTAACTAACCACTCAAAGTCCTTAGTAGCTAATTCGTAGTACGTCTTATTACCGGTTACCTCACCTAACTTAAAGTAAGCAACTCCCCTCTCGTAGAATGCACCAGGTACGTCACCAGGTATTGGGAAGTTACTTATCCTTAATACATCACTACATACCTCAACATCCTTCCTTAAGTACTTAATAGCTTCACTTACCTTACCCTCCTTAAGCATTACCTCAGCTATTAACCTGTAAGCCTCACCTACGTAGGCTGACTCAGGGAATTTCTTAATGATCTCACTAGCGTACTTAAGTACGTCACTATACCTGCCTAAGTGCATAGCAGCTATAGCTGCTGGTGCTAATGCTAAGTCAGCTTCCTCACTCCATAACTTAACGTAGACCTTCATTAACTTAAGAACGCCTGTGTAGTTACCCTTCTCTAACTCAACCCACATGAGGTGTTCGTAGGCTGTGTCGATTGGGTATAGCTTATTAGCTAAGTGGTAGTAGTACCTAGCCTTATCTACCTCAGCCATTGCTAGGTAGACCCTAGCTAAGTTAGTGTATAGTGCTGCTAACCCCTCCTTACCTAAGTACTTAAGTATTACGTCCTTACCCTTAAGAGCTTCTAAGTACTGAGGTAGTACGTACTTCTCCCTATTGATGTAGTGGCAGTAGTAGTCGAAGTACATATTACCTAGCCCGAAGTGAGCTAGTGGTACGCAGTCCTTACTTAACCTCATACACTCCTCAAAAGCCTCCTTAGCTAAGTTAAACATAACCTGCATTGCTGGGTGGTTAGAGCTTGTGAAGTCCTCACCACATATCTTGAAGTACCTATGGAATATGTCGGGCTCACTAGCAGCTACACCTAAGTTATACCAAGCCATCCAGTTACTTGGGTCGTAACTCAGTGACTTCATGAAGTAGTGAATAGCCTTACTGTAATCACCATTATTTAATGCCTTAAGACCTAATACGTAGTAGTGGTTAGCTTCACTAACCTTAACCCAATTAACTACTAATACCGTAGCTGAGATTGATGCAGCGATAACGAGTATAGTACCAACTACCTTCCTCCAAGTAGGTAACACACTCACCACCTACGTACTATTAATTACTACTTAGGAGTACCTACGGACCTCCTAGTGGGCCTAGCTAGGAAGGTTATGATGGCACCAATAGCTAATATAACCGTAGCTACTATCTGAGGTACTATAGCTGATAGTGAGGTTATGCTTGAGGAGATCGTTACTGATACTGGAGTACACATTCCTTACTCACCGAGTGCACTTACGCAGAACCACCTTAAAAACCTAACCCCTCAATACTTAACCCTCACTAAGTAACTAACTCTCGGTCGTTAGTAATTGAGTGTAGCAGTAATTGGTGGTGGGGTAGCTGGGTTACTATCAGCTATTAACATACGTAACCTTAGTGCCGACGTCTTTGAGTCGCTACCTAGGTTAGGTATGAGGAAGCACTGCACAGGTGTAGTCTCTCTAGTAACTACTCATGAGTGCTTAGGTAGGGACTTCATAGATAATTACTTCAGGTACTTAATAATTAGGTTAGGTAATTTAAGAGTTAAGCTATGGTCCGAATCACCCTTCGCCTGTAGGTTATCTAGGGAAGGTCATGAGGTATTCCTTAGTGAGGAAGTAGTTAATTTGGGGCATAAGGTACTACCTAAGCATAAGGTACTCGAGGTTAGAGAGGTAGGTAATGGTTATGAATTAATCGTTAAGTGTCCCGACTCCATAGTTAGGAGGTTTAGGTATGACTACGTAGTAATTACTGAGGGGTACCCAAGTAGGTTATCTAAGTCATTAGGGTTTAACGCAGTAACTAATTACTTAGTAGGTGCTCAGTATAGGGTAGTACTTGATAAGGGATTGAGTGAGTACTTGAGTGAGTCCTTAATAGTTAATTACTGCGTAGACCCTACCTGCGGCTTTACGTGGTACGTACCCTTAAGTAGGAGGGAGTTACTTATTGGGTTAGCAAGTACTTACTACGTAGGTAGGGAATTAATTAATGTACTCAATAAACTACTGAAGACCGTGGGTAAGGCCTTAAGGACTGACTTAAGGAAGGTTGAGTTATTCGGTGGTTACGTACTTAGGGGGTACCCGAGGGAGTTCGTAGTAGGTAAGGCAGTAGCTTTAGGGGATACTAACTCAACAGTTAAGTCGGTAAGTGGTGGTGGCCTATACCCAATAACTAAGACAGTAAATGAAGTAATTAAGAACCTAGATAGGGGTAGGTTAAGTAGTGAGTTAGGTAAAGTGCTGAGGAGGCAATTAAGGACTCAATACCTAATTAGTAAGTCATTAATTAAGCTAAGGAATCAATTAAGTAAGTTAAGGGCATCTCTAGAAGCTAAGATAACACCTAGGGAGTACGATAGGCATGAGGAATTACTGATTAAGTTACTGAGAGGTGAGGTTAGTATAGGGTTACTTAGTTAGGTAGTTAAAAATTAATTATTGAGCTCCCCCTAACTACTGAATCCCAAGACACAGAATCGGTTACTCTAGCCTTAACCTTACGTATTAAGTGTACGTACTTACCTAACCTACTCATGACCACCTCATACCCAACACCTACATCCCTCACTAACTCAGTCTTGAACCCCAACATACTTAACGTACTACGTAACTCATCAATACCTACGTACCTTAACTCCCTAAAGCCCCTAGGGCTACTTAAGATCTCCTCAATAACTAACTCAGCTTCGTACTTAGCTAGTCTAGATTCAATACGGATTATTAGCTCCCTACGTAGCTCCCTTAAACACTCTACTAAGTTGATTGGGTCTAGCGTACGTATTAACTTAAGGAGTGTGAACTTAATCCTTAAACCTAAGGACTTACGGACCCTCATAGTATGTGTGGAGTAGGTACCGTATGGTCTAATGCATTAGCTGTACTTAAGTCTTTTCATCATTAGTAATTAGTAAGTATTAAGACCTCAACACCACCCCTCCTAAAGGTGTTTAAGACCCTATACCTAACCCTCCTTAAGTGCTTAGGTGAGTTAATGACTAGTGTATGGTACTCCCCCCTCTCACCTATTGGGTCAATACCTAACTTCCTAATTAGGTCGAGGAGCTCCTCGTGAGTCTCCCTACTAATTAACTTACCTAATAACTCACTAGCGGACTCCCTAACACCAGTTACTAACGCCTCAATACCGTACTCAACCTCCTTAGCAAGTACTTCCTCAGGGTCTAGACCCCATAGGGGCTCCTTAAGCTCAGCACCTACCTCACTAGCTAACCTCTCCATATACCTTAAGTGCTCCTCAACGTAAACATCACCAGCTACGATGACGTTAGTACCTAGTGATTTAAGGAACTCAACACTCTCAATAAACTCCCTACCCCTACTAAGGGACTTAACAATAACGGGTAATCCTGTAGAAGTACCTGACTCAATACTTAAGCTGAGGTTTATTAGGTGTGGTGATGGTTCGGGGAATTCATAAATAAATACTACGTAAGCATCTACAGGACCTGCGAGTACGGATGCGTAGAAGGATTCCTTACCACCAGAGAATAGAGCTACCCTCAAGTAATCACCTAATGTAGTTACGGAGTAATTAAATTATCTATTACGGATTCCTAAGTGGTGTTGGGTGTTGGTTACGGGTTCATGCATAGTATTCTATAGTCACCCGAGGGAGTCATCCTTAACAGCTATCTTCAGGTCCTTAGAGGTTTGTTGCTGTAGTAGGGTCTACGTAGTATCCTCTAGGAGGAGGGGTGGTGAGGTTAAGGAGTTACTTAAGGTCCTAAAGAGGTTAGTACCTAACGTGGAATTTAAGGCACTATCCATAATACCTGACGTAGAGACTGACCCTAAGGGTATTTCGGAAGTTATTAAGGTACTTAGGAATGAACCATTCATTAAGGAGAGTACGTGCTTCATAGCATCAGCAGGTTCGAGGCTTGAAGTAGCTTCACTATCTACAGTTATTAGGAGGGAGTTAACGGACATAATCTACGTATCCTTCCTATGGGGTCCTTGGAGAGGTACTTACTACCCATTCACACCGAGGCCTACTCAAGTAGCTTACGTACTACACCCAGGTAGTGAGTTATTTAGTGAGTGTAGTGAGGGGTTCTTAAGGCTTGATGGGTTAGTTGAGTTACTTAGTATGGAGGACGTACCCGTACTTAGGGGTGAGGTTCTTAAGTCTCAATTAATGATTAATAGGGACTTAAGTAGTAAGTGCTTAAGTACTGATGGTGAGTTAAGTAACTGCGGTAGGTTGAGGGTAGCTATTAGGTTTAGGGGTAGGGAGTTAGTAAGTGCGGAGGTAAGTGATTACTGCTCATGGAGTGACGTAATTAAATTAACTGAAGTACTTAGTAGTGGTGCTGATGACGTAATGAGTAAGTACGGGCTAGGTAGTAAGGAGTACGCTATAGTGAATACATTACTTAACGTATCAGGTACTAAGTTATTAGTTATTAGGGACTCAATAGGTAGTGACTTAAGGAGTTACGTAGGTAAGGCATTAATTGAGTTGATGAGGGGTTATGAGGGGTCATTACTAATTGATACTAACGTAATCTACGCTGGAGTACATAATTACCTACATGAGGAACCTAGACTAGCTAGTAAGTTAGTAGTACCTCTAAGTACCTACGTTGAGATGTACGACCATCAAGTACATACTGACAACGACCCCTACAGAGTACTTAGGGCTGAAGTATCTAAGCTACTAATTAATGAGTTAAGTCACTTCAAGCCGGTAGTTAGGAGGGACGTAGTAGTAACTCCTAGTGAGGTAGGTATAGCAACTACTAAGGAGTACGTAGCAGTTACTTCAGATAGGAGGGCGTTTAATAACCTATACAAACTACTAGGGAGGGAGGCAGTACTTACGGAGTCCGTACCAGTAGCTAAGGTGGAGTTCCTTAGTAGTGAGTTTAGTAGGAGGGTAGCTTACTCATACTACGCAATAGCTCAGTTAAGGGCATTAGGTAAGTTAGTGAGTAACTCAGTACGTAGGTTAGGTATTGATGTTGAGGTATTAATTAGTAAGTCCTAATTCTTAAGTTAGGGGAGGTAGTGCGTGGGGTTACACGTAATTAAGTTCAAGATAGACTTCACACCAGCGGAGACTACTGAAGTACCCGGATTTACGGTTAAGTTCATTAAGTCATTAGTAATTAATAGGGATACTTCAGGACTCCTTAAGTCCTTAATACTTGAGGTCGGCGCTAATAAGCCTATCCAACTATCACCCGTACTACTTGGTAGTAAGGCATTACTGAGTAAATCACCTACTAAGTTAGTTAGGGGTACTAGGTACTCAATTAGGTTAGGTGTCGTATGCGATGAGGAGCTACTCGAGAGTGTCAGTAACTCCGTAACCCACCTCCTAGACGGTATTGCTGATGTATTAAGTATTGAGGTTACTTCGGAAGTTCTTGAGTCGATAAATAAGGCACCTAAGGAGTTTAGGGTGAGGGTAATAACACCAGCGGTTATTAAGGCTAGGGACTCAACACTAGTTAAGTACCCAACACTTAAGGAGTTAATTTCCTCACCGATTAAGGTCTTAGGTAGGGTCCTATGGGAGAAGTACTCAATAAACATACCAACTACTTGGGCTTGGAGGATGAGTTCGTACTACGTAATGACTGAAGCTAGTAGTAAGGTAGTTAGGGTTGACTTAGGTGATGGTAGGGTTGTTGAGGGTGTAGTAGGTACTTGGGGGTTTAGGAAGGTAGCTAACCCACCTAAGTACTTAGAGGCAGTACTTGGTAAGGTACTCACGATAGCTAACGCGGTAGGTATTGGTAAGTCGAGGGCCATAGGCTTCGGAGTTACGGACGTGATTAAGGATTGAGTACCTACCTTAGAGACTAAGTAGTAGGGTAGCTACTATCGCTAAGGCAATACCAACCGCTTGAGTAGGTGTTAGCTTCTCCTTAAGAATAAGTAGTGCTAACACAGCAGTCACTGCTGGGTATAGAGCCGTTAAGGGTATGACTACGGATGCCTTACCCTTCTCTAGGGCCTTAATGAAGAATACGTAACCAGCACCACCGAAGAAGCCAGCTAAGCAAGCTAGTAGTGCTGCCTTACCCTTAACTAATGATCCGTGAGTTAATATGAAGATACTTAGAGCTACCGCGAAGGAGGCTAGTGATGATAGGAAGTAGATACTTACCCATGAACCACCCCTGTAAGCTACCTTAAGTACTAAACCCCATAGCCCCCAGAGGATTAGGCAAGCTACTGCGTAAGTAACCCATGAGGTACTACCCACAACACCACCCTAGGGCTTGTCTCGGTCGGGTTTATCATACTTTACTACCTACTGAATAAGTACTTAAGTATCTTAGGGAGTACCTGCCCCTTCCTCGAGGTAATACCCTTAAGTACTGCGTACCCCCTACTTAAGTCAGTACCTAAGCCCTCCTCAACAGGTCTTGAATCACCCTCAACTACTAAGTAGGTATCACCGTCGATGTAGTCGGTAATCATGAGTGCTAGGAACTTAAGCCCCCTCTCAGTAAGTACTGAATTCATGACCTCCCTAATCCTACTCAACATACTTAAGTAGTTCTGAGGCCTACTAGTGAAGATCTGAGCAATACCGAACTTAATACCCCTAACCGTGAATACCTTGAGGTCACGAGTAACTATCTCCTTAGGGTCTGAGGGTTCGTTAGCTGCCATAGCTATCCTCATAAACTCAATAGCTTCATCAAGTGAAACACCGACTAACTCACTCAACTCCTTAATAACTAACTCATCAACCTCAGTAGTTGTTGGTGACTTAAGGAGCATCGTATCGGATAGTATAGCGTACATCATCGCCTCACATAGCCCCTTAGGTAACTCAATACCTAACTCCTTAGCTAACCTCCACACAATAGTTGATGTTGAGCCTAGGGGCTCAACCCTAAAGAGTATCGGGTTTATTGAGGTTACGTCACCACCTACCCTATGGTGATCAATAACGGCAACCACCGTAGCCTCCTCAATACCGTCGACGGACTGACTGAATTCGTTATGATCGACCATAACAACCCTCTTACTACAGTCCTTAACTAAGTCAGACCTAGTCACTAACCCTAAGAACCTACCTAAAGCATCAGCAACTACCACAGCCCTAACACCCTCAGAGACCATGACGTCCCTAACCTGATTAAGTAGTGCGTCCTCATGAACCGACGGTGCTTTACTCATGAATAACTTAACAGGCCTACTAAGGTCTAGGAGCCTTAAGGTAGTGTAGGTGTCGTGGGGTGATGAAATTACCGTAACTCCACCCCTTAATGCACGCTCCCTAACCACATCACTAACTCCGTAACCACCCGTAACGATTATTGCTGACGCACCAGCGTCAATAGCTAGTAACTGAACGTCCTCACGATCACCAACAACTACGATCTCACCCCTCAACTCCCTAGCCCTACCCCTAATTGAGTCACTACCCCAAGCAGCTACGTATACCCTACCATTAAGTAGTGAGTTAGGGTCACCTACGATTACCTCAGCCTTAGATACCTTAATGAAGTTACTTACTGGTACGTCCTTAAGTGTTAACCTCATACTCATTAACTCACTCATTGAGTGCGTAGCGTAGGACTCAATAGTGAATAACCCACATACCCTACCACCACTATCTAGAATAGGTACGGCCTCAGCAGTACCTGAAACAACAGCATCTACAGCGTCCTTGAGTGGGTCATTAAGTCTTAGGTTAGGTACGTCCGACCTCATAACATCCCTAGCCCTAACCCTAACATCAGTAATTAACTCAGGTACGTCAATACCTACCTTCTCAATAACTACCCTACTCTCAGGCTGTAGTGGGCCGGCAACGCATGCTCTAGCCTTAACACCTACTGAGTTAAGTACGTAGGTAGTAGCTAGTGAGGATACTACAGCGTCAGTATCGGGTGCTTTATGACCGATGACTAGTACCTCACCAACGAACCCCTTAAGTAGTGACTTAAGGGCGTCAGCGAATGAGTTACTAAGCACAATACACCCCACACCATTAAGTACTCAAGCCTAATATAGAGTTGGGTTCAGGTGAGTTAATTACTTAAAAACTACCTCCTACTTGCTGCGTACCAAGAAGCTAAGTTC
>Ga0256914_1003627_pt1 | contig 12062 bp, 12 predicted proteins | sample HulkmetaG_FD_191571 | JGI IMG/M metagenome (GOLD analysis project Ga0256914, IMG submission 191571) | Hydrothermal chimney microbial communities from Main Endeavour vent field at the Juan de Fuca Ridge, Pacific Ocean - Hulk | ecosystem: Environmental > Aquatic > Marine > Hydrothermal vents ...
CAATCTGAGTTTCTGCATATGCTCGAAGTTCTGTATACGTGTACTCCTGATAATCGTAAGTAACCCTTACTGTCTGACCTTCAGTAATAGCACTGCCAGATGGGATAAAGATACGGCCAATTTTATCATCTTTAAGCGATGCCACAAATTTATAATCTACATCCGGGGTGTAAGTAGTAGCTCCGGAAACATCGGTAACAGTAGCATGGCCTCCATCAAATACAGGCAGTGTATCCAGAGTTGCGGTCTCTGCAGATGTACCACCAGTAAGTGTCTCACCTACCTGGAAAGTACCTGAGATATTGCGCATAGTAAACCCTTCAGTAGTGGCACTGATTACTTCTGCAGTAGCACCAGAAGTACCACCAGTAACAGTTTCACCGGCAGTAAATGCACCAGAAGCACCGCTAATAGTAGACTTCATATAACCAACCATACGGTGATTAAGTACAATCCTGCGGTCGATATGCGCTACATGCTCCTCATTAGTGGCTACGCCTGCTGCCTGGGAAACTTCAACAAGATCACCAAGGACCAGCATAGCAAAGTTAGCTTTGTTGATCTCATCCAGGGTAAAGGAAATAGAAGGAGTTAACTGAGAAATAATCTCTTTATCCTTAACTTTCAAACCGCCTCTAGAAGAATAGTGAGGCAGTTTTTCAATGGATGTATTAAACGAAAACGCAGGGGCATTACCGAGATCACGTTCTCCCTCGTACAACCCTGTACTCATGTTCTTCTTGTTAAAGAAGAGAACACCTTTTCCAAGGGTATAGTTGTTTGTGTTTGGTGCAATAGACATGTTTGTCCTCCATTTTAAAATATTCCTGTATCAGTATACTGATACAAGAGTACGAAATCTATAGAAGTTACGTTTGGTAAACCGTAACCAGTTGGTCCTTCTGTACGTATTTCTCTGATGAAAGCATTATCATCGGCCACAATAACACCTCCATCAAACACAGCGGAACGTACATCCCTATACAACTGCTTAATATTTGTATCCTTATCTGAAACTATTTCCAGTATTACTTCTAAAGCTCTTTTACATGGATATCCATACTGATTTCGTGTAGAATGTTCTACAATTTCATCAATACCTTCGTGCATAAATATACAAGGCAGGTATTTATCATTTATAGGCTTTGTAGGGGTCCTCCTAAAAGCCTTTAATCCTATAGAAGAACGTACAGTATAGATACGATTATATATCGTAACTAATCCTTCTTCTCTGATATCCATTATTTCAGTCCTTTTAGTACTCTATCAGAAACATACAATGCAGCATGTGTGAGGTATTGCTCTGTTATGACTTTTCTTGAAATCCCTCCAACTGCATGACGTGACCAAATACGTCCATCTTTCTCCTGTACATTCTTTGCAGTCCCTTTTTTAACAGACACAACCCATGAATGTTTATGATTCGATTTTGATATACCGAATTCTAAAGCAACGGCACTGCCTACTGGATTATGAATACTTGCAGTAGCTATTACATTATTATTTAAAGTATGTCGTAAATGTTTACGAACCCTCCAAGAACGTGCTGTCCTTCCAGACTTATTAGGAGTATTAAAGGCTAATTTACTTCTTATATCTTGTGCAACAACATAAATGGCCGAAGAAGCATTTCTCTTAATACGTGCGATAGACCTATTGATAAACAATGCTTCTTCTTTCGGTGTCGTCACTATACTTTCCTCAACAAAAACGTGTACAGGGCTTTAGCTGGATCAGTAGCATACGCAACTATAGAATAGTCAATATCACCTACCCTGATTATATCATTAGTGGAATACTCTACTATACCCCTATCTCTTAATTCTCTTCCTTTTATCAATCCCTTAATATCAGTTGGCTGTATGAGGGAGTAAAAAGGTAAATAACGTACATCCTTTTCAGAAAATGTATCTTCTATCATTGAAATGTTTTGATACTCTGTACGTTCATCTGTATCAAAACCATCTGAATACACAGATATATAGGTAGCTTGAACTATAAGACTGCTGAATATCTCAAATATAGTATCAGCTACATCATTAAATGTATCCTTCAATGACATTGTTAGGCTCTTACTAAGCGAACTACGCCTGATGATCCTTTAATAGTCAAACCATAAAGAATCTTCCAAATTTTTTGTGGTATCGTTGATGGTTTTGAATTGTACACACCATCATCGGTCTTTATCAGTAACGAACCTGCCCGTGCTTCTAATATACCATCAAGCGAACCATCAGCAGATCTATCCTTTTTAGCAGATGATAAAGATAATTCGTAAACAGCCACCTTTACTTGAGCAGGTATCACATCTGATGGGATAGGACCATCAGATGTGATAACACCGACTCTAGGCCAATCCATAGCTTGGTCTTGTGTAGCTTTAGTCCCCTTCCAAGAAACGTACCAATCAAGCATAGATGATGAAGTAATCAATAGTTTTTCTCTATCTGATGTACTCAAATCGTACCAAGCAGAAGAATGCATCCTATCACTAAAATAGGCTTCTGCTTCTGCCAATGACACGTACGAATTGGAAGTAGGCCCTCCTACTGTGTAATCAATAGCCATTATTTGCCTGTAAGAGTTCTGCGGGTACGTTTAGTTGTCTCTTTTTCCTCTGATTTACTTGTCTCTTTTTTTGCAGGTTTCTTGGTAGTCTTCTTTTTCTTACTGGCATTGGCCTCTTTCAGAGTCTTCCAGCCATTTTCTTGCAAAATAGCAACCTGTGACATATCTGCATCACAAACCACATCGTCTTTCACCATCTTAATCATTGAACTCTCTCCATCAGTGGGGTGGGCGAAACGCCCACCCCTTTAACAGTTATGTGATTACACGGTTTCTCCAACAAGGGTGATTCTACGTGGGTCATAAGCAAATGCGCCACACAAGAGATCCATAGAGAGGGTAGTCATCTTATGTGTCATATCATAGCCTTTGACAACACGAATAGAAACACCGTTATTTGCAGCCGTTGCAGTTACTTTGTCTCCAGGCATATCAAGCATTGGAAAAGCAACTGCCAACGATCGATCGTCAAAAATAGCACCGTGGAAATTGATAGTATCACTCGATCCAATTACGGTGACGGCAGCGCCATCAGGAATGATCTCAGAAATGGGATCTACAAGCGGAATTTCAGTATTAGTAGTAAGATCAACAGTGGTGGCGGCAATAACAGGACGACGAGCACCTGCGATCTGCAGCCGATCACCAGCATTGACAGTACCAGTACCACCACCGGCAATAGTGAGAACACTCAAACCAATAAGGTTTGCAGTAGTTCCGTTGTTAGTTACTCCGACTCCATCACCAGCAACATGGGATACCTCTGGAAAAGTAATCGCGGAATACCAATCCATTCCCATTACAGTTCCCATGTCACCAGTACGCAGAGAACGCTCGCCATCTACACCACGAGTCTGTGCCTGATTAAACCATTCCTGACCAAGCAGTTTCGCTTCAGTCTCAAGATCAACTAAACAGAAACGAGAAGTGGTAAGCTGCTGAATAGTAGCAGTTCTACGGGCCTGTGCAATATCTGCAGCATTGGCAAACAGGGCTGACGATGTATAAAGTCCTGCACCTTGCAGAATCTTGGTAGCTACATATTTTTCGACATCTTCAGCAAGACGGTAGGCGGCTGGCTTAATAACCTGATCGCTAAAAGAATCAAGATCAAGTACTTCCTCACGAGAAGTCACCTCTACAGAAATATCAAGGTGTTTCTCGATAGTCATGGGGCGACTCGAAGAACGAATATCCTGGATATCAATAGTACCCGTAAACTCATCTGCACGGTAATCACCATGCGTACGGAATGAAATAGTGTCTCCCTTTTTCCAACCATTTGCAGAAGTTGTAAACTCACTAGTAGTATCCCTAGCACACATACGAGTTACTACAAGCGCATCCTCGAGATGGGTCAGGGCCTCCTGTGCGATAATTTCTGGGTGTTCCCAAATATTACTCATTTTGTTCCTCCAATTATACCTTGTAATGTTTATGAATGGCCGATGATTTTCTCTTTCTTCCCAGCGGCCCCTGGCCTGTCCTCTGGACTATTTGGGATTATTTTTAAATAGGATATAGCGCAACAATCTATTTGTCAAGTAAAATAACGTATATACATCTGCAGTACATTTACACTGTATTTACACTGTATTTACAGTATGTTATGCCTTTCCTTGCATCTTACTACGTAATTTACGATAGCTTTTCATATCACCTTTACGTGCGTATTCAGCAAGTTTCTCAGTAAGGTCTGCATCTGCACTGAGGCTTCCGCCTGTAGCACCCACTCCTTCAGAAGAAGGCCAGTAATGCGGTGCATTCTCTTTAAGACTATCAAGCCATACAACAGGGGTGAGTACATTGCCTTTCTCATTTTTGAGCAACTTACCATCTTTGTCTCTGGCCTCAAGTGTTCCATCTTCAGCCAAAGAAAAAATCTGCTTTGCTCGCATAAGAACATCAGGAATAGCCTCTGGGCGGACACCTGCCTTAATAGCAATCTCCCTCATAGCATCATCCATTATCTTTGTTTTATACTGACTCTCATAATGTTCTTTAGCCTGTGCTATTTCTTCAAGTTGTTTCTTAAGAGCCTCTAATTGCTTTTCATGCTCAAGACGCATGTTGGAAACTCGTTTTTCTACCAACTCGTCAATGCGTCCTTCTTTGATAAGTTGTGCATCCTCATTTTCTTGCAGAAATTTAAGGGCTTCCAAGGCTTTCTCAGGATCAGTAATCTCACTAAACTGAGCAAGTTTCTCTTGGATGCTTTTCTTCTCTCCGAGAAGTTCCTCGTTTTTAGCTTTTAAACCAGCAACAGCTTCTTCAATTTTGGAGTCTACACTTTCAGTGACCTCCTTTATAGAAGCTTCATACTGTTCAATCGCCTTCTGCCTAAGTTCCTCATCTTCAATAAAATCAAACATTATTCTTCCTCCAGAAGAAAAATTTACGATACCCTCAAGGTATCAACCATTATATAAAAGGATTGTTGCGCCAACCCCTATTTAACATCCATATTATCAGGTACTACTTCACTTCTTATATCATCAATATCTTCTACGTCTGTAGATGCATTAGTAGTATCATTTTCATTTTTAGGTTTATCCAAACCAGCAGCAGTAAATATAGCATTATCCTGTATCAACTGATTTGTATACTCTTTCAAACTCACAGTTTGATCTATCAATCCTGCTCCCACTAAATACCTATGAACAACACTCAATGGAACTACATTTTGCCCAAATCCATCTATAATTTCTCTGATTACATTTGAATCTGGTACATTGAAAGTAAGTGCGGAAGGTGCATCTATTATAACTTCATCTTGATTCCAACCTGCCCACCTACACATCAATTTAAGACCATCTCTAATAGCATTTATAGCAGATAAATACATACTATAAATAGAAGCTGACTGAGTAGCCTGTCTAATCCGCAATGCTTCTGCAGATTCAACTCCTTTTCTGGTATCTAAAATAGCAACACCATGTCTAATAGCCTCTTCATATAAATCAGCTATATGTTCTTTAACATGGCTCAAAGCGGCTGTATCTGTTTTTGTGTAGAATATCCTAGCTTGTGGGTCAGGAAGTACAATCATAACAGATGAACCAACCACATTAGGTAATTCCTCTTCATTAGATGCTCCTACCATACATAAAGTAGGATTACAAGACAAAAATTCACTATTCGCCAAATCAGCTTCTTTTCTATAAATTTCGATAGAACAGTTAGCTACAGAAAGTAAAGGTATTGGCTGTGGTTCAGTGCTATTGTTGATAGAACCGGCTATAAAAATAGGGATCTCATCTATAGATTTACCAAGATATTTAGGCTCAGTGAAGAAATCAACAAGCTCATCGCCGCTTTCTAGAAATGCCCTAGATATAAATTTACCATCTTCAATTAAAAAGACACGGTATATCTGCTCAGAATCATGTGAAAAAATATCATTACTAGAAGCAACAGCTTCTACAAAAACACCTAATACTAAGTTCTTTTCAGCACCTACTGTCTCTTCTTTCCAGTTAATAAATGACTCTGCTGGATATTTAACAAATTTAAATTCGTTTGTTTCTGGAATAATATCAACAACAAGAGGACATTTACCAGTTTGAAGTATCTCAATGATTATATCTGTGAAAAGCTGCTGGATAGTAGCACCATCTTTAGTAGCATTTTCTAAGATATATGATAGCTCGTCAGGGACATTAAATTCAGGCAGCTTGGTGATGATAACACCTAATGCACCAGCCAACGCATACGAACATATATGAGGATAGTGTGCTCTTTCAATATATGCATCATACGCAGATGCATACTCACCAGACATTCCGGCTGGACGGGGGAGATATTTTTCCCTCTTAGACTTTATGACAGACTCAGACTGCATACAATCTCGAATCTTATCCCAGTCTTTTTTAAGTTTAATATAATCAGGATGCTCTATTGAAGGATCAGAATCATCCGTAACAGTCTGCTTGATATTGTATTTCATAATACCCCCACTTTTCTACGTGTCATACTGTTTAACTTCCTAGTCAAACCATACCTTGTACTATCACAACAATGATCTTCTAAATCAGAATCAATGTCTTCTGGATTTTTTGGATCATGTTGCATTATCTGAATAGTCCGTATATGATGTACAGCTTTTTCAGAATAATACAGACCGGGCTTTTCTGGATCTCTACGTTTTGCAGAACCAAGCATTGTTCTCATCAATGACCAACCAGCTATACGACTTCCTCTTCCTTTGTATGCCTTAGTCCAGTGCAAACCAAACGAACGCATAGTAGCTGCAATAGAAGTTCCATCCCGTACTTCAAATATGTTAATATCTGCTGGACCTGGAAATACCCTACACCCAAACTCTCGTTGTATAGCTGCATCCATATCTAGTACTCGTTCAGCGATCTGTTGAGATGTTGCTTGATCTCCTGTATTAACAGTACCATTCCATCCATATATTTCCCTTATAACAATAACTGATCCTTTTGTAAAGTAAGGAATTTGAAAGCCATCAGGACAATCATAAATATCTGGTTGTTCTCCATTTGATTCAGCTAAATACGAAACAGCCCAAGGTTTAGTAGAACCCCAGTCAAAGCTCCTGTAAATATGCCAAGATGAAGGTATTTGTATATGTGGAAGTACGTGTATATTTTTATCCCATAAATCTGTAAAGAATCCGCCTACTACTATATCCCATTCTCCAAGAACCCATGCTTTGTATTTAACAGGATCATCTTGAGCGGCAGCAGCAATGGTACTTACATACGTTGGATCTGCTTCCAGCAGCGTTTTATTCTCTTTAAGCATTAACGGGATATTAACCCTAGTTCTTCCTGTTTCTGGGTCTCTATATACTTCATAAGGACCAGCTACGTCTATGAAATAAGAACGTACCCAACTATGCCCTACACCAGCCGGGTTGCATGTTGCCCTGATACGCAATGGTATATCAGGATTACTAGAACGGTTACAAGACATCATGGACTTGTAGCATTCATCTGTAGCCCAATTTGTTAACTCCTCCCAACCTATCCAACAATTCTGATTTATGATAAAATTGTTTTGTAAGGCAGTCGTATTATCAGGAGTATCCAGTACACTAATATAATGATGTGCATCCTGTACTTCAAAATCAACCATTTCTATAGGAGTCTCTAATGGTGAAACTACAAAGGAAAAGGAAGAATTTAAAGAAGTTGTTTCATGTGATTCATAAGAGTATGGATTACTATAAACATGAGAAGTACCAGGATAAAATGCATGGATACTTCTTTCTGAAAAAGGGAATTGTGAGATACCTAAAATTGAAAGATGACTATCACTCAGACTGCAATCACAATAATGATTACCTAAAACAGTCTGGTAATACTGAAAAAGCTGGACAGAGCCAGAGACTTGTGAAGACGGTAATCCTGAATAGCAAGATATAGTAGATGCCAAGAGATGAGCATATAATCTGCAAGCGTACTGTACAAGAGATGTTAAAAACTCACAGTAAGCGGCAAATTGCAGAATACTTTGGTATGCATCTATCCACTCTGCGGTGCAGGTGTCCAGATATTTTCCCTGGTAGGAAAGTGAAAGGATTTCTAGAGCCATATAAGAAGGAAATACTTTCTTTAAGGGAGAGTGGGCTAACATACCAACAAATTGCCGATAAATCTGACACAAACAAGAATACTGTACAGCAAACAATTTTGAGATGGCAGGCAAAAAAGGATAAGCCAAACTCAGGGAGGAGATCTGAAGGATTTCTTGATGCACACCAAGAAGAAATCGAAAAACTTCTTTTACTAGGGGTGACTCAGATAAAGATTGCTGAGAGATTTGACACAAACAGGACAACCCTATCCGTTGCCATCCGTCGTTGGTCAAAACAGGATGCATTATCCCCTGAAGTTGCGTCCCTACTAAACAAGAATCCTCATCTAAAACAGAAACTTTAACTCCTGGTTTAGTGTACTTCAGAACCTTAGTTACTTTCTTCGGACCTTCCAATGTCTGGAGAAAATCCCCAACTTGTACATCGCTGGCTTTGACTAAATCATTATTACCTAACTGAATATTAGAATTAGCATTTATGCTGTATTCATGTCCATGATAGTTCCAGTAATCATCTGGTACTCTCATATATCTCAGATACAACACTTCCCCTGTTTTAAAAGTCCACTTATGCTCACTTCCATTGTACTTAGCATCAGGAAATATTTGACTTATCCACTTCCTACTTTTATTTATTACATCGGTAAGCTGAGTATATTCTTCCCTAAATAGAATACCTCTCCATTCAGCACCATACCCAACTCCTACTCCTCTTAAGAAATCCATTAGGAGTACATCTGTATTGTGAGTTACCAAAAAATCTCTTGTTATGAACAACCTATTAGGATGATCTACCAAAATACAGATAGTTTTCTGTTTTTCTTCTAACTTTTCTATGCATACTATTTCTCTAGTCAGTGGTGTATCAAGCTCAATGCACTCCTTACGTTTACTCTGTACTCTAAATAACTGTTTCTGCTCTAGTATGCGCACAGAAATAGTATGTATATAATCACTGGCAACTGATTGTACTGTACCTCCAAGACTGAATACTAAAAGACGTACATCATTAACAAGTTGTTTAGAATTAGAAGAAAAGTATACTTCATCACCAACTACACGCCCTCCAATATCCATCAACCCTTGCAATAGACATTTTCTATTTTCTAATGTATTGTACAGGTACTTATCTGGAATTGATGGGACAGAAATAGTACCTTTGTCTTTCTTTAATTCTTTATACAGTAAACTACCTTTTTCTATTATATCTGGATATACACTAGAAGCCAATAAACCACCAAGCAGATATGGATCTACTTTTATATCTTTAGATCCAAACTCTAGTGGTTTATTACATGGTATTGTAATGGTGAGATTTGGATTGTTATAGAAAAAGTCATAAAGGTATTTGGTTTTAAATACAGCTCCTTCCAACCCTAAGAAATAGTACTGTTTATAAAGAATATTCTTTGATTCTAACTTGGCAAACCACAAATGATCTTCATCGCATTTTATTTCAGTTCCATCCAAAAAACAGACTCGGTACATTGGCTGTTCTGTTCTATGAAATACTTTAAGAACAGTCTGCTCAGATCCATCTGGATTTAAAATAACAGATCCTTCCTCTAGTTCTTTAATAGTAGTCCATCCAGTAGGTGTAAGTATTTTTTCATCTGGTAGTAATCCTTTACCACCACCTCTATTCCCATGAGCAAGGACTTCATCAGCAGGACAACTTAAAAACTTCTCCTGTGCTCCAGGATGTGGTTTCCAGATTACATTCTTATTCAAATTCCGGCGCATACTCTACCACCCCTACTGTTTTATCTCTTTCACACTGTATAAAACGTACTACTTCTTTTCCATTCCGGCAATGTTTAAGAGTATACCCAAGTTTCTTAAAGAATTTAGGTTGAGTAATTACAGGAAACAAATAATCTTCAAATTGTTTACTAAGCAGATATCTGTACTGGATAGGATCTTTTTCCTTAAGATGTTTTATTTTTCTTTTGAACTTTTCCCTACGCAGTTTATTTGCTTCCCGCATAGTTTCTATAAACTTCTCTCGGTCAAACTTCTTTCTTGAGTTAATGATTCCTTTTCTTAATCCCTGTAACAATACATCTTCTTTCTCTCTCCATAACCTTTTAGTATGCCTACTCCTTCTTGCTAGTACCTCATCAGAAGCCAAGTACTTACTTGGGTACATCTTACCTGTAGTGAGATTTCTTACTTTCCTTCCTTTAACAACATGCACTCCATACGTGGTAATACTCTCTGCACGTCTTTTCATGTGCTTATTGATGTACATCTTGCCTGTTATGAAACTTCTTACTTTTCTCATTTCTTTGCTTCTTGTTCCCACTCATCCAAAGACATATTTCCAGGAACCATTAAAACTCCAGCATGGACATTCAAATTCTTACTTTCTATCTTATCTGAATATCCAAGTTTATTCCCCGTAATGAACTTGTACAGACTGACATTATATCCTCTGTTATCCAGGTTATTTTTCCCTTCTGATAACCACCAAGCCTCCTGCATGGCCTGACCTGCTTCATAGGCATAAGCAAACTCTACAAAAGTCTCTGCCCAATGCTGCATCGTCTGGACACTAACTCCAAATTCAGCAGCAATCTCAGGATCCAACTTACCCTGCTTACTAAATTCCATAAACAACTTCGGATGCTTTTCTGGATCAAACTTACTTCCATTGACTAAGGCGGGTGGCGCATTGTGGTAGCTAATTAAATTCTCTTCTACGACTACCCTTCCTCCATGCTTCTTGCACAGATCTCCTTTTCCTACTGCATTTCTATTACATCCTTTCTTAGCGCACTTCTGCTTGGGATATTTCTTAATGACCTGTACATCCTCTGGAATATCCTCGTAATCATCCGGCTCTTCGTTAAGAAACAAAAACCCTCTAGGTTTCCATTCCATATTATAAGCAACTTTCTCTCTGAATTTACTAAGCATCTTATTTGAACTCTTCTTTTATTTCCTTATAGTACTTGAAGGCCTCTTTATTATCCAATATATCTTCAATAAGACAGTCAGTAATAAAGACACTAACTCCTTTAACTGGGTTAGACTCTTTTCCTTTGATCCTGTCTTTTCTTAGCTTAGTTTCCCACTGTTGGATTTTTTTATAGATTACATCTTTAATGTAGTCATCTGGGTCTTTATCCAAATCATCACTACCTAAATAATGTAAAGCGCAGATAGCATAGTGTACCTTTACTGATGTGTTCTTACCATTAACTCTTACGCTAATTCTCATAATAAAACTCCTTACAAAAACTTCTCAATTCCTAGATTTTAATCTAAATGGTAATATGAGTGTATCAGATTGTCAAGTAATTATTCACGTAGTACTGAACTAGGATAAAAAACATATTCTTGATAAGAATTATTTAATGGGGTTACATATAGTATTTTCTAAAAAATTACAGTTCTGAATTATGGGAATTAGTAAAGTAAGGGTATAAGGGGATGCTATAAAGACGGATGTTATACAGGCAAGGGTTACAGAACATAGACAAAACTAAAGTAGAGTAAGTAAGGACTATAGGGGTAAGGGTTACAGAACATAGACAAAATTAGAGGGGAGGACGGGCCGACCCCCCATGTACCACAAAAAAGGTTCAGACCTATGATTTTGTACCACAAAATAGTACACAAACAGCACAAAAGCACTACTACAAAGTAGTATTTTTCAGACAAAATTAAAGGTGAAATTCAAGTTGAATTGAATTTTTATTTGTAATAATTTTAATCAGTTAATTGAAAAGTGATAACAAAAGCAAATTTTTCATTGACATAATTTTTTTAAACTATTAAGCTAAAAATAAAAACGCTGTTCATTTGATAGGCAATATAAGCCGACTATTGCCTATCAGTAAATAAAACTTGTCGGCTAAAACACGTTGCCAGTCTAATAAACGGACGTGTGAAGCATTATGAAAAAGGTTATTAGTAACCCTTCA
>Ga0256914_1003628_pt1 | contig 12062 bp, 12 predicted proteins | sample HulkmetaG_FD_191571 | JGI IMG/M metagenome (GOLD analysis project Ga0256914, IMG submission 191571) | Hydrothermal chimney microbial communities from Main Endeavour vent field at the Juan de Fuca Ridge, Pacific Ocean - Hulk | ecosystem: Environmental > Aquatic > Marine > Hydrothermal vents ...
AGTATATGCTCAAAAGGAGAATATAAACGACGGGCCAATAAACGGCTGTTTAAGGAGGAGCAAGATGCCCCTGTATGATTTCCAGTGCAGAGACTGCGGAAAGACCAGCGAGATCCTGATGACCGGCAGCGCCGATGCGCCTGTCTGCCGCCACTGCGGCAGCGGCAACCTCGAAAAGCTGATGTCGGCCCCGTCGTCGCTTTCCGGAGAAGCCCGCCAAGGGCTGCCGGGACCCGGCGACACGGCCTGCTGCGGCAGCGCACCCGGTGCCGGGAACTGCGCTGGTCCGGGCAGCTGCTGCGGCCGCGGGCCGGCATGAGACCGGCGGGGCGGCCTCAGCGTACTTCGTCGATGCGGCGGGCCAGGAAGGCGGCCGCCACGCGATTGCCTTCGGGGGTCAGATGCCCCTCGTTGGGGTAGTACAGGCGGACGTCCTTTTCATGGCTGTAGCGCTTGAGGTGTGCGGCCAGGTCGAGGACGGCAATACCGTGGCGCCGCGCGGTGTCGGCCAGGCGCCGGCGGAAAAAGTCCTGAAACTGGGACGAGTTGGATCCCGGACGCTCCACGAACGATCGGCCGGCCAGCAGCACCAGCACGAGCCGAGCCTCGTTTCGGCGGCACAGGGCACGCGTCTGCTCCAGTAAGGCGTCGTAAAGGCGCAGTGCGCCGGCGAACCGCTTCGCAAAAACCGGGAACAGGTCCCGGCGCTCGGTTCCCAGGCCGAGGCTGCGCTGTACCAGCTGAAAAAGCTCGGTGTTCCCGATGCGCCGCAGCAAGGTGTTGCGCTGCGGCGGGAGCTCGCCCAGCACCACGCGGCGCAGGTCGACGGCGGCCTGCCCGGGTGGCTTGGTGACATGCGGCACGGGCACGTTTTTAAGCACCAGCTTGCCCCCTGCCAGCTCGAAATAGGGCTTGGCGTGGTCGGCTTGCAGCGGGAAGGGCAGCTGGTTGTCGAAAAGGTCGTTACCCAGGTAGGTCACCAGCATCACCACGCGGGGGGTGAAATCGAACACTCGCCTGCGCAGCAGGATGTACTCCTGGTCGGTGCTGTATCCCGGCACGCCGAAGTTCAGGTACAGCCGGCCGGCGGGGGCGGATGCGTTCAGGCGGGCCACGAAGGTGTCGGCGTCGTTGGCACCCAGGCCGAAGGTGAAGCTGTCCCCCACCACGGCGTAGCGCACCCGCCCGCCGCCGCGGGCGTCGAAATTCCCCCGGAAGCCATAGGCGTTGGTGCTGTAGCGCACGTCGAAGTCGTGATGGCGGTGGCCGCCCTGCCAGCGGGGCGCCAGCTTCCAGCCCAGGTGGCTATCGTAGATCACCAGCCCCGGATCCATGGTGTCACTTTGCTGGATGGATTTTTTCTGGTAACGCAGGAAAAGCTCAGCCCCGGCCAGGGCCACCGCCAGGCTGCACAACACCACCACCCCGGCGTAGAGGATACGCCGGGGCGTTGAGATCGTCGTCGCGGTGGGCGCTTTTTCGGGCCGTGCAGGAGTCACGGGCACACCTTCGGCAGGAGTGGACAGGGTCGGTCCCTATCGGGGTCGGGCCTCGACTCCAGTTTATGCCAGAATCGCGACCCGGTTTCAAGCACCGATTCGGCCCACGCGGCGGGGATCAAAACCCTTGCCCGGGAACCGTCGTGATGATACAAAGCGGCATCATGACGGCTATTCTCGGAATTTCCGCCTTCTACCACGATTCCGCGGCCGCCCTGGTCGTCGACGGACGCATCGTGGCCGCCGCCCAGGAAGAGCGTTTCACACGCATCAAGCACGACAAGGATTTCCCCCGTCACGCCCTGGAATACGTGCTCGCCGAGGGCGGTCTCACCCCGCGGGAGCTGGACTACGTGGGGTTCTACGAAAAGCCGCTGCTCAAGTTCGACCGGCTGCTGGAAACCTACCTGGCTTACGCCCCCAGCGGGTTCCGTTCCTTTTACGAAGCCCTGCCGGTGTGGCTGCGCGAAAAGCTTTACCTGCCGCGCCAGATCCGAAAGGGCCTGGGCGGCGGGTACCGCCGGGGCATCGTCTTTCCGGAGCACCACGAGTCCCACGCCGCCAGCGCCTTTTTCCCGTCGCCTTTCGAGGAGGCCGCCATCCTGACCCTGGACGGCGTCGGGGAGTGGACCACCACCAGTTTCGGGGTGGGGCACGGCAACCGCATCGAACTGCGCAGCGAACTGCGGTTTCCCCATTCGCTGGGACTGCTGTACTCGGCCTTCACCTATTTCTGCGGCTTCCGCGTCAACAGCGGCGAGTACAAGCTCATGGGCCTGGCGCCTTACGGCGAGCCGCGCTACGCGGACCTCATCCGGGAGCACCTCATCGACATCCGCGAGGACGGCTCCTACCGGCTGAACATGGCCTACTTCAACTACTGCCAGGGCCTGACCATGACGTCCGCGCGCTTTCACCGGCTGTTCGGCGGGGCGCCGCGTGAGCCGGAGACCCCGCTCACCCGGCGCGAGATGGACCTGGCGGCCTCCATCCAGAAGGTCACCGAGGAGGTCATGCTGCGCACCTGCCGCCACGTGCACGCGCGCACCGGCCTGCGGCGGCTGTGCATGGCCGGCGGCGTGGCCCTGAACTGCGTGGGCAACGGTCGCATTCTGCGCGAGGGACCCTTCGAGGACATCTGGATCCAGCCGGCCGCCGGGGACGCCGGCGGTGCCCTGGGCACGGCCCTGTTCATCTGGCACCAGTTGCTGGACAAGCCGCGCCGGCCCTGCAGGCCTGACCAGCAGGCCGGTTCTGCCCTGGGACCGGTGTACGCAAACGACGAGGTCGAAACCTTCCTCCGCAGCCGGGGAGCCGTCTTTCGGCGCATCGACGACGAGCGGACCCTGCTGGACACCGTGGCGCGTCTCATCGCCGAGCAGAACGTGGTGGGCTGGATGCACGGGCGCATGGAGTTCGGCCCCCGCGCGCTGGGGCACCGCAGCATCTTGGGAGACGCGCGCAGCCCCGAGATGCAGTCGGTGATGAACCTGAAGATCAAGTTCCGCGAGTCTTTCCGGCCCTTCGCGCCGGTGGTGCTGGCCGAGAAGGCCGGCGACTACTTCGACATGCCCCGCGGCAAGGACAGCCCCTACATGCTGGTGGTGGCGCCGGTGACCGCCGACCGCCGGCGGCCGGTGGAGCGCGACGCCAGTGGCCTGGAGAAGCTGGGGGTGCTGCGTTCGGACATTCCGGCCGTCACCCACGTGGACTACTCGGCGCGCGTGCAGACCGTCGACAACCAGCGCCACGACCGGTTCTACCGCCTGATGAAAGCCTTCGAAGCGCGGACCGGATGCCCCGTGATGATCAACACCAGTTTCAACGTGCGCGGCGAACCCATCGTCAACACGCCGGCCGACGCCTACCATTGCTTCATGGGCACCGAGATGGACGTGCTGGTGATCGAGGATTTCCTGCTGCTCAAGGAAGAGCAGCCCGAAGAAAACCGTCCCGAAACCCAGTCGTACCTGTCGCGTTTCGAACTCGACTAGGAGGGGAGCGACCGCACCATGGCAAAACTGATCCGAGTCAACCGCAACCCGTCACCGGGCGAACTGCGGCTTTTCGGCCTGCTGCTGACGGCCGCACTGGCCGCCGTCGGCTTCATGCTCTACCGCCGCGGCGGCACCCCGCTCTGGCCCGCGGTGCTGGGGTGCGCCGCCGGCCTGGCGGCGCTGCCGACCGCCGTCGCCCCCGGCGTCCTGCGCTACCCCTACCTGGGGCTGACCTACGCGGCCCTGCCCATCGGTATCGTGGTGTCCACGGTGGTGCTGCTGGTGATTTTTTTCCTGCTGCTGACGCCGCTGGCACTGGTCTTCAAACTCATGGGGCGTGACCCGCTCCAGCGCCGCATGAACCCCGAGGCGAAGAGCTACTGGCACCCGCGCCGACCCGCCGGTGAACGGCGGCGCTACCTGCGGCAATACTGAGGTCCCCGGAAGAGGAACCCATGAACGAGAAAAACGACGCGACCCCGCGGGACGAGGAACAGGAGACATTCGAGGAGGCCGTCTCCCGGCAGAGCCCGGGGATGGCGCGCGAGTTTATCGGCTTTCTCGCCCAGAACAAGAAGTGGTGGCTGGCGCCCATCATCGTGGTCATGCTGCTGCTGGGCCTGCTGGTGTTCCTGGGCGGAACCGGGGTGGCGCCCTTCATCTACACCCTGTTTTGAGACCGGTTTCGGCTTTCGGCCCCGGCCCCGGGGAACGCATCGGCGGCGTGGCGGGGTGCCGGTGCGCCGCGCTTTTTACCGGTTCTGACGCAATCCATGACTTGAGGTGTGCGCATGCAGGCAGAGGCACTGCGTTTCGAAAAACAACTCATCACGGCCCCCTACGTCCACCCGGACGGGCGGGCGGTGCAGGGCCGCATCGAGGTGCGCACCAGCCCGGTGACCGGACGCGCCAGCCGCATCGCCTTCAACCGCGCCAAGGAGAAAGAGGCCGGTACCGACCGCCTGCCGGACCCGCCGCCCGACGCGCAGCGCAGCGACGAGTGCCCCTTCTGTCACCCGCAGGTCTACCGCATGACGCCGCGGCTGGACCCCGCGCTGTTTCCCGAGGAACGCCTGGTGCGGGGCGATTCGCTGCTGTTTCCCAACCTGTTTCCCTACGGGCGCTACTCGGCCGTGAGCCTCTTCGGCCGGCGGCACTTCGTCGAGATCGGCACGGCCGACGTCCGTTCCTACACCGACTGCTTCATCAACTGCGCGTGCTACCTGCAAATCCTCTACCGCAAGGACCCGCGGGCGCGTTACATGGCCATCACCCAGAACCACCTGCCCAGCGCCGGCGGCTCGCTGGTGCACCCCCACCTGCAGGTGCACGCCGACCGGGTGGCGCCCAACTTCCACCGCTTCCTGGAAAAGCGCTGCGCGGAACACCACCGGCAGACGGGCGGCCACCTGTTCTCCGACTACTTGGCCCGCGAGACGGCCGACGGCGGCCGTCTCATCGGGCGCACCGGGGACTGGCACTGGCTGGCGGCCTTCGCGCCCGAGGGGTTCTACGAGATCTGGGGCATCCTGCCGGGTGCCTTCTCGGCGCCGGAACTGGACCTCGCGGCGTGGGAGGACCTGGCCCGCGGCGTCATCAACACCCAGCGCTTCTACCGCAGCCTGTGCCGCAACGGTTACAACCTGGGCCTGCTGTGCCAGCCGGGCGGGCAGGTGGAGCCCGAACTGCGCGTGGTCATCCTGGCGCGTTCCAACTACGCCGCCTGGGTGCGTAACGACCACACCGGCTACGAGGTCATGCTGGGCGACATGACCACCTTCAGCGCCCCGGAGGAAACCGCGCGCCTGGCCAGGCCCTTCTGGAACCCGCGCTGAGCGTTTCAGATTCCCCGTACGGCGGCAAGCCCGAAAATCGCCCGCCCCGGGCGCCAGCGGCGGGCGGCCTGCCTTACGCTCCTATCGGAAAACGGGTGCCTGCGGGGCCTACATCAGGAGGCGCTTTCGCCACCCGGCCGAGAGCCGCCGGAACGCCAGCGACGGCAGGCGGTTGGCCGCCAGAAAATCGGGCAGCTCGCGGCGGTTGCCCTGGGACCACCAGCCGCGCAGGATGTCACCGGTCTTTTCGGCAAACAGCCAGTCGTCTCCCGCCGTTTCCTGCAGGCCGGCGTTCAGCGAGGCCTCGGCCATCCAGGCCATGAGGTAGTCCAGGGCGTAAAACTCCGGCACCAGGTCGAACAGGTGCCCGTCCGGCTGGTAGTAGAACCCCGTGTGGCGTCGCATCAGCTCGGCGTAGCGTTCTCCGCTGGACAGGTCCCCGCTCGCGAACATCTCGTACTCGGCTAGGAACTTGGCGCCGTAGCGGCGAAACAGCGATAGGTTGCGCAGCTGGCGACGGCGGTCCATTTCATCGGCCAGACCCGCCTCGACACCGGCGAATTCCGTGAGGAAAGACGGTGACAGCACGCATCCCTGCAGCAGGAAAGCCCAGGCCTCCGAGAGGCTGCAGCCGGTGGTCATCTCGCGGTCGGTGACGGGCAGGTCGGCGGAAGTAAAGGCCGCCGACAGTCCGTGGCCCAGTTCATGAAAGAGGGTCTCCAGGTCGATCCAGCCGCCCTGGGGACGCATGAGGATATGAATCTCCTGCGGGGTCTGCAGCACGAAACACATGGCCTGGGCCGTGCGGGATTCCTGCGGCAGCAGTTCGATGTACAGGGCCGGCAGGGCCTCCAGGTCGATGCCCCAGCGGTGCAGGGGGGCGGCCTGCTCTATCAGCGGCCGCCGGGGAAAGCACGCATCGTAGGCCGTCATGGCCAGCAGGTGGATGGCATCGAAGCGCGTGGCTTCCTCCAGGGGGATGTCGAAGCGCTCGCGGCACCAGCGCTCCATGCCGTCGAAGTAAAAGTCCTGCGTTTCGGCCAGCATCTGCTTTACGCGGTCGTACCAGAGGCGGTAGTCGATGTGCTTTTTTTCCGTGCAGTAGGCGATGTAGTCCGGGTAGCCGAATTCCGAGGACAGGATCTCCAGCAGGTTTTCCCAGTACTGCCGGGCAAAGGGCGTCAGGAAACGGCACAGGGCGCGGGTTTCTTTCTGAAGTACTTGACGCTGGGCGCGGGTGCTCTGCTTCTGACACCAGGGGATGATCTGCCGGAAGTAGATGTTGCGGCCGTCCACCTGCGCCGCGGCGCCGTGGATCCAGGTGCGCAGCTCCACGTCGCTGGCCAGCAGTTCGCGCTGCAGGAAGTGGTCGATGAAGCAGTGCCGCAGGCGGTGGGTGCGCCTGTCGGCCGGGGCGCCGTCCAGGGTTTCGAGGGTCTGCGGGGCCAGCAGGGCACCGGACCGGCCGTAGCATTCGGACATCTGCACAGCGCCGCCGTCGCCCCGCCACTGGTCCAGGGAGGCCCGGCGCCAGCCGAGGGTCAGTTCGTAGAGCCCGCGCTCGATTTCGGACAGGTCGGGTTCGGATTTCATGAGAAACCATTCTCCACAAGGGTTCAGACTACAGGGTATCATTTCGGGACCGCTTTTGAAAGCCCGTTCTGCCGTCCAACGCCGCGTGTCCGCGCTTTTCTCTTTGACATGCAGGCCGGCCTTTTTTAATATCGGGACATGGCGGCGCCCAGGCAATCGATACTCATCGTGGACGATCACCCCCTGTTCCGGGAGGGGCTGCGGGCCATCATCACCCGCGACGGGCGTTTCGAGGTCGTCGGCGAGGCCGGCAGCGCCCGCGAGGCCCTGCGGCTGGCCAAACGCCTCAAGCCCAGCCTGATCATCGTGGATATCTCGCTGCCCGACCGCAGCGGCATCGAGCTGACCAGCGAGCTGCGCCGTAAGCTTCCCGAAAGCCGCATCCTGATCGTCAGCATGCACTCCAAGATCGATTACATCGCCGAGGCCTTCCAGGCTGGCGCCACCGGGTACGTGGTCAAGGAATCGGCCGCCGAACGGCTCATTGACGGTCTGGAGACCATCGCCGGCGGCGAGTATTTCCTGGACAGCTGCGTCTCCCACGAGGTGGTCAAGCGGCTCATGCAGATGCCGGCCAAGGACGCGCGCATCGCCGATGCCGGCTACGGTTCGCTGACCCCCCGCGAGCAGGAGGTCATGCGGCTGCTGGCCGAGGGGCTGAGCGTCAAGAAGATCGCCGAGAAGCTCTTCATCAGCCCCAAGACGGTGGAGAACCACCGGGCCAACATCATGAATAAACTCGACATTCATAGCACCGTCGAGCTGATCCGCTACGCCGCGCGGCTGGGGCTCATCGACCTGGACCTGTGGCGTTGAGGGGGCGTCACCGCAGCCGGGAAAATTCCCCCCGGCCGGGCAAAATTCCCACCCAAATGAAGGTATTCCCCTATGGACAAAAACGTTCGCATGCGTCATAGATAAAACAACGAGAAGTTCATGCTCGAGTGGAGTTGCGCAGGCAGACCCGCATTTGAGGACCGACAGCAGCCGAGGACGACACCGATGATGAGCGAAGATTTTTCCCTGGCCGGACCCCGCCGCAGGACCCCCCGCCGCCGTCGCCGCAAGAGGCCCCAATCTTTCCTGGACACCACCGCTATGGTGCGCTCGTTGCAGCGCCGCGAGGGGCGGCGCGACTGTTTCCGCCGTCCCGAGTTGGAGTGCTGCGACCCGCAGTGCCAGTGGTGGGATTACTGCCGGAACCGGGAGTGAGCGCCCAGGTCCCCGGGGAGATCGCAGGCGGTATTCGCACCGGGTGACCCCCGGTGGGGATGCGCGGGCCGGCAACACCTCCCCGCCCGCCGACCGCGATGGCCCCGGCGTCGTGCCGATGGGGCGTTGACGGCGGGGGCGCGGTCCATTACAATCAGGCCATACCAGGGGCGTTTCTTTCAACCCGGTCGTTTCCAGGAAAGTGCCGCACCATGCGTCTTTACGACTTGAACGAGTTTTTCAAGCTCTCCTCGGTTCTCAACTACAACCTGAGCGCCGCCGCGCTGAACCGTCAGAACGTGCTGATGTTCATCACGGCGGACAAACCCCTGGCCGACGACCCGCGGCGTCACCAGGAGTACAACCTGATCCTGCTTGACGCGCTGGAGTACCTGTTTGCGGCCTACCGCAAGAAGCGCCGCCGCCTGGGGCCCATGGCCGTGCTCCACCCGCTGCGGGCCACGATCCTGTTCGCCCGCTCGGCCGAGCGGCTCAACTACCTCAACCTGATCAGCGTCATGTTCCACGACGTGCTGGAGGACATCCGGCCCCAGGACTTCGCCGACATCAACTGGCGCGAGATGGAAACGCGGCTGTACGCACTGCTGGAGCGCATGCCCTCCGGCGACGAGGCGGTGCTGCTGGAGCGCCTGGAGGCACTCACCAAGCTGGACGGCGAATCCTACTACGCCTACATCGGCCGCCTGTTGAAAGATGCGCGCCGCATTCCCGACGTGGTGCTGATCAAGCTGGCCGACCGGTTGGACAACACGCTGGACATGCGCGTGGACATCCAGGACCCCATGGAGGGCGTCGATTTTTTTGAGAACATGTTCCAGATCCTGTTCGTGCGCAATTTCCCGGGTTACCGACCGGATTTGAGCCACCCCATGTCCTCGCCGCTCAACGGCGCCAAGCGCCTGTACCAGCTTTTTAAAAACGCGGTGCTGCTCTCGCTCATCCGGCAGTACCCCGTGGACGGCGACCGCGCACGACTCAGGACGCTTTTCGACGCCGTGGCCGAGGCCAGCCTGAGCGAGGCCCAGCGTACGCTGCTGCACCTCATGGGATACCACTTCCAGGCGGTCGCCGGCCAGCGCCGGCTGTTGCTCGACGCCATGGAATACTGTTACAGCGGCCGCGGCTCGGTGGCCACCAAGCCGGGCAGCGGGCGGGACCTGGACGGGTTGTTTGCCGGCTATTTCGGCCCCCTGAACTCCGGGGAGCGCAATCGCAGGCTGGCCGGGCTATACAAAGATAAGCCCCTGATGATGCAGGCCTGCATCGCCTTCATCACCATTTTCCTGAGTTTTCTGAACGACGAGACTTTTTTCGTGGAGGGCATCAGCACGCGCGGGATCTCGCCGCGCTGAGAGGACCGCCGAAAAATGACCGACAAAGCCACCATGCGGGCGCTGCGGGAGCGAGTGGCCGCCCTGGAGGCCGAACTGGCCGGGCGGCGAGACCGTCCCGACGGCGACGAACTGGACTACCGGCTGGCGGTGGAGAACGCCAACGAGGCCGTGGTGGTCACCCAGGACGGCCGTTTCCGCTACGTCAACGCCAAGGCCGTGCAGATCTCGGGCTATTCGCGGCAGGAACTGCTCGACCGGCCTTTCCTGGACTTCGTGCACCCCGACGACCGCAGGCAGGTGTTGCGTCAGCGCGCCTACCCCCCCGACCGGCGGCACCGGGCGCGCCCCTTCACCCTGCGGCTGGTGGCCAGGGACGGGCGGGTGCGATGGCTGGAGTGCCAGAGCATCCGCATCCTCTGGCAGGGGCGCACGGCCGTGCTCAGTTTCCTGAGCGACGTGACCGTGCGCCAGCAGGCCCAGGACCGCATCCGCAGCCTGTCCCAGCAGCTCATCCGCGCCCAGGAAAAGGAGCGCCAGAGCATCTCCTGCTACCTGCACGACCGGGTCGCCCAGGACTTGTCTTCGTTGCTGATCACCGCCAAGACCCTGCTGGCGGATGAGCCGCACGTCGGCGACGACACGCGCGACAAGGTGGAGCGCATGTGCGAGGTGCTGCGCCAGTGCATCGACGCCGTGCGCAACCTGGCCTACGACCTGCGGCCGCCGGTGATGGAACAGCTGGGCCTGGCGCCCGCCATCTACCAGTACTGCGAGGATTTCAGCAGGGAAACCGGCATCTGCGTGGATTTCACCTCCGCCGGCATGGACGCCCTGGACCTGGCCGCCGAGACCGAGATCAACCTTTACCGGCTGGTCCAGGAGGCCCTCAACAACATCCGCCGGCACTCCGGCGCCTCGCGGGTGGCGGTCAAGCTGATCGCCTCGTCGCCCCACATCATCCTGCGTGTCGAGGACAACGGCAGGGGCTTCGACGTGGAGGAGCAGCTGATGCACGCCTCGGAGAACAAGCGCATGGGCCTGGGCGGCATGGTCGAGCGCGTCAGCCTGCTCAAGGGAAAGCTGCGCATCGAGTCGCGCCTGGACCAGGGCACACGCATCTTCGCCGAGGTGCCCATCGGGTAGCCCCGGAGGGGACGGCGGGCGGCCCCGGCAAGGGCGGTACCGCAACCCGTCAGCCCGACGTCCCGCCGGCCGGGTAACTGCCCAGGTTCTTGAGCGAGAGGGTCATCTCCTGCATGCGCGTCAGCACCGCGGCCACGTTCTCGTCCGCCAGCGATCCCTCGAAGTCCAGGAAGAAACTGTAGTTGCTGGGATCCGAACGCAGGGGCATGGAGGCGATGCGCGTCAGGTTGATGCCTGCCTCGGCGAAGAGCTTGAGCACGGAGTAGAGTTCGCCGGCTTCGTGGGCCACGGCGAAGATGATGGAGGTCTTGTCGCCGTGGCCGTCGTAGGCCTCCCTGGACAGCAGCAGGAAGCGCGTGGAGTTGGAGGCCTCGTCCTCGATGCCCTCCTTGATGATGTCCAGGTCGTAGAGCTCGGCGCACAGCGCACTGGCGATGGCGGCCGAGGCCTTGGGGTTTTCGCGGGCCAGCATCTTGGCGGCGCCGGCGGTGTCGTAGTAGGGCCGGGCCTCGAGCTTGTTGCGCAGCAGGAAGTTGCGGCACTGGGCCAGGGCCTGGGGGTGGGAGTAGACCACGCGGATCTCGCGGTAGTCGGTCTCCTCGGTGGCCAGCAGGCAGTGGTTGACCGGCACCTTGATCTCGCCGACGACCTTCAGCGCGGTGGTCGTCAGCAGGTCGTTGACCTGGGTGACGGCGCCCTCCAGGGAGTTTTCCACCGGCACCACGCCCAGGTCGAAGTCGCCCTCCTCGACGCCCCGGAAGACGTCGACGAACTCCAGGCAGGGGATGTAGGCGCCCTCGGGCACCAGGCCCCGGGAAGCCACCTCGCCGTAAGCGCCGTGTTCGCCCTGGAAAGCCACCAGGGGGCGGTCCTCTTCCTGCAGGCGCCGGCTCTCGTCGATGATGGCCTTGAGCAGCTGCCGGGAAAAGGAACTTTTCACCAGGTCCAGGTTCAGGCGGTCCATGCGGGCCAGCGCATCTTCCTCGCGGGCCGCGTCGGTGTCCGATTTCTGCAGTTTCCGTGACAGCAGGGCCAGCCCCATGCGTTCCTGCAGCAGGACCAGCAGTTCGCGGTCGATCTTGTTGATCTTCTTGTGAAGTCCTTCCAGTTTCATTTTTTCACCTCGGCAGAGAGAGTTGTGGCCCAATGGGTCAATCCGGCAGTCCGTTCATGAAGTCGCACAGCGGGCGCAGGCGCCCCATGAGGTCGGTGAACATGGGCGGCGTGAGGGCCTGGGCCGCGTCGCACAGGGCCTCTTCGGGACGGTGGTGTACCTCGATGATCAGGCCGTCGGCGCCGGCGGCCACCGCCGCCAGGCTCATGGGGGGGATCAGGCTCAGCCGGCCGGTGCTGTGGGTCGGGTCGATGATGATGGGCAGGTGCGTCAGCTCCTTGATGGCGGGCACGGCGCTCAGGTCCAAGGTGTTG
>Ga0256914_1003629_pt1 | contig 12054 bp, 13 predicted proteins | sample HulkmetaG_FD_191571 | JGI IMG/M metagenome (GOLD analysis project Ga0256914, IMG submission 191571) | Hydrothermal chimney microbial communities from Main Endeavour vent field at the Juan de Fuca Ridge, Pacific Ocean - Hulk | ecosystem: Environmental > Aquatic > Marine > Hydrothermal vents ...
ACGGGACATCGTGGTGCTCGATCCCTTTCCCGAGGGCAGCCGTATGGTCTGGGGTGGTGAAATCATCCGCGTCGAGAACCTGCCGGCCCGGACCCGTATCGAGATCCTGGCCTATCCGCTCGATGGCAACGAGCGGCCGTTGCTGGATGAACCCTCGCAAGGGCGCTTTCTGGTGGAGCAGGAAGGGTATCTGGAGGCGGCCGACTATCCGTCACGACGGTTGGTGACCGTGCTGGGGGTGCTGAAGCGGCGCGTCGATGGCAGGGTGGGTGATGCGCCCTATCGCTATCCGTTGCTCGAGGCGGAGCAGATCCATCTGTGGCCGTTGCGGCGTCGAGGGCTGGAGTGGGGCGGGATACACTTTGGAATAGGGGTCACCATTTCCAACTGACGCTCCCGGAACACGGGCAAAAAAGAAGGCGCTCGAAGAGCGCCTCTAATAAGTGGGGGTCTAGAGACTCCATTGTAACACGAGGTTACAACGAAGCAAGAATTTATTTTGCGTAGCGGCGGCGGAACTTGTCGACCTGGCCGGCGGTATCCAGAATCTTTTGCTTGCCTGTATAGAAGGGGTGGCAGGCGGAGCAGACTTCCACGTGCAGCTCGTCCTTCTCGTAGGTGGAGCGGGTATCAAAACTGTTACCGCAGGAGCATTTGACGGTAACGTCTTTGTAATCGGGATGAATTCCGGGCTTCATCTATCGCACCTAGACAGTCTGTTGTTTAGAGAGCCGGGCATAATACCTTCCTGATGATTGCAAAACAACCGTGACCGTCGTCATGCCAGCTTGCGCTTATCGACCGTTTATTCCCCTTTTTCGCGACTTTGTCCCCTAAGTCTCTGAACTGTCGGAGTTTTGACGGTTATCCACAAAATCTGTGGATAACTCTGTGAATTACTTTCCCCGAAAGCCGCCAAATGCTTGTGAACAAAGGCCTGGGCGCCGATTGGCCATTTTTTGATCAGTCGTGCAAGTCATTGATTTATCGAATCATTGTAAATTCTTCGGGAAGTCCCCAAGAGGGATTGACAATTTTGTCAGGCATGGCTACCAGCCTGTGAATAAAAAAGCACCAGTGTGCCCGAAAACGGCCGGATGAGCGGTAAACCGGGGGCATTTGCGCTGAGATATCAACAGATCGGCCGCATCGGGGCGGAAAGTTCGAATATTAATGAACGGTAATATGCTGGGGACAAGCGGCGCTGCCGCGATCGGATGCCAATGTCCCTCAGGGCAGGAAACGACCGATCAGGTCATTGAGATACCGCCGGCCCAGTGGGGTGGGGCGAATCCGGGATTGCTCCGGTGCCAGCAGACCCTCGTCCCGCAGCATCGTCAGCGTCGGGGCGATCCGTGCCAGTGGCAGGCCGGTGCGTTCGACGAACCGTCCGGCCTCGACCCCTTCGTAGAGGCGCAGTGCGTTGAGCATGAACTCGAACGGCAGGTCGTCGGCTTCGATCGGTTTGGTGCCACCCGGATGGTGCCCCGGTTCGCACGCCATGTAGTCACCGGGATGACGGCGCTTCCACTGGCGGACGATCTGCCCGGTGGCCTGGTCGGTGATCTTGCCGTGGGCACCGGCACCGATGCCGAGATAGTCACCGAACTCCCAGTAATTGCGGTTGTGACGGCACTGTCTGTCGGGCCTCGACCAGGCCGACACCTCATATTGGCGGTAACCATGCGCGGCGAGACGTTCGTCGCCGGCCTGCTGCATGCGCCAGCTCAGGTCGTCGTCCGGCAGTGTTGGCCGTTGATGGTGGAACAGGGTGTTGGGTTCGATCGTGAGCTGATAGCGGGACAAGTGGGTCGGGCTGAAGGCGATGGCCGTGTCGAGGTCGTCGAGCGCCTGCGCCAGTGTCTGGCCGGGCAGCCCGAACATCAGATCCAGGTTGATGTCATCGAAGCCCGCAGCGCGGGCCATCTCGATGGCCCGGCGCGCCTCGTCGCCACTGTGGATCCGGCCCAGCCGGCGCAGCAAGCCGTCGTCGAAGCTCTGGACGCCCAGTGAGAGCCGGTTGATGCCCGCCTGCCGATAGCCATGGAAGCGTTGCTGCTCGGCCGTGCCGGGATTGGCCTCGAGCGTGATCTCCGCCGCCGGCGAAAGCCGCAGCCGCGCCCGCACCGCCGACAGGATCCGCGCAATGCCCTCGGGCGTGAACAGGCTCGGCGTGCCACCGCCGAAGAATACCGTTTGTACCGGCCGGCCCCAGACCAACGGTAGTGACGCCTCCAGATCATTGATCAGCGCATCGATATAAGCCGCTTCGGGTGGCGTGTCGATGGCGTGGGAGTTGAAGTCACAATAGGGGCATTTGCGCACGCACCACGGCAGATGAATGTAGAGGCTGAGTGGGATGGCTTCCACGGTGGGGCGGGTGCCGGTGAACGGTCAGCGCCGACCGCCGTCGCGCGCCTTGATCTTCTCCAGCAGAATCCGCAGTGCCTTGCCGCGGTGGCTGAGGCGGTTCTTCTCCTCCGGCGGCAGCTCGGCCGAGGTGACGCCTCGCTCGGGCAGCAGAAAATAGGGGTCGTAGCCGAAGCCGTTCTCGCCCCGCGGCGTGTCGACGATCAACCCCTCCCAGGTCCCCTCGGCGATGATCGGCGCGGGGTCGGCGGCATGGCGCAGATAGACCAGAACCGCGCGGTAGCGGGCGGTACGTTGTGCTGGCGGCACCTCGCGCAACGCCGCGACCAGCTTCTCGTTGTTGGCCTGGTCGTCACATGCCGGGCCGGCATACCGGGCGGAGTAGATGCCGGGCGCCCCCTGCAGGGCATCCACCTCGATTCCGGAGTCGTCGGCCATGGCCGGCAGGCCGCTGTGTTCGCAGGCGTTGCGGGCTTTGAGCAGGGCGTTCTCGATGAAGGTGAGCCCGGTCTCCTCCGCTTCCGGGATGCCGTAGTCGGCCTGTGGGCGGATCTCGATGTGCAGTGGCTCGAACATCGCGGCGAACTCCCGCAGCTTGCCCGGGTTGTTGGATGCCAGTACGACGATCTTCTGGTCAGTCATGGGCCAGCGCCTCCCGTTGAGCCTCGATGATCTGGCGGATGCCCTGTTCGGCATGGTCGAGCATGGCATCCATCTCGTCGCGGCGAAAGGCGTGGCCCTCGGCCGTGCCCTGTATCTCGATGAAGTGGCCGGCCTCGTTCATCACCACGTTCATGTCGGTTTCCGCCGTGGAGTCCTCATCGTAGTCGAGATCGAGCACCGGGACGCCTTTGTAGATGCCCACCGACACCGAGGCCACATGGCCGTGCAGCGGGTTCTTCTCCAGCGTACCGTCCTCGAGCAGGCGGTCGATGGCGTCGGAGAGCGCAATGAAGGCGCCGCTGATCGACGCGGTTCGGGTGCCGCCATCGGCCTGGATCACGTCGCAGTCCAGCGTGATCTGGCGCTCGCCGAGGGCCTCGAGGTCGATCGCCGCCCGCAGCGAGCGACCGATCAGCCGCTGAATCTCCATCGTCCGGCCACTCTGCTTCCCCCGGGCCGCCTCGCGGCCCGTGCGGGTGCCGGTGGCACGTGGCAGCATACCGTATTCGGCCGTGACCCAACCTTGCCCCTTGCCCTTGAGCCAGCGGGGAATCTGCGTCTCCACCGAGGCGGTGCAGAGCACCTTGGTGTTGCCGAACGAAACCAGCACTGAACCTTCGGCATGGCAGGTGAAGTTGCGCTCGAAGCTGACGGGGCGCATTTCGTCGGGGCGTCTTCCGCTGGGTCGCATGGGCCACTGTCCTGGAACTGAATGATGGGACGCGATTATATGCCATCGCCGGCCGGAGTTCGCCCCAATGTGCAGTACCCCGCCACCGGTGTATCCTGTGGGCCCCTGCCCGATAAGGATGTCCCCGATGATTCACAGCATGACCGGCTTTGCCCGGGTCGAAAAACAGGCCACGGTCGGCGCGATGGTGCTGGAGCTGCGCAGCGTCAACCACCGTTATCTCGACATCTCCTTCCGCATGCCGGAAGAGCTGCGCGCTTTCGAGACCCGCTTGCGGGAGCGGCTGCAGAAGGCGCTCTCCCGCGGCAAGATCGAATGCAACCTGCGCTTCACCCCGGCCACCGGCACCGCGGGTGTGGTGGTGGACGAGGCGGCGGTGCGCGCCCTGCTCGACGCGGTCAAGAAGACCGAAGACATCATGAGCAACGCGGCCCGGATCTCGGCGCTGGAGATCCTGCAGTGGCCCGGCGTCATACAGGAGCCGCCGCTGGACCAAACCGCATTGAGCGCGTTGCTGAGCGATACCCTCGATGCCGGTCTCGACCAGCTGGTGCAGATGCGCCGTCAGGAAGGCGAGCGCATGGCCGACCTGTTGCGGCAGCGTCTCGACGCCATCGAGCGGATCGCCGCGGCGGTGCGCCGGCGCCGCCCGCAGGTGGTGGCGGCCATGCGTGAAAAGCTCCAGGCGCGCCTGGCCCAGCTCGATGTCGAGGCCGATCCCGGGCGGCTGGAGCAGGAGATGGCGATGATCGCGCAGAAGCTCGACGTGGATGAGGAGCTGGACCGCCTCGACAGCCATGTGAAGGCGGTTCGCGAGGTGCTGGAGCGCCGCGAGCCGGTCGGGCGCCGGCTGGACTTTCTGATGCAGGAGTTCAACCGCGAGGCCAACACCCTTGGTTCCAAGTCGGCCGACGCCGAGACCACCGAAGCGGCGGTCGAACTGAAGGTACTGATCGAGCAGATGCGTGAACAGGTGCAAAACATCGAGTAGTCGCCATTGAAATGCTGGCTCCGCGCCACCATCGTCCGACAGGCGACATGCCCGATGGCTGGGCTTTCCCTCTCAAGCGAGTATCTCGATGGAATACGTAGACTACTATGAAGTCCTCGGCGTCAGCCGCAACGCCACCCAGGCCGAGATCAAAAAGGCCTATCGCCGCCTGGCGCGCAAATACCACCCGGATGTCAGCAAGGAGCCCGATGCCGAGGCCAGATTCAAGCAGATCGGTGAGGCCTACGATGTGCTCAAGGATGAGGAGAAGCGCGCCGCCTACGATCAGATGGGCCGCAACTGGAAGGACAGTGGTGGTTTCGGCGGTGGCTGGGAGGATGTCATGGGCGGCGGCAGCTTCGCCGATTTCTTCGAGTCGGTCTTCTCCCAGGGCGGTTTCGCCGGTGGCGGCCGGGGTGGTTTCGGTGGCCGCCACGCCCCGCGCAAGGGGCAGAATCAACAGGCCAGCGTCAGCATCAGCCTGCGGCAGGCCTATGAGGGCACCGAGGCGACGGTGCGGGTCGGATCCGGCAAGACGTTGAAGGTGAAGATTCCCCCCGGCGTCAAGCAGGGTCAGAAGATCCGTTTGGCCCGGCAGGGTGGTCCTGGCTTTGCCGGCGGCGAGAACGGTGATCTCTTCATCAAGGTGGACATCCAGCCCGATCCCCACTTCACGCTGGATGGCAGGGACATCGAACTGACACTGCCGATTGCCCCGTGGGAGGCGGTGCTCGGTGCCAAGGTGACGGTGCCGACGCTCGATGGCAAGGTGCAGTTGAAGATCCCGAAGGGTGCCCAGTCGGGCAAGAAGATGCGGCTCAAGGGCCGTGGCATGCCGGGCAACCCGCCGGGCGACTTTTTCGTAACACTTCGTATCGTCGCGCCGCAGGCCGACACCATCGAACAGGAAGCGCTGTGGGAGCAGTTGCGTGATGTCACCCGTTTCAATCCGCGAGAGACGCTGGAGCGCAGCCATGCGTGATCGCCTGGTGGCCATCGTGGTGTCGTCGTTGATGTTGTTTGCCATGCCGGCGGTCGCCACCATTCCGGCCGCGGTGGACGGCCAGCCGGTGCCGAGTCTCGCGCCGATGCTGGAGCGGGCCAAGCCGGCCATCGTCCATATCGCCACCACCAGCCGCGCCACCTCCGCCCACCCCGGGCTCGATCCGTTCTTCGAGCATTTCTTCGGCGTCGTGCCCAAGCGCCGCGACAAGAGCCGGGGTCTCGGCTCGGGGGTCATCTACGACGCCGCCAACGGCTACATCATCACCAATGCCCATGTGGTCGAGGACGCGGAGGACATCATCGTCACCTTGAGCAACGGTCACAGCGAGAAGGCCAAACTCATCGGCGCCGACCCGGAAGCCGACATCGCGGTGTTGCAGATCGGCGCCAAGGGCCTGCAAGGCATACCACTGGCCGATTCCAGCAAGTTGCGGGTGGGGGACTTCGTCGTCGCCATCGGCAACCCCTTTGGCCTCAAGCAGACCGTCACCTCCGGCATCGTCAGCGCGCTGGGGCGCAGCGGCCTGGGCATCGAGTCCTATGAGAATTTCATCCAGACCGATGCGTCGATCAATCCTGGCAACTCCGGTGGCGCGCTGGTGAACCTGAAAGGGGAGCTGGTGGGCATCAACACCGCGATTCTCGGGCCCAACGGCGCCAGCATCGGCATCGGTTTCGCCATCCCCGCCAACATGGCCCGCTCGATCGCCGACCAGTTGATCCAGTATGGTGAGGTGCGGCGGGGGCGGCTCGGCGTCGGCATTCAGGATCTGACCCCGGCGCTGGCGCGCGCCTTCAATATCGACGATCGCAATGGCGCGGTGGTGTCCCAGGTGGAGGAGGGGTCGCCGGCCGACAAGGCGGGGATTGCGGTTGGTGATGTCATCGTCGCGGTCAATGGCGATCCGATCCACGACTCGGCCGAGTTGCGCAACTACATCGGTCTGTTGCGGATCGACAGCAAGATCGAGCTCGACGTGGTGCGGGACGGCAAGCCGAAGCGGCTCACCGCCGTCATCGAGGCGCCACCGTCCCACGACTTGCAGGGCAACCGCCTCAGCGAGAAGCTTGCCGGCGCCTATTTTCAGGATGTGACCATCGACGGCGATCCGGCCATCGCCGTGGCCGGTGTCGAGCCCGGCAGCCCGGCCGATCGGGCCGGTCTCGTCGAGGGGGACATCATTCTCTCGGTCAACCGCAAGCGGGTCGGCAACTCCCAGGAGATGGCGGAGGCCATCGCCCTGAACGACCGGGCGTTGCTGATGAACATCATCCGTGACGGTCGCGGGCTCTTTCTGTTGATCCAGTAGGCCCGGCCGGTCAGCCGGCGGTGTTCCGTTCGACCCAGCGCTGGCGGCCGTCGGCGAGACGTTCCTTCTTCCAGAACGGTGCGTTGTGCTTCAGCTCCTCGATCAGAAAACGGCAGGCCTCGAACGCCGCGTTGCGATGGGCGGACCAAGCGGCAGTGACGACGATGGTTTCGGCGGGCTGGATGTCGCCGACACGATGGACGACGAGACAGTCGATCACGTCCCAGCGGTTCTTGGCGGTGTCGATCAACCGTTGCAGCTGGGTCTCGGTCATCCCGGGGTAGTGTTCCAGCGTCATCGCGCGGACCGGATCGCCCTCGTTGAAGTCACGCATCGTTCCGGTGAAGACGGCGGTGGCGCCGTACTCGGCCGAGTCACCGAATCGCTGGCGCTGGAACTCGGCGAGCAAGCGCCACGGATCGTAGGGCGCCTGCTGGATGATGACGTTGTTCATCCGCCCGTCACCGGTGGGAAGAAGGCCACCTCGTCGCCGCTGTCGACGGGGCTGTCGAGTGAGGCATAGGACTGGTTGATGGCAACGAGCACGTTGTCGGGTGGAACCGAGCCGGCGTTGGCACTCTTCCAGGCGTCGAGCGCGGTCATCCCAGCGGCCGGTTCGATCTCTTCCCGGGCCTTGCCGAGCTGTTCGCGCAGGCTGGCGAAGTATCGTATGGTAATCATCGTTTCGTTATAGAGAGCGCAGCGCTTTGCGTCAATGACATGAGTGAATTTACCCACTTCAACCGGCAGGGCAATGTCCACATGGTCGATGTCGGCGCCAAGGCCGAGACCCATCGCGTGGCGGTCGCCGAGGGCTGGATCCGCATGCAGCCGGCGACGCTGGAGATGATCGCCGGTGGCGGGCACAAGAAAGGCGATGTGCTCGGCATCGCGCGGGTGGCGGCCATCATGGGCGCAAAGCGGACCGGCGATCTGGTGCCGTTGTGTCACCCCATCGGTCTGACCCACGTGGACGTCGATTTCACGCTGGAGCCCGACGCCAGCCGGGTGCATTGTGTCGCCCGCACCGAGACCTGGGGCAAGACCGGTGTCGAGATGGAGGCGATGGTGGCCGTGCAGGTTGGGCTGACGACGATCTACGATATGTGCAAGGCGGTGGATCGCGGCATGGTGTTGGAGGATGTCCGGCTGGTGCACAAGTCCGGCGGCAAGTCGGGCGTCTGGAATCGCAACGCGCAAGGAATGGACGATGAAGCTGATTAAATGGGTGTTGCTCGCAATCCTGTTGCTGGCGGTGGTGGCCGCCGGCGCGGTGGGTTATCTGGTGGCGACACTGGACCCGAACGACTACAAGCCGCAGATCGCGGCGCAGGTGAAGAAGGCCACTGGCCGGGATCTGACCATCAGCGGCGACATCGAGTGGTCGCTGTTTCCCTGGCTGGGCCTCGATCTGGGCAAGACCACGCTGGCCAATCCGCCGGGCTTCTCGTCGCCGGTGTTCGCCGGTGTCGATCAGGTGCAGGTGCACGTGGCGCTCAAACCGCTGTTGAAGAAGCGTATCGAGACCAAGAAGATTCTGCTCAAGGGGGTCACCGCCAACCTCGAAAAGCTGGCCGGCGGCAAGGACAACTGGAGTGATCTGGCGGCTGCGGGTGAAGAGGCGCCGGCGGAGCAGGCAGAGAAGGGCGAGGCGCCAACGGCCGGCATGCCCGACTTCGACATCCGTATCGCCGGGCTGGAGCTGGTCGATGCCAGGGTCAGCTATGTCGATCACCAGAGCGGCACCTCGCTGCGTATCGACCCCTTCAACCTGCGCACCGGCGTGTTGGCGTTGGGCAGGCCGGTGCCGGTGGAGGCCGATCTCACCGCGCACCTCGACGGGTTGACGGCAACGCTGCAGCTTGCCGGCGATCTCACCGCCGATATCGAGCACGGTCGCTACCGTTTCGATGACTTGACGCTGACCAAGACGGTGAGTGGTGAGGCCATCCCCGGCGGCAGCCTCACGGCGGTGAGCCGGCTCGATCTCAAGGCCGATCTCGACCGGCAGACGCTCGACATCGACCCACTGTCGGTGGAGGTGCTCGATCTGACGCTCGACGGCAAGGCCAGCGTCCGCAAGCTGCTGGACGCCCCCGCCTACAGTGGCGAGCTGCACAGCAACACATTCAGCCCGAAGGCGTTGCTCGAAAAGCTGGGGATCGAACCGCCGGCCACGGCCGATCCGGCGGTGCTCGGCCGGACGGCGCTGGGCTTTCGTTTCAGCGGTGATACGGGGCAGGTCGTTCTGACCGATCTGGAGGCCACGCTGGACGATTCGACGTTGCGGGGCGAACTCTCGGTCGCCGATTTCGCCCGCATGGCGTTGCGTTTCAAGCTGGTGCTCGATCGGATCGATGTCGATCGTTACCTGCCGCCGGTGGGTGAAGCAAGCAGCGAGGATGTGCGTGCGGGCAAGGCCGAAGCCGGCGACAGCGACGTGATCTCGCTGCCGGAGGAGATGCTGCGAACGCTGGATCTCGACGGCACTGCGACGGTCAGACAGCTCGTCGCCAGCAAGCTGCTGTTCGAGAATGCCTCGGTCACCGTCAGGGCCAACGGCGGCAAGCTGGCCATTGCGCCGCTGTCGGCCGATCTCTATCAGGGACATGCGCGTATCGACGCGGCCCTCGACGTCACCGGCGCCACACCGCGCTACAGCGGCAAGGTGGATCTGACCGGGGTGCGCTCCGAAGGGATCCTCGAGACGTTGTTCGGCGACCGCTACCTCTCCGGCACGGCCAACTTCAAGGCCCGTGTCCAGACCGCCGGAAACACCGTCTCCGGCCTCGTGTCGGCTTTGGGTGGCCAGTTCGCCGCCAAGTTCACCGATGGCACGATCAAGGGCTCGAAGCTGTCGCGCAAGATTCATGAAGCGCAGAACGTCATTCGCAAGTTCCGTGGCAAGCCGCCGCTGACCGAGGAGATCACCGAAAACACCAAGTTCTCGCTGATGGAGGTGAGCGGCGTGATCCGCAACGGCGTCGTCGAAAGCGATGACCTGAAGATTCTTGCGCCCATCTTTCGCGCCAAGGGCCACGGCAAGGTCGATCTGCCACGGGCACGTATCGACTACACGCTGCTGCTGGCCAGCGCCGACGCCAGCGAGAAGAAACACAACTACCTGCCGATCCGTATCAGCGGGCCGTTCGACGACATCGGCATCAAGATCGAGGCCGACGAGATGGCCAAGGCCCGGGCCAAGCTGGAGCTGCAGAAGAAAAAGGCCGAACTCAAGGCCAAACTCGAAGCCGAAAAAGCCAAGCGCGAGGCCGAATTGCGCGCCAGGGCGGAGGCCGAGAAAGCCCGGCTCAAAGCCAAGGCCGATGCCGAGAAGGCGCGCCTGAAGGCCAAGGCCGAGGCGGAGGAGGCCCGTGCCCGGGAAAAACTCAAGGCAAAGGAGGAGGCGCTGAAGGAGAAACTCCAGGACGAACTCCAGAACAAGCTCAAGGGGTTGTTCCGATAGACGACTTCGCGGCCAAGGTGCTGGCCTGGTTCGACCGCCACGGCAGAAAGGATCTGCCGTGGCAACAGGCGCCGACGCCTTATCGCGTCTGGGTCTCGGAGATCATGCTGCAGCAGACCCGGGTCGCTACCGTCATCCCGTACTATCAGCGCTTCATGCGGCGTTTCCCCGATGTCGCCGCATTGGCCGCGGCCGATCAGGACGAGGTGCTGCACGCCTGGACCGGACTCGGCTACTACGCCCGTGCCCGCCATCTCCACGAGGCCGCCCGGCGTATCGTCGCCGAACACGGCGGCGTGTTGCCCTGCGACCAGCCATCGCTCGAGGCGCTGCCCGGGATCGGCCGCTCCACCGCCGGTGCGATCCGCGCGCTGGCCTGTGGTGAGCGTGCCGTCATCCTCGATGGCAATGTCAAGCGCGTTCTTGCCCGGTACCACGCCGTCGATGGCTGGCCGGGCCATGCCCGGGTGGCGAAGTGCCTCTGGTCGCTGGCCGAGGCGCACACACCGGGTCGCCGGGTGGCCGACTACACCCAGGCGATGATGGATCTCGGCGCCATGCTCTGCACCCGCAGCCGCCCCGGCTGCGATCTCTGCCCGCTTGGCGGCGACTGTGCCGCGGCCGACAGCGCCGACCCCACCGTCTGGCCCGGTCGCAAGCCGAGGAGTGACAAACCTCGCCGTCGCACGCGTATGCTGTTGCTGCGCAATGCCGCTGGCGAGCTGCTACTCCAGCGCCGTCCGGCCACCGGCCTATGGGGCGGGCTGTGGAGTCTGCCGGAGATCGGCGCCGCCGATGAACCGGCCCGATGCCTGGAGAATCGCTTTGCGCTGCGGCCTGCCGCGGTCGAGCCGTGGCCCGCCTTCGAGCACGAATTCACCCACTTCCGCCTCACCATCGAGCCATGGCTGATCGATGTGCGCGAAAGCGCCGACAGGCCGCAGGAAATGGCGCCCACCCCGGTGCTCTGGTATAACACGGCCCATCCCGCGCCGGGCGGGCTGCCCGCCCCGGTCGTCAAACTCATACAACAGTACCGGCAGCGCGCCGGTGCCACAGGAGCAGAGCAATGACACGCATGGTGAACTGTGTACTTCTGAAGAAAGAGGCCGAAGGTCTCGACCGCCCCACCTACCCCGGCGAACTGGGCAAGCGCATCTTCGAAAACGTCTCCAAGGAAGGGTGGCAGGAGTGGGTGCGCCACCAGACCATGCTCATCAACGAATACCGCCTCAGCCCGATCGACCCCAAGGCCCGCAAGTTCCTCGAAGAGGAGATGGAAAAGTTCTTCTTCGGTGAAGGCTCCAAGGTCGAAAACTGGACCCCGCCGAGCTGAAGATTGCTGGCCCGCGCGTGCTTGACGCGGTGGGCCAATACCGTTTTAATAGCGCCTCTTTTCCCCGGCCAGGTAGCTCAGTCGGTAGAGCAGGGGACTGAAAATCCCCGTGTCGGCAGTTCGATTCTGTCCCTGGCCACCATCTTTCCCCTCCTGTGGTGACTCCGCCCGTGGCTTGATTCTGGCGTTGAGGCCGCAGGAATCGAACTGCCGCCGGCACTT
>Ga0256914_1003630_pt1 | contig 12052 bp, 10 predicted proteins | sample HulkmetaG_FD_191571 | JGI IMG/M metagenome (GOLD analysis project Ga0256914, IMG submission 191571) | Hydrothermal chimney microbial communities from Main Endeavour vent field at the Juan de Fuca Ridge, Pacific Ocean - Hulk | ecosystem: Environmental > Aquatic > Marine > Hydrothermal vents ...
CGTCACCTATAGATCTATCTTACGCTCAGCTGCCCAATTGCCACTCAAACCTCGTCTTCCCAGCCCTCTACTCTTATAACATCTGCTAACCTTTGCTTCAAATTAGGAATGTCCTGAACTATCATTTCCCATATCGTATCTAAATCAACGCCAAAGTAGAAATGTATAACCTTATCCCTCGTTTTTGCAACCGCACCCACTCAATCTCTGGATACTTCTTTCTGAAATTCATCGAGACCTTCTTAGCTGCCTCCCCAAGTATCTCTATGTTTCTTAAAACAGCATCAGCCGTTTTCCTATCCTTAGAAAAAGCGTCAAAGTTCATTGCTTCCGTATACTCCAGAATGTTGCAAACTGCGATAAACATATCAAGTACAAACTCCTTGTCTCCTCTCTTATACATAGAGGACCTCCCTCTTTATCCTTTCTCTTACAGACTTTATCCTTATCGTTTCAATTCCAGCGGGTGTTAGAATTTCAACCTCCCTTTTCAAAAGACCCTCTAAGAAATCTACCAATCCAATAAAATCTCGAAGACCTCCCCTTCCCCTCTTGAACTCCACAACCACATCAACATCGCTCTTCATCTCTGCCTCATCCCTCGCAAAAGAACCAAAAATTCCTATTTTCTTAACGCCAAACTCCTCCAATCTGTCCATATTTTCTGCCAGAAGTTTCAGAACTTCATCTCTATTCAACATAACCCACCTCTTTATTCCCACAGCAACCTTATCAACACCATAATCTTATGCCATTATATAATACCCTCGCTGCCACAAAATCAAAAGTCCATACCTGCTACGCACCCGAAACATCTCATCAGGAAAGCTTTATAAAACTCGTCCTGATCCAGGGAGAAGCATCTTCATCACACATGTAGTAAACTACGAAAAACTCATCTCTGTCAAGCTCAACGATGTCAGCGTATCCACCATCGTACATATCTCCAGCATACTCATCAACCCTGAAGTAATCCCATTCCTTCAGATCACTTGAAACGGCCAAGCCTACCCCGGGTGTGGCCTCCATCAGATCCCTGAAGACAAACATCACCTTCCCACTACCGGATCTTAAGAGCATCGGTGCGTGTCCCAGTATCCCTATCTTACGAGGTTCATTCCACACAGAGGCATCATTGCTAAAAGAATAATAAAGGTCAAAAGACGGCTCCCTGCTCCTCATAACGGCAAAAAATTCATCGTCTAAAGGCAACAAAGATATCTCGTTCAGCTCGGGAGAAAAACCATCAGGCGTCACAAAGCCCCTTACACCCCAGCTATCCCCCAAGTCCTTAGACTCCAACACAATCGGCGTTCCAACCCCACTCGTTCTCCTTCCGTATCCCGTCCCAATAAGCACAGAGTCCACCTCTCTAATGTGAGAAAAAGGACAAAAAGTCACTTCAGACAACCTAAAGACACGCCTGTTCCCGGGAGAGTCACCCACTCTAAACCGTGATAGATACACATCTCCTCCCTTCTTATACACAAAACTCCTCGTCCAGAGAAACAGATACTCGCCAAAAGGACCAGAAATTATAGCGTCAAGCTCATTCTCAGAAAACGGCGTAGGTATTTCATCCCACTTCAGGGCATCTGCACTCCTAAAAAGCCTGACAACCCCACTTTCACCATGAGGCTTCTCTGCATTAACGACACCCTCCCTGAAAGCAAGAAATATGTAAGACTCCGTCTTCACAACCGTAGGAAAAGACTTATACCTACCCACTTCCTTACCAAACGGGTCTCTTCTATCTATCACCCTGATGTCCATCGTCAAGCCCCCTCCACAATCGAGCCTAACACCTCCGCAAAGGCAACAAGGCGTGGATCAAACAGCTCAATCACTGGAACACCTTCTTTTCTCTTTTTTAGCTCAAACTCCCGTTCCCGCTGAACCTTCTCTACAAAACGCCTCAGCACATCACGGTTCAACTTACCCTCCCAAAGCTCCCTCCACAAGTTCAATAACTTCCTCACATCAAACTCGTAAACGACCTCCTCAAAAACGGAACAGTCCTTCTCACGAAGAGCCACATCTGGCAAGGGTATCCCTTTCCCCGACACAGACAGATACAGAGCATAATCTCTGCCCAGATCCCATCCTTCCTTTAGTATCTTTTCCAAAACATCAGCCTCAGGAGACACCCCCAAAGAGATCAGAAGTTTTGACCACCCGTTAAAGAGCATACAAAGACTATCCAACCGAGATATGGCACTATCGAGGTTCGGAGATTCATCAAGGAGCAACTTATTCCTCTCTTCAAGCACACTAGAAAAGATAGGGAAAACGGCACTGGAAAAAGACGACAAAAGACTACCAACATCCCCTCTGATTACCTCCTGCAACAAACCCGACAGCTCAGAGATGAAATCCAAGTCGACATACTCAAATCCCTTAAAGAAAGAGGCGTCTTTGTGAAAGGATGCAACCCCCATGGCAAAGTCCACGAGATCGCCAACACCGTTCACTCCAGTCAGGCCTTCTTTAACGACATTCACTACTCTAAGGAACTCCAGAGATATGACTGCAGCAAGGTAATCTCTGCAAAGGTCAACATCCCACCTCGTAGCCGTTCTGTGAAAATAGCTGCCGGTACGAGAAAGAGATGACCTTTTCCGAAGTAGATTCCTTAGCAGCACCGTTTCAGTCACCAGATCCCCTCCACTGCCTCCAAACCACCAGAACCTGTTGTACATGGAAAGGAATTTTGCCCAATCAACGGAAAGATATGCATAGACATCCAGCCTGTCGTTCAAGGACCTCTCTCTCTGTCCCTTCTCAACCACCTCTTTTATCCTGCCAAAAAGGACATCGAGCTCGTCTGAGACCTCTTTGGGGCTCAGCTCACCACCTGCGTGAGAAAGTTGCAGCCTGTCGAAGAGCCTCCTTAACTCCTCGTTCTTACCAGAAGAAACAATCACATTGCTGGAGAGAAAGGCACGAAGCTCATCGTAAACAGTCTCTTCATCATCAGAGATCTCCAATACCTTCTCTATCTCCCAGATCACATGAGGGACGAGTTTCTCAAGTAAACGCCTAAAGTACCACCTATAAAAGACGGTTTTATCCTTATCATCCATCTCCTTAACAAAAGTGTCCGAATAAAGCCTCAAGATATCAAGCAGGATACCAACAGCTTCTGAAGAAGCCCCAAAGAGAAGAGAGCTCTCCCCATAAGCCTTGCAAAGAGCCATAACTACCTCTTTGTGGGGGGCAAGTCTCTGCCTTATTTCGTACCACACCTTTCCAAGGTCTATATCTATTCTCTCGTGAGGCACCTTCCTGATCTCTTCCTCCTCATCGTTAACAGCCATCAGTTGCACCATCCACTCCTCCAGAGCAGACCTATATCCGTACACGAAATCCTTGAAATCCCTAAGTTCATCAAGGTAAACAGACGACAACAAACCACACCACTCCGGTGAACTACACCCCACCTTCAGCACCACAGCGGCTGCATCTCCCTTTCCAGCAGAAACCCTCTCATAAAGCCAATCACAGCCACCAGAAGAAAGGCTTCCACCCCTTGAGACGATTACAGCCAACCTGTCAACATCAACAGAAGGACTCTCACGGTACACCCGATAAAACTCTTCCAAGTCTGGTAAATCCAAACTTATCTCAAACACGGACTTATTCCTAACATCGAAGACCAACAAACCACCAGAAAACCCACGCGCAATAGACTCTATCTCCACTCCTTCGAGGACCGTGCGTCTAACGAAGACAAAATCCTCGGTGTAAACATCTACAAAATTGCCTCTCCACGGTGCAACTAAAATATATCCAGAAGGCACAAACGCAACAGAATACGGGTAAGAAGATATGACAGTATCATCTATCTTACACCACTTACCGTCCAGTCTCAGTAGCCTATCGTTACCCGAATTAACGACGAACACATCACCATTTCTCCCCCTTATAAACCTCACCGGATAGAGAAATCCATAGCCATCTTTGTACTCCTCTATAGGTCCAAGGTATGTTGCGATGCTATCCCTCGGCGGCTTATAAACCCCTCCAAACATCCACAAAGACTCCCACTCACGAGAAAACACCTGAATGCGATTGTTGTCTCTTTCAAGCACAAAGGTGCTATCCCCATCGAACATAACATCTATTGGGACTGTAAGTGAACCTCTCCTTACACCTGCTTTCCCATACACACCTAAAACACTAAAATCCCTATCAAGGATCTGAATCCTGTTGTTAAAAGAGTCTGCAATGTACATGTGGCCGTCCCTCAACGCAACGGAGCTGGGATAGAAAAACTCTCCTTTCTTTCTCCCTCTCTTACCAAAACTATCCACAAACTTCAAACTACCATCAAGCACCCACACACGGCAGCCAATCACATCTACCACATACGCAACATCCTCATCTACAACGACAGCAGCAACGGAACTAGGGAAATCAGGCATTACTCCTCACCTCTTGAGCCACGCTCAACTTGTCGATAGCACCAGACAACATCTTCTTGTACTTTAGCGCAATCTGTTCCACCCCTTTGAACAGCTCTATGTAAGAGGTCACCTGCTCGGTGTTTCTTTTCAGCTCGTCTGGATTCTTGCGTGCATTATCCATCAGCCTGCCAAAGTTAAGCAACACCACAAAGAAACCGTCCCCAACAAACCTGCCCTTCTTCATCAGAGTCCTCAACCTCTTTTCGCTCTGCTCAAGCCTGTTAAGGACCTCGTCCCACTGGACATTGCTCAACTCCTCTGGGTTTCCGACACCTGCAAACACCTCATCTACATACCTCTGCACGGAAACCGCAAGCTCATGTATGTCAGAGGCAACCGAAAGCACCTGTTCAAGACCACCTTTAACCAGCTTTCTATCCCTATCCACTCGTGGAAGCTTTAGCACCTTTTTTATAACCTCTGTTGGATAAAATGGCTCCTTAGCGTAAACCTCCAATGCCTCTCTGAGGCTCATACAGACAACGCCCTCCCTGAGTATTCCACCCTCAGTGGCATTTATCACGGTAATAGGTAGCTGGGATATCTGTTGGTTAAACCAATCCCTATATGTTCTTAAGTTGTGAACTGTAGGTACATCTCTATCAAATATGTCCTTCTCCAAGCTAAAACCTTTACCATCAAGTCTAATGTAGTTGTTACCCAGATAGTCACCATAAGTGTAAGAGGCATATTTCCTACCATCAACATAGGAAAGGTCCTGCCCTATGAATATGAGTGGATTTGCTCCCAGATTAACCGCTACACTCATAGCTTGAGTTGCAACTGAACCCCAAGCTATCAAGCTACCCTTGCTCCCAATGAATTGCTTCAACCAGTTCATAAAGGTGGAGCCAAGCTCCCCAACCATGGCATCTCCACCCCAGCTTTCTATTATTCTCCCTGCAACACGTGGATCTGCAACAAGCCATATTCCCCGCTCATCTTCGGGTTTCGTAAACATGAAACAGTTGTAGTTAGATTCAAACGGATCTCCAACAGTAACGATGTGAGGCTTTATACCGTGCGAAAGGAGTGCATTCATCCCCGTATCGGTTGATACTATCAAAACTCTATCCTCCATACCCCTAAGATAATATATGTTCTTATCCAGAGAGGGTCCTGCAGAGACAACAACAGCTGGTTTTCCTCTAAATCTACCAAAGAGTTCTCCTACGCCCGGATTCCTCACTATCCAGTCTATATTGTAAAGCATGTTCCTCTGGTCCCTTATGGTAGATATCATAGAAGTTATGAGATTTGTGAGCAAAAGCCTTATAGCCTCTTTGAGCCTCTTTTCTACCTCACTAAAGTAGGCAGGAACGAGCTTCGCATAAACTGGATGCTTTATAACCTCTATAGACTTGAGGTCCTGCACCTTAAAAACCTTATAAAACATCCCCACTATGCCTATGGGCTGTAAACCAACGAATAGCTTCAAGTTTTTATGCGAAAGAACATCTCTCAAATTTACATTTTCCAACACTGCCTTAAACAGCGTTATATCCGGTTCTATTGCATATACATCCACATCATCACTAACCTTATTCAATACCGCCCTTACATGATAACCACACCCAAAACCCAGTATGAGAACATGGGTAACGCCACGCCAGTTAATCCTCTTAACAACACCTTCCCCTTCCGCAATAGGGTCGTAATAGCTGTGGAGGAGATACTCCTTCCCCCTATCAGTGCGAAGGCGTGCTATCAGGTGTCCACTTTTGGACGGGAAAAACTGAACAAACGGAGGTTGCTTCGACTTTACCTTTCTCAAACGGGAAAACAGCTCTCTGTCCTTGTGCTTTATAGCCTGCATATTGTACTCCAAAAAGCCATACTCTCCCACGGTCACATCTCCTTAAAGACAGGTTTTTCAGGTTAAATTATACCATAAAAATAAGTAGGGACAGCATAAAGCTGTCCCTACTTGAAAAAGAATGAGGAGGGCATTATCCTCTCAAGAGTTGAAGTACTGATTGAGGCAGCGTATTTGCCTGTGCAAGCATCGCAGTTCCTGCCTGATTGAGTATCTGTAGCTTCGTATATACCATCATCTCCTGTGCCATATCTACATCTCTTATACGGGACTCTGCTGCCTGCAAGTTTTCAGCAGATATGTTCAAACTCCTTATGGTGTGTTCAAGCCTGTTCTGATATGCACCCAGCTTGGCTCTCTGCTCAGAAACCTTATTAATTGCATCGGAGATTGCATCTATTGCAAGTTCCGCATTACCGTGCGTAGTAACATCAACATCTGATATGCCAAGCGCATCTGCACTCACTGGGTCAATATCAATCCTTAAAGTTTCGTCCGCATTAGCCCCTATGTGGAACAACAGAGTATTGTCCGACATCACCTTTATTTCGGCACCACTACCCCATAAATTCACGGTACCAACCGTAAATGTCCTTGGAGCATACCAAGGGGTGTTCTCGCCAAATATGTCCATTGTGAGACCCATACCCCTCTTCGTGTAATCGTAGTTCAGTGGCGTATATATGTGCTGACCCACCTGCTTCTTGTCAAGAGTAACTCTATTACCCTTACCCTCAATAATGAGGGCATTGTCATCTGCTATGCTTATGTGGTGCCCGGTCTCGTCAGCCGAATACACCCTTATCTTCACATTAACACCCGTCGTATAGCGTGCTCCTCCACCGTTCCTGTCTATTATGTCAGTTTTATCGGGAAGGCCAAACCCCATCTTGTCAAGCCCTCCACCCGCAGCACCGTTGTCCTTTGCATACATTATTATTTTGTTCCTCGTATCAGCAGAAACCTGATACAACCTCAACCTTGCATGTCCGCTAATTTCAGCTCCCACTACCTCCGCCTTGACATTCGTGATCTGCCACGCCTGATTGATAATCTCAGCAATTGAGACCAAACTCTTCGCCTTCCTAATATCAATCCAATTACCGTTTATCCTTATCTTTTCACCTATGCTGGCACTAAAAAGCGAAGTCCCTTCATTGTTACCTTCATACCATCTAATACCCGTATCGGTGTTGCCGAGAGAAGGTATCTCTCCAAGGTCAAGAGAGGCAACAGATATACCCAATCGTGTCCAGACGCTCGCAGTGGTATTTCTCGTATCTATGCCTATACCGGGTATCTCCTCTATCAAGCGAAATCTCCACTTGTGAACCCCTGCAGCGACACTTATCTCTATCGCCTCTGCTCTCACACCCGTCAGGTATGCCTTATCGTTTATGATCCTCGCCAGAGACTGCAGCGTGTAAGATGCCCCTGCCGCAACATGAAGGACATTTATGTTATTTATGAAGATATCCCCAGATGCTGTAAATGTTACCCTATCCCATGTAGATGTAAGTATAGAATTACCCTGATACCCCTTTCTCAGACCGAAACCTATGTCCTTAAGAGTCTGTTCATCTCCACCAAGGACTATCTTGTTATCGGTGCCCGTATCGAGTTGAACGAGCTTCAGGTGTTCTATGTGTTCATCATACGGATCTTTGTACTTCTCCGCCTTCACATTCGTCTGAGAGGTCTTTTCGTTTATCTTGTCTATTATATACTGGAGCTTGTCCGAAGCTGTGTGATATTCATCCGAGTCAAGATGAATTGCTACCCCATTTATCGTTATTGTTCCAGTGTGAAGAACTGCATTGGTATTACCTTCCATGGAAGCCGCACTGCTTACCAAGAACGCCGTTCCTCCAACAAGCTCTGCCTCATCCGCAGCCTGATAAATCCCAACCTGATACAAACCGGCTTCCGTCCTGCTATCTGCAGAAAGTTTATCAACTGTAGCATCACCAGTCGTCTTCAAAAGGTTGTAGGAGAGATTACCACTCAGAAGCTTCCTCGTGTTAAACTGCGCATAGTAAGCAATGTGGTCTACCTCCGCCTTGAGCTGGTCTATCTCCTTCTGTATCTGCTCACGCTCAAAGGCAGTATTGGTATCGTTAGCCGCTTCAATAGCCAGCTCTCTCATTCTCTGCAAGATGGCATGCAACTCATCCATCGCCCCTTCTGCCGTCTGAACGAGAGATATTCCATCCTGTGCATTACGAGCAGCCTGATTCAATCCATTGATCTGCGCACGCATCTTCTCAGATATAGCAAGTCCGGCTGCATCATCTGCAGCTTTATTGATCCTCAAACCGGACGACAACTTCTCCAGAGCCCCCGCAATCTCCGACTGCGTTATGGTAAGATGCCTGTAAGTATCTAATGCAGGAATATTGTGATTAATAATCATCTTTCCTCACTCCTTTGAAATTTTATAGAAATATGCGGCATCCATGCACCAAACACTTCATCCGTGAACACGCTTAAATAGGTCTTCCCTGAGGCTTCCCTGCGGTTAGATTAAGAAGGACTTCTTCCCTGAAATTCCCTACTTTACTTTCGGATGTTTTTCCCCATCCTTAACGGACTTCTTAACCTCTTTACTGATAAGCTCTCCCATATCCTTCGGAAGAACCTGAGAGCTAGCTGCCATGATGTTTTCACGCTGAATCTCCTCGTAAACCTCTTTCCTGTGGACAGCTATGCTACGGGGTGCCTGTATCCCTAACTTCACTTGCTCCCCCTTTATGTCCAACACCATAACCTCCACCTTATCACCTATCATGATACTCTGGTTTATCTTGCGTGTAAGGACTAACATACCTACATCCCCCCTTCTGAAGAAGATGCAGGTTTCTCGTCCTTACCAAATACCCTGTACCTTATAGGATATCTCTCATCCATCAAAACCACCTGTTTACCAATCCTCTTCTTGATGTTTATTACTATAGGTGCTTTGAGGTTTGCAGTCATTGCCATAGGGTCACCACTGGGGATCACAAGCACCACGAAGATTGCAACATCGTCAGGTTTTTTTATCTCCAGAAACTTTACATCGTCATCACTGAGTTCAACTTCGTAGTCTCTGGTGAACAAAAACGGATTAACGATAGGAAGGGCAACTTCAGGTTTATCCACACTCTGAAACCACTTTATCGGCTGCTCCTCACTACCAAAAATGAAAAACCTCTTGCACTCGTCAAACCCGGGTATTCCGTCTGGCATATTTACAATCTTGGATTCGTCTATCTCCACTTCTCCAAACCTCGTCGTAGAAATCCTCAAAAATCTCCCCCCTTACTTAAGGTAGTCCATGAGGGACATCTGCATAATCCTTGCACCGGACGCAAGAGATGCCCTATAAACGCTTTGTAACGTATTAAGGTTCATTATGACATCTTCTATATCCACATCCTCCGTCTTCGAAAGCAGGTCAGTAAGGTTAACCTTGCTGTCCTCTGCGTGATTCTTGGTGGTATTCAACCTCTTAACCCGTGCCCCCACGCGTGCCCTCATCTCCAACAGGTTATCCATGTATTCATCTATCTCCTTAAGCCTTACACCAGAAAGCGAGCTAACCTCATTCCTCCTGAGGTTATCGCTGATATTCTTTAGCAACTCAAACACATCGAGCTTATCCTTGTACACCTTGGTCTGGGTGTTCGTAGTCAGTCCCGTCGTAGCCGCTACATTGCCAGCAGTATCGTAAAAACTCATCTTGTAAGGGCTCTTAGTCGTTAAAACAAGCTTCTTTGTTCCAGCTACGGAACCATCTACAACCTGCGCATCAACGAGATCACCCGCCATGTTGTTAAAGGCATTGGCTATGTCTTCAAGTGTAGAACCAGCAGGCACACCTACCAAAGCAACCTGCTGTCCAACCTTCAATGTAATCGTGCCCGGGCCAAATGTCGTCAATGCGGGAAACTCGTTGCTCTCAACCGTGTATCTCACCCTTGAAGGCATAAACGCCTGAACACCAGTAACATTCACGACAACCTTCTCGCCCTTCTGTATTTCCCTCTCTATCTCACCGTTATCACCCATGTAGACATCCTCATCAGCACCATTAAACGCAAACGGCTTGGTGGTAGTCTTCCTACCAGCAAAGATGTAATGGCCATTGTATTCGGTGTTCGCAGTCTGAAGTAGGTGCTTCCTAAGTTCGTCCACCTCGTCTGCAAGCGCATCTCTATCAATAGTGGAAAGCGCCCCATCTGCCCCATATATGGTAATCTCTCTAACCCTCTGCATGATCTTGCCAACCTCATCAAGTGCATTATCCGTGTAATTCAACCAGGAAACAGCACTATCTATGTTCTTGTTGTATTGTTCTATCTCGTTTATAGAAGTGTTAAACTCACCAACTTTAACAGTGCCAACGGGATCATCAGACGGATACTCTATCTTTTTACCGGTTGCAAGTTGTTTCTGCAACCCGGACAACCTTCTGTAATTGAACATTATATCCTGAAGGATGGTATCGTACACTATGTTCTGCGTGATTCTCAATCAAATCACCTCCCCACAAGGCCCATACCGTTTATGATGCGGTTTATTATGGAGTCCTGCACAGTGATGAAGCGTGCTGAAGCCTCGTAAACACGCTGAAACTTGACTATATTCGCCATCTCCTCGTCGAGCGAAACCCCACTCGTCTCCTGCCTCTTGTGGTCTATCTGCTTGACCATAGTCTCCTGGTTTTCGTTATTCTTTTTGGCCTCCTGAGAGTCCACCCCAAGCCTCGACAGTAAGGACTCAAAGAAGTCACTAAATGTAGTAGTTCCCCCACTCATTATAGCCCTATGCTTTAACCCCGCCAGTTTCAGAGCATTCTGATTATCACCATCACCAGCACTGTGGCCATATCCGTCCCCAGCTGCAGCTGCAATCTTATTGAGGTCTTCGTCTATCTGTGGATTCAAGGAGATCTCCTTTGCAGCCCCATACGGCTTATTCACATTCAGAGGTTCAAATAAATTTACCCCATTAACATCCCTATCCTCATCACCAAGACCATAACCAGCCCTGTGCTGAGCGTTCATCTCATTTATCAGAGTGTACGCAAGGTTGTCAAGCTGCTTCATGTAGTAAGGTATTATGCTATCCCGTACCTTCAGAAGGCCGTAGAGCTTTCCATTTTTCACTACCTTCTTGGCACTTACAGAAGCAGAACCCACCCCCGTAAGGGTATAAACCACACCCGGCGTAACCGTCTCCTCTTCACCAGTAGATTGATTAACCGCCTTTTCTATCCGGTTGTACGCACTCCTGTAGTCAACACCATCGATCCTAAATATCGCATCCTGTGGCGTATTAATGTCATTGGTGTTTCCCGTCGCATCTATTAGGCCTAATCTGTAGGCTATGTTGGACAAGTGATCAGTTATCGTCATCTTGTGCGATTCACCTGGTTTGTTGGACTTGACGGTGAGGTAGTACTTACCAGTTGCACTCTTTTCCACCTGCGCCTCCACCCAATTATCTGAAACATCTGGAGACGAATAAACAGAGCTATTGTTGTAAGCAGCATTTATCTTGTTTGCTATCGTTCGAAGGGTATCCTCTCCTGTCACCGTAATTTCAACCTCGGGGTTGCTCCCGACCTTTATGCCAAAGGTCCCCATCTCGTTCTTGCCAAGCCACCCAAGTGCCGAAAGTGTAACATCGGGAGAGGCTATGCTCGCAGCCGTTGGGTTGCCAACCTTGTGACTGAGTTCATTGGCAAGCTGGAAGACCTCAACGGTATGAAACCTCTGCTCGGCAT
>Ga0256914_1003631_pt1 | contig 12049 bp, 8 predicted proteins | sample HulkmetaG_FD_191571 | JGI IMG/M metagenome (GOLD analysis project Ga0256914, IMG submission 191571) | Hydrothermal chimney microbial communities from Main Endeavour vent field at the Juan de Fuca Ridge, Pacific Ocean - Hulk | ecosystem: Environmental > Aquatic > Marine > Hydrothermal vents ...
CCTCGGGGATCATGGGCATGTAGATGGCCACCCGGTCACCCTTCTTCACGCCGCGGCTCTTGAGCACGTTGGCGAACTTGCACACCTCCTCGTGCAGCTCGCGGTAGGTGATGTGGCGATCCTCCTCGGGGTTATCGCCCTCCCAGATGATGGCGGTCTGGTCGCCGCGGGTCTCCAGGTGACGGTCGAGGCAGTTGTAGCAGGCGTTGAGCTTGCCGTTCTCGAACCAGCGGATCCTGATCTCGTCCTTGTAGTCCCAGTCGAGGACGTTGTCCCACTTGCTGAACCAGGTGATGTGCTTCTCGGCCTGCTCCGCCCAGAACCCCTCGGGATCCTCCACGGAGCGCTTGTACATGGATTCGTACTCTTCGGCGGTGACGTTGGCCTGGGCCGCGAAGGCTTCGGGAACGGGATAGAAGGCTTCTTCGGACATGTCGGGATCTCCCTTGTTGGTTTTGTGGTCTTTGTATTGCACTCCCTAGGTAAGGGTCAAGTGTGCAACAGGAAATTCTTCAGCGGCGGCGCCCTGCGTCCCCGGCTGTTGGCCGCCTGCACCAGGAAGAGTTCGGCGGTGGCGATGGCGTCGCACAGGGCATTGTGCGCCCGGTAGCGGGGCAGGCCGTACCTCTCCCTGAGGTTGAACAACCGCAGTTCGCTGCCCTGGTAGGGCTGGTTCCGGCGTTCCAGCTGCCGTTTCGCCAGGTGCAGGGTGTCGATCACCGGGAACAGCGGGGCCATGCCGTAGAGCCGGCGGCACGCCTCCTTCAGGAAGCCGGTCTCCACCGCGGCGTGGTGGGCCAGCAGCACCTTGCCTGCCAGCTCCCGCAGCAGGTTGGTGATGACCGCGTCCAGCGGCTGCCCCTCCGCCACCTGGTCGTTGGTGAGCTGATGGATGGCCACGTTGTCGCCCGCGAGGGCGCGCCGGCTCTGGATCACCTGGTGGTGGGCGGTGCGCAGTTCCACCCGGCCGCGGACGATCTCCACCCGGCCCACGCTCAGCAGGTGGTCGCTGGCGGGGTCCAGGCCGGTGGTTTCGAAGTCCACGGCCAGGATGGGAACCTGGTCGATGGGGGTGTGCGGCGAGGGAAAGGCGGTGGAGAGGAAGGCGCGCAGGGGGCCGGAAGGCGCCTTGCGGGCCAGCCGCTCGCGCCGGGCATCCAGGCTGAAGGGGTTGAACCGCATCAGATCCGGTCGGTCTGGTAGCGCAGCTCCAGTGTCGCCTGCATGGTCTGCACCACCTTGAAGGCGTCCTTGAGGTGCTCGCGCTCCAGCCGGGAGAGCTGGGCCGGCGACATGTAGTTGTCCGCTGCCTCGCCCGCCTGGATCTGGGCCGCCTGGTGCTCCAGCCGCAGGCGGCTGATGAACTCGAAGGCGTCCTGCAGGTTGGCGGCGCCGCCCTGGCTCAGCGAAGGCGTGCCGGCGGCCGCCTGCAGCCGGTCCAGGGTGCCGGTCTCGGGCAGGCCCTCGGCCAGGGCGTAGATGCGGGCCATGTCGATGATGGGCACCAGGCCGGAGTGCTTCAGGTCCAGGGTGTCGTCGTGCTGGCCGTCGTGCACCAGCACGAAGTCGCGGAAGAAGCCCAGGGGCGGACGGTGGGTGAGGGCGTTGCGCGCCATGTGGCCGAGGAAGAGCTGGTTCTTGGGGGTCTGTTCCAGAATGCGCCCGCGCAGGTTGCTCAGCAGCCGCCGGTCGCCGTGCACCACGCGCATGTCGAAGAAGATGCTGGAGAGCATGAGTGCCTTGGGCTCGGGCTGGTTGATCCAGCGGTCGAAGTAGCCCTGCCACACCGTCTCAGTCTGGCGCCACTCGGGGTTGGAGGCCATGACGTTGCCGGGGCAGTAGACGAAGCCGCAGGCGTTCAGCCCGTCGTTGACGAAGCGAGCCAGCGCCTCGAACCAGGCTTCGTGTTCGGGCTGCATCTCGTTGGAGACGATGATGCCGTTGTCCTGGTCGGAGTGGCTGGTCTGCTCGCGTCGTGCCTGGGAACCGGCGCAGATCCAGGCGTAGGGCACGGGCGGCGGGCCGATCTCCGCCTCCTTGAGCTCTATGAGGCGGACGGTGAGGGCGTCGGTGACGGCGCTCACCGCCTTGCCCACGTGCGCCTGGTCGGCGCCCATGTTCACCAGCTGCATCTGCAGGCGCGGCAGCATGCGGCTCGCCTCCACCAGCTCCTCCACCGATCCCGCCTTGCGGATGGTGCTGGTGAGATGCACCGTACTCATCCCCTCCTGGCGCATGATGTCGGTGACGGTGAGGATGCCGCGCAGCTCCTGCTCGTCGAACACGGGCAGGTGGTGCACCTGCTTGCGGGTCATGGTGAGCAGGGCGTCGAAGAGGCTGTCCGAGGTGCGGGCGGAGATGATCCCGCGGGTCATGATCTCTTCCACCGGCGTCTCCAGCGGCAGGCCGGGCGCCACGCAGCGGGTTCGGATGTCGCGGTCGGTGAGGATCCCCGCCAGCTTGCCGTCCTGCATCAGCAGCAGGGAGGAGATGCCCTTCTCCGTCATCAGCCGGGCGGCGGCCCGGATGGAGATGCCGGGCGGGGCGGTGACCACCGGCCCCTTGCAGAAGTCGCCCACGTAGCTGTGCAGCAGGCCCGACTGGCTCTGTTCCTGCATCCGGCTCACCGCCTCCTTGAGCCGCTGCGCCGCTGAGTGGCGGATGAAGTGCAGCACCGAGGGGTCGCCGCTCACCAGCTCCGCCAGCTCCTCGCAGGGGATGCTGTAGAGCAGGGTGTCCTCGGTGGCCTTCACCGTGAACTCCGGCATCAGCTGGGCGGCGCAGAAACTGGTGCAGACGTCGCCTTCCCCCAGCATGCCCATGAGGCTCTCCTTCGAGTAGAGCGCGATGGCGCCGCGGCGGATGATGTAGAGCCGGGAAATCTCCTCTCCACCGGGAGGCACCGGGCGTCCCCGGCGCACGTACTCGATGGAGAGGCGGCCGGCCAGGCGGGTCACCACCTCTTCCGGCAGGCGGTCGAAGGGGGGGATGGCGGCGACGAAGTCGCGGATCTCCTTGAGCTCGATTTCCATGAGGTCAGGGTTTGCGGGCGGTGATTTCGGCGAAGTAGCTGTGCTCTCCGCGAACCAGCGCCAGGCGGACCCTCTCCCCCTCGGCCAGCGCATAGGGCAGCTCCGCCTTCCAGCGCTTGCTGCTGCCGCGGGCGGTCATCCGGGTGGGGGGTGCCTCCTCCCTGGTCACCAGCACCCCGTCCACGGGCACGCTGGTGCTCAGATAGACCAGGGTGGTGCTGCCTGGACCCGGCTCGGCGCTGATGTTGACGGCGATCTCCCGGTGGAGCAGCTCGCACACCTCGCCCAGCAGGCGGCACTCTTCATCCACGGCCAGGGGTTTCGCGCTGTTCGCGCTTTCGGTGGGTTCCGGCGTGGCGGAGGGTTCGAAGAGGTCGGCGATGATGTATCCCCCTACCATCAGCAGGGGTGCCACCACCAGGGCGATCTTCAGGTGCGGGTTGGTGGCCGTGAATTTCCTGATCAGTCCCATCTGCCGTACCTTGTTGCCGGGGCCGGGGGGCGGAGAAGTGCGACCGCCGTGACAGGGCAAGCCTACCACGAATGGGCCCCTTTTTCCGTCGTCCGGGGGGGTGCGCACTGACCTGGATCAATGCGCCGGCCGCGGCGGGAGATGAGAATGGCCGCGCTCCGGTCGGAGCGTCTATACTCCGGCCTTCACCGTTCCAGAGAGAGGGGCATTCCGTTCATGAAATGGTCGAAAGCGATCTTCCTGGTGCTGCTGCTCCCGGTGCTGCCGGTGGCCGCCGGTTCTTCGAATCCCGGCCAGGATGCGCTGATGGAGATGGGCCGGCTCAACGGCGTTGCGCTGGCCTGCCGTTACTACGAGCAGACCCGGCGCATCAAGCAGGCGCTCATCGACAACCTGCCCAAGCGCAGGGAACTGGGACAGCTCTTCGATGATCGAACCAACGAGTCGTTCATGACCTTCGTGAACTCCGGCGAGCCCTGTCCCTCGCCGGCGGAGTTCGAGGCCGGTGTGGAGAGAGCCATCCGCTGGATCGAACAGGCGTTCGAAGGACAGTCGCTTTGAACCCGTTGACGGGACCCGACACTCATCCACTGGAGCTGGCATGAAAAACCGGTTGTTCCAACTGCTTCCGTTGCTGGTGCTGCTTCTTTCTTCCACGGTATTTGCCGCCGGCAACGGCGAGTTTCGCGTGGTGGTCAGCATCAAGCCGGTCCACTCGCTGTTCAGCGCCCTCCTGCAGGGGGTGACGGAGCCGGTCCTCATCGTGGGGCCCGGCAGGACCCCCTACGGCTACCGGATGACGGAGGCGCAGGAGAAGGAGCTGCAGCAGGCCGACCTGGTGGTCTGGGTGGGGCCGGAGCTGGAGCGCTTCCTGGTGGAGCCGATACGCAGGCTCCCCAAGGGTGTCGAGGTGCTCACGCTGCTCGACAACGACGCCATGAAGATCCTGCCGTCGCGCTGGGACGACGTCAGCCGGGACCCCTATTTCTGGCTCGACAGCCGCAACGTGCTCATCCTCATCGACGAGCTCACCCGCTACCTCATGGAGCGGGATCCGGCGCGCACCCACCTCTACCGGCGCAACCGTGATCGCCTCTTCAAGAAGGTGGCCGAGCTCGACCGCAGGCTCGAGTACGGCTACCGGGGGCTCAAGGGTGGGGTGATCCTCAATTACTACGACACCCTCCAGTACTTCGAGCAGGCCTACGCGCTGAAGGTGGGTGGCACCATCGCCCGCGACCCGGAATCGCCGGTGGATGCGGCGCGGCTGCTGCGCGAGCGCGCTCGGCTGCTGGAGGGCGGCTACGCCTGCGTGCTCACCGAGGCGGGCATGTCGATGCCGGAATACGACCTGCTGATGAAGGAGGTGTCGGTGAACCGCGCCGAGCTGGACAGCTTCGGCACCCGCTTCGAGCCGGGTGGAGAGCTGTACCTGGAGGTGATGGAGCACAACACGCGGGTCATCAAGCGGTGCGTGCATCAGGCGGCCGCCGATCTCGAGGCGGAAGAGGGCGAGGCCGGCCTGCCGCCGGTGGAGGGCGTGGGCGGGCGCTTCGTGCTCGTGGACCACAACGGCAACCTGGTGACGCGGGAGCAGATGCTGGGCCGCTACCAGCTCATCTACTTCGGCTACACCTACTGCCCCGACGTCTGTCCCACCTCGCTGCAGGTGATGACCGCGGCCCTGAAGAAGCTGGGAGCGCTGCGCGAGAAGATCCAGCCCTACTTCATCACCGTGGACCCGGAGCGCGACACCCAGGAGATCCTGGCTGGCTATGTCACCTATTTCGACAAGCGCATGATCGGTCTCACCGGCACCCGGGCCATGATCGACCGGCTGCTGGAGGAGTTCGGCGTCACCGCGGAGAAGGTGCCCGACGAGAGCGGCGACCCGGACAAGTACCTCATCGACCACACCGCCAGCCTCTACCTGATGGCGCCCGATGGCCGTTTCATCACCAAGTTCGCCCACGGCATCACACCGGACCAGCTGGTGCAGAAGCTGAGGCAGTACGTGCACTGAAAAAGCCCCGCTCCAGGACCGGAGCGGGGCTTTTTCATGCAGGGCCCCCGAAGGGACCCCATCTGCACCGCTCAGTGAGCGGCCACGGCGGCCTCGGCACCCGCGGGTACGCGGATGTCTTCCACCATGTGCTGGATGTGCTCCGGCGGAGGCGCGGTCACCTTGGCCACGATGAAGGCCACGGCGAAGTTGACCACCGCGCCGATGGCGCCGAAGGCGTTGGGCTCCACGCCCAGGAACCAGTTGGTTCCCCAGCTCTCCAGGTACTTCCAGTCAGCGACGAAGAAGATCCCCTTGTGCTGGAACACATAGAACAGGGTGATGCCGATGCCGGCCAGCATGCCGGCCATGGCGCCCGCCTTGTTCATGTTCTTGGAGAAGATCCCCATCATCAGCGCCGGGAAGATGGAGCTGGCGGCCAAGCCGAAGGCCAGGGCCACGGTGCCGGCGGCGAAATCCGGCGGATGGAGGCCCAGGTATCCCGCGGCGGCGATGGCCAGGGCCATGGCGACGCGGCTGGCCGTGAGTTCCGCCTTCTCCGAGATGTTGGGCATGAACACCCCCTTGAGCAGGTCATGGGAGATGGACGAGGCGATGGCCAGCAGCAGTCCCGCCGCGGTGGAGAGTGCCGCCGCCAGGCCGCCGGCCACCACCAGGGCGATGACCCAGTTGGGCAGCTTGGCGATCTCGGGGTTGGCCAGCACCATGATGTCCCGGTCCACCTTCACCATCTCGTTCTTTTCCTTGTCGGCCACATACTGGATCCGACCGTCACCATTCTTGTCCTCGAACTTGAGCAGGCCGGTCTTCTCCCAGTTGCGGAACCACTGCGGACGCTTCTCCACTTCCAGCCACTGGCCGGGGGCGGGCTGGATGGTGTCCATCAGGTTCATGCGGGCCATGGCGCCCACGGCGGGGGCCACCGTGTAGAGCAAGGCAATGAAGACCAGTGCCCAGCCGGCGGAGGCCCGGGCGTCCTTAACCCTGGGCACGGTGAAGAAGCGCATGATGACGTGGGGCAGGCCCGCGGTGCCGATCATCAGCGACATGGTGTAGACGAACATGTTGAAGGTGCTCAGCCGCACCTTGTCCGTGTAGGTGCCGAAGCCCAGATCCTTCAGGGTGGCATCCAGCTTGTCCAGCAGATAGAGGCCGGAGCCGTCCGCCATCTTGCTGCCCAGGCCGATCTGCGGAATGGGGTTGCCGGTCAGGTGCATGGAGATGAACACCGCCGGCACCGTGTAGGCGAAGATGAGCACGCAGTACTGGGCGATCTGGGTGTAGGTGATCCCCTTCATGCCCCCCATCACGGCGTAGATGAAGACGATGCCCATGCCGATGTAGAGGCCGGTGTCATAGTCGGTCTCCAGGAAACGGGAGAAGGCCACCCCGATCCCCTTCATCTGGCCGATGACGTAGGTCACCGAGGCGATGATCAGGCAGATGACCGCCAGGATGCGCGCCGACTGGCCGTAGTAACGGTCGCCGATGAACTCGGGCACCGTGTACTTGCCGTACTTGCGCAGGTAGGGGGCCAGCAGCATGGCCAGCAGCACGTAGCCGCCCGTCCAGCCCATGAGGAAGACCGAGCCACCGTAGCCGAAGAAGGCGATGAGGCCGGCCATGGAGATGAAGGAGGCGGCCGACATCCAGTCGGCGGCCGTCGCCATGCCGTTGAGTACCGGCGGCACGCCCTTGCCCGCCACGTAGAAGTCGCCGGTGGTGCGCGCTCGCGCCCAGATGGCGATGCCGATGTAGAGGGCGAAGGTGGCGCCCACCACGATATAGGTGAGTGTTTGCAGATCCATGGATTTTCCCCTCTCAGTCTTCGTGGACGCCGAATTCCTGATCCAGCTTGTTGACGCGCCATGCGTAGAAGAAGATCAGGGCCACGAAGGTGTAGATGGAGCCCTGTTGGGCGAACCAGAAGCCCAGCTTGTAGCCTCCGATGCGGATCGCGTTGAGCGGTTCCGCCAGGAGGATGCCGAACCCAAATGAGACCAGGAACCAGATCACCAGGCAGGTGATGACCAGTCGCAGGTTCGCCTTCCAGTAGGAAGCGTGCTTGCTCATGTGGATGTCTCCCTATGTACTTGGATGGTGGGTTGTTTTTCCGGTGGCCGCGGTGCGGCGCAACCGAAAGCAAGGGAGCAAGGAGCGTGCCTATTGATTCAAATCAAGAAAAATCAGTGAGATAGATCACAGTGTCGACAGGCTTGGAGGGCGAAGTGTTACCTTTGGTAACAAGGATGGGTTGTTTGGTAACAGGTGGCGCCGGGGTTTCCCGGGTCAGGACCGGCCCGCGCCACCGGTTCGCGGGATGCCGAGCTTCTGGCGGCGTTGCCACAAGGTCTTGCGGCTGATGCCGAGCTGGCGGGCCAGCTCGGTCTCGGTGAGCCGGTCCTGGTGCTCGAGCACGAAGCGGCGGAAGTAGTCGTCGAGCGAGAGGTCGGCCCCGGCGGCCGGCTCCTGTCCCTCCTGGGGGATGCCCAGCAGGTCCGCCTCCACCAGGTCGCCGTTGGCGAGGATGGCCGCCCGCTCGATGGCGTTCTCCAGCTCGCGCACGTTGCCGGGCCAGGCATAGCCGCGGATCAGCTCGCGTGCCCGGGGGGTGAAGGACATGGGCGGGCGATTGAGCCGGCGGCAGCTCTTCTCCAGCAGGTGGTCGGCCAGCAGGAGGATGTCGTCGCCCCGCTCGCGGAGGGGCGGCAGGTGCAGCTCCACCACGCGCAGCCGGAAGTAGAGATCGCCGCGGAAGCGCTCCTCCTCCACCAGGCGACGCAGGTCGCGGTTGGTGGCCGCCACCAGGCGCACGTTCACCCGGCGGCTCCGTTCCGCCCCCACGGGGCGCAGTTCGCCATCCTGCAGCACCCGCAGCAGGCGCGCCTGCACCGCCAGCGGCAGCTCGGCGATCTCGTCGAGAAAGAGGGTGCCGCCGTCCGCCGACTGGATCAGCCCGGTGCGGTCCCGCTCGGCGCCGGTGAAGGCCCCCTTCACGTGGCCGAAGAGCTCGGACTCCACCAGGTTCTCGGGGATGGTGGCGCAGTTGACGGCGACGAAAGGGGCGTCGCGCAGGGGACTCTGGTCGTGCAGGGCGCGGGCCACCAGCTCCTTGCCGGTGCCCGACTCGCCCAGGATCAGCACGCTGGCGGGGGTGGGCGCCACCTTGGCGATCTGCTCGAAGACGGTCTGCATGGCCGCGCAGCGGCCGATCATCCCCTTCACGGGGTAGCTCACCTCCACCGTGGATCGGAGACTCTCGCGGCTGCGCTCCCGCGCGCGCTGGTTCAGGGCCTGGCGCAGGGTGAGCAGCAGCTCCTCGTGATCGAAGGGCTTGGCGACGTAGTCGGCGGCTCCCAGCTTCATCGCCTCCACGGCGGAGGGCACGCTGGCGTAGCTGGTCATCATCACCACGGGCGCCGGCGTCAGGCCGATGAGGTCGGTGCCCGGACGGCCCGGCAGGCGGATGTCCACCAGCAGCAGGTGGAAGCCGTCGGGATCGTGCCGCTCGAGCACCTCTTCCACCGACTCGGCGGTCTCCACCTCGTAGCCGTTGCGCTCCAGGAGCCTGCGCAGCGCCTGGCGGATCACGGCTTCATCGTCGACGACAAGGATTCGGTTCATGCGGGATGCGGAAAACGGATGGTGACGCAGGTGCCCCTGCCTTCTTCCGATTCTATTTCAATTTCGCCGTCGTGATCGAGCACGATGTTGCGCGCCAGTGACAACCCCAGCCCGGTGCCCTTGCCGGCAGGCTTGGTGGTGGTGAAGGGTTCGAAGAGCCGCTCGCGGATACTGTCGGGAATGCCGCTGCCCCGGTCACGGATCCTGATCTCGATGTGGTCGGCCTCCGTGTCCGCCTCGATGGTGATGGGGTCGCCGGGGCCGGAGGCGTCGCAGGCGTTGGTCAGCAGGTTGACGAAGACCTGGGAGAGGCGCTGGGCGTCTCCCGTGAGACTCAGCCCGTGCTCGCAGCGGAGGCTGAATTTCAGCCGCTTCTGCTTGTGGGTGAGCTGTACCAGTTCGAGCGCCTGGCGCAGCACTCCCTCCAGCGCCACCGGTTCGCGCGCCCGCGCCGGCGTGCTGCCCCGGCTGTAGTCCATCAGCGACTGTACGATGTTGTTGATGCGCCGGGTCTGGGTGAGGATCTCCTCGATGCCGGCGTCGATGGCCTCGCGCTCCTCCTCGTACTTGAGGTTCTGGGCGATGGAGGCGATGCCGGTGAGCGGATTGCCGATCTCGTGGGCCAGCCCGGCGGCGAGACGGCCGATGGAGGCGAGGCGGTCGCTGTGTGCCAGCTCTGCCTCCAGCGTCTCCATCTGGGTGAGGTCCTCCATCAGGATCACCATACCCGGTGCCTCGGTGCCGCCGGTGCCGCGGCCGTGGGCGATCACCGCCTTGTGCAGGTTGAACCAGCGGGGCTCTCCCCCTGCGTCCACCTGGGTGTGATAGAGGTGGTTGTCGCCGGCCTTGGCGAACCCGGCCAGCAGCTCGCTCCATGGGGTTGGCAGGTGGGTGAGGGGATAGCCGATGGCTGCCTTGGCCCGGATGCCGGTGCAGCTCTCCATGGTCTGGTTCCAGAGCACGATCTCGCCGTCCTGGCCCAGGGCGCAGGCCCCGAGGGGCAGCTCCTCGAGGATCTGGCGCTGGTAGCGCTGCAGGTTGTCCAGCTCCCGCGCCAGGCCGTTGAGCAGGGAGCGGGAGCGGGCCAGCCGCTCTTCCACGTAGCGCATGGAGTCGGCCAACGCGGTGCGGGCGTGGACGTCCAGCGCCAGCTTGCGGTTGATGATCAGGTGCGACATCTGCGGGCCGATGAGTCCGTAGAGGTTGCGCTCGATGCGCTCGCGCAGCCGCCGCAGCTCGGCCGGTCGCGACTCGTTGGGCGACATGCCCAGGTCGGCCAGTGCGCGGTCCACCTCCTGGTCGGCGGTGGAACGCCCCAGCAGCTCGGCCAGCTCGCGCTTGAACTCGGCGGGGGAGGCCGCGGTGACGGCGCCGGAGAGGGGCGCGATGGTGCTGGTGCAGCAGCTCTGCGCCGCCTCCCGCTCGGCGGGGCGCTGGGTGGTGAAGAGCGACACCAGGGTGAAGAGCAGGGCGTTGATGCTCACCGACCAGAAGGTGGCGAAGCTCCAGTGGTCGAGGCCGGTGAGCCGCTGCAGGTGCTCCACCGAGTAGCCGGTGCCCACGAAGCCCGAGTTCTGCAGCATGGGCACCAGCAGGGTCAGGGTCCACACCGTCATGCCGGCGACGAGGCCGGCGAGAAAGCCCTCCCGCGTGGCTCTTCGCCAGTAGAGCAGTCCCACCACCCCGGGCAGGAACTGGGCCACGGCGACGAAGGAGATGAGCCCCAGCTGCACCAGGCCGGTGCCGTGCTCGAGGAAGGCGTAGAAGCTGTAACCGGCCAGGATGATCAGGCCGATGAGCAGGCGCCGGCCCCACAGCAGCCAGTAATAGAGGTTCACCTTGGGGTCCGGGTAGCTGGCCGGCAGCAGCAGGTGGTTGAGGCACATGGAGGAGAGGGCCAGGGTGGTGACGATGACCATGGCGCTGGCGGCGGAGAGCCCGCCGATGAAGGTGAGCATGGGCAGCCAGGCGTGGCCCTGCGAGGTGGTGATGCCCAGCACGTAGTAGTCGGGATCCATTTGCAGGCCCAGCCGGTGCCCCGCCCAGAGGATCACCGGGATGGGCAGGTTGAGCAGCAGCAGGTAGAGGGGAAAGCTCCAGCCCGCGGTGTCCAGGTTCTCCTGGCGCTGGTTCTCGGCGAACATCATGTGGAACTGGCGGGGCAGCAGGAAGGCGGCGCCGAAGGCGAGGAAGATCAGGGTGCCCCATGGGCTCTCGCCCACCGGCTGGTAGAGCCCTTCCACCGCCTGGGGATGTTCCATGAGCCACTGGTTGAGTTCGGCCGGGCCGCCAAAAACTCCAAAAAGCGCGAAGAGGCCAACGCCCACGAGGGTGACCAGCTTCACCAGGGACTCGAAGGCGATGGCCATCACCAGGCCGCCGTGCTTCTGCCGCGGGGAGATGTGGCGCGCGCCGAAGAGGATGGCGAAGGCGGTCAGGGTGATGCAGAAGCCGAGCGCCAGGGTGTGGGGCGGCGCCTCCTGGGTGAGCACCTGCAGCGACTGGGTGACGGCGCGGATCTGCAGGGCGATGTAGGGCAGGGTGCCCACCAGCATGAAGAGGGTGACCAGCACGCCGGCCAGCTGGCTGCGGTAGCGGAAGGCGAAGAGGTCGGCGAGCGAGCTGAGCTGGTACTCGCTGGTGAGCTGAAGGATGGGGCGCAGCAGCAGCGGCCCCAGGACCATGGCCAGGGTCACCCCCAGGTAGATGGTGAGGAAGAGGTAGCCGCTGGACTCGGCGAAACCCACGCTGCCGTAGTAGCTCCAGGAGGTAGCGTAGACGCCCAGCGAAAGGGTGTAGGTGAGTGGGTGGGAGACCCAGGCCGGCGGGATCAGGCCGCGGTCGGTGACATAGGCGACGAGAAAGAGCAGGACCAGGTAGCTGAAGCCCGCCAGGAAG
>Ga0256914_1003632_pt1 | contig 12048 bp, 13 predicted proteins | sample HulkmetaG_FD_191571 | JGI IMG/M metagenome (GOLD analysis project Ga0256914, IMG submission 191571) | Hydrothermal chimney microbial communities from Main Endeavour vent field at the Juan de Fuca Ridge, Pacific Ocean - Hulk | ecosystem: Environmental > Aquatic > Marine > Hydrothermal vents ...
CCTCTCCATCCATCTGCCTTGAATCATTCCCTTTTTTCACCCGGCTCTCCCTGTGCCCGTGGCGAGGGAAGGGGCGATTGATAGGGTTTTTTAAGCCGTCAAATTGATGACATGTTTTTGTGCCCCCTTTTTCTTGAAAGGGTTTCTGATAGGTCTTTTTGTTTGATTTTTTATTTTATTTTCAGATAGTTGTAGTTTTTGGCAGTTAGTGGCACAGGTGTTGCTCAAACAAACTGCGACAAATTAATGACTACAAAAAGGCCCCCTGGGCCTGAACAAGTCGGGAGCTTGATAGATGGCCAAGAAGGAAGAAGCCAAAAAGGCAGAGGCAAAGGAGTCGGCGCCCAAGGAGAAGGGCAAGTCCAAACTTCTCATAATCATCATAGCGCTACTGGTTCTGATCATAGTGGCCGGGGCTGCAGCTTTCTTCTTCCTGCTTCCTGCCCCAAGTGATGAGGAGATCGCAAAGGAGATAGAGAAGGACGAGGCCCCTGTTGCAGTGACCTATAGCAGTGAGACCGAGGTCGGGGTCATGTGGGAGCTTCAGCCCTTCGTTGTGAATCTGGCGGATCCCAAGGCCAAGCACTTTCTGAAGGCCAGTATAACCCTGGAACTCAAGGACGATCAGGCCAAGGAGCTGGCCCAGAAACTCCTTCCAAGGATACGGAACGACATCCTTATGCTCCTGACGAGCCAGACCCTGGAGGATGTCATCTCCATAGAGGGCAAGGTGAGGCTGAAGGATGAGATCACGGCAAGGCTCAACAGGATTCTGGGGCCAGGAAAGCTGCTGAACGTCTATTTCTCGCAGTTCGTGGTCCAGTAACACCAGGCCCGTGATACTAGGCCAGTGACACTAGGATAGATAGCCGGGAACGGATAGCTGACAGGACAGAGACGGTTATGGCCCAGGTACTAAGTCAGGATGAGATAGACGCTCTGCTCGGCGGACTCGACGATGTGGCAGAGCCGGAAGCGGAGGCGCAAACAGCGGCTTCCCCAGGCGATGAGGACGTAATCCCATACGACTTTGCCAATGCGGCAAAGATGTCCAAGATCAAGTTCCCCGGCTTTGCCATTATCAACGACCAGTTCAACAGGGGGCTCAGGGCCACGCTCTCATCCATCCTGCGGGTCATGGTCGAGAGCACCGTGGTGCCCATCGAGATCGTCACCTTCAACGAATTTCTACGCCGTATCCCTGTGCCATGCTCTCTGCATGTGCTCAAGATGGAGCCTCTCAAGAGCAATATCCTCATGGTGATCGACCCCCAGCTGGTCTTCTGTATCGTGGAGATCTTTCTTGGCTCGCCGCAGATCGGAAAGAGCAGGGTGGAGGGCAGGGAGTTTACATCCATAGAGCAGAGGCTCATAAGAAGGATAGTCAACTCCTTCCTGAAGGACTGGGAGCATGCCTGGCAGAACATCTATCCCGTCAAGCTCTCCTATGTGCGCAGCGAGATCAATCCGCAGTTTGCAAAGATCATCCCTGACGAGGACTCTGTCATCATCTCCAAGTTCCAGCTCGATATCGAGGAGATGAGCGGGGTCATCTTCATCTGTATCCCCTTGAGCTCCATACAGCCCATCAAGAACAGGCTCCAGAGTTCGTATCAGCCTGAAGAGACCGATGATCCTGCCTGGCGTGAGGCGCTCTTGAAGAATGTGAGGGAGATACCTGTTGAGCTGAACGTGCCTCTTGGCATGGCTTCACTGACGGGCTCCGAGATCCTGGATCTCGAGGTGGGCGACATCATTCAGCTCGATACCAGGATAGACGATCTTCTGACCGCTCTGATCATGGAGCAGCCGAAGTTCAGGGGGCAACCCGGCATCTACAAGGGCCAGAAGGCCTTTCGGATAGAGGAGATCCTCTTTCCTGAAGAGGAGTTTTAGAACCGTCCCTGTTCCAAGGGGAAGTGCTGGAGAACGATATGCTATCACAGGAAGAACTGGACAAGCTGTTGGAAGAAGACGGGAAGGCCGAGGGCGAAGAGACATCCGGCAAGGATGCAGACGGAGGGGCAGAGGCGGCTGCCGAGGACTCGGGCCCTGTCAGCCAGGAAGAGCTCGACAAGCTCCTGGAGGGGGGTGATGCCGACTCCGGCAGTGAGGCCGGCACCGACGATATCGACTGGGGAGATGCCTTCAAGGAGGCAGCAGAAGGTGGGGATCCGGCAGCGGCCAAGGCCCTGAACGAAGGGAGCGTGGAAGAGGAGCTCAATTCGCAGCAGGCGGCAGCCCAACAGAGTGCCCCTGCCGCCGACTTCAGCGAGTTCAAGAATGGCAAGGCGGCTGAGGGGACGAGTCCGGATCTCGACTTTCTTCTGGAGATCCCCCTTGAGGTCTCTGTGGAGCTTGGAAGGAGCTCCATGCGCATAAAGGAGCTTTTGAAGCTGGGGCAGGGCTCTGTGGTGGAGCTCAACAAGATGGCAGGGGAGCCTGCCGAGATCTATGTGAACAAGAAGCTCCTGGCCAAGGGTGAAGTGGTGGTCATAAACGAGAAGTTCGGCGTTAAGCTCACCGAGATCATAAGCCCCGCAGACCGCGTGAAGACCCTGGGATAGCCCGCAGACAGGAGCCGGAAAGCCGATGGAGATGGAATCTGCCGCTCTCTTCATGAGGATGCTCGGGGCCCTGCTGCTCGTGCTCGGGGCCATATTCACGGCAGCCTGGTGCATGAAACGCTTTGGCGTGACAGTGACTGGCAGGCGCCAGGGGGGCAGGATAGAGCTGATCGAGACCAGGGCGCTTGGCCCAAAGCGCCACCTCCATCTGGTGCGCTGTTGCGGTGGACTCTTTCTGATCGGTTCCGGGGGGGATGGGCTGAGCCTTCTTTCCACCATAAGGGAGCCGCAAGGTTCGGATTTTGAAAAGCTGCTCTCTGAAGCAGAGGAGGCTGCGGAACAGGGATGACGATTGCGGCAAAGGAGATCCTAAAAAGGGCCTTGGGCGCCTCTTTCTCCCTCCTGCACCCTCGGGTGAGGATGCTCGGGGCAGCAGCCTTCATGGGTGCCTTCTTTCTGCTCGTCATGGGGCCTGATTGCGCCCTTGCCATCAAGATACCATCCATTACCATGGGGCTTGAGCAGAGTGACGATCCCGAAAAGATAGCCACCGCCCTCGAGATCATACTCCTTCTGACAGTACTCTCCCTTGCCCCGTCCATCCTCCTGATGATGACATCCTTCACCAGGCTCATAGTGGTGTTTGGCTTTCTGCGCCAGGCCCTAGGCACCCAGCAGATGCCGCCCAACCAGGTGCTGATCGGCCTTTCCCTCTTCCTGACCCTGTTCATAATGCAGCCCTTCTGGAGCGAGGCCAACCGCCTGGGCATTCAGCCCTATCTGAACGAGGAGATCTCGTTCAAGCAGGCCTGGAAGAACGTGGAGCGGCCCATGAGGCGGTTCATGTTCCAGAACACGAGGCAGGACGACCTAAGGCTATTCATGGATGTGGCAGGCCTGGAGAGCCCTGACAGCAAGGACGATATCCCCACCAGGGTCCTCATACCCGCCTTCATGATAAGTGAGCTCAAGACGGCGTTCGAGATCGGCTTCATCCTCTATGTGCCATTTCTCATAATAGACATGGTGGTCTCGAGCGTCCTTCTCTCCATGGGTATGATGATGCTTCCGCCCGTGCTCATCTCGCTCCCCTTCAAGCTCCTTCTGTTTGTAATGGTGGATGGCTGGAACCTCATCGCAGGTTCACTGGTAAAGAGTTTCATGACTGGAGGATGACGAGGGATGACACAGGATATGGTCGTTGGGATAGCAAGGCATGCCGTGGAGCTGACGCTGCTCCTGTCTCTTCCGATGCTTGGCCTCGGGCTGATCGTTGGGCTGGCCGTGAGCATCTTCCAGGCGGTCACCCAGATCCAGGAGATGACACTCACCTTTGTGCCAAAGATAATCGCCGTCCTCCTTGGGCTCGTCCTCGCCTTTCCCTGGCTCATGAACAAGATGGTGGACTATACCAGGGAGCTCATCATCAACATACCCCAGATGATCAGGTGAAGTCGATCAGGTGAGCCCGATCATGCGCCTTTCTCCAGCGCCACTCTATCCTGCCTGAAAGCGAACAGATGGATCAGCCAGACCTGTTGAGATGGGCGGTTCAGAACATAGAGGCCTTCAGCCTTGTGCTCATAAGGGTCTCTACCCTGGTCTTCATGTTCCCCATCTTCAGCTCGCGGGCCATCCCCATGCCGGTAAAGGCGGCCGTCTCCATGGTGCTTGCCCTCATAATCACCCCGGCCGTTTCGAGCAGCCTCCCCGCCTTTCCGGACAGCATCCTGAGATTTGCCGCGGTTGCGGCAGCAGAGCTCTTTCTGGCCCTGAGCCTGTCACTGATAATAAGGATGATATTTGCAGGTCTTCAGGTGGCTGGGCAGATGGTGGGGATACAGATGGGGCTAAGTGTTGCCAACATCATCGATCCTCAGTCTGGGGCCCAGTCGGTCATAGTGGCCCAGTTCGCCTATATGTTCGCCCTGCTGCTCTTTCTCGTTGCCGATGGCCACCACGCCCTCTTGAGGGTGCTCATCGAAAGCTTCTCCATTCTGCCGGTGGGGAGGATCGGCCTGTCTGCGCGCCTCGTGGATGTGATGCTGGCTGCCGGTAGCCAGATGTTTGTCCTCTCCGTCAAACTAATGGCACCTGTCATGGGTATCCTCCTCCTGTCGCAGGTGGCTCTCGGGATCTTGGCAAAGCTGGTACCCCAGATAAACATGCTCATAGTGAGCCTCAACCTGAATGTTGGCCTCGGCCTCTTCTTTCTCGGGCTCACCATGCAGTTTTTCTGGCCCGTTCTTGGAAGATATCTCCACGAGGCCATCTCTGTGATGCCCGAGATGGTGAGAATCATGGCAGGTGGCTGATGGGTCAAAAGGGGGCCCTGATAGGATCTTTGATCGGATAGGAGAGGGTGAAGGCAGATGGCAGAGGAATCGTTTCAGGAACGCACTGAACAGGCAACCCCGAAACGGCGGGAAGAGGCCAGAAAGAAGGGCCAGGTGGCCAAGAGCCGGGAGCTTGCCTCTGTCTCCGTGCTCCTTGCAGGCACCTTTACCCTGTTCTGGGGCTCGTCCTACTTCTTCACCAAGCTGGTGCTGCCGCTGAGATACTATCTTGGAAACCTCCACTCCATAAAGCTCCTGGAGGACAACATCCAGCCCCTCATGCTCCTCGGTGTGAGGCAGTACATGATCTTTCTTGCCCCCTTGCTCCTGGTGCTCATGGCAGTGGCGATCCTTTCAAACTATTTCCAGGTGGGCACCCTCTTCACTGCAGAGCCCCTCAAGCCCAAGCTCTCGAAGATAAGCCCTCTTGAGGGGATAAAGAGGCTGTTTTCTCTCCAGAGCCTGATGGAGTTTGCAAAATCCCTTCTGAAACTGCTCATTGTGGGATGGATCGTCTATGTCACGGTCAAGTCCGAACTCCCGAGGCTCCTTCCCCTCCTTGACCAGTCCCCTGTACAGATATTTGGCTATTTTCTCTCCATAAGCTTCTCCATATTCTGGAAGACCTGCCTTGTGATGATCTTCATAGCCATCCTGGACTACGGATTTCAGCGCTGGGAGTTCGAGAAGAATCTCAAGATGACCAAGCAGGAGGTGAAGGAGGAGTACAAGCAGACGGAAGGGGATCCTCAGGTAAAGGCCAGGATACGCTCCATCCAGCGGGAGATGGCAAGAAAACGCATGATGGCAGAGGTGCCGGAGGCGGATGTCGTGATCACAAACCCCACCAGGCTCGCCATCGCCCTCAAATACGAGGCAGGCAAGATGGAGGCACCAAAGGTGGTGGCCAAGGGCTCAGGGGTCGTGGCCGAGAAGATCAGGGAGATTGCCCGAAAACATGGGGTGCCGGTGGTGGAGAACAAACCCCTTGCCCAGAGCCTCTACAAGCTCGTGGATATCGGGAGCACCATCCCGGAGCAGCTCTATCAGGCCGTCGCAGAGGTCTTTGCCTATATCTACAGGCTGCGCGGAAGAAAAGGCACCAATTCTGCATCATAGCCTTTTCGTGATCCATTGATGCCCGCTGCCCTGGCGGCAGCAGGATCGATGGCACCGTTTCTAAAAAAAGAGGAGGAGACTTGAGATGGCCGCAATAGATGCAGTCAGGAGCACCTGGAGCGGTATCCAGATAGACAGGAACAACCTGGTCGTGGCAGCAGGCGTTGTGGGCATACTGCTGCTCATGATCCTGCCCCTTCCTTCGCCAGCGCTCGATCTTTTCCTGGCGGTCAACATCACCATATCGCTCCTGGTATTCCTCCTTGCCCTCTATGTGGTAAAACCTCTTGAATTTCCTGTATTTCCATCTCTCCTGCTCCTGACCACGCTCTTCCGGCTATCGCTCAACATCGCATCCACCAGGCTCATCCTGCTCCACGGCCACGAGGGCACGGATGCGGCAGGAAAGATCATCATGGGCTTTGGCCACTTCGTCGTGGGGGGCAATTATGTGGTGGGCGGTATCGTATTCGCCATCCTTGTGATCATAAACTTCGTGGTGATCACCAAGGGATCGGGGCGCATCGCCGAGGTCGCCGCCCGGTTCACCCTGGATGCCATGCCAGGAAAGCAGATGGCCATCGATGCAGACCTGAATGCAGGACTCATAGACGAGGCAGAGGCCAGGCGGCGCCGGGAGGAGATTGCAAAGGAGTCCGAATTCTATGGGGCCATGGACGGTGCCAGCAAGTTCGTGCGCGGAGAGGCCATAGCCGGGCTCGTCATCATGGTGATAAACATCCTGGCCGGCTTCATAATCGGTGTGCTCCAGCAGGACATGCCGGTGGCCGAGGCGGCCCAGAGCTATACCCTGCTGACCATAGGAGATGGCCTGGTCTCCCAGATCCCTGCCCTTATCATCTCCACTGCTGCAGGTATCCTGGTCAGCCGGGCTGCATCCTCGTCCAGCATGGGGGCAGAATTCATAAAGCAGTTTGCCACCCATCCCCAGGCCCTTGCCGTTACTGCGGGGATAGTCTTCCTGTTCGGGATGATCCCTGGCCTCCCCACTATCCCCTTCTCCATCATGGCCATAGGAATCGGTACCTTGGCCTTCATAGCCTTCAGGGAGCAGGCGGCCCTGAAGAGGGAGCCGGAGGCAGGGCCAGCAGGTGCTGCACCTGAAGAGCAGGCCCCTGAGCCAGGATCTGCCGAGGACATGGAGCAGCTGCTTCAGATGGATATCTTGGAGCTCGAGGTGGGCTACGGGCTCATCCCCCTGGTGGACGAGGAGCAGGGAGGAGACCTGCTTGAGCGGATCAAGTCCATAAGGCGTCAGTTTGCACAGGAGATGGGCCTCATCGTTCCGCCGCTCCATGTGCGGGACAACCTCCAGCTACACCCTGGCGAGTACCGGGTGCTCATAAAGGGGGTGGATGTGGCCAAGGGTGAGCTCATGATGGGCCATCTGCTCGCCATGAATCCAGGGGATGTGAGAAAGGAGATCGAAGGCATCCCGACCACAGAGCCCGCCTTTGGCCTTCCTGCCCTCTGGATCAAGGAGGAGCAGAAGGAAGAGGCCCAGCTTGCGGGATATACAGTGGTGGATCTCTCCACTGTGATCGCTACCCACCTTGCGGAGATCATAAAGAAACATGCCGATGAACTCCTCGGCAGACAAGAGGTCCAGAGGCTGCTGGATGCCCTCGCCGTATCCCATCCAAAGCCCGTGGAGGAGGTCACAAATGCCCTCTCCCTCGGGGTGATCCAGAAGGTGCTTCAGAACATGGTGCGTGAAAACGTCTCCATAAGGGATCTTTTGACCATCACGGAGACCCTGGCGGACTATGCCGAGATCACAAAGGATCCCGACATCCTGACGGAATATGTGCGTCAGAGGCTGAGGCGGGCCATAGTAAAGCCCTTCCTGGACCAGGACGACACACTCCATGTGATCACGCTTGAGCCCTCCATCGAGGAGACATTGAGGTCGAGCCTGCAGCAGACCGAGCACGGCACCTTTCTCTCTCTCGATCCGGCAACGGCCAACAAGATCATAGGTTCTGTGAAGGAGGCCGTGGAGCAGGCAACCGTCAAGGGATATCCAGCAGTGATACTTACGAACCCCACTCTCAGGCGCCATCTCAAGAGGCTGTTGGACAGGTTCATCCCTGGCACCACTGTCCTTTCCCATACCGAGATCCCGCCGGATGTGCGCCTGGAATCCGTGGCTGTGGTGGCATGAATCGGGGGCATGAAAGGAAGGTTATAGACCATGAGACTTAAGCGTTTCCTTGCATCCAGCGTCTCTGCTGCCCTGGAACAGGTAAAGAGGGAGCTTGGACCTGAGGCGGTCATCATCAGCACTGAAAAAAAGAGGATAAAGGAGCACGGCACCAGGGGGTTCCGCACCCTGACAGAGGTGGTGGCGGCAATAGAGACGGATGGAGGCCCCGGCATGGCGGCTGGCCAGGGGGGCAAGGCCGGTGAGGTCTCGACAGGAGGGCTATCACCTGAGCAGAGGGATGGGTTTCACCATGCAGAAGACGGGCTCAGTGGCACCGGCCGGCATGGCCAGGCCGATTTTCTGAGGCTCTTGGGCAAGGCCAACAGGTCAGATGGCGCAGAAAGCCCACCCATCCCCTCCACACATGAAGAGATAAGGGAGCTTAGAAGTGCCATATGCCAGGTCTCGGCTGCCGTTACGGCCATTATCGGTGGAGGCACCCCGTCTGTACAGGCCTCTGGCACCCATCCGTCTTTTCAGGAGACCGGCTCTCCAATACTCGAGGTCAACCGTTTTCTGACCTGTCTGGATCTTGACGCCTCCACCCAGCAGCTTCTTGCAGCCAGGATATTTGCCCATTTTGCTGCCCGCCCCATAACCCAGCCCGCCCTTGTCTCATGGATGGAGGGCTTCATATCGAAGGGGCTGAGGACAGGCGCCAAGGCGGAGACGGCAGACGGACCGTGCTGGTGGGCCTTCATCGGCCCTACCGGTGTGGGCAAGACAACCACCCTGGCCAAGATAGCTGCAAGGCTCCGTTTCATGCAGAAGAAGAGCGGGGTCCTGGTGAGTGTAGATTCATACCGCCTTGGTGCTGCAGAGCAGCTCAGGAAGTATGCCCAGCTCATGGAGCTCCCCTTCGAGACCGCGGCCACCAACAGGGAACTTCTAAGGATCTTCGCACGTTATAGAGATCTCGATTTCATACTCGTGGATACCACGGGCCGAAATCCCTTCTCACAGCGCCATGCCCGGGAGCTCCAGAGGATTTTCGAGGCAGTGCCCGAACTTATGGCACAGGTCATGCTTTGTTCAAGCTATGACATAAGGCAGATCGTCAAGGCCATAAATTTTTACAAGAGGTTTCCAGTGGCAGGATACACGCTCACCAAGACGGACGAGATAGGATCTTCGGCAGCCCCGCTGCTTGCGGTCCTGAGTCAAAACCTGCCGCTGTCCTACATCACGAATGGCCAGCGTGTTCCAGAGGATATCATGCAGGTCGGCCCTGCCCTGGTGAGGAAGATGGTCATGGAACCGGTCAGGAGGAGGTTGGGGCTGGAACCTGAACATAGAGATCAATCGGCAACAGCTTGAGGTGGCAGCGAGCATGAATCAGGCGGCAACCCTGAAAGAGTGGAAGGAGCTTGGAGGCATTCCGGAGGCGGACACGGACTCTCAGGGCAGGAGGCTCAGGGAGGCCGGACGCCACCCGAGGGTGATCTGCTTCAGCAGCGGAAAAGGCGGTGTGGGTAAGACCAGTATCGTGACCAACCTTGCCCTTGCCCTGGCCAGGTTGGGAAAGCGGGTGCTGGTACTCGATGCAGACCTTGGGCTCGCAAACGTGGACGTGATGCTGGGTCTGGTCCCCAAGTATTCCATACAGCATGTGTTTGCAGGCAAGAAGGAGATCTGTGACATAATCGTTGAGGGCCCGGAAGGGATAAAGCTCCTTCCTGCAAGCTCTGGCATCCAGGAACTTGTGAACCTGAACGAGAGCGAAAAGCTCTTTCTTCTGAGCGAGTTCGACTCCCTAGACCTGCCTCTGGACATGATGCTCATAGACAATGCTGCTGGTATTTCTGACACCGTCATGTATTTCAACATGGCGGCCCAGGAGCGAGTCGTAATTTTGACACCGGAGCCGACATCCATCACCGATGCCTATGCCCTCATCAAGGTGCTCTTCAACAAACACAGGGTTACGAGATTTCACATCATCATAAACTGGGTAAACAGCAGCAGTGAGGCCCAGAAGGTCTTCAACCAGCTCGCCACCGTGGCTGACAAGTTCCTGGGGTTTCTCTCCCTGAACTTCCTTGGATTCATTCCCAAGGACAGCTCGGTGCCCAAATCGGTCAGACAGCAGAAGCCTGCCCTGGAGCTCTACCCGGATTCCAGGGCCTGCAAGAAGTTCTTGGAGCTTGCGGAAAACCTGGTGAACACCCAGGTCAAGTCGGCCCAGGACGGAAACATCAAATTTTTCTGGAAAAATCTTTTAGGGATATAGGTCATGGCAAGGACAGCAGCAGCCCCAAAGATCAAGGACTATACCGAGGAATTTTTTGGACAGGGGGTTCCGCTCACTCCGGAGATGCGGGAGGAGCTCATCCTCAAATACTCCCCACTCGTGAACTATGTGGCAAACCGGCTGGCGGGAAGATTGCCGCCAAACATCCATGCCGAAGATCTGATAAGTCCGGGGATCATTGGCCTGATCGATGCCATAGAGAAGTTTGATCCCTCGAAGAAGATCCGCTTCAAGACCTATGCGGAGTTCAGGATAAGGGGGGCCATGCTGGACGAGTTGCGCCACATGGACTGGGTGCCGCGATCCGTTCGGAAGAAGGCCACTGAACTCGAAAAGACCATAGAGCAGCTCGAAAAGGAGCTGGGCCGTGTGCCAGAGGACGAGGAGATTGCAGAGGCCATGAACCTATCCATAAACGACTACTACAAGCTGTTGGACAAGACCAGGGGCATAACATTCCTGGATATAGAGGCCATAAGGCGCAGGATGCCGGACTCGAACGACGAGGATCTCTTCGACCTCATCGCAGACGATGGTGAGAGCGATCCATTCGAGCTGCTGAATCTCTCCGAGGTGAAGGACATCCTCATCGAGTGCATAAAGACCTTGCCGGAAAAGGAGAAACTCGTGGTCTCTCTCTACTACTTCGAGGAGCTCACCATGAAGGAGATCGGTGTCATAATGGGATATACCGAAAGCCGAATCTCCCAGATGCACACCAAGGCGGTCACTAGGATGAGGGCCTATCTCGCAGAGCACTTCAAGGACGACGAGCTGGAGGTGATCAAGAGGATATTCTGAGTCGGATTTTTTTAAAAAGTATGTTCCAAGACCTTAAGGAATCCTTGTAACTTTCCGATTCATGGACAAAAGAGCGCAATCCAGGAGGAATGAATAGATGGCCATTGATTATAACATGACGGTTCTCATTGTAGACGACTTCGCCACCATGAGAAGGATCGTTAAGAACATCCTGAGCCAGCTCGGTTTCAAGAACTTCATAGAGGCGGACGACGGCTCTGTGGCATGGGAGATACTCCAGAAGGAGAAGGTGGATTTCATAGTCTCGGACTGGAATATGCCGAAGATGCCTGGTATAGATCTACTGAAGAAGGTGCGGGCAGATGATAAGCTCAAGGATATCCCGTTCCTCATGGTTACTGCAGAGGCGCAGAAGGAGAATATCATAGAGGCGGTCAAGGCCAAGGTGAGCAACTATATCGTAAAACCCTTTACCCCCGAGACCCTGGGAGAGAAGATCGAAAAGATCTTCGAGTGATCAACGGGCAGGGTCTTGATCGTTCCGTCTTGAGAAAAGTCGTGAAAAGTGGCTGAAAAGGAGATGGAAAACAGGCAGAAAGGGCCTGAAAACGCTATGCCCAACGGCGGCCCCGAACAGGAGGGTGCCGCCGAGGCCGATCCATCCCTCGAGACGCAGCCTGAAGATCTGTCCGCAGAGTCTCTGGAAGAATCTTCCCAACAGGAATCTCCTGAAGAATCTTCAAAATCCCCGCAAGATCTCTCTGGAGATCTTTCTGAAGAGCTTCC
>Ga0256914_1003633_pt1 | contig 12045 bp, 12 predicted proteins | sample HulkmetaG_FD_191571 | JGI IMG/M metagenome (GOLD analysis project Ga0256914, IMG submission 191571) | Hydrothermal chimney microbial communities from Main Endeavour vent field at the Juan de Fuca Ridge, Pacific Ocean - Hulk | ecosystem: Environmental > Aquatic > Marine > Hydrothermal vents ...
ATCACCTGCAGAAAACTGATTCCGGGCTTGACTTCCAGCAGGGACTTGGGGCCCTGGAGCCCCATGCTGGTACCCAGGCCGCCGTTCAGGACGATCATGACGGTTTTGTGCAGGGCATCTCTGCCGGCGGGGGCGTATGCGCCGGGGTCCCCGGTCATGCGCACTTCATCCGCCGACACCGGCGTCAGCTCGGCGTCGCAGATGAACCCCCGCTCGCCGGCGGCCACCTCCCGGTAGTAACCGGCAAAGGTGTCGATGACCATGGCCGGCAGGCCCTCGGCCTCCATCTTGCGGATGAACGCCGGCAGGTGGCGATATGGGCCCTTTGTGTTCATAAAATGAACGCCCTAAACCACCGTTTCGACCCAGCCGTGGATGTCATCCACCCGGCCGTACTGGATGTCGGTGATGGCGTCAAAGAGGCGCTGTGCCACCGGCCCCACCTTGCCGCCCCCCACGGCGATGATCTTTTCGCCGTATTTCAGTTCACCCACCGGGGAAATGACCGCCGCGGTGCCCGAACCGAAGATTTCCTCCAGGGTGCCCTTTTCGTGGGCCGCGATGACCTCGTCAATGCTGATGCGGCGCTCGGAGACCTTCATGTCCCAGGATCGCGCCAGGGCCAGCACCGCGTCGCGGGTGATGCCGGGCAGGATGCTGCCGCTCAGCTCGGGGGTCACCAGCTCGCCGTCGATGACGAAAAAGATGTTCATGGAGCCGACTTCCTCGATGTACTTGCGCTCCACGCCGTCCAGCCACAGCACCTGGGTGTATCCCGCCTCCTGCGCCTTTTCGCCGGCCAGCAGACTGGCGGCGTAATTGCCCGGCGTCTTGGCCTCCCCCACGCCGCCCCTGACGGCGCGCACGTGGTCGTGGGAGACCATGATCTTGACGGGGTTGAAACCCTCGGCGTAGTAAGCCCCCACCGGTGACAGGATGATGAACAACCGGTAGGTGTGCGAAGCGCGCACCCCCAGATAGGGGTCGGTGGCGATGATGGTGGGCCGGATGTAGAGCGACGTGCCGGGGGCGCCCGGCACCCACTGCTTCTCGATCTCCACCAGCTTTTTCAGGGCCTGCAGGGTGAAATCCTCGTCGATGCGGGGAATGCACAGCAGGTCGCAGGAGCGGTTCATGCGTTTCATGTTCTCGGCGGGACGAAACAGCTGCACGCGCCCGTCGGCGGTGCGGAAAGCCTTGAGTCCCTCGAACACCGCCTGGCCGTAGTGCAGCACCATCGTGGCCGGATCCAGTTCCAGGGGGCCGTACGGCTCGATGCGTGGGTTGTGCCACCCCTGTTCCGGGTTGTAGTCCATGTTGAACATGTGGTCGGTGAACAGGGTACCGAATCCCAGGTTGTTCTCGTCCGGCCGCGGCTTGAGTTGATCCGCGATGTTGACGGTGAGCTGCATGACGCCTCCTTTTACTTGCTTTCGTTGCTGCCTGCTGTCCGTGGTTCCTCACCGTTGGCGACGCCGGTTGGAGGCCGTTGCGGCCAGAGATCCAGGCCCAGCGATGAGTCATAGCGCCGGTCGAAGACGGGCGCGGTGATTTCCAGCATATCGATTTCGGCCTCCCGCAGCCGGGTGGGCGAAAAAAGCCGTCCGGCCACCACCCGCCCGTGGATGTCGGTCAGGCAGACGTACGCCCGCACGAAAAGCGCGCCCGCCTTGCGGGAAACATTTCCGCGGCAGGCGGCGATGTCGAAAGGGGCGTTTTCGTTTTCGGTGACGTGGACCTGCTGATCGGGGTCGAATGCGCCGAGGGTGTATTCGCTCACCGTCCCCATGACCGAAAAGGCGGCCGTGTGAACGCCCGCCTGCCGACAGAAAGCGACGATCGCTGCGATCAGATCCCGGCCGTCCGGCAGGCGCCCCATCCAGCGCCGCCCGGTTTTCACCGGCCTGATTCCGCCCAATTCCATTGTCGTCTCGGGATCCACCGCTGTCGCGCCCCCATCGGCCCGACCGGAGCGGGCTTCCGCGACAGGTTCCCTCGGACCACAATACCCCGTCACGGCAGTGAAAATCAAGCCCGGCGGAAAAATTTTTGCATCACCGTCCGGCCGGGTGGTCAATAAATGGATTCGCCCTTCTCGGCATCAAAGATGTGCAGGTGCTCCAGGTTCATGGCCAGCTGAAGGCGGTCGCCGCGTCGGATGAGCCGGCGCCCCTCGCTCTTGGCGATGAACGCCGTGCCCTTCAGATCGACGTGCACCAGGGTTTCGCTGCCCAGAGGCTCGACCACTTCCACGACGCTCTCCACCCGCCAGTCTTCCGGGAAGCGCCGGCTGTCGATGAGCAGATCCTCGGTACGCAGCCCCATGATCACGTCCATGCCCGCCTCGATGGCGGCCCCCGGTTTTTCGGGCACCGGCACCTGGAAGCGGCCCTCGAAGTCCAGCTTCAGCCCGCCGTTGTCGGCCACGACGCGGGCCGGCACCAGGTTCATGGGCGGTGTGCCGATGAAGCCGGCCACGAAAGTGTTGCGCGGGTGCTGGAACACCTCCAGGGGCGTGCCCACCTGCTCGATGTAGCCGTCCTGCATGATGACGATGCGGTCGGCCAGGCTCATGGCCTCCACCTGGTCGTGGGTCACGTAGATGATGGTGGCCTCGACCTTGTGGTGCAGGCGCTTGATCTCAATGCGCATCTGGGTGCGCAGTTTGGCGTCCAGGTTGGAAAGCGGTTCGTCGAACAGAAAGACCTCCGGCTCCCGCACGATGGCCCGCCCCATGGCCACCCGCTGGCGCTGCCCGCCGGAAAGCTCGAAAGGTTTGCGCTTGAGCAGATCCATCAGGCCCAGGATGCCGGCGGCGGTTTCCACGCGCTGCTGGATCTCCTGACGGGGGACCTTTTGCAGCCGCAGACCGAAGGACATGTTCTTGAAGACGTTCATGTGGGGGTAGAGGGCGTAGTTCTGGAACACCATGGCCACGTCCCGGTCCTTGGGCGCCAGGTCGTTGACCACGCGGTCCCCGATGCGGATCTCGCCCTCGGTGACCGTCTCCAGCCCCGCTACCAGGCGCAGGGTGGTCGACTTTCCGCAGCCCGAGGGGCCCACCAGCACGACGAACTCGTTGTCTTCGATATCCAGGTTGATGCGGTGCAGCACCTCGGTCCTGCCATAGCGCTTGACCACATCCTTGAGGGTTACAGCAGCCATTGGTGATCATCTTTCCTGCGGTTGATAAACGCACCGCCGCGTGCAGCCTGCGCCGCGCCGGCGCCCCCTTTAAAACCACGTTGCTCCCGGCAAAGTCAAGTCGCCCGGCAAAGTTTTTTTGATCCCGGGCTTCCCGCTTCGCGGGTCCGGCCGTCCCTTGGAGGGACCGCTCGGAGCGCAGCGGCATTTATCCCTTGACGGATGGCTAAATCACATTTAGTCTATGACCTTCTTTCGATCCCCGACGGACTGCACTCGACAGCGCCGTCAGCGTTCACTTTTCAATTTTTGCAAGAAGGAGGACATCACCATGAGGAAACGAAGCGTCATCACAGCTGTAGGCATCATCGTCCTGACCCTCTTCCTATGCGGCCAGGTGATGGCCAAACCGATCACCATCCACTGGTGGCACGCCATGCGCAGCGCGCGCGGCGAGGTCGTCAAGGAAATGATCAAGGAATTCAACGCCTCCCAGGACAAATACGTGGTGGTGGGCACCAACAAGGGCAACTACGACGAAACCGTCAACGCCGGCATCGCCGCCATCCGGGCCGGCAAGCAGCCCCACATCCTGCAGTCCTTCGAGGTCGGTACGCTGACCATGATGCTCTCGGGGGCCATCTACCCGGTCTACAAGCTCATGGCCGACATGGGCTACAAGGTCAACTGGAACGATTATCTCCAGCCGGTGCTGTCCTACTACGTAAACGACGACGGCCACCTGATGTCCATGCCCTTCAACTCCTCGACGCCGGTCATGTATTACAACGTGGACATGTTCAAGAAGATCGGCATCGCCCCCCTGTCCAAGACCGAGCCCATCACCTGGGACCAGCTGGGCGAAATCTGCGCCAAACTGGTCAAGGCCGGCGTACCCGGCGGCATGGTGACCGCCTGGCAGTCATGGATCCAGATCGAGAACTACAGCGCCATCCAGAACCTGCCCTTCGCCACCAAGGCCAACGGCTACGCCGGGCTGGACTGCGAACTGACCATCAACAACGACAAGGTCGTGCACCACATCGCCCAGCTCAAGTCGTGGATGAAGGATAAGCGCTTCGTTTACGCCGGTCAGAAATACCAAGGTGGGGGTCTACATGGACTCCATCAGCGCCATCGCCAAGCTGCAGAAAGCCGTCAAGGACTTCAAGTGGGACGCCGCCCCGCTGCCGGTGGAATCCTGGAACAAGGAACCCCAGAACAGCATCATCGGCGGGGCCTCCAACTGGGTGCTCAAGGGCCACAGCAAGGAAGAGTACAAGGGCGTGGCCGCCTTCCTGGCCTTCCTGGCCACCAACAAGATGCAGGAATTCTGGCACGAGAAGACCGGCTATTTCCCCATCACCCTGACGGCCTACGAGGACCTCAAGTCCAAGGGGTACTACGAGAAATACCCCTACCAGGAAGTGGGCATCAAGCAGATGACACGCCGCAACCCCAACAAGAACTCCCGCGGCCTGCGCCTGGGCTACTTCATCCAGATCCGCAACATCATCAACGAGGAACTGGAACTGGTCTGGAACGGCAAGAAGACCGCCAAGGAGGCCCTCGACAGCGCCGTCAAGCGCAGCAACGTCAAACTGCGCGAGTTCGAGAAGACATACAAGTAGCGCTGTGCGTTACGTGTGAAACAACCGTAACAACATGATCCCGCAGCGGGGCGGCCCCTCCAGGGGGTGCGCCCCGTTTGCGGTGTCCACCGCCCGCCATGATCAAACGCTCCCTCTTCAAAAACCGGCTGTTGCCCTACCTGCTGATTCTGCCCCAGATCCTGGTGACGGCCACCTTTTTCTACTGGCCGGCGGCCCAGGGCGTCTATCAGTCCCTGATGCGCTCCGACCCCTTCGGGCTGCACAACCGCTTCATCTGGTTCGACAACTTCATCGCCCTGTTCACCGACCCGCTGTACCTCAAGTCCATCGGTATCACGCTGGTCTTCAGCGCTTCGGTGGCCGCCGTCTCCATCTCCATGGGGCTGTTCATCGCCACCATGGCCAACCGCGCCTTCAAGGTCAAGACCGTCATCCGCACCATGCTGATCTGGCCCTACGCCGTGGCACCGGCCATTTCCGGCATCCTGTGGCTCTTCCTGCTGCACCCGTCTTACGGCGTGGTGGCGCTGTTCATCGAAAAATACCTTTCGATTCCCTGGAATCCGGTGCTCAACGGCAACGACGCCCTGGCCATGGTCATCATGGCCAGCGCATGGAAGGAAATCAGCTACAACTTCGTCTTTTTCCTGGCCGGCATGCAGTCCATCCCCCACTCGCTCATCGAGGCCGCCGCCATGGACGGCGCCAGCCCCTTCCGCCGTTTCTGGGCCATCACGCTGCCCATGCTGTCGCCCACGCTCTTCTTCGTGACCGTCATGAACATCATCTACGCTTTCTTCGACACCTTCGGTGTGATCCACACCGTCACCCAGGGAGGCCCGGGGGGCGCCACCAACATCCTGGTCTACAAGGTCTACCAGGACGGCTTCATCGGACTGAACCTGGGTTCCTCGGCGGCCCAGTCCATCGTGCTGATGGTCCTGATCATCGTCATCACGGTGCTGCAGTTCAAATACGTGGAGAGAAAGGTGCAGTACACGGGGTAATTCGAAATGGTTGAAAAGACGCCCATCCTGGACACATTCACCTACGTCTTCCTGATGCTCGGCATCCTGGTGGTGGGTTTTCCCATCATCTACGCCATCATCGCCGCCACGCTGCCCCTGGACCAGGTCAGCCGGGTACCCATGCCCATGATCCCCGGCGACCAGCTGCTGGTCAATTTCCGCGAGGCCTGGCAGCGCGGCGACCTGGGCACGCAGCTGATGAACTCCTTCATCATGGCCAGCGGCATCACTTTCGGCAAGATCGTGGTCTCCATGCTGGGGGCCTTCTCCATCGTCTACTTCGACTACCGCTTCCGCACGGTGGCCTTCGTGACCGTCTTCTGCACCCTCATGCTGCCGGTGGAGGTACGTATCCTGCCCACCTACGAAATGGCCGCCAACCTGCTGGGCCCGTTGCAGCCCCTGTGGAAGTTCCTGCACATCGACAGCATCATCTCGTGGTTCGCCGGCCACGAGATCAAGGTCTCCCTGGAGCTCAGCCTGCTGGACACCTACACCGGCCTGATCCTGCCCCTGGTGGCGTCGGCCACCTGCACTTTCCTCTTCCGGCAGTTCTTCCTGACGGTCCCCGAGGAGCTGTGCGAGGCGGCCAAAATGGACGGGGCCTCGGCCATGACGTTTTTTACCCGCATCCTGCTGCCGCTCTCCAAGACCAACATCGCCGCCCTGATCGTCATCGAGTTCGTCTACGGCTGGAACCAGTACCTGTGGCCCCTGCTGATCACCACCAACCCCAAGATGACCACCGCCGTCATCGGCCTGCAGAACCTGATCCCGCAGGCCGACGACCTGCCCGAGTGGAACGTGGCCATGGCCGCCGCCCTGATCGTCATGCTGCCGCCTATCCTGGTGGTGCTGTTCATGCAGCGCTGGTTCGTGAAGGGGCTGGTGGACCCGGAAAAGTAGGTTTATCGAGCTGTCAGGTAACCAATCGTCTGGCCCGTGTACTGTGTAAAGTTATGGGGGTGGCAATGGCCGCGAGCGCCCTTTGTTTTCCCGAAAACAATCGCCGCTTTTTTATTGACATAACAACTAATTAAGATTAAATTTTTTGATTATTGTAAATTTCTTGATTATTGAATAGTCGCGGGCACCCTGAGGGTATCTGCGGTGACGTATGGGGGCCAACCAGCGGGAAAATGATGGCAAAAATAGGCATACTAATGGTGGCAGTAATGATAATGTTACCGTCGGCATTTTCCCGCGGCGCCGAGGGGCGGAACACACCGGACCCCGGCCAGCAGCTGAAACCTTTTCTGGACCGGATGGCGGCCCACTTGAAAAGTGATGCCTTCCAACGGGAAAGGGGAAGCGGACAGTACCAGGGCACTGCTGATGTGGCCTCGGAAGGCATCGACTTTCGTGAAATGTCACGCCGCGTGCTCGGAAAGCAATGGAAAACCCTGACAGCGCAACAACGTGAGCAGTTTGTCGATCTTTTCTCGAAGCTTCTGCAGTACACCTACATCAAGAAAATCAGTCAAGATGTCGATAAAAAGAAGGTGGAAATCAAAAGGCAGCGCATTCAGGGCCGACGGGCAGAGGTCAAAACCCTGGTGAGGGATCGAAACGGCATCAAACCGGTCGCATATCGTATGATTTTAAAAGATGATCGATGGATGATTTACGACATCATCGTGGAAGGAATCAGCCTGGTTCAGAACTACGGCGAGCAAATGCGGGCGATTCTGCGTGACAAGCAGATCGCGGGCCTGTTGGCGATGCTGACCGAAAAAATCCACAAGCTGGAAGCCGGGCGGGGAAATGGTTAAGATCATTTATCACTGTGCGCTGCGCAACCTGCTGCGCGTGAGACTGCGTACGTTTTTCACCCTTTTGATCATTAGTGTCATCTTCGCGCTTTTCCTGGTGGTGACCTCCATCGGCCGGCAGCTCTCCACTCAGATCACCGACACCCTCGACGACAAGAAAATCGACATCGTTGTCCAGTCCAAGTTTGCCAGCAGCCCTTTTTCTTCGGCCATTGCCCGACCCACCGTCGAGTCCATTGCCTCCATGGACACTGTCGCCAATATGACGCGCCTGCTGATCGGCAAAAAGTGGCTCGACCTGGACACCTCCCTGCTGCTGCTGGGCTTCTCCGACTTCAGGCCGATTGCCAAGCGTCTGGGAATCGCCCTGATAGAGGGGTGTCCCTTTGATCCAAAGACACGGCAAGTCGCCATCGGGCAGAAAGCGGCCCGGGTACTGAAACTCGGCATTGGGGACCGGCTGCAGCTGGACGCCGATACGGCCTACACCATCACGGGAATTTACTCCATCGGGCTGGATTTCCTGGACGCTTGCGCTTACATGGATATCGGCGACGCGCAACGCCTGCTACAGCGACCCGACCAAACCGGCATGCTCTTCCTTTCCCTGAAAAATCCAGCCGATGTTCAGACCACCATTGCCCGCATCAATGCCAAGCATGCCCGGGTGGTGGCTTTCCCGGGCGGCGAACTCATCGAACATCTGGGTTCCCGCAAGACCACCATCCGTTTCATTCAGCTGATTTCGATCATCGCCTTCGTCATCGCATCGGTGGTGCTGCTCAACACACTGATCATCACCATCAACGAACGTACCAAAGAAATCGGTATCCTTCTGGCCATCGGCTGGTCACGGCGCATGATCATCACCATTTTCGGTGTCGAATCCCTGCTGCTGGCCTATTCAGGTGCCGTGGTGGGCCTTGCGCTGACCTATCCGGCTTTCCTGCTGCTAGGCCTGTCCCCCAATATCGGCCTCAACTTTCTGCCCAAATCTCCATCTCTGGAAATGTTCGGTTTGCTGATGATCGCCTGTACCCTGATGGGCATCCTCAGCGCTGTATTTCCCGCTTTATACAGCACCCGCATGCTGCCGGCCGAGGCCCTGCGCTGTGAATAAGCCTCCCCGCATACATCGGCTCAACGAAGATGACATTGTCGTGCGGGTGACGGATGTCCGCAAAGCCTATGATGGGGGCTTGGTCCCTGCGTTGCATGGCATTTCGCTGGCGCTGAAAAAAGGGCATGCCTATGCCCTGACCGGCCCGTCTGGCTGCGGCAAAAGCACGCTGCTAAACATCATCGGCACCCTCGACAGGCCTTCTTCCGGAACGGTGGAATACTTTGGCCAGGAACTCCCCACCGAGGGCCAGCGTCAGAAGATGCGGCGTGAATCCATCGGTTTCGTCTTTCAGTTCCACAACCTGCTGCCCATGCTGACACTGCTGGAAAATGTGGAACTTCCCCTCCTGTCCGACAGCCGGATCAGTGCGAAAGAGCGGCGGCGCAGGTCTTCATCAGTGCTGAAGACCTTCGGACTGGCGGCCAAGAGGCACCACTATGCCAGTCGCGTGTCCGGAGGGGAACGCCAGCGGGCGGCCATTGCACGGGCTCTGGTGCACAAGCCGAAACTGGTCCTCGCCGACGAGCCCACCGGTAACGTGGACTCTGCCACAGCGGCTCTTATTCTCGAAAAACTGATCGGCTACACGAACCACACGGGGGCGACTCTCCTGCTCACCACCCATGACGAACAGATCGCCGGCCTCTGCCGTACGGTCCTTCGCATGAAAGACGGGCTCATTGTGTCGAGAGAAAAGGTGCGGGCAGACACCCGCGCAGGCTCCCCCGTCGACCAGAATGACATTCGCCTTCTCAAACTATAGTGACCCGCAGGAAACGAAAATATCGCTTGTTTTGGTGGAGCCTTTTATCGGTAATCCTGTTTTCGGGATACCTGGTGAAAAGCTTTCCGGGAATCTACAATTTCCGTCTCACCTCCCCGAAATTCTACCTCAACGCGGGCGAAATCTACCGTCATTATTTTTCCGGATTCCGACTCAGCGCCGTGGCAAGGGAACAGGTGCTCACCGAACTCAGGATGCTGGTCAACGCGCTGGCCCTCGAGAGGGCGCGGGGTGAAGACCTGTCGACCACCTTGATCATTATGGACGCCATGGTACGGAAAAAGATCGCCTCGACGGAAACATCCTCCGAGCTGATCAACATCGACACCTATCTGCGGCCCTATGCGGACCGTGAGGCGGCCAAACAGAGACGTCTGGAACGCCATCCCGCGGTTTTTGCACCGGACGTGTCGGATACCCGGCACGTCCCTTTCGCGGCCTATATCCGATCGCAATCCGCACTGGTGGACAAGTATGACCTTCCCTACCGCATACCGGCCAGCACCCTGCAGGTAATGGATATCCGGGGAAACCGATTCCTGAAAGTGATCCCTCAAGAGGATCCTGAAAGCCATGGCGGTCGAACCGACAATAAACAAATGCTGGCAAAGCTGGAGCGTTTCAACTGGGAAACCGCCGACATCCTCTTCGGCCGCTCCAAGCGGTCAGGCGATCGGTTTTCCGTCCAGGGATACTGGAATCATGCCGGGCTTTATGACAGCAGTTGTGACTGCATCATCGACGCTTGGCCCGACGGCAAAACCGTTTCCGGCGGGGTGCGGCGGAGCTCGAAAGCTTTTTGGGCAGCACATTTTGACGAAATCGCCGTATTGCGTCTCAGCGATATCCCCCGAAAAATCCGAAAAGCGGTCGAACGCCACGCAGCGGCAAAAGTGGCCGAGCCCTACAATCTGGGCACCTACAAAATGAATCCGGCCGGGGGCTGGTATTGTTCCAAGCTCGTATATTATGCCTATCTGCAGGAGTGTATTGACCTGGATCCCAACGGGGGAGTGGCCGTCATGCCCGATGATATTGCAATCTCAAGGGGTCTGAATGCCCTCGAGTACCTCTCGCGATAGATGCCGCCACGGGAAAAAGACGGAAGCACCCAAATATCCCTTCCGTCTTTTCGTGCTCCTTTTAACGGCCGTCATTGTCATCTCTGCCTATAAGCCTTACAACTGGCCTATGTGGTTCGCCCACGGCATCTGGGTGTTCATCGGCCTACCCCTGCTGATCGCCACACACCGCCGTTTTCCTTTCACCACACTGGCCTATTTGTTCCTATTGATCTATGGCTCCACTATGATGATCGGCGCCCATTTCACCTATGAACACGAACCGGTCTTCGCTTGGCTACGGGACAGCCTCCATCTGTCTCGCAATCATTACGATCGGTTTGCCCATTTCTGGCTGGGTGCCACATCGGCTATCATCTTGCGCGAGATACTTGTTCGCCGGCGTATCGTATTGAAACGGAACTGGACCATCTTTCTTGTCATCGCCACCAGTCTATCCATCGGCGCCGGCAATGAAATTATCGAGTGGTGGTTCGCCGTGGCGGTGGGAAAAAGCGCAGCAATCTCTTTGGGCATGCAGGGAGACGTGTGGGACACGCAATGGGACATGATGATCGACCTTATCGGCGCCGTGGCGGCAATATCCATAGGTGGTTTACACGATCGGCAACTACGAAATTTCACCAGCCTCCCTGCCACTTCCGTGTCCCCTCCCCCCTAAAGGGTATTGTCGATTTTCAGCCACAGCCCGCGTAAACGGCGGACCTCGTTGGTGCCGATCTGGAAAAACAGAAACGAAAGCCGTTTGCCCCCGAGGTCCGGTAAGGCCTGGGCAGCACAATCCGGCGGATGCAGTTGAGCAGGTTACGGGCAATCAGCCCCGTGATAAAGAGCGCATCGATGGCCCAGAAGTTGTTGGTTCGGATGACGGTGGCGGACAGATCGTTTTCCAATTCCTCGATCACCTGTTCGACTACCGCGCCTTGGCTGTTAAGATGCCGAACATTTGTAGAGACGAGCCTTTTTTATTCTCTTGAAAGCCGAGGCCGCAACCCTTAGAAAAGGATTATGAGGTAAACGCCAATCTCTACCGCAGGGCGGGATGAATTTGAAAAAGCTTTTTCCGCCGAGTGAATTTTTCGGGGTTCCTAAAGCAAAACACTGCTACTCCGGCTGCCTGTCCAAACACATGCCAGGAGATTGAAACAGCGACTGCATGTTATTTGCAGCTGCGGAGAAGGAGCTCTACGGATCCGTATGCCGGTTGAGAGAAGGATTTTCCCGGCTGTATCAGGGCAAGAGGGGCTTCCCGCAATTAGGACAAAAGAAAATCCACCATTTCAGCGAAGCCGTAACCGCCCTGTTCACGGGCCACCCAGGTCGGCTCGGACGGCAGGCGCCCTCGAAGGCCAGACGTTGGCGACGCCCACGGAGTGCGGGAACCAGGCGAACATGGGGGCGTCGTTGGGCGAATCGCCGATGTAGAGGGTGGATTCTTTCAGCGTCCGGCTGTCCGCTACGGCGAACACTTCCTCGAAGAAAACGCGGGTCATGGCAAG
>Ga0256914_1003634_pt1 | contig 12043 bp, 11 predicted proteins | sample HulkmetaG_FD_191571 | JGI IMG/M metagenome (GOLD analysis project Ga0256914, IMG submission 191571) | Hydrothermal chimney microbial communities from Main Endeavour vent field at the Juan de Fuca Ridge, Pacific Ocean - Hulk | ecosystem: Environmental > Aquatic > Marine > Hydrothermal vents ...
GGCCGGCTCGGCCAGTTCCGCCGCCAGGCGCCCGCCGAAGCGCTTGGTGATGAAGCCGGCGCAGCGGCTGGCGATGTTCACCACCTTGCCCACCAGGTCGGCGTTGACCCGCTGCACGAAGTCGTCGAGGTTGAGGTCGATGTCCTCCACGCCGGCGCCCAGCTTGGCGGCGAAATAGTAGCGCAGGTACTCGGGGTCCAGGTGCGTGAGATAGGTGCGTGCCTGGATGAAGCTGCCGCGCGACTTGGACATCTTCTGGCCGTTCACCGTGAGGAAGCCGTGGGCGTGGATGGTGGTGGGCTTGCGGAAGCCCGCGCCGTGGAGCATGGCGGGCCAGAAGAGGGCGTGGAAGTAGATGATGTCCTTGCCGATGAAGTGGTAGAGCTCGGCGTCCGAGCCCTCGGCCCAGTAGTCGTCGAAGTCCAGCCCCCGTTTTTCGCAAAGGTTCTTGAAGCTGGCCATGTAGCCGATGGGGGCGTCGAGCCAGACGTAGAAGTACTTGCCGGGGTGGCCGGGGATCTCGAAGCCGAAGTAGGGGGCGTCGCGGGTGATGTCCCACTCGCGCAGGCCCGCCTCGAACCACTCGTCCAGCTTGTTGGCCACCTCGGGCTGGAGGTGGCCGCCGCGGGTCCACTCCTTCAGCATCTCTTCAAAGTCCTGGAGCCGGAAGAAGAGGTGCTCGGTCTCCCTCTCCACCGGCTTGGCGCCCGAGACCACCGAGTAGGGGTTCTTCAGCTCGGTGGGGCTGTAGGTGGCGCCGCAGGCTTCGCAGGAGTCGCCGTACTGGTCGGCGGCCCCGCATCGGGGGCACTCGCCCTTGATGAAACGGTCGGGCAGGAACATCCCCTCCTCGGGGTCGTAGAGCTGGGTGATGGTGCGGCTGACGATGTGGCCGCCTTCGAGGTTGCGCCGATAGATGAGCTCGGCCAGCTCGCGGTTCTCCTCGGAGTGGGTGCTGTGGTAGTTGTCGAAGCCGATGCGGAAGTCGCGGAAGTCGGTCTGGTGCTCCTTGGACATGCGCTGCACCAGCTCCTCGGGGGATATGCCCTTCTGGCGGGCGTGGAGCATGATGGGAGTGCCGTGGGCGTCGTCGGCGCAGATGTACCAGCACTCGTTGCCCCGCATCTTCTGGAAGCGGACCCAGATGTCGGTCTGGGTGTACTCCACGATGTGGCCGATGTGGAGGGGGGCGTTGGCGTAGGGGAGGGCGCTGGTGACCAGTATCTTTCTCATCGTTTTCCGGGTATGGGGGTTGAAGCCAGTAGTCGGCAGTCGGGCTCGTCCGGGTTCCTTCCCACGGGACGCCGTGAACCCTTCCCTGGGGGCTTCACGGCGGCATCCCTGCCGCCGAGACCCGTGGAAAGGAACCCGGACGAGACCACCGGGCCCCAGGGGGCTTCTCTCCGGTCGAACGCCGGATTCGCTCCGCCCGCTGCCGATTCAAGGCGGCACATTATCTCACAGCTCAAGGGGATAATATCCGAGTGTTTTGGTTGGGTTTAGGGCGGGCGATGGTGTAGAATCGCGCCCATCGCAACAGATTCCCATTGCCATCAACAGGCAGGAGAAAGAGCATGTCGGAAGTGACTCGTGAAAAGATCGAAGAGGCGCTCAAGGGCTACGTCGAGCCCCACATGGAGAAGGACCTCGTCAGCGCCAAGTGCGTGAAGGATATCGAGATCGACGGCGGCAAGGTGAAGCTGAAGGTGGTGCTCGGCTTCCCCGCCAAGGGTGTCGAGGAGGAGCTCAAGCAGGCCATCTGCGACGCGGTGAAGCAGGTGGAGGGGGTCACCGACTGCGAGGTGGACCTGAGCTGGAAGATTGTCGCCCACTCGGTGCAGAAGTCCCTCAAACCCATCGACAACATCAAGAACATCATCGCCGTGGCCTCGGGCAAGGGCGGCGTGGGCAAGTCCACCACCGCCGTCAACCTGGCCCTGGCCCTCTCCCAGGAGGGCGCCCGTGTGGGGATCCTCGACGCGGACATCTACGGCCCCTCCCAGCCGCGCATGCTGGGCATCTCCGGCCAGCCCGAGTCCAAGGACGGCCAGACCCTGGAGCCCATGAACAGCTACCACCTCCAGGCCATGTCCATCGGCTTCCTCATCGACGAGGAGACGCCCATGATCTGGCGCGGCCCCATGGTCACCCAGGCGCTGGAGCAGCTGCTCAACGACACCAACTGGGCCGACCTGGACTACCTCATCATCGACCTGCCGCCGGGCACCGGCGACACCCAGCTCACCCTGGCGCAGAAGGTGCCCGTTTCCGGTGCCATCATCGTCACCACGCCCCAGGACATCGCCCTGCTGGACGCGCGCAAGGGCTTCAAGATGTTCGAGAAGGTGGAGGTGCCGGTGCTCGGCATCGTGGAGAACATGAGCATCCACATCTGCTCCAAGTGCGGCCACGAGGAGCACATCTTCGGCGAGGGCGGCGGCAAGAGCATGGCCGAGCAGTACGGCGTGGACTTCCTCGGCGCCCTGCCGCTGGACATCCGCATCCGCGAGGAGACCGACAGCGGCAAGCCCACCGTGGTGGCCGAGCCCGACTCGCGCATCGCCCAGATCTACCGCGAGATCGCGCGCAAGGCGGCGGCCAAGCTGGCCCTGCAGGCCAAGAGCTACGCCGCCAAGTTCCCCAACATCGTGATCCAGAACAACTGAGCGGATCGTGCTCTCCGATCCCGGGGGCTGCAACCGGCCCCCGTGGGTTGGGCTTCAGTCCGATATCCCCTGATCGAAGCGAGCCGGCCGGAATACTGGAAGGCCTTTCCCGGTCTCTTCGGCGGGACGTCCGAGGCCAGGGATGGCCGAGGCCGAGCGCACGATGTACAGGGATGTACGAGTGCCGCGATGGCAGGATGCCAAGGAGCGGCCAGGGATGTGCTCGTAGCGGTCCCGCCGAAGAGATCGGGAAAGGCCACGGCCTCGATCAGGACTCCCATCCGGTGTCGGACTGAAGTCCGACCCACAGTTTTCTCTGGACAGGACCGCCCGGCCCCTCTGGTATACTCTGCCGTCAACACGCCTTCCGCGGGGTGACCGATGAGCATCAAGTCAGACAAGTGGATCCGCCGCATGGCCGAGGAGCGCGGCATGATCGAGCCCTTCGAACCGGGCCAGATGCGCGAGAGCCACTACGGCCGCATGATCTCCTACGGCACCTCCAGCTACGGCTACGACGTGCGCTGCGCCGACGAGTTCAAGATCTTCACCAACATCAATTCGGCGGTGGTGGATCCCAAGAACTTCGACGACTCCAGCTTCGTGGACGTGCAGTCCGACGTCTGCATCATCCCCCCCAACTCCTTCGCCCTGGCGCGCACCGTGGAGTATTTCCGCATCCCGCGCAACGTGCTCACCATCTGCCTGGGCAAGTCCACCTACGCCCGCTGCGGCATCATCGTCAACGTCACGCCCCTGGAGCCCGAGTGGGAGGGGCACGTCACCCTGGAGTTCTCCAACACCACGCCCCTGCCGGCCAAGATCTACGCCAACGAGGGGGTGGCGCAGATGCTCTTCTTCGAGTCCGACGAGGTGTGCGAGACCTCTTACCGCGACCGGGGCGGCAAGTACCAGGGGCAGCGGGGCGTAACCCTGCCCAAGGCCTGAACGGCCTCGCTGCGCGGTGACGCGGGACTTTCCCGAATCCTACCTCCCCCTCTGCCGACGTCTCGGGCTCGACCGGGGCATTCCCTGGACCCCCAACTGGACGGCGGCGGCGGACTTCCTCGAGCTGCTGGTGGACGAGCTGGAGGCGCGCCGCCCGGCGGTGATCCTGGAGTGCGGTAGCGGCCTGAGCACGCTGGTGCTGGCCCGGGCCTGCGAGAGGACCGGGCGGGGCCACGTCTGGAGCCTGGAGAGCGGCGCGGAGTTTGCCGAAGCCATACGCCAAGCGCTGGCCGCCTACGGTCTGGAGCGCCTTGTCACGGTGGTGCACGCGCCGTTGTCGGAGGTGGAGATCGGCGGCGAATCCTGGCCCTGGTACGACCGCTCCAGCCTGCCCGGCAAGCCCGTGGAGCTGCTGGTGATCGACGGGCCGCCCGCATTCCTGCGGGAGCAGGCCCGCTACCCGGCCCTGCCGCTGCTGGTGCCGTACCTGGAGAAGGGGTGCCGCATTCTTCTCGACGACGCCGCGCGGCCGGACGAGAGGGCCGCCGTGGCGCGCTGGCTGGAGGAGTTTCCCGGCCTGCGGCACCGTTACCTCGAACTGGAACGGGGGTGCTCGGTGCTGGAGCGAGGCTGAAGGGGCTACCGCGACCGGTTGTGCCGGATCCGCAGTTCCGCCAGCGCCGCCTCCAGATCGCCCTCGGCGCCGATGGCCGACCAGAAACGGCGGAAATCGGCCTTCAGGCTCTCGAGCCGCGCCTCCATCACGCGGGACTTGCCGCGCAGGAAGAGCTCGATGTTGGCCTCCACGGTCTCCAGGTAGTCGCGGGCCAGGGCCAGGCCGTCCAGCTCCGGGGGCGAGCCGAGGAGGATCCCCTCGTGGTAGGCGCGCAGGATGCCGAAGTCGCGGCGCCGGGAGAAGCTGTGTGCCGTGGCTTCGGGGTCGCGCTTCAGGTGCACGTAGAAGGCGTCGTCGCCCCAGGTCCGTTCCAGGCGGCCCAGCAGCCAGCTCAGCCGGTTGTCGGCTTCGATGTGGTTGTCGGGATAGGCCAGCCGCTCCGGGCCCAGGAGGTGGGTGCGGCTCTCGTGGCCGGCGCTGTAGTTGGTGATGTGGCTGCAGGCCCGGATCCAGGTCATGGAGCCGCAGCGGCCGCTGTTGAGGACGAAGACGTTCACGGTGGCGTTCAGAGGTTCCTTCAGGTCTCCCGCGCGATCCTCTCCATCTGGGCGGGGGTGAACCGCTGCTCCACCCGGGGGAAGAGCTCCCGCTCCTCCAGCCGGGTGTGATCACGCAGCAGCTCGCCGAACTCCCGCAGCACGCTGCAGTCTCCGGCCTTCATGCGCCGGGCCAGCTCGCGCATGCGGTCGTGCTCCTCCACCAGCTGCACGCCCAGCTCGCGGATGCGGCCCTCCATCTGCCCGGTGATGGAGAAGATGGTTGCCTCCTCGTTGGCGAAGTGGCGCTCCCAGGTACGGTCGAAGTCGTCGGCGACCTCCCGGCAGAGCGCCTCGATCTGCTCCGGGTCGCCGCGGTCGAGGGTGTCGAGGCAGCGCTTGGCCAGCCGCAGGGAATGGTGGTGCTCCCGTGACAGATTGGTCAGTGCTTCCGCCCGTTTCATGGCTGGTGGATACGGGTCAGTTCCATGCGGACCACGGCGTCGCCGTCGCGGTGTTCCAGCACCAGGGGCAGCCAGCCCTGCTTCGCCGCCAGCCACAGGTGCCGGGTCGGACGGCTTTCGCCCGACGAGATGGTGATCTCCTGGCCGAGAAAGCGGCCCGCCGGCGTGTCCAGGTACCTGCGCAGCTTCCTGTGCAGGACGATCCGTTCGGCGCCGTCGCTGGCCACGCGGGGAAAGGCGGCCTCCGCGCGCAGGTCGTCGGCCAGCGCCATGGCGCGCAGCAGGTAGCTGAGGCGGTCCTGGGTTCCCTCTTCCAGACGGTATCTCTCCTGGCTCTCGTCCCCCCGCAGGAGGAGCTCCATCTTCTTCCAGTCGAAGAAGATCTCCACCATCCGCGTCTCTCCGTTGCTCTTCACGGCGTAGTAGTAAGCGTCGGGTTCGGGACGGCCACCGTCGAAGTGGCCGTGGCTCGACTCCAGCACCTCGTGGTTCGGCTGTTGCGACAGGGCCGCGCCGGCGGGCCGGGTGACGGCCTTGAAGCGGTAGCCCTGGTCGGTGATCCTGAGGCTGAAACGGGCCTCGCCCTTGAGCTCGCCGTTGTAGAGCAGCCGGTAGCTGGCGTCGAAGGGCTCCAGCGCGCCGGCCAGGGTTGGGAAGAGTCCCAGCAGGAGGAACAGGGCCAGGCGGGTCACGGGATCTCTTCCTCCTCCAGCTCGTCGAGCTGCAGCGGCCGCTCCAGCGGCCGGCCGTCGAACCAGGCCCGGCCGTCGCGCAGCGCCAGCCTTCCCTCGGCGAACCACTTCACCGCCAGCGGGTAGATGCGGTGCTCCTGTTCCAGCACCCGCGCGGCCAGTCTCTCGGGCGTGTCGTCCCGCTTCACCGGTACCCGCGCCTGCACGATCACCGGGCCGCCGTCGAGCTCCTCGGTGACGAAGTGGATGCTGGCGCCGTGTTCCTTCTCGCCCGCCTCGATGGCGCGTTCGTGGGTGTGCAACCCCTGGAACTTGGGCAGCAGGGAGGGGTGGATGTTGAACATGCGTCCCTCGTAGTGGTGCACGAACTCCGGGGTGAGGATGCGCATGAAGCCGGCCAGCAGCACCAGGGAGGGGCGGTAGCCGTCGATGAGCGCCGCCAGCGCCCGGTCGAAGCTCCGGCGGTCGGGAAAGTCCCGGTGGTCCAGCACCTCGGTGGGGATGCCCGCCCGGCGCGCCCGCTCCAGGCCGTAGGCGTCGGCGCGATTGCTGATGACGGCGCGGATCTCGATGGGCAGGCCGCGGGCGGCGGCGTCGATGATGGCCTGGAGGTTGGTGCCACCGCCGGAGATGAGCACCACCACCGGCAGGGGGGAGCGCTGCTCACTCATAGATCACGCGGGCCTCGCCTTCCGTGGAACGGATCTCGCCGATGACGTGGACGGTCTCCCCCTCCGACTCGAGCAGGCGGGTGGCCGGTTCCGCCGCTTCCGGCGGCAGGCAGACCACCATGCCGATGCCGGAGTTGAAGGTGCGCAGCATCTCCATGGGCTCGATGTTGCCCGCGTCCTGCAGCCACTGGAAGACCGGCGGCCTGGGCCAGCTGGAGGTGTCGATGTGGGCGGCGGTGCCGGCCGGCAGCACCCGCGGCAGGTTCTCGGTGAGGCCGCCGCCGGTGATGTGGGCCAGGGCGTGGACCTCCACCTCCCGCAGCAGCTTCAGCAGCGGCTTCACGTAGATGCGGGTGGGAGCAAGGAGAGCCTCGCCCAGGGTGGTGCCGCCGAAGGCGGCGCCCAGGTCGGCGCCGCTCACTTCGATCACCTTGCGGATCAGGGAGTAGCCGTTGGAGTGGGGACCGGAGGAGGCGAGCCCCAGCAGCAGGTCGCCGGCGCGTACCTTCTCGCCCTGGAGGATCTCCGACTTCTCCACGATGCCCACGGCGAAGCCGGCCAGGTCGTACTCCTCGCCTTCGTACATGCCGGGCATCTCGGCGGTCTCGCCGCCGGTGAGGGCGCAGCCGGCCAGCTCGCAGCCGCGGGCGATGCCCGAAATCACCTGGGTGGCCTGCTCCACCGAGAGCCGGCCGGTGGCGTAGTAGTCCAGGAAGAAGAGGGGCTCGGCGCCCGCCACCACGATGTCGTTGACGCACATGGCCACCAGGTCGATGCCGATGGTGTCGTGCCGGTCCAGCATCATGGCCAGCTTCAGCTTGGTGCCCACGCCGTCGGTGCCGGAGACCAGCACCGGCTCGCGGTAGTCGGCCACCGGCAGCTCGAAGAGGGCGCCGAAGCCGCCGATGCCGGTGAGCACGCCGGGGCGGAAGGTCTTCTTCACCAGGGGCTTGATGCGCTCCACCAGGGCGTTGCCGGCGTCGATGTCCACGCCGGCCTGGCGGTAGCTGAGGCTGCTGGAAGGTTGCTCGCGGGTGCTCATGGCGGGGTACCCAGGTTCAGAGATCGGCGCGCAACATTGTACCAAGATGTGTGGCGGTGCTGTTGGCCGCTGCCACCCGATCCAGATAGAATGCCCCGATGAAAACGACCAAGCTCCTCTTGCTTCTCCTGCTGCTTCTCGCGCCCTCCCTGCAGGCGGGCGTGGACCTCTTCTCCGCCACCGTGCCCATTGCCGACGACTCCCCCGAGGCGCGCCGCGCGGCCATGGCCGAGGCGCTGCGCCAGGTACTGGTCAAGGCCTCCGGCCAGCGGCTGGCCGGCATGGGCGAGAAGCTGGAGTCCCTGCTGGCGGGGGCGGAGGACCAGGCGCAGGAGTTCCGCTACCGCACCGGCCCCGTTGCCGGGGACGAGGCGCCCGGCAAGCTGCTGTGGGTCCGTTTCGACCGCCGTACCGTGGAACAGGACCTGCGCCAGCTGGGCCTCATCCTCTGGGAGAGCGGGCGGCCCGAGCTGATCCCCTGGCTGGCCCTGGAGGAGCAGGGGCACCGCCGGCTGGCCGACCCGGAAAGGGATGCCCCCCTCTACGAGGCGCTGGAGGAAGCCGCTCGACGGCGCGGACTGGTGCTGGTGCCCCCCATCATGGACCTGCAGGACCGCAACGCCCTCAACCTGGGCGATCTCTGGATGGTGCACGCCGAGAGCATCCTGGCGGCCTCCTCCCGCTACGGCCGGGCGCTGCCGCTGGTGGGACGGCTGAGGCGATCGGGCAAGGGCTGGCGGGCGGCCTGGTCGCTGCTCCTTGCCGACGGGGAACAGCGCTTCGACGGCGAAGGAGAGTCCCCGCAGGCGGTGGTGGCGGACGGCATCGAGCAGGCCGCGGATCTCCTGGTGCAGCGGTTTCTGCCCTCCCTGGAAGAGGCGCAGCAGGGTGTGGTCCTGGTGCGTTTCATCGGGCTTCACGACGTCGGCGACTATGCGCGTCTGAGGCGGCTGCTGCGGTCGCTGGACGTGGTCACCGGCTTCTCGCTGGAGCGCGCGGAGGCAGACCGCCTGGTATTCCGCGTGCAGGCGCTGGGCGGTCGTGAGGCGCTGGCCAGCCAGCTCGCCCTTGCAGGCGAACTGGAACCGGTGGTGGACATTCCCGATGATGGCACCTCCGATCACCTGGTGGAGACGCTCAGCTACGCGCTCCGGTGATCATGCTGCGGGCCAGGGACATTCCCAACGTGATCAGCGTGCTGCGCATCCTGCTGGTGCTGCCGGTCATCTATCTCCTGCTGCACAACCGGTTCCGCGAGGCCATGCTGCTCTTCTTCGTCGCCGGCGTCTCCGACGCCCTGGACGGCTTCCTGGCGCGGCAGTTCGACTGGCGCAGCCGCCTGGGCGGCATTCTCGATCCGCTGGCCGACAAGTTCCTGCTGGTCTCCGTCTTTCTCTGCCTGGGCTGGCTCGATGCCCTGCCCTGGTGGCTGGTGGGGCTGGTGATCCTGCGCGACCTGGTGATCGTGGCCGGCGCCCTGGCCTACCACCTCACCGTGGAGAAGCTGGAGGCCGAACCCAGCCTCATCAGCAAGCTCAACACGGCGCTGCAGATCCTGCTGGCGCTGCTGGTGGTCTACGACCTGGGCTTCGCGGAGCTGCCCCGCCCGCTGCTGTGGGGCATGGTCTACGCGGTTGCCCTCACCACCGTGCTCAGCGGCATCGACTACGTGGTGAGCTGGAGCCGCAGGGCCAGGTATCGCAGGCAGCGCTGAGGTCGCCTCTCACACGTCCATGGGCGTGAGCTTCCAGATGTCGCGGTTGTACTCCTCCATGGTGCGGTCGGTGGAGAAGAAGCCGCTGCCGGCGGTGTTGAGGATGCTCATGCGGATCCAGCGATCGCGGTCGCAATAGGTCGCTGCCGCCCGCTGCTGGGCCTCCACGTAGCTGCGGAAGTCGGCCACCGTCATCCAGGGATCCCGTGGGCTGCGCAGGGCGGCGACGATGTCGTCGAAGATGCCGGGCTCGGCGGTATTGAAGTGGCCGCTCTCGAGCAGGTGGAAGACCCGCGCCAGGTCCTCGTCCTCGGCGATGATCTGGTGGGGGTCGTAGTGGGGCCGCAGCGCCTCGATCTCCTCCACGCGCAGGCCGAAGAGGAAGAAGTTCTCCTCGCCCACGGCGTCCAGGATCTCGATGTTGGCGCCGTCGTAGGTGCCGATGGTGATCGCCCCGTTCATCATGAACTTCATGTTGCCCGTGCCCGAGGCCTCCTTGCCGGCGGTGGAGATCTGCTCGGAGAGGTCGGTGGCGGGCGCGATCACCTCCATGCTCGAGACCCGGTAGTTGGGCAGGAAGGCCACCTTGAGGCGGTCGCCCACCTCGGGGTCGCTGTTGACGATGTCGGCCACGTTGTTGATCAGCTTGACGATCTTCTTGGCCATCAGGTAGCCGGGCGCCGCCTTGCCGCCGAAGAGGACGCAGCGGTTGCACCAGTCGGGGCCGGCGTCGCCGCGGCGGATGCGGTCGTAGAGATGGATCACATGCAGCACGTTGAGCAGCTGGCGCTTGTATTCGTGGATGCGTTTCACCTGCACGTCGAACATGGAGTCCAGCGGGAAGGCCACGCCGCACTCCCGTTCCACCAGCCGCGCCAGCCGCGCCTTGTTCTCCTGCTTGGCCTGGTGCCACTCGGCGTGGAACTCCTCGTTGCCGGGCTTCGCCAGGGGCTCGAGCCGCTCGAGCTGCGACAGGTCGCGGACCCAGTCCTCGCCGATCTCGCGGCTGATGAGCCGGCTCAGGGCGGGGTTGGCGTAGGCCAGCCAGCGGCGCGGGGTGACGCCGTTGGTCTTGTTGTTGAACTTCTCCGGCCAGAGCTCGTAGAAGTCGCGGAACAGCCCCTGCTTCAGCAGGTTGGAGTGGAGCTCGGCCACCCCGTTGACGGAGAAGCTGCCGACGATGGCGAGATAGGCCATCCGCACCGACTTGACGCCGTCCTCCTCGATGATGGACATGCGCCGGCGCCGCTCGCTGTCTCCGGGCCAGTGCATGGCCACCTCCTTGAGGAAGCGGGCGTTGATCTCGTAGATGATCTCCAGCAGCCGCGGCAGCAAGCGCTCGAAGAGCTGCACCGACCAGCGCTCCAGCGCCTCGGGCAGCAGGGTGTGGTTGGTGTAGGCCATGGTGCTGCGGGTGATCTCCCAGGCCTGGTCCCACTCCAGCCCCTTCTCGTCCATGAGGATGCGCATCAGCTCGGCCACCGAGATGGCGGGGTGGGTGTCGTTGAGCTGGAAGACGTGATGCTCGGCGAAGTTGGTGTAGTCCTCCCCGTTCACCAGTTCCCACTGGCGCATCACGTCCTTGAGGCTGGCCGAGGCGAGAAGGTACTGCTGCTTGAGGCGCAGCTCCTTGCCGTTCTCGCTGGCGTCGTTGGGATAGAGCACCATGGTGATGTGCTCGGCCTCGTTCTTGGCCGCCACCGACTCGGGGTAGCTGCCGGCGTTGAACTCCTCCAGGTTGAAGACGTCGGTGGCGGTGGACTTCCACAACCGCAGGGTGTTGACCACGCCGTTGCGGTAGCCGCACACCGGCACGTCGTAGGGGATGGCCAGCACGTCCTCGGTCTCCACCCAGCGCACCCGGTGCACGCTGCGTTCGTCGGTGTAGTGCTCGGTGCGGCCGCCGAAGTGGATCACCTGGGTGTACTCGGCGCGCTCCAGCTCCCACGGGTAGCCGTCGCGCAGCCAGTGGTCGGGCTCCTCCACCTGGAAGCCGTTCTCGATCTCCTGGCGGAACATGCCGTACTCGTAGCGCAGGCCGTAGCCCAGCACCGGCAGGGCGAGGGTGGCGCAGCTGTCGAGGAAACAGGCGGCCAGCCGTCCCAGGCCGCCGTTGCCCAGGCCGGCGTCGTGCTCCTGCTCCTGGATCTCCTCCAGCTCCAGGGTATAGGCCTTCATCGCCTCCTCCGCCTCGTTGCGGATGCCCATGGCAAGGAGGTTGTTGCCCAGCGAGCGACCGATGAGGAACTCCATGGAGAGGTAGAAGGCGCGCCGTCGTCCCGGCTTGCGGTGCTGTTTCCAGGTGTTGAGCCAGTCGGTCATGATGCGGTCGCGCAGGGTGAGCGACAGCGCCTGGAAGAAGTAGTAAGGGTTGCAGCCGAGGAAACGCCCCAGGTGGTGGATCAGGTAGCGATGAAAGTCCTTCTCCAGCGCCTTGGCGTCGGAGGGCAGGCGCTCGTCGGCGGGGAGCAGGCAGAGGTCTTCACGGTTGTTCATGGCGGTTCGGGCTCGTGCCCGCGGTCTCCACGGAAGGGGTATGAATTGTAGCCGACTTGCCGCGGAGGGTGTCGTAGAGGGTCATGTATCGGGCCGCGCTGCGGCTCCAGCCGAAGTCCTGGGCCATGGCGGTGCGGATCAGCCTGTGCCAGTCGCTGTCGTTGCGGTAGAGCTTCAGCGCTCTCTGCACCGCTTCCA
>Ga0256914_1003635_pt1 | contig 12042 bp, 9 predicted proteins | sample HulkmetaG_FD_191571 | JGI IMG/M metagenome (GOLD analysis project Ga0256914, IMG submission 191571) | Hydrothermal chimney microbial communities from Main Endeavour vent field at the Juan de Fuca Ridge, Pacific Ocean - Hulk | ecosystem: Environmental > Aquatic > Marine > Hydrothermal vents ...
ATTCGAGCGTCAAACCCGCCGGATTGCGAATCCGACTGAACACATACTCTCGCAATCGTGATCTACTGGAATTTGGAATTGCTGGACCGGTGGGTGCGTTTCAAAATAGGAGCGCCTTTCGGATTCCCGGCCGACTCCAGTCGGGGCGCTTCAGGCCTGCGGCCGGTAGACGACCTCCGCCATCTAGGTCGCCGTAGGTCGACCATTGGCGCTATCTGAACACCTTTCCACAACGCCCCCCACCCGTCTCGGAGAGGAGAAGGAAACTAAGGTGGGGGGCCGGGGCGGCGCCGATAGAACCCGAGTTCACTCGGCCTGTGCATCCTTTAACAATTGCCCCGAAATTGAAACACACCCCCACTGATGCAGCAATTTCAATTTAAAGAAAAATCAGTCAAGAACCGTCGATTGTAGACGTTTCCTCCCCGGCCCGCCCACATAATCCTCTAAGTTGACTTCAGGAAAGAGAACCCGACGGAAATGAGCAACTTCAGGAAGCCCATCATCGGTCCAGGGGATGGTAGCGTCTACCCCGGCTTTATCGCTACGCGACTTTTGACCCGGAATGTGTCGGGCGGAGGGATCCAGAGAGCTGGCGGGTTGATCTGGAAAAACCAGAACATCCCTTCCCGCCTGCACGCGAGTGGCGATTGCCCATTCCACGTCGTGGGGATCGAAAATATCGATATCCTCATCCACCACCACCACATGCTTCAGAGAGCCATGTCCACTGAACGCGGCTTTCGCGGCCACCAGGCCATCATCAGGATGACGTTTGACGATTTGCACCACCGCGTGCAGCCACGATGCGCCGCCCGGGGTGATGTGTACATTCCGCACATCCACGACCTTGCTCACAGCCGCATAGATGCTCGGCTCCTTGGGCATGCCCATCAAGAGCTTGTGCTCTAACTGGCCAGGCAGCAGGCCGTGGTAGATGGGACGCCGCCGGTGGGTGATGGCGTCGATCTCGATGATGGGCTGCTGACGCACCATATCGCTGGTCTCGGTCAGATCAACAAAAGGTCCTTCATTGGCGAGATGATGGGTCAGTCGCCCTTCCAGCACCAGCTCCGCTTCCGCGGGAATGAATAGATCATTGGTGAGACAACGCACCAGAGGCGTTGGCGCCAGCGCCTGAGCGATATCCATCTCGAACACGCCCGCTGCAGGCGACATGCTGGCTGCCAACAAGATGTGCAAAGGCAGGCCAATAGCAATAGCTACGGGTAGATCGCGCTGAGTCTTTTGCCAGGCGCTGTGCACACCCCGATTCTCCACCAACCGAGCGACAAAATGGCGGTCATCCAGTTGCAACAGACGATGATACGACGCGTTTAGACCTGTTTCTGAATCCCGCGTGATGAGCACGCCCGCGGTGATGTAGGGGCCAGGATCCTTGGGCAAATGGCGCAAAATGGGCAGGCGATTGAGATCTCCAGGGCGATGGACGATCTCCTGACAGGGGGCGCTCGCCGCCACCGGCGCAGGCTGAGGGCGGGCCAGAGCCGCGGCCAGACCAAAAAGCACTTGATCTTGCTGACGCCCGAGCCCCAGAGCGAAATGGCGTCGGGCTGACGCCAAGCCTGTCACCACGCGCCAATCCGGATATCCAACCACATGATTGAACAGCACGGGGCGTCCATCCAAGGCGGCAGCCACGGCAGCCAGCTCCAGATCAGGATTCACAGGCCGATCTATTGTCACCAACCAGCCTTTCTTGTGAGCGGAGTCGAGAAAGGTACGGATATTCATGAAGGATGCAAATGTGGTAAAATTGAGGAGAAATCTGGCAACCCGACACAAATTTCATGTTCATGCTTCCTGCCGATTGAAACCAGGACTGAGGGCCTGCGGCCGCCTGACGACCGGCGTCGACAGCGTCTTGGAGGCCAGATGGCGACGCAAATCGGGCGAAAAAGCTTCCCCGAAGGGGGACGAGCGGCGCAGGCCAATCCTTTCCACATCTCCTCCCCCCACCCGTCTCGGAGCGGGGAGGGAAGCAATGGAGGGGAAGCAACCCCCAGAACCGAATTCATGCGGTCAGTGACAGCAAACAAAGCCAATTTGTGTCAGGTAACTTAGAGAAGAAATCACGACGCTCGATGCTCTTATTTCCATAGCGCCGATCTATCGGCAAACGCCAACGCATTTCAATGATACCGCACAAACTCTCTCTTAGAAACTTCCTGAGCTATAAGGAACCCCAAGAGCCTTTGGATTTCTCGCAAATACATCTGGCTGTGCTCATTGGTCAAAATGGGCATGGTAAATCCGCGCTATTAGACGCCATCACCTGGGCGCTGTGGGGTAAGGCGCGAGCTGCGGATGATGCGTTAATGCATCTGGGCAGCAATGAAATGCAGGTGGATTTCGAATTCATACTCAATGGACAACGCTATCGGGTGGAGCGCAAGCGACAGCGTCGGGGCAAGAGCAGCAAACTGCGGTTAGACTTGTTTATCTGGGATGAGGAGGTGACGCGCTGGCAACCGCTTACTGAAAGCAACGCCCGGGGCACTCAACGCAAAATCGAAGACATCTTGCGCATGGATTACGACACATTTGTCCACACCGCCTTTCTCAAACAAGGAGAGGCGGATGCGTTCACAACGGCTTCGCCCAAGGAGCGTAAATTGCTGTTGGGCAAAGTGCTGAATCTGGCGCAATATGAACGCTATGCCGCCCGAGCCCGGGAAGTGGCCAAAGAGCTGGACGCTGAGATGAATCAGCTACAGGGTAGATTGCAGGGGCTACAGGCCGAGCTGGACCGACAAACAGAGTACGAGGCGGCGATTCGTCGGGCCAAAACCGCGGAAACTCAGGCCAGACTACTGATGAATCAAACGGCTCGAGCAGCTTCTGACGCCCAGCTGACCTTGAAAGACCTGGAGAACAAAGAAGATGCTCGTCAGAAATTGGCCCGTCGGGTCGATTCCGCCCACCAGCGACGCCGTGAAATCGAGGAAGATTTGCAGCGCGCCAGGCAGGAGCTGGCGGAAATCGAATCCTGGCTGGACCGCAAGGAAGAAATCCGCCAGCAGCTGGATGCGTGGCGGCAGGCCCGAGAGGAGGTCAATCGCTGGAATCAGATATTGGCCCAACTGCATCCTTTGAAAGAGGAGGAGAACACGCTGTTAAGCGCAATCCAGCAGGCTCAAGCCGAGCTGGAAACCGCTTTGGCGTTGAAAGAACGTCAGTTGCAAGACGCCCAGGCCGCGTCCGCCGCCATTCCCGAATTGGCGGAACAAGTGAACACATTACAAAAGGATGTGGACGCCCTGGCGGCGCTGGCGGAGGGGGACCGGCAGCATCGGGAGCGACTGGCTGTCCTGGAGGTGGAAATCGCTCAACTCCGCCGGGAACAAACCGACCTGGATAAACACCTGGCCGTTATTCCCAAACGCCAGGCGGAACTGGAGCGACTCAAACAGAAGATCGCGACATTGGAGCAGCTGGAAGCTGAGGAGCAAACCCGGCAACAACGACTTTCTGAGCTGCGAGTTCTGGTCAAACAAGCGGAACAGGAAATGAAGACTGTGCAAGAGGCCATCGCCGCGTTACAAAATCGTCGCGAGATGTTGCTCAGTGGCGAGACCGACGCCTGTCCGGTGTGCCATCGTCCACTGGGTGAGGATGGCCGAGAGCATGTGTTGCAGGAGTACGCCGACGAGCTGGCATCATTGCAAGCACAACTCGATAAGGCCCGGGTCCATCGAAAGGCGATGGTGGCGGAAGGACGACGATTGAAGCACGAAAGCGAAGATGCAGGGTTCGAGTTGAAACGTCTACCAGGATTGCGACGACAATTGGCCCAGCTGGAGAGCTTTTTATCCGGTCAAGATGGCGACTTTGACGCGCTCACAACCAGGAAAAAAACCATCACAGAGACGCTCGCACAGCTGGAGGCTGAGCGAGAAAACCTCAGCCGACAGCAGAGTGAAATCAGCGCTTTGTTGCAAGAATTGCCAGGCAAGCGTCAGGCGTTGGGACGTCTGGAGAGTCGACTGGGGCAATTGATCGAAGTTGCTGCGCCATTGGCGAAATTGCAGGATGAGGTGAAGCAGCTCAACAACCAATTGGAATCTGGCGCGCTCCCCAAAGCCCGTCAGCGGTTACAAAAAATTCACGAGCTGATGGTCTCCTTGCCATACGATGAGTCGGCGCATCAGCGGGCGCAAGAGATTTTGAATGCGCTGGAAGCAATTCCAACCCAATGGCAACGGGTGCAAGACGCCCGGGCCCGACATCCTGATACAGCGGCGCGGGTGGCCCGGCTGGAGACGCGGCGGCAAGAGGAGGTCGAAGCGTTGCAGGCCGACGAAGCCGAGCTGGCCACCCTGGCCGTAGCGGTGGAGAGTCTGCCCCAGGCTCGGGATGCGTGGCAAAAAGCCAAGCAAGACGCCGAAGAGGCGCACCGGGCGTGGGGACAGGCCCGGGGAGCGCTGACCGCCGCAGAGCAACGTCTGGATGCGCTGAAAGGCGTACGCAGCCAGCAAAATCAACTAAAAGAAGAGTTGACCCGGGTCAAAATCCAACAACGCCGCTATCTCACGCTGGCGCAGGCATTCGGACGCGATGGCGTGCAGGCTATGATCATCGAGGCGGCGCTGCCCGAACTGGAAACCGAGGCCAATCGCCTACTGGCCCGGCTTAGCGATGGTCGCATGAATGTACGGTTGCAAACCCAACGGGAAAAGAAAACAGGCGGCGTCAAAGAGGCTCTGGACATCATCATTTCCGATGAGTTGGGCTCCAGGCCTTACGAACTCTACTCGGGCGGCGAGGCCTTTCGGGTGGATCTGGCGCTGCGCATTGCACTCAGTCGTTTGCTGGCCCGACGCGCGGGCGCGGCCCTGCAAACCCTATTCATCGACGAGGGCTTTGGCACTCAGGACACACAAGGACGTGAGAATCTGGTGGAAGCCATCCACATGATTCAGGATGAATTTGCCTTGATCCTGGTCATCACCCATATCGAGGACCTCAAAGATCAATTCCCTGTTCGCATTCTGGTGGAAAAAACCGATGCGGGTTCGGTGTATCGCATTTCCTGATCCATCCCTCGCTCACGGTTATCCCACCCGCCAACCAACATCGGCGCCTTCCCAGAATCAACATCCACGCGGACCCACCGGGGGCGAAGCCCCCATCACATCGATTTAATCGAAATGGATGGGCAATCTGCGGAACGCATCAGGAAAGCAAAACGAGGCGTCTGCTTTCCTCCAAAATATGCTGAATCTCCTCCGCCGCCCTCATGTATGCAGGTTGATCGGCATAGTTGTGTCGGATCTGTTCCACCACCCGCTGCAAAACCCCGGGATTGACCTCGGCCAAATCCCGCGTGCGTTGTTGCCATCCTGCCACCAAATCTTGATTCTCGTGGTTGACGGCATACATGGCCACCTGAGCAGGCAATGCCGCGCTGAGATTCCATGATGAGACATCCACGCCCAACTCTCGACCAGCATTGGCCCAATAGTAAGCCAGCATGGGGTTGATAAGGCCGCGCATCCGGCTCCACAGGGGATCATCTTCCTGCACCAACGCAAAAAAGGCCAGATAATAACTGCGCGACTGACTGTAATCCTTATCGACTTGTGAAAGTTCGCCCGCTTTGACCGAAGCATACGATGCGATCAGCCAACGCAAATCTTCTAATGTGGCTCCAGGTTCCTGATTGAGCACGGCTTCCCACTGAATACGACACGCGTAGAGATAGCTTCGGGCCGAAGCTGAGAAGTCTTGCGAACGCTGAATCATGGCGCGACGAGCCAGGTTGAAAGCTTTTTCAGGACTCCGCGGTGCGTTCTCTGGTAACTGTACGTGTTCGATCTCCCGGCATACGCGACGCAATACCGGTTGATCGCAAAAGGGGATGGCAGAATGGCCGGGAAGTCGATAACGTCCATTTTCATGCACGATGAGGCCCCGGGACTCCAACTCGGTCAGCAACATCTGAATATAATCCGCCTGCTCGCGATCATTGACCAACACGGCCGCCAGCTCCTCGGTATTGACATCGAGTCCGGCATGGATGATGGCGTACACGAAGCCAGATTCTGCTCGCCGCACGAACGTTGACTCACTATCGATATCCGCGGCCAGCCATACCGGAGTGCGCACCGATGCCGGTTGATCGCCATAATCAAAGGCTCGTTGCCTAAATCCCATCTGCCAGATGTGCCGGAGCATCGTTTTGCTGCGACCAATTCCTTGCAATTCATAACGCTCGCGCAGGGTTTCTAATAAACTATCTGTGGTGTATTTTCCGGGATTTTCGTTGATCTCACGATAAATGTCGCGCAATACATCCCGGCGCGTACTAAAATCGGCGGCCGACATCTTCAACCGGGCGAATATCTGCCGGTATTGCATGCGCAAGCCGGGCAAAGATTCCAGTTTGGACTGCGAAGAAGACGTGGATTCTAGCGATGTGGCTGCGGTGGCGCCCGACGTTGTTGTTTCATTGCTACCGCGTTCTTTCAAGGAAACATAGAGCCGAAAATCCTGTGTGTGCAAATCGATCAAATCACTGTTGGCTTCCAACCAGTCCTTAAACTGACGAAAGCCGAAATTCGCCTCATTGAAGGTGGGATCCATAGAAATCATGATTTGGCGTAGGCGCACCGCGGTCACAGGCGTTTCGCCACGTTGTCCCAGAGCCCGCAACGCCTTGCGCAGGAGGTTTCGCCCCACCTGCATATCGGTGGCAGTTTGTTCCGAGACGATTGTGTTTTCCCCCAACAATGTTTCGAGATAGACAAATTCATCGCAAGACTTGACCAACAAGCGATGGGTGATCTGCCGCGGGCCAATGCCTAGGGTGTATTTGCCATATTCTCGTAATTTGTTCACCAAAGCGCCAAAGTCACTATCCCCAGAGATGATGACAAAGGTGCGGATGTGCGGTCTGGTCATGGCAGTCTCCAGCGCATCCATCGCCATACGAATATCCGCTCGATTTTTCCCCGCCCGCACGCTGTACATCTGGATGAGGTCGAATGCATTATCCATCATCTCATCCCGATAGTGGGTAAAGCGACTCCAATCGCCATACGCCCGCTTTATGACCAGCGCCCCTCTGCTCTGCAGATATTCGATGACAGGCGTCAATTCAAAATCAAGAAACACTTCTTCCGCCCAACGGGCGATATTTTCAAAATCTATAAAGACGGCAATTTGTTCGATTTGTTCGGTCATTTTTCCTTTCCTGACATCAAGCACACCCTCGCGCCAAAAGACGCGAGGGCGAAAGGTGTTGGAAAGAGCGCGGCATCACAAAACGCCTGCAAGCTCTCCCCCATAAGGGTAAGCGAAAGAAGTTGGAGTGTCAAGTGAGGTTATGCTAGAGTTATGAATGTCACACTCGTTGTATAATTAACGTTTTTTGGGTCATGTCAGCTCAACGACAAAAAATCCCCCCCGCATCACTCCCTAGCCATCAAAAACTCACTCGCGCCTGGTTGCTGTCCGCGGCTGTGGACATCGCGGGCGTGGTGCTGGTGGCGCTGATTTTATCAAGCCACTGGGTCATGGAAGCTGTGATGCGGTGGGGGATTTTGGCGGGATTGGCCGTTTTTTATGAGTTGCGCATTTTCAAAAACTTGTTGCCGTTGTTTGTCAGCGACAAGAATGAGCGCAGCGCTGACATTGATTTTGCCACGAAATTGATGGTGCTTTCAGGCTTGTGTTATGCGCTCCTGGCAGGATTTTTATTGGTGACTCCACCAAAAGGTGGATTAGGTTGGATTCCAGCCATTCTTGCCTTGGGGGGCATTTTGACAGACATTCTTTCAATGGTGAGCTGTCGTAGAAGATGTGAACGAGCCCAGGGGAACCAGCAACTTGCCAGCGAGTTTCGAGCGTTGGGAACGTTGGCATTGACAGCTGTTGCTGTTCATTATGGTAAGATCGATGCCTGGTTTTTGCTGATTGGGGCCATGGAATATCTTATTCTGTTTACTCATGGCTGGTTATCCAAAAAGGGAAGATCCCTGTTGGGAGAGGGCTCATCTTCTTTGCGGTTGCCGTGGCGCTACCTTTACCATGCGATCCTGACGCTCACCATGCTTCCTGTTGCGGGCAACTCCGCGCTCCATCTGGCGGGCCTGGCATTTGCGCTACTTTACTTTTTGACAGCGCTACGCGACTGGTTCATTCTGGCCGGATTGATCGATCCGAATCAGAGCCAATACCAACAAATCAAGGCGGGATTTCAGAGTGCGCTGACAGGTTGGCTAGCGCTAAGTATCAGACTGTTGGCGGCTATGGCGGTGGCAACCGTTGTCGCGGACATGGTTTTTCATTTTGAGATGTATGCTGAGGCTTTCCGAAGCGATCTTGGCGCTGGCGTCATCATACTGTTGCTGGTGACGGTCTCGCCTTTTTTACTGATGGGCATCCGAGCGCGCTTGTTTGCCCTGATTGGATTCGCGGCGTTGGGCGGGATTCTGTTGATGATGGGACAAAATGAAGTCATAAACATCGGTCTCATTTTGTTGGGACTCACCGCGGGATTGGGGCAGGGAACGATCGCGGTCGAGAAAGCGGACTAAACGCCCCACACTATCACCAATTCATCGAAAATGTTACCATGTGTGCGATGTTTTACTCTCAAAAGCATCTGTTGTTGGATGGTTTTCCACCTCACATCCAGATAAATGGAGGGCAAGATGTAAATGGATTTCTGATCCAATATGCAATGACTACGGCCCGCCCGAAACATAACCGGAAGACAAAACGCGCCTAAGTCGAGACGCGTTTCAATTTCGGGGCAATTTGCTTTATTGATGCACTGGCGAGTGAACTCGGGCTCTGTTGGCGTCGCCTCTATTTTAAAACGTCCCCCAAGTCGTGGGCATTTTGCCAATTTCAGTAGATCATGATTTGTCATGATGCGCAGAGCCAGATCCGTGATCCGGCGGTGATTCCAGCGTCAAACCCGCCGGATTGCGAATCCGGCTGGGCCCATGCTCTCGCAATCGTGATCTACTGAATTTTGCCGTTTGGATTATGATAACTACTAAGGTAGCAGGTGCGGCTCGACGGCAGCAGGTATGAACGGTCTGCCGAGGAAAGCATCCGTAATGGTTTCCAGGACATCCAACTGCTGTTTATGGGCCGTAGAAATGTAACTACGAATGTCACGGAAGATTTGAGCGTCCTCCAAGATGCGAAAAGCGCCCGAGACCTTCTGCTTGACTTTGATTATTTTGTACATTTCGTTCCGCCAGATTGTCATCGAACGATACATTAAAATCGGTCATAAAGGCCAGGGTTTCCGCCTTGTGCTTGTGCAGTCGATCCAGCATGTTTTTGGGAGGTGTCTGTTGGCGGCGACCTCGTTATTTAACCGGCGGTGGAGGAAGGGACAGATTGGCAGACAAAACGACCGGATCGCGATTCAAGCTGTGGGCGTCTTTAGCTCACTTGCTGCGAAGGGTGATCAGGTGTTGCAGCGGGCCCCTGCTATCATGCTACCACGCCCGTCCACCAACGCCAAATGATGGTTGAACCTGGCCATGTCACACCGTCGCACCGCCCCACCGTAGCAAATCGGGCCTGCAGCAGCCCCAAAATTGTTTTTGTCAAGCTAAAATCGGTCTCCCGCACATTTCGTGAAAGATAGGGAACTGTTCCAGTAGGGGTTGCACTGGAAGCCCCCCAAGATTCGGAGGCTTTTACCCGTGCTGGAAGACATTCTATTCTCAGTCACTGATGACGTCATTGTGAAAACTTATAGCCTGGAAGCGGGCATGTTGCATTTTGATCTAACCTGCATAAGTTCCACGGCGGTTTGTCCCCATTGTGGCGCTGTGCCATCTCGGGTGCATAGCAGCTACACACGCAAACCGAAAGATGCCGCCATAACAGGAGTCATGGTTTGTCTGCATCTGACCGTACGGAGATTCATTTGTGATGAGGAGACCTGTACGGCCAGAACATTTACGGAGCAAGTTCCATTCTTGTTAGCCTGATATGCGAGGAAGACGCACCGGTTGGTGGAAACGTTACAGATAATAGCATTTTTTGCGGGAGGCGAAGCTGGCGCCCAACTTGCCAACCTGCTGGCCATGCCAATGAGTTTGGATACGTTATTGCGGCTCATGCGCAGCATGTCCAAGTCAGACAGGAATACGCCCCGGGTATTAGACGTGGATGATTGGGCGTTCTGCAAAGGACAAAGCTATGGCACGATTTTGGTTGATTTTGAGAAACATCAAGTCATTGACCTTCTCCCTGACCGACGTGCCGACACCCTGTCTGCCTGGCTGCAAACACATCCCGGCGTGGAGATTATCAGCCGCGACCGAAGCAACGAATACCGCAAAGGAGCAATGGAGCGCCTGACGCCCCCCAGGCGGCTGATCGATGGCATCTTCTCAAGAATTTGCGTAAGGCGCTGGAACGTTTCTTCGAGGGACGAAAGCAAGAGCCGCAAGGGGCCACAGCGCCCCCGAACTCGTTGAAAATCCCGATACTGCCCCGGAAAATCCTACTGAAACACCCCGCACCAGAGCTGAACAGGACAAATTAGCCCGAAGGCGGAAACGTCAACAGCGTTATGATGCTGTCAGAGCCTTGCACGAACAGGGGGTGAGCAATCGTGGCATCGCACGACAACTGGGGATGCGCTGGCCGTGCTACTGGCGCTACTCATGTCTTTGGTGATGTTGATAGTCATTCGAACTTTACCATTTTGGGCAATTCGACTCCCTTTCGTTTATAAAAAGGAAGATGGTTACCATATTACAGACATACCACTACTTTTTATCACGGAAGTACTGATTCTTTGTCTGTGTATGTTTGACATTCTTTGAATACCGTAAACGGCCATGGAGTGCACGAGTGATAATTCCCCTAGTACTCAGTCAAATGTAGTTTGATAGAAATCCTCTTGTGACCGTGGCCCTTACCATCGAGTAAACTCGGACTCTCTAGGCGCTTTGCGCCAGCGGTCGACCTCCGTCGACCGTCTCTGGTTAGTGAAGGGACGGCGTAGGCCGTCCCGTTGGCCAGAGGCCTATAGAGACCGACTTCAGTCGGCCTGTCGGGCCGACCGTCGCCTTCTTTTCTCAAAGCAGACTTGACTTAGTACTAGTTACCTGACACAAATTAGCTTTGACCGCCGTCATTGGCCGAATGAATTCGGTTCTTGGGGCGCAGTTCCCTCCTTTGCTTCCTCCCCCGCTCCGAGATGGGCGGAGGAGGAGATGTGGAGGGGAATTGCCTGTGCCGCCCGTCCCCCTGCGGGGACGGTTCCCAGTCGCGAGTTTGTAATTTATATTTTTGAAAGCAGGGCTGTCTGCGCAGGCTGACAGGCGGCCGGAGGCCCTCAGCCCTGATTCCAATCGGTGGGCAACTGGGCATGAAATTTGTGTCAGGTTGATTGAGAGGCGCCCGCGCTGGTGCCACCCACGCCAGCGCCCACGCTGAGTGATAATCCCCTACTCATCGGGGAGGTGATTGGGAGAAGGTGATTCGTCACCAATAAAAACTTTCTCATTAAGGAGTAGTGATAATCCCCTACTCATCGGGGAGGTGATTGGGAGAGGATGGTGCCAGGGGGTCACCATCCGCTAAATAGGAGTGATAATCCCCTACTCATCGGGGAGGTGATTGGGAGCTGGCAAGTCCGTCAGAGCTCTCCGCATGTCCTGCGGAGGTGATAATCCCCTACTCATCGGGGAGGTGATTGGGAGAGGGGGTTATGAAATCTGGGATTCTCCCAGGCTTTGCAGTGATAATCCCCTACTCATCGGGGAGGTGATTGGGAGGGACAAACACAAGGGTTTCTTCCGGCTGCTCATTGCAGGTGATAATCCCCTACTCATCGGGGAGGTGATTGGGAGGAAGGGTACATCAGTGAAAAAGATGAGGGGGTGAAAAGTGATAATCCCCTACTCATCGGGGAGGTGATTGGGAGCGCCCCGCGGTGGAGTGGGTACGCAACAGGCGATATGGTTGGTGATAATCCCCTACTCATCGGGGAGGTGATTGGGAGAGGGAATTTTACGCCCTCGCGGCGACATTCCG
>Ga0256914_1003636_pt1 | contig 12041 bp, 9 predicted proteins | sample HulkmetaG_FD_191571 | JGI IMG/M metagenome (GOLD analysis project Ga0256914, IMG submission 191571) | Hydrothermal chimney microbial communities from Main Endeavour vent field at the Juan de Fuca Ridge, Pacific Ocean - Hulk | ecosystem: Environmental > Aquatic > Marine > Hydrothermal vents ...
CCTCCCTTGTAAAATTTTTTCCGGCAAACAGGGCCATACCATCCCTCCTTAAAATTATCTGTAAAAAGGCGGCACTTTTTACTATGCCACCATCCACAGTATTATATTTATTATTACATTTTATTATTACATACTTCGCCAAAATTTGTAATTTATTTTTTCAATCTCTTCGGGTTTTGGAAGCGGAAAAAATTTGGTTTCCTCCTGAGAGGCAAACATAAAACCATGTTTAAGATTCCTGTACGACATCGTGTTAAGAGAACTATAGAGACTCAACCCCTTGGTCTTCTTATCCGGATTATCCTTCATCTCATATATCGCATCTCTAAGCTTGGAGGGATGGAGACTAACAATCGGGATACTCACAAAGGGATTAGTCTTAAACTCTCTTAAAAACTCATCGATATCGAAATCTACCTGGGTATAAAATATCTTTGGAGCGCCCTTCGGATTATTAGGATCTGTAATAAACCTTCCAAACTCAACAAAATCATAGGCCGTTAAAACAAGCATCCTCAGGGGAGCTATCTCTGCAAAGATTCTAAATACACCCTTTTTATGCTGAGCCCTATGCTCTGCCGGGGAGAGTTCCAGTGTAACGGCATCCGGGGTTGTAAGATACAACTTCCGGATAGCATCAAAGTCTATATGCTCAAGTACCCTATAGGTAGATATAAACTTGGTAGCCTTTGGTCTTCCGTCCTCGTGGGGGATCAATCCTCTTAGTCCCCTCTCTATATCAAAATACGGATTCCTGAAGTTTATATCTATAGAGGCAAATATTACCTTCCCCTCATAGTGTCTCGAAGAACCGGAAACATAATGTTTGGCAAATTTCTCAGGACTTAATTGAGACGCAATCAGCGCAGAATCAGGATGAAGCACAAGGTAAAGGTGATTTTTGTATTCCATAACTTCTACCCCCTTAACTCCAAAAAGATCTTAACATAGGTGCTATAACGAGAGATACTACGGACATCAATTTTATCAAAATATTAAGCGATGGGCCCGCCGTATCCTTAAACGGATCCCCAACGGTATCACCCACAACAGATGCCTTATGAGCCGGAGAACCCTTTCCCCCGGCCTCTCCGGCCTCTATCATCTTCTTTGCATTATCCCACGCCCCCCCTGAATTGGCCATAAAAATAGCCAGGATAACGCCGGAGGCGGTAACCCCGGTTAACAAACCGACAAGCATAGGAATACCCCCTATAAAACCTACGATAACAGGGGTTAATGCGGCAATCACCCCCGGTAGGATCATCTGTCTAAGGGCCGAAGCCGTACTTATATCTATACACTTTTTATAATCAGCCTCTTCCTCCCCCTCCAGAATCCCTGGTCTCTCTCTAAACTGCCTTCTAACCTCTTCTACCATACTGTAAGCCGCTTTTCCAACGGCATCAAGAGCAAGGGATGAGAAGAGAAACGGAATAACAGCCCCCAACAAGAGCCCGACAAGTACGGGAACACTGGTAAGATCAATTCTTCCGGCACCGGCCTGTTCCTCAAAGGAGGAAAATAGAATTATAGCAGTCAGAGCTGCCGAGCCTATGGCAAACCCCTTACCAATAGCGGCAGTTGTATTGCCCACGGCATCGAGCTTATCTGTAATCTCCCTAACCTCAGATGGGAAATCTGCCATAACGGCCAATCCTCCGGCATTATCGGCTATGGGACCGTACGCATCCACGGCAAGCTGTACCCCAAGAGTTATAAGCATACCAAGGGCGGCAATACCAACCCCGTACAATCCGGCTATTGCAAAACTTCCGTATATGGCAGCACCAATTACCAGAATAACAGGGAAACTGGAGAGCATTCCCACACCTATACCGGTAATAAGATTGGTAGCAGAACCCGTTAGAGTAGCACGTACAATAGACCTAACAGGGGGTGTATTGGTACCTGTAAAAAACTCGGTGAGCATTCCGATAGCAACCCCGGAGATAAGACCAAAAATCAGAGCAAAAAACACATCAAGATAACTCTTTGTTTCGTTAAAAATCTCTCCACCCAGAAAAAATCTAAGAACGAAAAAGGACATCACGGCAGCAAGAAGAGCTGCGGTAAAACTACCGGTATTAAGTGCCCTCTGCGGGTTTCCGTTCGGTTTTACCCTCACAAAGAATACCCCAATTACAGAGGCCAAAACACCAACACTACCAAGAACGAGAGGCAGAGCAACGAGTTTAAGTTTGACAGATTCTTCCCCTGCTACAGTTAAACCCAGTATCATAGCACCAATTAACGAGCCGACAAATGATTCAAACAAATCCGCCCCCATTCCTGCCACATCACCCACATTGTCCCCCACATTATCGGCAATCGCCGCAGGGTTTCTAGGGTCATCCTCTGGTATCTCTGCCTCCACCTTTCCCACAAGGTCTGCTCCCACATCTGCGGCCTTTGTATAAATACCACCTCCTACCCTGGAAAACAGAGCAATAGAAGAGGCACCTAAAGAGAATCCTGCAAGTATGGGAAGAATAAAATCGGAGAGATTCTCAATCCCGGAACCTATAACCCTTAACAAAACAAAAGACACAACAGATATACCAACAAGGGCAAGGCCAACGACACTCATACCCATTACAGTACCACCGGAAAAAGCTACCCTCAAAGCTCTATTTAAACCTCTGGTAGCCGCATGGGTAGTCCTGTAATTAGATGCAGTGGCAACCCTCATCCCCACGTAACCCGCAAGTGCGGAACAGGTTGCACCAACTATAAATGCAAGGGCTTGAAATTTCAAAAATCCGCTGTTGGCCACAGCCAGCAATAATGCCACAACAAGAACAAAGGGAATCAGAACTCTATACTCCCTCTTCAAAAAAGTTATTGCCCCCTCTGCTATGTATCCCCCGATTCTGCGTAGTTCCTTACTCTCCGCAGGCTGTTTAAATATCCATAGCGTCTTTGCCAAAGCAAGCAAAAGGGCAATAAAACCACCAACAAAAGCAATTCCTAATACAATGTCCAAATCCATTTTCCACTCCTTTTTTGATAATGATTTGAACCTTAGGTGCTCGGAAAAAACTTAATTATATATGATGAAAACAGATATGAAAATAATTTTTTATAAAAAAATGAAAAAAATAAAAAGAGGGGATTATTTAATCCCCTCATAGCAGAACATCCTGAATATTCCCGAGAAGCGAGTCACGTTTTAAGAAAGGATTAACATAGAAGATTATTCTCCGGCAGCATCGCTATCGGACTCTCCCTCTTTCGCTCTCATTTTCTTCATTATACCTCCCTTAAAGGCGGGAAGAATAAGGAGTATTATAAGTATCCACAGAACAATACTAATAGGACGGGAGAAAAATATCCATGGAGAGCCATTTGAAATTATAAGAGATTGGCCGAAACCAAGCTCAGCTATCGGCCCCAATATCAGGCCCAAAACAATAGCCCCCAACGAGAAACCAGCCTTGTGCAGAAAGTAGCCGGTGATCCCGAAGAAGAGCATCAATCCCACATCAAAGAGACTGTTATTAATAGCATAGCTACCTATTACAGATAGAATTGCGATCGCAGGAATCAAAATCGCATTGGAAACCGTTGCTACCTTTGCAAACATTGGAGCAAAGTACAATCCCAATATAAGGAAGAATATATTCGCAAGAAAGAGAGAAAGTATAAAGGCATAGGTAATTGCCCCGTGTTTGGTAAACAGCTCCGGCCCGGGAATAAGCCCCTGGATCATTAAGCCTCCCATTAATGCAGCGGCTACGGAGTTACCAGGGATACCGAGGGTAAGAAGTGGTACAAGGGAGCCACCTACCACACCGTTGTTTGCGCTCTCCGTTGCTGCTACACCCTCGGGATTTCCCTTTCCAAATTTCTCAGGATGTTTGGATATCTGTTTCGCAAAATTATAAGAGATAAACGCTGCAATAGTAGCACCGGCACCGGGAAGTATTCCGACGATAGTCCCCAACAAACCACCCCTAGTTATTGTAGGTGCCAAGCCCTTTGGTAATTTTTCTCTCTTAAGCCTTTTAGGAGCTATAGCTAACTCCTGTACAATCTGACTCTCCGAGGTTAGCTGTAGAATCTGACTTATGGAGAACAACCCTATAAGAGCAGGCATAAAGGAGACCCCTTCGTAGAGATCCACTATACCCCATGTAAACCTTATGTAACCTGTTATAGGATCCATACCAATTGTAGCTATAATTAATCCGAGTAATCCAGAGATAAGCCCCTTTATAAGATTTCCGGAGGTAAGGGTTACTATGCTAGCAAGACCCATTATAGCCAATAAAAAGTACTCAGGAGGACCAAACTTTAACGCAAACTTTGCAAGTAAGGGAGCGAGCAGCAAAAGAGCAAAGGTAGATATAATCCCTCCCCAAAAACTTGCAACCGTAGCTACCGTTATGGCAAGTCCACCCCTACCCTGACGTGTCAGAGGATATCCGTCGAAGGCCGTAGCAGCAGCAGCCGGTGTACCGGGGGTTGAAAGTAAAATTGACGATATTGCACCACCATACATCCCACCACTGTATACCCCTCCCATAAGTGCCAAACCTACTACAGGGTTCATCCCAAAGGTCACCGGTATAAGAAGAGCTACTGCCATAGTCGCCGTAAGTCCGGGAATAGCTCCAATGATAATCCCTCCAATAGTTCCCGTCAAAACGGCAAGCAGTACCGATGGGCTTATTAACGAATGAAAGGCAGATAAAAGCATAGTACTCATCACATCAACCCTCCTAAAACACCAGTAGGAACCGGCACGGCAAGAAACCTAACAAATACAATATAAATAGAGGCTAGTAGGGCCAGAGAAATCAAAATCAGCTTTACAGGCTTTCTATAACCCAACAACCATCCCATCACCACAAGAAAGAGAAAACTCGGAATGAGAAAACCCAGATATTGTAAAAGTATAAAGTAAACTACTACGCCCGCAACTGTCTCAAAGAAATGAATTGGATCCGCAATCCATTCAATTTTTCTCTCCTTCTCGGTGGATGTTCTGAGGGAAGACAAAAGTAAAACAAGGGAAAGAACAGCTAGAGAGATAGCCAAAAAGACAACGTATCGTTTAGCAGAAAGCGCACGCGCGGGAAATTTTCTCGTTCCAAGCAACATACTTCCCGATAGAATAAATCCGAGAAGTGCAGATATTCTGTTTACATTAATCTCTTTCATTTTTTCAATCCCCATACAAAATCATAAAGAAAATTTGTCCGACGGTAATATCACCCCATCACAAGCCCACTTGGAAAGCTCCATTATACTACCGCCGGACAGAAAACTCTCAATTCAAAACCAACAAACTTCACACCATAAAATAATTAAAGTACATCACGCAGAGCACCCCACCTTTACCATGGGCTCATCACCAGGGGGATTTAGCATATATCTCGTTTGTAGTTTTAAGAAGACCCTCAAGATACGCTCTATACTCCTTAGGCCACATAATATTCAACAGTAGTACACCCTTGGCCGCCTTGCGAAAATCAGGGTCATTTAAAGTTTTCTTAAAGGTATCAAGAAGCTTGTTATAGATAGCATCCGGAATTCCCGCAGGCGCGGCAAAACCCCTCGAGGAATCTGAAACAATATTTATACCCAGCTCTTTGAAAGTGGGAACATTGGGAAGGTAGGGTAGTCTCTTATCAGTCATAACGGCAAGCATTCTAAGTTCTCCGGCTTTAACGTTAGACTCCACCTGAGAAACATTCATGAACGCCATGTCCACATGTCCACCCAACACTTCCGTCTTTTCCCCTGCAGAACCCTTTGCAGGCACCTCTTTAATGTGTATACCGGCAGCAGCGTTAAACTTGGTAAGCGCAAAGAAATCATCACCACCAGGACCCGTCGTAGCACCAGTTAGAGAACCGGGATTCTTTTTCTCCGCCGCTATTATATCATTTATCGTTTTAAAGGGGCTATCCGATTTAACAACAAGAACACCGGGATCAGTTACTACGTTAACCAATAACCTAAAACTATTCAGAGTGTACTTGGCACGCCCGGAGGATATATGGGCAGTCACATGCGGTGTAAAAAGGGTTCCAATGGTGTAACCATCCGGCTTTGCCTTGGCTAAGGCTTCAAAACCAAGCTGACCACCTGCTCCCGGTTTATCCACAACAACAAACGGTTGCGGGAAGTACTTCTTCGCATACTTCGCAAAGAGTCTTGCCATGGTATCCGTTCCACCGCCAGCTTTCGAAGCGACTATTATTGTTACAGGCTTAGTAGGATAGTTGGCTGCCGTTTCCTTTTTCCCCGCTGCCCATAAAGAAGAAACAGTTAGGACTAACACGAGAAGAAACACTACAATTTTAGAAGTTTTTTTCATAAAACCTCTCCTTTCTCTATGATTTTTTGCATTAACTTTTTGCAAGAAAAATGCCACAAGAGAAAATTTCATACACCTAACAGATGCAATGGGTGTTTTGCCTCGATAATCCTCTATATGACAAACAATTATTTGAGATATTTTCTTAACACTTTTTAACCCTCACAAATAATCTCTCAAATCAAATGAAAAAAAATCTGTGCTAAATAGCACATCGCGGATGAAATTTTTCGTTTCCCTGTGCTTTCTAGCACAGTGCGGTTTTATTCAAAACCATCTACCAATATTTTTCTCTAACCACTTGACTAATCAGGGGATGTGTTGGATAAAGGCTAACTGTAGGGATGAGAATTTTCCATAAACATAAAATAGAGAACTACGGTATAAAAGGGAAAAATTTACTTACCGATAAGACTATCCTCATAACAGGAGTAACTGGAGGAATAGGAAGGGCATTAATAAAACTTTTCGTCAGTCACGGAGCTAAAGTAATAGGGGTGGCGAGAAATCCAGAGAAAATTGAAAAACTACGTAAGGAGGTAATCGATCTCCATCCAGAGGCAAAAATGGATTTTGTTAGGTGCGAGCTTTCCTCTATAGGAGAAATTAAAAAGTGTGTTACAAAAATCACAGAAAAAATTTCCTGCCTCGACATACTCATCAACAATGCAGGTGGATACTTCAGTAAACGTTACACTACCGAAGATGGCTATGAGCTCACGTTTGCATTAAACTACCTATCTCCATTTATTTTAACCAATCTCCTACTGCCCGTAATTAAAAAAAGCAAGGAGGGCAAAATCCTCAATATTACCTCCATAGAGGAGAAACATGGAAAATTGCGTTTTAACGATTTGCAGGGTAAAAAATTTTATTTTGGCCTTCGCGCTTATGCCCAATCCAAACTTGCCCTCGTTATGTTTACAAGAGAATTAGCAGAAAAACTTAAAAATACTACCGTGAAGGTCAACGCAATACATCCGGGGATAGTAAAAACCAACATCGCACACGAGAGCTTAAGTATTCAATCTATTGCCTATAGGTTTCTTAAATACACAATTGCTATTCCTCCCGAAAGGGCTGCGGAATACATCTTATTCGCACTTACAGACAAACACTTTAGCGAGATGACAGGTGCCTACATAAAAAAGAGAAAACTTGCAAATCCCAACCCCATTTCCGGGGATAAGTCCCTAAGGGAAAAATTGTGGAATATAAGTCTAGAACTATCTAAGCTAAGAAACAAGTAAAAACCCCTAAGAGAGTTTATATTTTTTTATCCTATTGTACAACACTCTTCTGTCTATGCCCAATATTCTTGCTGCGAGACTCTTATTTCCTTTTGCAATTTCTAAAGCCCTTAAAACAGCCTGTTTTTCAATCTCTTCCAAACCGAATTGTTTTTCCACGGCATCTTCAATATCTACCAGACTATCCCCACGTTCGTCCCCACCGTTGCTCAAATCTTCAACGGTATCTTTAATCTCCTGAGGGAGAAAATCCACAGTCAAGGTATCACTATCACAAACAATCATCATCCTCTCTATACAATTTTCAAGCTCTCTCACATTACCCGGCCAATCGTAACGCAGAAGCGCATCTATAAGAGAAGAACCTATCTTTTTTACGGGCATTCCCTCCCTCTTTGCCACTTTAGTTATAAAATGCTTCACAAGAAGAGGAATATCGTCTTTTCTCTCTCGCAGTGGAGGGGCGGTTATCCTGATAACATTCAATCTGTAGAAAAGATCCGCTCTAAAATTTCCTCTATTCACCTCTTCCCTCAGGTTCCTATTGGTAGCAGCGATCAATCTGAAATCTACCCTTATAGGGGTTAGCCCTCCCAACCTTATAAATTGTTTCTCCTGAATTACGCGAAGAAGCTTTGCCTGAAGCTGAAGGCTCATTTCTCCTATCTCATCGAGAAATAGCGTACCCCCATCTGCAATTTCTATCCTACCCCTCTTCCTATTTAACGCACCGGTAAAGGCACCCTTCTCATACCCGAACAACTCACTCTCAAGAAGATGCTCCGGCAGGGCAGAGCAATCCACAGTTACAAGGGGTTTATGTCGTCTTCTGGAGTGTCTGTGAATAGCCTTGGCTATTAGCTCCTTCCCGGTTCCGTACTCGCCCTCTATAAGTATTGTGGATTCGGAGATGGCTACAGTTTTAATCAGAGAAAAGAGTTTCTTCATCCTCTCGCTTGAACCTACAATATTATCCAGACTGTATTGCTCGTTTAACTCCTCTTTAAGAAAGCGATTTTCCATCTTAATTTTTTTCTGCTCAATGGCCCGCTTCAGAATTATCTTCAACAAATCATAATCAAGCGGTTTTGTGAGGTAATCGTAACCACCGGCTTTAATTGCCTCTACAGCAGAAGATATAGAACCATATGCGGTAAAAACTATAACGGGCACATCTGGATCATACCTATGGATCTCCTTTATAAGTTCTATTCCATCAAGCCCGGGGAGCCTAAAATCCGTAAGCACAATATCCGGCATCTTTTCCCTAAAATATTCCAGTGCCCGCTCTCCGTTCCCACAGGTTATTACCCTAAAACCCTCATTCTCCAGATACGCCTTTATGACCTCTCGAATGTTTTCCTTATCATCAACTACAAGTACTGTATCTCGTTTCATGCAGAACTCCCCACAGAGTTATCGCTATCTACAGTTGGTAATACTATCCTTATTCTTGTCCATTCCCCCTCCTCACTCTCTACAGTAAGCTCACCGTTATGCTGTTCGACTATATTAAGCGAGGTAGAAAGTCCCAAACCGGTGCCCTCCTGTTTCGTAGTAAAAAATGGTTCTAGGATTCTTTCTAGATTCTTCTTCTTTATTCCCACACCAAAGTCAAGAAACTCAACCACAACTCTATCTTCATCCCCATCTCGACTTTCCCCCGGAGAAATCTTGTCCAGGTGATAGGTCTTTATTCGTAACAACCCTTCTTTTTTATCTCCCTTTGCCTGTACAGCATTCAATAATAGATTCATAAACACCTGTTTCAACTGATGCGAATCCGCATTAATATAGGGAAGATTCTCAGAGAGTTCTGTTTCAATCTTGAAGTTTCTATCCCTTACATACTGCTCCGAGAGAGAAAGTACATCAAGGACCAGCTCATTAACATTCACACGTTTAAAATCGTACTTATGGGTACGTGCAAATTCAAGAAACCCATCCAGAAAACCGGCAAGCCTATTGATTTCATCCTGAATTATCCCCGTATACTTTTGAATAGTCATATCATCTTTGTAGATTGTAGAGAGAAGCTTAGCGGACCCCTTTATTGGCTCCATTGGATTTCTTACCTCATGAGCGACAACCGAAGCTAAACGCCCAAGTATCGCAAAGCGCTCTGCTTTTATAAGCGATTCTATGTGCTTCTTTAAACTCCATGTCATATATCTAAAAGCGTTTGCAAGGACCCCCACTTCATCCTTAGAATTTATGTCTATTTTTCTGTTCAAGTCACCACCAGAGATAGCCTTTGCCTCTACGGCAAGTTTATTAATAGGATTTGATATCCTCTTAGCCATAAACACCGCACCAATTATACCAAAGGTAATAGCCAGTAAACCTATCAGTAAAATCCTTTTATTAGATTTGCCCGCCTCGAGAAGGGCACTCTTACTTGACAGAGATATCCTCACAAACCCCAACCTTTCACTCGCCGTAATAATCGGATTCACAATATCGTAAACGTACTCGTTTCCACTAATCCTATTCACATATACAAAGGGTTTATTATTATCGTTTAATGCTTCCAGTGTATTTCTTGCAGATTTAAAACTAAAATTGGCCCTTTCGCCCAATCTATCAATATTGTTATCCATTTTTATAATGAGATTATTGTCCAGTATACTAACCGTTATAACATCCGGATCCTTAACAATAGTGTCACAGTACCTACGAAGTGTCTCATAATCCTGATTCAAAAGGGAGTTCACACTGGACATAGCCAGTACCTCCGAAAGAACAACCCCCTTCTTCTTTATCTGGGAAAGCATTGTCTCCTTTTCCTTTTTAGCAGAGGAATATATTACGATTGAGCTTGTTAACATTATCAGAATAGTAATAGAAATGGAGAACTTAGTCGCCAATTTCACGGTTGTCCAACTCCACCCTACATCAATTGAGTTTTTTCCCAAAATATGTGATTATTCCCATATGCACCTCCCAAAGCTCCCATACAAAAAATTATTCTACTTTGTAATAGTCTTTCTAACAATAGGGATAACGAGCAATTCCTTCTCGCAGGACAAAAAATTACCAGACCACAATCAACATAACAATAGAACACTCAGGTTTGGACATGCCACAGGAGAAAATCCTGCCATAATATTTGGAAAATACTCCAAATTGTTGGATTATCTCTCCAAAAAACTAAAACGCAAAATTGTTTTTATCCAACAAAAAACCTACGAAGACACCCAGGAGGCCTTTTTAAACGGTGAGATAGACATGGGTATTCTAAACGCCTTCTCATATATCAATATATCCCACAGCAACAAGATTATTCCAATTGCAGCAAGGGTAAAACGAAACAGCAGAACATATCAGACATTTATCATTGTAAGGAGAAATAGCAAGATTAAAAACTATAAAGATTTAATAGGGAAAAAATTTGCCTTTGGCGATCCCTTTTCAACAAGCTCTAATCTCATGCCCCGGATACTTCTATTTCAACACGGGATTAACCCAGAGAGAGATTTTAAAAAGACCTACACCATAAAAAAACAGGATTCTATTATCTTTGCAATCCTCAACAAAACCGTAGACGCGGGTGCCATTGCTTCTTTCATATTCAACGAGTACGACCCACGTGTAACAGCGAGGCTTAAAATTATCGCACGGTCAATAAAATTTCCCCTTGGTCCCTTTGTAGCCCGGAGAGCTCTCGGTAAAAAATTAATAGGAGAAATTACAAAGATACTTCTAAACATGGATAAAAACAAAGAGGGAATAGAGGCCCTTCATCGAGCTGAATTAGACCGTTTTGAGGTAGTCAGCGATAGTGATTACAATCCGGTTAGACACATGTGGGAACAGTATAAAATGTTCGTACAAGAGGAATCAACGATCCTAAAAAAGAAAAGACAAAAATAACTATCTTTATACTTGACCTTTCAATAATATGACAATAATATGATTTTATTGTTACATTTTCTTTTTTCCTATCCGGATTTCTCCCCGGATGAAAAAGAATCAAATCAAAATAAAGATAGTAGGGTTAGCAAGTGGAAACGTTACTGATAATTACAATTGTGCTTACTTTATCTTTTACACTAACAAATGGGATGAAAGACGGGAACAACGTTATGGCTACGGCCGTAGCCTCTCAATCATTATCAAAAAAAACAGCCCTAATCGTCGTTACACTAGCAGAGTTTACAGGTCCCTTTATATTTGGAATACCTGTAGCCATAACCGTTGCCAGCGGAATAATCAACGTAAACCTTCTAAGTCCCGGGCTACATTCTCTTATTCTCATTCTAAGTGGCATTATAGGGGCAATAATATGGAATGCCCTTACGTGGATTTTACGGCTCCCCACAAGCTCATCTTTTACTCTGGTAGGAGGATTAATGGGACCCGCAATAGTTGAGTACGGCCACAGAGGAATCCCATGGGCAATTTTTTTAACAAAGGTTCTCTTAGCTATGTTTCTCTCTCCCCTTCTGGGGATACTATTTGGG
>Ga0256914_1003637_pt1 | contig 12038 bp, 11 predicted proteins | sample HulkmetaG_FD_191571 | JGI IMG/M metagenome (GOLD analysis project Ga0256914, IMG submission 191571) | Hydrothermal chimney microbial communities from Main Endeavour vent field at the Juan de Fuca Ridge, Pacific Ocean - Hulk | ecosystem: Environmental > Aquatic > Marine > Hydrothermal vents ...
TGTGTTGACTTTTGGAATGGGGTAAGAAGTCAAGAATTCTGCAACAAACCGCCACATACCAAAAAGCCCCCTTTGAGGGGGGCTACAGGGGGCAAACACCGCCACGAACTACCGAAATTGCTCATAAGTCGGCACTATTTTGTACCCTTAACCCTTACACCCTTAACTTAATGCAGCCACCGAAGCGCACCGAATAACGAATAACCATTCAATCCCGAGGGGATGCCTACCACTTCGTGGTGGCACAATTCAACCAATCAACAATTCAACTTTCCCGGCCACCGATCCACACAGATTGGCACTGATTTCTCTTAACCCTTCACCCTTAACCCTTTCCCCGGCCGCCGTTCGGCACTGATAGCCTTTACTATTCCTGGTAAAGCCGATCGATCCGTTCTTTGTAATGTTTTTCTACCACATTTCGCTTAATTTTAAGGCTGGGCGTTAATTCCCCTTTTTCCTGCGAAAAAGGCTCTTCAAGCAAGATAAATTTTTTCACCTTTTCATAGCGGGCAAAATCTTTTTGTAACCGTTCAATCTCTTTATTAAAAAGTGCCAGAGTTTCGGGATGTGCTAACAATTCGGCAAGCCCGTCAAATTCGACGCCTTGCTTCTTCGCCCAATCCGTCAAAACTTCATAGGCCGGAACGATAAGCGCCGAAACAAATTTACGGTGATTCCCCACCAGGCACACGTCTTCCACAAACTTGCTGGTTTTCAGTTTATTTTCGATGGGCGCAGGTGCAACATTCTTTCCTCCGGAAGTTACAATAATGTTCTTCTTCCGATCGGTCAAAAACAAGAAGTTTTCGTCATCCAGATAGCCAATGTCACCGGTATGGAGCCAGCCGTCTTCATCAATCGCTTCCCGGGTTAAATCCGGTTTGTTGAAATAGCCCAACATTACCGTGGGCCCCTTGACCAGCACTTCCCCGTCTTCGGCAATTTTTACATCCACACCGGGAATGGGCTTTCCGCAAGAGCCGTAATGGACCGCACCTGGCGGGGTTAGGGTAATAATCAAATGTGCTTCGGTCATGCCATACCCTTCGATAATCGGCAGGCCAATGGCCTCAAAAATTTTGAGCGTGTCCACAGAAAGCGGTGCTCCACCGGCAATCGGGTAACGGAAGCGACCGCCCAGTTTCTTCTTGATTTTGTCAAAAACCAGTTTTTCGGCAATTTTGTGTCGGCGTTCCAGCCATTTGCCTACTTTTCCCGAACGTCTTTGTTCGTGATATTCCAGCCCCGTTCCGATCGCCCAGTAAAAAATATTGCGCTCCAGGGCCGAGCTTTGTTCCGCCTTTTCATGCAATGCGGCCGCAATTTTTTCGTACAACCGAGGGACGCTAACCATTACCGTAGGTCGGGCCACGGCGATATCTTCGATTACTGTATCCAGCCCCCGCGCGTAGTGGATGGTTGCCCCACGGTACATTGGGCACCAGTGCCCGGCCAGCCGCTCGTACAAATGGCTCAAAGGCAAAAATGAAAGAAAGACATCGTCGTCACGCAGTCCCAGTACAGATTCCGAATTTACGATGTCGGTGACAAAGCCCCGATGATTCAGCATCACCCCTTTGGGCTCTCCCGTCGTGCCCGAAGTGTAAACCAGACTGCAGGTCTTTTCGGGATCGATTTCCTTCATGGATTGCTCAAACGCTTTGGGATTTTTGTCAAGAAAAATCTTGCCTTCCCGTAAAAGTTCGTCGTAAGTCGTTACCCCGCTCAACGCTTCGTAACTGAAAATCATCTCCAACGTGGGAACGTCGCTTCTTATTTCATTAATCTTATCATACTGCAGCGCATTTTCCACGAAAATGGCCCGAACGCCTGCGTCCTTCAGAATGTAGGCGATTTGGTTGGGAGGCAAAGTAGGATAAATGGGAACCGTAATGCCCCGCAAAGCGAAAATGGCAAAATCGCTGATCGGCCAGGCCGGTACGTTGTTGGAAAGAATGGCAACGCGGTCTCCGGCGGTCAAGCCCCGTCCCATTAATGCACCGGTCAGGTGACGAATTTGCTCCCCCATTTCCCGGTAGCGTATTTCCTGCCATTGATGATCTTTGAAAAAGCGAAAAACCGCCTTTTCGCCGTAATTGTCAATGGTTTCGAAAAGCAAATGCAATACACTCTGGAACATAAATTTTCCTTTTGTCAATCGTTGCCAAATGGACCTTCAATATACATATTTCATCCGTTTGAAACAAAATTAAGCAAAAGGAATTGGCAGGATGTGTCTTCGCGGAATTCGCAAAGCAAGGCAGAAGTTTTTTCACCATCCGGAAGAGGCGTACGCACGGTAGCCGGCCAATCTCACATGAAATATTTGATTAAGACAAATCCTCCGATCAGCAGAACAACGAAGGCAATGCTTAGCCAATTCAAATACTTTTCGATGAAATTTTTAATGGGCTCCCCAAAATACCAGAGCAAATAGGCCACTAAAAAGAATCGCGCCGAGCGTCCGATGGCCGAGGCCAGCAGGAAAACCGGAAAGTTGATTTTAAAAGCCCCGGCAGAGATGGTAATCACTTTAAAAGGAATGGGCGTAAATCCGGCGGTAAAAACCACCCAAAAATTCCATTCGTCGTACAAATGTTTCACTTTTAAAAAGATGGGTTCGTCAAACCCGGGGATATGAGAGAAGAAAAAAGTAGCCAACGGCGAATACGTGTTCGGATCACTCCACCACAGCCAATGTCCGATGGCGTACCCCAGCGTACCGCCAACCACCGAAGCAATGGAGCACCACAAAGCAAACTTAAACGCTTTGTGCCGTGCGGCAATAACCAGAGCAATTAAAAACGCATCGGGAGGAATGGGGAAAAAAGATGATTCGGCAAGAGCCCAAATAAAAAGGACAATTCCCGCATAAGGTGTTTCGGCCCATTGCATCAGCCAGTCATACATCCGTTTAATCACACCGATTTTCTTTTCAACATTTAACGCCATCCGTGTTCTCCTTTAAGTGGCACAAAACGCAGTTTTTTTATTTCTTTTTTGCGCACCTCGTTTTTGTCTTTAACAAACAAGGTTAAAACTTGTTCTTTTTGGCTGCCAATGGGCACCAGCAGGCGTCCGCCGATCTTTAATTGTTCGAACAAATGTTCCGGAGCCTGCGGAGCGCCGGCCGTAAAAACAATGGCATCGTAGGGCGCGTGCGCAGGCCAGCCCCGCGAGCCATCACCAATGCGTATTAAAACCCGGTAAGTGCATCCCAGTTGTTTCATGCGGCGTTCGGCAAGCTGCGCCAATTCACGGATCTTTTCCACCGAATACACATGGCATCCCAACCGGCAAAGCACCGCGGCCTGATAACCGGACCCCGTGCCAATTTCCAGAATTCGCTCGCCTTCTTGCGGATCGAGAATTTGTGTCATCAAAGCCACCGTAAAGGGATGCGAAATGGTTTGGCCAAAGCCAATGGGCAAAGCTTTTTCGTCGTACGCCTGCAATTCAAGGCCGGGCGCGACAAAATAATGGCGCGGCACTTTACGCATTGCTTCCAACACGCGGGAATTGCTAATTCCGTTCTGCCGTAAACGCTCGATCATTTCTTGCAACTTTTTGTCGTAAATCATTTTTGCAGAAGCTCCCTGGCAATGATGGAAAGAAAACGAATGGTATCGTTGACGTGCTTTATGTACGATTTTTCACCGTTGTAAATTGTGGGAATGGGAACAAATTGCATGGTAAATCCCTGGCGTGCCGCCTTAACAATAAGTTCGGTTTCAATTTGAAACCCGTTCTCCGTCAGGGCAATTTGTTCGAGAACCGCCCTTTTTAACAGGCGAAAACCGCATTGGCTGTCGTAAATGCGTTGTCCGGTAACCCACGAGGTAATCAACGAAGAGACCGTATTGGAAAAGATGCGTAGTGCAGGCATCCGACCGACTTTTTCCGAACGGAATCCGATCCAGATATCGGCGGAATTACGCCGCGCATTTTCTAAAAATTGCGGGATTGAAGCAACCGGATGCTGGCCGTCGGCGTCCATCAGTAAAAGGAAGGAACTGCCGCTGTTTTTCAGAAAATAATCGATTCCGCGGCGCAACGCACTTCCTTTTCCCCGATTCCGTTCAAGGCGAAGCAACGTTACGAAGGCGTTTTCTTCCGCCACCTGCGGTGTACCATCGGTGGAACCGTCATCCACGACCAGCACATTTGCGGGAGGCTCGGTAAGCGCTTTGATTTGTGTCAGAATCGATGGAAGGGTCTTTTGGGCATTATACGCAGGTATTAAGATATCGTAACGAATGCTCATTCAATGATTTTCCTTGATCTCATCTACCCAAAGGTAAAAAGGGATTTTCAACGAAGCAAAAAATAAAGGGGATTGAATGACTCAATCCCCTGCGTTTGGTCGGAGCGACTGGATTCGAACCAGCGACCCCTTGAACCCCATTCAAGTGCGCTTCCAGACTGCGCCACGCTCCGATCAAAATCTAATTTAAAAATATTCCGCTTTGAATGCAAATGGTTCGGCGCCTAATTTTTGTCTTTTTTGCGCCGTTTTTTCCAGGGCATCTGCCCCGCCTTTTTTCTCTATTGGATGCAATTTTAATGCGCCGGGTTACCGGACCCTTCTGTTTTTTTACAGACTTTAATGCGCATTTTTGTAAGACCAGCGCTTCTTATCGCGAAAGTCTTCTCCCCAGTGTAGTTTGTTGCGCAAGGTATCGTAGAAGCTGCGTTCCTTCATTTTGATCAACTTAACCCGAAAATCGGCTTTGAAAATATCGAAACACGTCCCGCTGGGATAGCCGTCAATCAACTGCCCGTCGCGAAACAGCTTCACTTCCTTAAATTCCGTGTACACATCCAGATGAATTTTACTGGTGTCGGGCACAACCACCGGCCGATTGGTTAGCGAATGCGGACAAATGGGATTGATGATGAAGGCATTGGTTTCCGGTACCATAATCGGCCCCCCGGCAGACAACGAATAGGCCGTCGAGCCGGTTGGTGAAGAAATAATCAGTGCATCGGCAATGTACGAGTTTAAGAGACAACCGTCCACCCTGGTTACAATTTCGATTACCCGGGAAAAGCCTGCTTTGTCGATCACAAAATCATTAAAGGCAAAATAGCTCTCTCCGGTCTCGGGAATTTCGCATTGCAGGAGGGAACGTTCTTCAATGAAATAGTTCCCTTTCAAATAGTTTTCCAGATGGGCGCACAACTCTTCGGGCAGAGTTTCGGCCAAAAAACCAAGGCCGCCCAGGTTAATGCCCATAATGGGAATTTCGCGTTGCCCCACCAATTGTACCGTACGCAACATGGTCCCGTCGCCCCCGAGGGCCAGAATCATTTGCGCGGAATTGAGCAGTTCATCCAAAGAAACAACTTTCAAAAACTTAAACTTATTGTTTAAATATTTTGAACCGGAGGGACAAAGCAGGAATTCAACATCAAATTGTCGGGATTGCAAATTTTCGTTTTGCCAGTTTTCAAGAATTTCCAGCGGAACGACAATTTGCTCTTTTCGCGGATTAACCACGATGCCGATTACGTGTTTTTCTTTTTTCATTCGTCACTTTCAGAAATCATTTAGCGTAAAATTGCCTTCACCATCTTTGGATAGTTTCTTGACTTTTTTCTCGGCAGTTTGCAATTTTTTCAGGCAAAATTGCACCAGCTTCTGCCCTTCTTCAAAGGCTTCGATGCTTTCGTCCAGTGAAATTTCGCCGCTTTCCAGACGTTCCACAATGCTTTCCAGCTTTTCCAGGGCCTGTTCGAATGTCAACTTCTGTTCGCTCATTTTATTCTATCTTTGTAATTTTACTGACAATTTTTCCCTGAAATAACTCCGTCGTCAGGGTTTGATCGGCACGTGCCTCGTGCGAAGACTTCACTACACGTCCGTCAATATACGTAATACTGTAACCTCTTTCCAGCACTTTCCTCGGATTTAAATTGGACAACCGCGCTGCCCATTGATCCACGCGTTGCTTTTTGAGCAAAAGGTCGCGTTGCACGTTTTTGTTTAACTGCGTGTGCAACTCGTCAACGCGCAAACTCAACTGATGCAACAAATCTTCGGGACGGCGCAGGCCGTAGCTACGCTGCAAGGCCAGCACCTGTTGACGATATTGGGCGATGCGATTCAGAACGGCGCGTTCCATTTGCCGGGCGTAGCGCAACACTTTTTGTTTTAATTCTACGTAATTGGGTACGGCCAATTCGGCGGCCGCCGAGGGCGTCGGGGCGCGAAGGTCGGCCACAAAATCGGCAATGGTAAAATCAATCTCGTGACCCACGGCAGAAATCACCGGAATTTTCGAATCGAAGATGGCCCGGGCCACCACTTCTTCATTGAAAGCCCAGAGGTCTTCCAGCGAGCCACCGCCTCTGCCGACGATTAAAACATCGACTTTCGCAAACTGGTTAAACTCATGAATTGCCTGGGCAATATCGGCCGCGGCTCCTTCGCCCTGTACCTGTACCGGACGTAAAATAATTTGCACGTTTGGCGCCCGGCGTGTGAGCACGTTAATAATATCGCGAATTGCAGCGCCTGTTTCGGAAGTTACCACGCCAATTGTCTGCGGGAACTCCGGAATGGGCTTTTTGTGTTCGCGGTCGAACAGCCCTTCGGCCTCCAGCTTGCGTTTAAGCCGCTCAAATTCCATTTGCAGTCGTCCCAGTCCGGCCGGCTGGATGCGCAGAATATCAAAATTGTAACGTCCGCCGCGTTCGTACACCCGCACGTTTCCCAGCGCCTGCACGTGCATTCCGTCTTCCAATTCAAAATCAAGCTCGGCCACGCGGGAACGCCAGATTACCGCAGAAATCTGCGCAGTCGCATCTTTTAAAGTAAAATAATAATGGCCCGAAGAATGGGCCTTAAAATTAGACACTTCTCCTTCGAGCCAAAGGGTAGGAATGTTTTCTTCCAATAAAAATTTTATGGTTTGCGTTAGCTCGCTTACCGTAAAAATACGAATTTCGTCTGCCAGCATACGATGGCCTTTATGTAAATAAAAAGAAAAGGCTCATGTAAAATGAACCTTTTAGCGGATTTTCTTTTTATGACGATTTTTTCTCAGGCGTTTTTTCCGCTTGTGGGTTGCCATTTTTGCACGTTTTCTTTTGCGTCCGCAAGGCATGTTCGATCGTCTCCTTTCGTTTGGTTACGAATTTTTCAGATGTTCTTTTGCTTGTTTAATAAATTCCCGTGCACTTGCTGCCTCCCGGGAATTCGGATAAAGTTTTACGAGCGTTTCCCAGCTTTTGACGGCACCGTTAAAATTGCCCATATTAAACTGGATAACGCCTTTGTTAAATAGTGCCAGCCGGTGATTGGGCTGCACACTTAATGCTTTGTCTACGAAAAATAAGGCCGAATCCAATTTTTGCGTATTGAAATAGGCCACACCCAAATCGATCAATACTTCTACGCTTGAGGGAGCAAAAGCCAGAGCGCGTTTGTAATTCGGGATAGCCAAATCAAAACGGCCGATGTCAAAATAGTTATTGGCCAATTCGGTCAACAACCGCGCATCATTCGGATTTGTTTTCAACGAATCTTTAATGGCCTGAATTTTAGCCATCTTTTCCATGCTGGGATGGTCCGATGGCATCTCTTGCCCGCTTGTCTGTTTTTGCACGGCAGCCACCTTTTTCTCCAAAGAGGTGGCATTTCTTTTCAAAATCAAAAGAACCAGAAATAAGGCCACAAGAAAGCTGAGCGTTAATAACAAATACGAACTTGTTTTAGTTCCCTTATCTGCCGCCGTCCCTTTCTTGCCGGGAGCTTCCGTTAAAGGAGCACCACAATTCATGCAAAACCTGGCGGAATCAAGATTTTCCGTTCCGCATTTCGGGCAAATTTTTGCGATAATCCGCTCCTTTGTGTCTGTAATCAAATTAGCTTATAATTTTAATATTTATTACGGTTAAAGTCAATTTAATTTTTTGAGACCTTAATTTTGTCACCGGGTCGGATGCGTGCCGAATGCATGTGGTTCAGCCGCTTCAGTTCTTCAATGGTTAAACCGTACTTTTTCGAAATATCCCAAAGCGTATCGCCGGTTTTCACCGTGTAATACGTGCCCGAGTCATCAAGACGGACATATTCCTTTTTAGCCGTGGGCGTCCCTACCCGTTTATTGACCCAAATAACCAACTTTTGCTTGGGATAAATATACTCGCCATAGCGCAGTCCGTTCCAGGCGCGTATGTTTCGGGCGCGTGTGTGGTACATTTCCGCAATGCCGCCAATGGTATCGCCGGGTTTAACTTCGTAAATTACCTTTTTAGCCCCGGGGGCATGGCTGGCATAGGAACGCCGGCGAGTGCTTTTCCTTTTGTGGGAACTTCTCTTTTTCGCCCGGCTGGCGTAGTAATACGCTTTGTTTTGAGGTACCGGAATCAACAAATAATGGCCGGCCCGAATAAAGCTACCGCGCAATTTATTAATCGATTTGATGACAGCAATCGATGTGTGATAACGCCGGGCAATGGTGGAAAGCGTTTCCCCGGAACGAATACGGTGGCGCACCCAGGAGCGCTTTTTGGAATCGGGAATTTTGGCGTATTCCACCTTAAAACGTTCTTTTTTGCCTTTCGGTAAATACAGGGTAAAATCTTTAATACCGGGAGGGGTTACCCAGCGCAATACGGCGGGATTGATTTCCCGAATGTAGCTGTAAGTCGTGTCCACCAATTTGGCAATCACGTTCAAATCGACCGCTTCGGAAATAAGAATGCTGTCCACTTCCAAAGGAGGTTCCTTTTCCACGTAAAAACCGAATTTTTCCGGCTGCTTGGCAATAATTACCGCCGCCAGGAAGGTGGGCACGTAGTTTTTGGTTTGGCGCGGCAGGCGACGCAACTTCCAGAAGTTGCGGGTGTGGTAGCGCCGAATATTGTATTCGACCTTTTTAGGATTGCAATTGTAGCCGGCCATGGCCAAATACCAGTCACCAAAGCGTTCGTACAGATGCTTTAAGTGCCGCGCGGCCGCTCTGGTTGCCTTGAACACATCGCTGCGCTCGTCAAACCACCAATTGTGGCGCAAACCATAGTGGCGCCCCGTAGAAGAAATGAACTGCCAAATTCCCACGGCTCGGGCATAGGAACGCGCCCGGGCATGAAAGCCGCTTTCGATCATGGCCAGATAGAAAAGATCTTCCGGCACTCCTTCTTCTCTTAAGATCGGTTTAATGATATTCTCGTACCGTCCGCTGCGCTGCAGCCATTTGGTAAAAATTCTTCGTCCCTTGGTCTGAAAATACTTAATGGCCAGACGCACTTTGTAATTTAATGTGATGGGAATGGGCCCGCTGGAATCGACCACAGTTCCCTCGCCGAAGAGCACCGAATCGGGGAAATTAAGCTCTTCTAATTTTGTGATGTCTTCCCGTACTTCTTCCGCCTCCAGTTCGCCCTGATTTTCCGAATAAAGGGTCTGGTATTCCTTATCCATCTTTTGAATCAGAGTATCGTAGGCCGTCCAATAAGAAAGCGTATTGCGATCTTCGTCACTCAATTCGGCAAGTTGCTCAAAAGCCTGATCAAAATAGATTTGTGCACCCGTCGTGTCTCCGACCTGCAATTTTTGAATAGCGTCTTTGTAGTAACTTTTCAGAGAATCCATACGGCTTGCCAGATTCCTTGAGACCCACAGGCTATCGGGCAAAGAGGCGGGAAGAATGCGTTGCGGCACAAACGCCGTGTGACGGGTTTGGCGAATTTGACAGGAGAAAAGAATGCCAAAGATGACGATTAAAAAAATTCCGTTTCTAAATTTCATGCGAACTTCCTATTTTTCTGGTTTGCTTTCCCTGATTCTTTTTATAATGTTCGTAGTAGAACGCCCTTTTATGAGCGGAACGGTAAATACCTTACCGCCGTTTTCTTCCACAAAATCGCGTCCCACAATTTCGGAAAGCCGATAATCATCGCCCTTTACCAGCACATCCGGCTTTACTTTGCGGATCAATTCCAGGGGGGTATCCTGCTCGAAAATGCAAACAATATCCACCATTTCCAATCGCGATAAAATAAACGCCCGATCGTCCTGCGTCATAAAAGGGCGGTCTTCCCCTTTCAGGCGCCGCACCGAAGCATCGGAATTAAGCCCAACAATCAAAAAGTCGGCAGCCTGAGCTGCTTTTTCCAGATAGGCCACATGCCCTTTGTGAAGGATATCGAAACATCCGTTGGTAAAGGCAATGGTCGCCCCGGGAAATTTCGAACGCAGTTGCGCTACTTTTTCTTCTATTGCGGAATATGGAATAATTTCATGCATGGATCAAATAATTCTCTTTAATGGTTTCGAGCAACGCATCTTTTTTAATGGGCACGATGCCCACCTCTTCGCAGACCAAACCGGCTGCAAAATTGGCAATTGTGGCCGCTTCTTTCAAGCTGGCACCGCCGCACATGGCAGCCGTTAAGGTACTAATGACGGTATCCCCTGCTCCCGACACATCGGCTACATGGCGGGTGCGCGTGGGAATGTGATTGCTATCGCCATCTTTTTCAATGAGCGACATGCCCGCACTTCCGCGGGTGATTAAAATGGCTTGAGCGTTTAATTTTTCCAGCAATTCATGCCCGGCCTGCTCAACATCGGCATCGCTTTCCACGGGGTGCCCCAGGGCATGAACGGTCTCTTTTAGATTGGGTTTAAACACCGTTACATTTTTGTATTCCAGAAAATTCACGAATTTCGGATCCACCGTCACGGGAATGGAATATTGGTTTGCTTTGTTTACGACGTGGCGAATTAATTCTCTGGTAAGAACGCCCTTGTTGTAATCTTCCAGAATTACCGCATCGGCCTGCCCGATAAAGGCATCGAAGCGTTCTTTCAACTGCCGAATGATGTGCGCATTATCGTAGTGGATTCGTTCGCGATCGACACGGGCGATATGTTGATGCTCCCCAATGATGCGCGTTTTGAGCGTTGTGGGTTGCCCGTCTGCCACAATAATTCCTTCGGAAGGCATGGCCTGTTTCCGAAAAAGTTCGAGCAAGATGTCTCCGGCCCGGTCGTTTCCGATTACGCCTAAGGTAATGGGCACACATCCCAGATGTTTTAGATTGTAGGAGACGTTAGCGGCACCCCCAAAGTGGTAAGATTCTTCGGCAATTTCCACGATGGGCACAGGTGCCTCGGGCGAAAGGCGATTTACCTTGCCCATCAGGTATTCATCGACCATCAGGTCGCCAATAACGATGATCTTTTTGTTTTTAAACGTATTGAAAATATCTTCTAACCTAACTCTTTCAAAACGAACCAAGACTTTTTCTCCAATTTAACATTTTAGGCCCGATATCATAAATTTAGAATTTAATAAAAACATGGATTTATTCAAAAAAGAAATTATTAGGGAGGGTCATTTATATTCCTAAATTTTTTCATCATCTGCATCGCAATTTAAAATTTAAATTTAGGGAATTACTCGGTTATTTCATATTATTCAGGATGGATGTGATTTCTTTTGGCCAGTGGTGTGAAATTTTTGGGACAGCCCGTTTATTTTTTGACATGCTTTATTTCATTTATTAAATTATTTGTCTTTGATCGGGGCGTAGCGCAGTCTGGTTAGCGCGTACGGTTCGGGACCGTAAGGTCGGAGGTTCGAATCCTCTCGCCCCGACTTTTCTTTTTTTGTCGCTTACCTTCCTCACAAAAATTATCCTGTTTGATGGATTTTGAATTCTTCCGGATTTAAATTTACTCTAACAACAAATTCTTGCTTTTTTGATGATTTTCTAACGTATGGGGGACGTGGAGAACGGAAAGGGCGCATAACTTGTCCGAAAATTGAGGCTCCATTTTGATGATGCGGCTCATTTTCGGTTGATGAATTTAAGGAGTGTGGTGGGACAATGAAAATCGATTCCGACTCTGCTTTCGCGAAACCTTCGCAGTTTTGCACTGTTATCAATTGTATGGACGGTCGCGTGCAATTGCCCGTGATTTCTTACTTGAAAAAACGTTTTGGCGTGGAATATGTGGATTCCATTACTGAACCCGGGCCGAATCGCATTCTTGCGGAACAGCAGGATGAAAACCTGGT
>Ga0256914_1003638_pt1 | contig 12037 bp, 9 predicted proteins | sample HulkmetaG_FD_191571 | JGI IMG/M metagenome (GOLD analysis project Ga0256914, IMG submission 191571) | Hydrothermal chimney microbial communities from Main Endeavour vent field at the Juan de Fuca Ridge, Pacific Ocean - Hulk | ecosystem: Environmental > Aquatic > Marine > Hydrothermal vents ...
GTCCCGCCCCTTGAAGATACCCCTCCCGCGCGTCGGCCTGTAAACCCTCAGCACGACCCGCCCCAACGTTGACTTGCCGCTACCGGACTCACCCACCAAGCCTAAGGTCTCACCCTCCCCGACCTCAACGCTCACGCCGTCAACCGCCTTAACAACCTTCTTCCTGCCGTAGGCCTTAACCTCGAAGTACTTCGCGACCTCCTCCGCCTTAAGTACGGGTTCTCCTGCCACCAGTCATCACCTCCTGCTGAGCAACCAGCACGTAGCGTAGTGTTCGGGCCCAACCTCAACCATGGGTGGTTCCTCCTTCTTGCATACGTCCATGGCTTGCCTGCACCTCGGGTGGAACCTGCAGCCGGGCGGCGGGTTAACCAGGTTCGGTGGGAACCCAGGTATCGGTTCCGGCCACTTACTGACCCTCAGCCCCGGCACCGAGTTGAGTAGGGCCCTCGTATACGGGTGGGCGGGGTTCCTTAGAACCGCGTCCTTAGGACCGTACTCAACGATCTTCCCTGCGTACATCACGGCCATCTTCTCGACCCTCTGGGCGGCTAGGGCTATGTCGTGCGTTATGAGTATGGCGGTGGTCCCCATCTTCCTCACGTCCTCTACCAAGTCCATGATCTGCCTCTGAACGACCACGTCTAAGGCGGTGGTTGGTTCGTCCGCGACGAGTACCGCCGGTTTAAGCGCGACCGCCATCGCTATGGATACCCTCTGCCTCTGCCCTCCCGAGAGCTGGTGCGGGTACAATTTAGCGAGCCTTGCTGGGAGACCCACGGACTCAAGTAGGCTAGGTATCCTCTCCTCAGCCTCCTCCTCGCTGACGCCGTGTTCCGTCATAACCTCCTTGATCTGATCCCCGATAGTCCTGACGGGGTCTAGCGTGGTGAACGGGTCTTGGAACACCATCGCTACTAGGGAGCCCCTAGCCTTCCTAAGCTCCTCCCCCTTAAGCTCGAGTATGTTCCTACCCCTGATCATGACCTTCCCCGAAACTACCCTGCCGGGCGGCGGCACTAGGTTTAGGAGCGCGTAACCCAGGGTTGATTTACCGCTGCCGGACTCACCCACTATGCCTAAGTAGTCTCCGAGCCCCGCCGTGAATGAAACGTTATCCACCGCCTTAACCTCGCCTTTCTGCGTGAAGTACCTGACGCTTAACCCCTCAACTACTAAGGCGTCCTTCATTCCAGCCCCGCCCACCTTAACCCACCTCCTTCCTCACCTGCTCGCTTAAGCCCTCACCTATGAGGGCGAAGCCTATCGCTAGGAGCGTAATCATTAGTCCGGGGAAGAACACCAGCCACCAGTACCCTGAGAGGAGGAAGCCCCTACCCAGGTAGAGGTCGTAGCCCCAGTCCGGCGTCGGGAACTGCACCGACAACCCAAGGAAGCTTAGGGCGGCCTCCGTCAGCACCGCGTCCGCGGCGTTCAGGCTGAACACAACCATTATCGTCGGTATTAGGTGAGGTAGGACGTGCCTTAGGAGGATCCTGCCCGTAGGCAGTCCTAGGATCTTGGCTTCCTCGATGAACTGCTCGGACTTAACGCTTAGTACCTGCCCCCTAACCATCCTGAAGTACGTGGGTATGTACACCACCGCGATAGCTATGGCGGCGTTCATGAGGCTCGGCCCTAACGCGACCGCCAACGCTATCGCGAGCACTAGGGACGGGAAGGAGTAGACGGCGTCCATGACCATGCTTAAGCCCCTATCGAGCTTCCCGCCGAAGTACCCGCTCAGGAGACCTAGGGGTATGCCTATCACCATGCAGACAGCTATCGCCAGGAACACCACGTACAGCACGGTCCTGGCCCCGTAGAGTATCCTCGACCACATGTCCATGCCTAACTTATTCGTCCCCATCGGGTGCTCAAGGGATGGAGGCGCGAACGGATTGCCCACGGTTCTCGTCGGGTCGTAGGGCGTCAGTATCGGCGCCGCTAACGCCATGAATATAACCGCCAGCACCACACCCAAGCCAAAGTAAACCATGCCCCTACCCCTCCTCGGGATGGTTAAGGGTAGGTTGGAGAGCCTGTCGAGGCGCTTCCCGAAGAGCTCACTCAGCATCATGACCAATCACCTCAGTACCTCACCCTCGGGTCTAGGTACGCGTACAGCACGTCCACCACCAAACTCATCAACCCAACGAAGAACGCGAACACTATCACCACAGCCTGAATCGCCGGGTAGTCCCTGTACGCCACCTTCTCCACTAAGTAAGTGCCTATTCCCGGCCAGTCGAACGTGGTCTCAGTCAGTACCGCGCCGCCCAACAGCAACGCGAACTGAAGGCCCGCGTAAGTCACTATGGGTATTAACGCGTTCCTGAACGCGTGCCTTATCACCTTACCCTTCCTGACGCCCCTGGCAAAGTAGGCGAACACGTAGTTAGACTCGAGTTGCTTGATCATGTTGTTCCTAGCTAACCTAGTGTAGGGTCCGCTAAGCACTAGCCCGAGCGTGAACGCCGGGAGTATTATGTGGCTCAACGCGCTCTTAAGTGCTGCCCAGTTACCGGTAATTATGGAGTCAAGGATGTAGAACCCCGTGACGACGCGTAGGTTAACGCTTGGATCTATCCTGCCGCTCACGGGGAGGAGGTTAAGCCATATGGAGAAAAACAGCTGGAGCATTAGCCCTATCCACGGTATGAAGAGGGCGTAGGTGGCGGCGCCGAAAACCCTTAGTGCCTTATCTATAACCGTATCTCTTTTTATAGAAGCGACTAGCCCTGTCAAGATCCCTATGCCGAGACTAATAAATAAGGCAAAAATCGAGAGCTCTATGGTGGCTGGCAACCGCTCAACTATGTCCTGCGTTATGCTCCTACCCCTAATCACTAGGCTCTTACCGAAGTCACCGTGGAGCACGTTCCAGAGGTAGTCGAAGTACTGCACCCAAAGCGGCTTATCTAGCCCTAATTGGTGCTCAAGCTGCCTTAACTGCTCCGGAGGTATGTTCTTCGTCCCTAACGCCGCGATTATGGGGTTCCCGGGAAGTATCCTCAAAACAATGAACACGAGGGTGTAGAGAATGAGTATCGTGGGTATTATGAGGGAGGCCCTGACCGCAACATACCTTGCAAGACCCACTCCCATCGCCCCCTAAACCAGCAACCACACCGTTTAAAACTTAAAACACATTTAAAGTTTACATGATACATACTATTCATGAAGCTATGCATACCTTTGTGAAAATTAAAACTTATTAACTGTTGGGAGGCTAGAAAATCCGTGAGGTGATTAAATGCCTACATCGAAAGCCGTGTACGGCGTCGCCATAATAATCATAATAATAGCGGGTGCCCTAGGCTACCTTGCTGGCTCAAGGGCAGCCGCCCCAGCAACCGTCACCTCAACAGTCGTCTCCACAAGCACGGTAACGAAGACCGTGACCGTAACCACCACCCAAGGAGCTACCGTGACCGCCACCCCGACGAGCACGTCGTCTCCCTCGCCGACGTCCACCACGTCAACGACTACGCCGTCATTCGTTACTGAGAAGTTAGTCATAGGCACTACGGATAAGGTGACGGACATCGACCCCGCCAACGCGTACGACTTCTTCACGTGGGAGTTGCTGAGCAACATCATGGATGGGTTAGTGAAGTATAAGCCAGGAACCGATGAGATAGTTCCCGCCATAGCTAAGAGCTGGAAGGTGGAGAACAACGGTACGGTGTGGATCTTCTATCTAAGGCACAACGTGAAGTTCTCGGACGGCACCCCACTAACCGCTAAGGACGTGGTTAGGAGCATTAAGAGGGTAATGACTATTCAGGGCGACCCTTCATGGCTGGTCACGACCTTCGTGAAGGACGTTAAGGCCCTCAACGACTACACCGTGGAGTTCATACTCAAGAAGCCTGTGAGCTACTTCCTAGCCCTCCTAGCGACCCCACCGTACTACCCCGTGAGCCCGAAGTACCCGAACGATAAGATCGTGAGCGACGCTACTTGGGGCGGAGCTGGCCCCTACTACATAGCTGACTTCAAGAGGGACCAGTACATAGTGCTTAAGGCCAACCCGTACTACTACGGCACCCCACCAAAGACTAAGACCATAATAATCAGGTTCTACAAGGACTCAACCACCCTGAGGCTAGCCCTCGAGAAGAGGGAGGTCGACATAGCTTGGAGGACGTTAAGGCCGACCGACTACCAGGACCTGCAGAAGAACCCGAACTTCAAGGTCATCGAGATACCGAGCTCCTTCATCAGGTACTTAGTGATTAACGTGAAGATATCCCCGACCAACAACGTCCTCGTTAGGAGGGCGTTAGCGGCCGCGATAAACAGGGAGCAACTGGCTAAGGTGGTGTTCCTAGGTACCATGGAGCCGCTCTTCAGCCTCGTGCCTAAGGGTATGTGGAGCCACGTAGACGTCTTCAAGGAGAAGTACGGTGACGGCAACATACAGCTAGCGCAGAAGCTCCTTAAGGAGGCAGGGTACAGCGAGCAGAACAAGCTCAAGATAACCCTGTGGTACACGCCGACCCACTACGGACCGACGGAGGCGTCTCTAGCGCAGATGATTAAGCAGCAGTTAGAGGCGACGGGCATGATTGAGGTGACGATAAAGAGCAGTGAGTGGGCAACCTACGTGGACCAGGCGAGGAAGGGGCAGATGATGGTGTACCTGCTGGGCTGGTACCCAGACTACATCGACCCGGACGACTTCCTCTACCCGTTCCTACACAGCGGTGCCAACAAGTGGACCGGGTGCGGGTACAGTAACCCGAAGGTAGATAAGCTACTGGACGAGGCGGAGGTGATCGTGGATCAGAGCCAGAGGGCCGCGATCTACAAGCAGGTGCAGGAGATACTCGGCGATGACGTGCCCTTCATACCGATACTGCAGGGCAAGCTATTCGTGGTGACGTGGAAGGACGTGAGCGGCGTTGAGATCGGGCCCGTAATGCTCATGCCGTACTACACCCTCTACAAGACCTCAGGGTAAGGAACACGTCAAACACCCCAACCTTTTTCCCCTCCCCAATCACTCATTACCCTTTAGGGACTTGGGAGAACAATACATCCTCACTAACCTTGACTAATACTAATGATGCTTAAGCCCCCCAAGCACCAACGGTAATTACGGTCTCACCTAACCTTACCACGGTGATTAAGAATTCAAGAAGCCCTCAGGCCCCTCAAGGACTTACTCGTGCTTGACCTGAGCCACACCCTCGCAGGGCCCTTCGTGACCATGGTGCTGGCTGACCTGGGGGCACGGGTAATTAAGGTTGAATCTCCCGCAGGTGATGAGACACGGGCGTGGGCTCCCCACGTTAGTGGCTTCAGCGCCTACTTCGCGAGCGCGAACAGGGGTAAGGAGAGCGTAGTCATTTGACCTGAAGCTCGAGGAAGGTAGGGAAGTGCTGTACAGGCTCGTTAGGAAGGCTAACATAGTCATCGAGAACTTCAGGCCGGGGGTTAGGGAGAAGCTAGGCGTGGATCCGGACACGCTCTTCAGCGTCAACCCCGAGCTAGTCTACTGCAGCATTAAGGGCTTCGGCCTCGACGACACACCCTACCGCGACCTCCCCGCCTACGACATAATCATCCAAGCACTAAGCGGGTTAATGGGGAGCACGGGTGAGGAGGGCAGGCCCCCAGTCAGGTTAGCTTCGCCCTCTTCGACATCATGACCGCGTACCTAGCAGTGATAAACATCCTCGCCGCCCTAAGAGCTAGGGCTGAGGGCCTTGCTAAGGGTCCGACCTACGTAGAGATACCCATGTACGACGCGGCCGTGTTTTCCATGTCCTACATACCCGTCATTTACCTAATGACCGGTAGGGAGCCGAAGCGCATGGGGTCAGCCCACCCCTCAATAGTGCCGTACCAAGCCTTCATGGGGAGTGACGGGAAGTACTTCATACTCGCGGCCGCGAACGACAGGCTATGGGTTAAGGCCTGCGAAGCCCTAGGAATGCCTGAACTAGCTCAGGACCCGAGGTTCAGGACTAACCCAGACCGCGTGAGGAATAGGGAAGAGCTAGTGAAGATACTGAGCGAGGTCTTCTCCCAGAAACCCAGGGATTACTGGGTGAGGCTATTCCGCGAGCACGGCGTCCCAGCAGCCCCAGTCTACAGCGTTGGCGAGGTCTTCAAGGACCCACACATCATCAAGCATGGGGTAGTGGTGAGGTTACCGCACCCAACCCTAGGTGAGGTACCCCAGCTAGCCTACCCCGCCGTAATCAACGGCGAGCGACCAATGAGCGAGAAGCACCCGCCCCTGAAGGGGGAGCACACCGACGAAGTGCTTAGGTGGCTGGGCTTCAGCGAGGACAAGGTAAGGGAGTTAAGGGCTAAGGGCGTTGTTACGTAACGTACTCAGGTAATCGAGGTTGCCGAGGAGGAAGGAAATCAGGTCGCCGCTAGATGCGTGGCTCCTCAAGAAGGAAGTTGCTGAGGAGTTAAGGAAGGTACTCGGGCCTAGGAGGGCACGTAGGGTAGCTAGGGATCCACACGCGAAGCGCAGGCCAAGGCCTTGCGGCATGACCGTGCATCCGGGACACGGGTGTAGCTTAGGGTGCCTATACTGCTACGTCCCCGACATGGGGTTCCCCGCCAAGCCCAGGCCCTACCACCTCAGCGGCGAGGAGCTCGCGTATGCCCTAGCCCTAAACCCTCACGTAGTCCCGGGACGCACCCTAGCCGCCTTCGGCTCCGTAACCGAACCCCTCCTGCCCGGAATAGTTGAGAAGACCCTAGAGTACTTAAGGGCTGTTAGGGAGTGGCTGAGCCTACCATGCCAGATAAGCACGAAACTAGTGATTGATGAGGGGCTGGCGGCCGAACTAGCTAAGGCGGAACCCAAGCTAAGCGTCCTAATATCAGTCACGACAGACTCAAAAGCAAAGGTGCTAGAACCCGGGGCCCCTGAACCGGGAGAGAGAATTGCCGGAGGAGGCAACGCCGTCAAAGCCGGGTTGAGGGTGGATCTATTCCTAAGACCCATCATACCCGGCATAACCTCGGAGGAGGACATACGCAACCTGCTGAAGCTGGCGAGGGAACACGGACTCAAGGGAGTCGTTACTGGCTCACTAAGGCTAACGGCGTCAAACCTACGCAGGTTACGTACCGCAGGCATAGAGACCGAGTACCTCCTCGAGCTAGCCAACCTGAGGAACCCTCCCAAGAAAGGAGCGCAGGTACCAGTAAGGACCGAGGAGCTGAAGAACATCGTCAGGAAGGAAGCCGACGCACTGGGTCTGCAGTACCTCCCGGCGGCGTGCGCCGCAAACATGCTGGCCCACAACCTGAACTGCCACCTATGCGGGTGGGTCCCCTGCGGTAGCTCTGAGGGAATCACCCGCGTGAATGAGGAAGGGGTTGCTGAGTTCCTTAACTTCACGCTACGAGTGCGTGGCATTGAGCTACGTATTGAAGGCGGCAGTACTCCTAAGATATTGGTACTGCTTCGAGGTGTTAATGACCTCGGGAGGAGACCCTCCTCACTAGCGGAACTGTCGAGGTTCCTCAGCGAGTTCTATAAAGTTAAGGTGCTTCTAAAGCTACGGTAGGCTTACAGCCACCTACTTACCTCCTCCAAGGGCTTCCTCGGCCTTAGCTTCGGCGTTCTCGCTGGGTATCCGAAGGCTATGATTGCTTGGAGTTCACATCCTTCCGGTGGTTTTAGGAGCGCGTTGAATTCGTCCGGCATCAGTAGTGGGTCGCCGAGCCACACGCTCCCTATGCCTAGGGCCCACGCGGCTAGGATCATGTTCTCTATGGCTGCTGAGAGTGACTGTATTGCCCAGACCCTTTCTAGCTCTGCGTACTCGTCCCTGTACTGGCTCTTCCTTAGGTCTAGGTAGGCGGCGACGTACATGGGTGCCTTGTACATTTCTCCCTTGCGTAGTGCTTCCAGCCACCTGCGCTTCACTTCCTCGGGCATGGCGCCTTCGCGCATGACTTCCTCGGCGTACTTTATGTGCGCCTTGAGTATGAGGTCATGTAGCTTGGCCTTCAGTTCCTCGTCGTCCTTGACTACGATGAAGAACCATTGCTGCTCGTTACCCGCTGACGGGGCCCTAATCCCTGCCTCCAGTATCTTCCTGGCTACGTCGCCCGGTATTGGGTCGGGTTTGAAGCGCCTGACGCTGACCCTAGTTAGTATTGCTTTGAGGGCATCCATAACGCATTCCTCGGTTATTATTCCGCGTTGTCCTTAAAGGGTGCTCCCTGACCTTCTAAGGGTAAGCGTTGTTAATGTGGTATTTGTTCGGGCTCGGCTTCAGGAACAAAAACTGTGTGGGGGTCTCTGCGGGTCCGCACCGGCTCCTTAGAAGGACCTCCTTCTCCTGAGCATTAGTATCGCGCCAGCTATCCCTGCTAGGGTTGCCGCCCCTAGCGAGGCGTTAGCCACCCCATACACCTGTATGTGGTTTGAGTTGCTGCTTGCTTGGGCCCCAGCTATGCTTACTTCGGTGCTTAGGCTGTCGTTCATCTTGGATATGCTCATCTGGATGTCTCCCTTGGCCTGCGAGACCGTGTTTATTACTTTCTCGAAGCTCTTGGAGAGCGTGGCGTTGAGGCTGGTTATGTTGAGGAGTATCTCCATGTTCGTCCCTTTAAGCACTCCTAGTACCGCGTCGCCCTTCCTTATTATTAGGCCAGTTATGTTGTCGGAGGTTCTCGCTAGTTGCGTGAGGACCTCCTTTATCCCGGCGTTCATGGAGGAGTTCAGGGTTCCTGTCTGCTCCTTTGTTACGTCCTCGATGTACCCTTTGAGGAACGTTACGTTGCTGACTATCGCCGCGCTCAACCCCTTGCTTAGGTTCTCGCTCCTAGCGTTGATCAGGTTCTTTAAGTCATTCGCTTCACCCGCTATGTAAACCTTCAGTTCACCCTCACTGTTCTTAACCACGGTCACTAGGTTGTTATGGGATTCCGTCACCGCCGAGATGATCTGCTTGTAGTACCTATTAATCGCTGATGAGAGCGTGTTGCACTTCGAGCTGACGAGGTTCCTCACGCCCTTGAAGCCGTCGTTTATCTGTGTGCTCAGGACGTTCTTAGCCATGATGATGTTATTCACTACGGTGTTGCCCGTGCTGTTCACGGCCAGTAAGATCGTGTTCGTTGAGTTCCCTACGTACCACGTTATGGATGCGTTGTAGTTAGCTAGCTGCTGTGTTAGGCTGTTGTAGTCGTTGGTTATTGTGTCGATTACCTTGTCGGTTGATGACTGGATGAGCGACGAGAGCGACGCGTTAATAGCGCTTACCGATGCCTGAACTAGGTTGGATAGCGACGCGTTGACTTCGTCGACCCTAGTCACTATCGAGTTGTTCGCCGCCTCTATCGCGGCTATGACCTCCCCTCTCGAGTCAACTATTAGTGAGGTTAGGGAGGCGTTATAGTTAGCTAGTTGCCGCGTCACGTTACTCAGGATATTGTTAGCGGCGCTTATGATTGCGTTGGTTATGGAATCGTTAATGGCTTCTAGCTTGAGCGTTATTGAGGTGTTAACGTTATCAAGCTTCGATAGAATATTGTTCTCCGATATCTCGATCAGCGTGGATAATGACGTGTTAAGGGCGCTTACGGATGTTTGCACTAGGTTTGATATGGAGGAGTTGACCGCACTTACCTCCGTTATTATCGACGTGTTAGCTGACTTCACGGTTGCTATGATGTCGTTCTTCGAGTTCACGATTAACGTGCTTAGCGACGCATTGTACTTTATTAGTTGCTGGGTTACGTTGCTTAGAATGTTACTGGCTTCCGACAGTATTAGCGTGGATATAGAGGAATTGACTGCGCTTATCTCCGTCGTTACTGACGCGTTGGCTGACTTTATGACGGCTATAACATCTCCTTCCGAGCTAACTATCAGGTTGCTTAGGGAGGCGTTGTAGTTAGCTAGCTGCTGCGTGAGGTTACTTAGTATGTTGTTAGCGGCCGTGAGCACCGAGGATGTTAATGATGAGTTTACGGCGCTTAGCTTCAGTATGACCGAAGTGTTCACGCTGTTGAGTTCCGCAATTATGTTGTTCCCTGCGGTTTGGATTAATGTTGATAGGGAGGTGTTGTAGTTTGAGAGTTGTTGCGTGATGTTCCCGTAAACGTTGGTTAGGTTCCCTATGACCGCCGCTACGGATTTGTTGAGGTTGTTATTTAGTGACTGGTTAATGGATAATATTAGGTTCGCTATGGAGCCGTTAGAGGTTCCTATTGCTGAGAGTATTAATTGCGTGCCGTTAACTATCAGCGTGGATAACGAGAGATTGTAGTTCGCTAGCTCCGTTGATACGTTCTTGTAGATCTGCGTGAGCGTGTTGTTTAGGGAACTGATGTTTGACGCTATCACGGATATGTTGAAGCTTGAGAGCGTACTGTTCACGTAGTTCAGTGTGTTGACGATTGTTGATACCCCGTTCTCTATGTTGTCTAGCTTAGTGATTATTGTCGCGTTGACTAGCTTGATGGTGTTGTTCAGTGACGTTATGTTAGCTACTATGTAGCCGTCCTGCGTCACTATCATGTTCTTGATGTCCACTGCCGTGTTCTTCACGGTGTTATTCACTGACGTTATGTTCGACACTATGTAGCCTGTCTGCTCCTTCATCGTGGCCGTCACGTTGTACATGATGGCTTCGGTAGCGTTATCCACCAGGTCCGTCACGAACCTCAGTATCCTGTGGATGACCTCGGTGGATGATACTGTCGCTGACCCGACGCTCGTCTCACCCACGCCGTTGGTTGCTTCGAACACCAGCGTGTACGGGCCTATGTTAGGGTACTGGAACGCCAGCGGGTTAAGCCTGTACTCGTACACACCGCGCGACAGCCTACTGATGTTGTACGGGTAGTACGCGGAGCCAACTAGTAACGTCACGTTACCTCCGTTGGGCGTTATGAGGATAGCCTTCCAGCTAGCTGGATCCACCAAGCCTGAGGAGTTCGACACTATTATTCTGAAGTCGAAGTTGGGGTAGTAGTCAATGCTCTCTAGTGTGAAGGTAGTTACCTGCACCTTGTACGGCTCGGGGATCACCGCCTTAAGCACCTTAATGGTGACAGAGTCTGAGGCCACTACGTTAGTGTGCGTTATGAAGACCCCTGAGGAGTTGTAGAGCGTTGTGTTAACGGCGATGGCGCTGATCTCGTATAGCCCTGGCTTAAGGTATGATGGGAGAAGCAGGTTTCCAGAGTAGTTCCCGAAGACCTTAGTTAGTAGCGTCCCGTTGATGTACACGTACACCGGCAGGTCTATGGAAGTGCCGTAAATCTTAACTGTGAACGGTATTTGATTACCCGCCCTCCACACACTATTCGTTAGGGGTTGCGTGATGTCCAGGAGGATGGAGGCAGCGCCAACCTTCTCGGCCGTTAGTATCGTACCAACCCCGAGAAGCACTCCGGCAAGCATGCTTAGCAGGATCACTGCGGAGAGGGAGGTAGCCAGTGCCACCTTCGCTATTCCGTACGTGATATATTTGCTCAAGCATACATCACCTTTAAATGTATCTACGTGGAATGTATTTTAGATACATTTATTTAAAATTTTTGCTTACGCCTGCTTAAAATTGATCCTTGATAAAATTACTTCCACTTGAAGGCGTATTTCAAAATAAGTTTATCGGTGCTGTGGGGTTTAACGTGGTTTTTATTCTGTGGAGTACCCTCACTCATCGCCAATGTTAAAGACTTTCATTTAACGATTTACTGAGGGCGGCGGGGGCGGCACGTACGGTGCTGGAGCGCGTCTCCTAACCTTTTTGAGGATCCCGTAACGTACTAAGATTAGGATCAGCACCGCTAACCCCGCTACGATTCCCGCGATTGTTATTACCTGTGTTACGTTTAGTGCCCCGCCAGCGTAGGGCGTCAGCCCCGGTATGTTGGTGTCCACTAGGCTTACCTCCGCCGTACCTATCTCCGGGCTTCCCGTGAATTTGGCGTGTCTTAGGATGCCTGTGCCCTCATCGTACGTTGCCTCCACCTTGAAAGCCCCGACAGTTGTTTTGACGACGCCGTTCTCGGGTAGGTCGCTGGCTGATGTCCA
>Ga0256914_1003639_pt1 | contig 12037 bp, 5 predicted proteins | sample HulkmetaG_FD_191571 | JGI IMG/M metagenome (GOLD analysis project Ga0256914, IMG submission 191571) | Hydrothermal chimney microbial communities from Main Endeavour vent field at the Juan de Fuca Ridge, Pacific Ocean - Hulk | ecosystem: Environmental > Aquatic > Marine > Hydrothermal vents ...
GCTGTCGGCTCATTCCCCCCCCTTATCCCTGCTCTTCCCAGGGCAAGATGGTCAAAATGCGTCTGCCGGAGACGCATTTTGACCATTGTATTTTTTTCTTGCCGGACATACACTGAAACTGAAACATCTTTCTAAGATGACGAACCGGTTTGGGGAGAGGGCATGGTCGATTACAGGAAAATGATGGCGCGGTTACTGCGGGTCGAGCAACTGTCGGTGAAAAAAAAGCTCCAGACCATGGGGATTTTCTTTCTCACAGTCCTCACCATAGTGGTCGCCTATACCTGCCTGACCCTGTATTTTCAGAAGAGCGAGGGGTTGCGGGTCAATATCGCCGGCCGCCAGCGAATGCTCACCCAGAAGTTCACAAAGGAGTTCTTTCTCGCCCTCCACAAGCAGCATCCATCGGGCAGGCCCGATTTTGAGGTGATCGACAAGACCAGGCGCCTGTTTGAACTCTCCCTGGGCGCCCTGCTGGACGGTGGGCAGACCTTTCTGGATCTGGGTATGAAGAAGCCGGTGGAGCTGCCCGGTACATCCGGCAGCGAGATCAGGGCGCAGCTGAACAGGGTCAGCGACCTCTGGCAGCAGTACATGCGGGAGGTTGACCGGGCAAAAGAGGCAACACTCCAGGAGGCCGAGCTGGACAAGATCAATGCCCTGAGCCTGAAGGTCTTGGCCACCATGAACAAGGCCGTCGGCATGATGGCGGACAGGTCGGACGGCAGGGTGCGGACCATGGTGATCGGCGAGGTGCTCCTCTGGGTGCTGACGGTTCTTCTGGCCGCTGTCATCGGCCGGGCGGTCGCCGCCAGCATCACCGATCCCCTGGATCAGGTGGTGGACATGACCAGGAGGATCGCGGATGGTGACCTGAAAAAGTTTCATACAGCCTGGAACAACGATGATGAGCTGGGCGAGCTTGTCGCCCAAGTGGACAAGATGCGGTTGGCCCTGAACGAGATGCTCCACCGCCTCAAGAAGAACAGCAAGCAGATGACCCTTTCCTCCCAGCAGGTCGCCTCGGTCTCTTCGGAAATATCCGAGACCAATGCCCAGGAACAGCATACCGCCACCCAGGTGCTGCAGGCCATCGAGTCCCTGCAGGAAATCTCAAGGACCGTGGACGCGCAGATCAGCGAGGCCCGGGTCAGTGCCGAGGCCACCAGGCAGCAGGCGGACGAGGAGATCGATATCGTTCATCAGAATATCAGGGAGCTGGCAGAGACCGTGGAAAGCGTCAATGCCACGGCCCGGAAGATGGAGGCCCTGGAACAGGCCACGGGAAAGATACACAATATAATCGAGTCCATCGAGAACATCGCCGATCAGACCAATCTGCTGGCCCTCAATGCCACCATCGAGGCGGCCCGGGCCGGCGAGGCCGGCAAGGGCTTTGCCGTGGTGGCCAACGAGATCAAGGACCTTGCCCACCAGACTGCCGACTCCACCACCGAGATCACGGATCTGATCAACCGGCTGACCGAGAGTGTTGCCGGCTCGGTCGCCTCCATGCGCAAGGTGGTGGAAAACGTGCATCGCTCCCAGCAGAAGTCGGAACAGACGGTTTCGGCCTTCGAGTCCATGACCGCCGGGATCACCCAGTCCCTGGAAAGCACGGGACAGATAGCAGATCACAATCAGGAACAGACCCAACAGTTGGCTACCCTCTACACCCGCATCGACGAGCTGTTCGACGTTCTGAAACAGAGTGCCAAGAAGGCCGATGCCACGGCCCTGGTGGCAGAAGAGCTTCATTCGATAGCGGAGCAGCTGGAGTCCGGTCTGGCAGGCTTCGAGGTCGACTCCATAGAACCGCCTGTCCGCCGGAAAGGGGAGAAACGGCGCCATCCGAGGATCCAGAACAGTGTGAAGGTGGATCTGCTGCAGGGCAGTGTCCAGATCGACGGCGTGACCCGTGACATCAGCCTCACGGGACTGAAGGTCAAAACCAGGGAACAGCTTGCTCCCAAGGAAAAGATTACGGTCCGGATCCATCTGCCTGTCCGCCGGACTGAACCCGATTCCGGAACCGTCACCATTGACGGCCGGATAACCCACAGCGAAACCGGGGATGATTATAATCTCTATGGTATCTCCTTTGGGCAGACTACTCCGGAACAGGAAGAAAAGCTGATCGAAATATTCAGGTTCTTTCTCAAGTCCCCGAAATTCGCCCCGGCCAAGGCAGCCTAGGCCAGCGGCACGCATCTTTTTTCCATCGCCGGACAGGGATTCATACGGTCCATCAGGACTGCCTGTCCGGTTCTCCTGGAAATTTTCCAGTTCAAAATCGATAGAATCTACTTGACGGACAGGTTGGTGAGTTATATGTTCGCAAGGCGATTTCTTGATTTTTGTCATCATTTTAATCAGGAAAAGACAGTCTGTCCCGCAGGCGGACCAATAGGAGCATGCGGTGTCTCCGGCGTCCATTTCTTGGTACGTTGAGGGGCCTGCTCTATTTCATACCCAGCAGGACGACCGATCCATTCCTTTCTCCGCTGACCAATCACAGGTGCAGGCCAGAGCCGGTGCAACAGACTTCTCGGCAGATGATCCAGCCTGCACATCGAATACCGGTCGAGCATGAACTGTCCGGGTCGGATGGCCGCCCCTGCTGTTTTCGCAACAACCGGACAGCAAGGGAAAACGGTAAACAGAAAAGGTGATAATTTTTTTTATATAGAAGTCGTAGAGGAGTTCCACGATGTGTCCCAGAACGTTTCCAATCCCTTTTGTCGTGCTTGTGCTGCTGCTGACAGGCTGGAATATGAGCCAGGCGGCAAACCTTTTCTACTGGAATGACCAGGAAACAGAGGTCACCTACTCGGGTGGCACCCGGAGCGCCGAGTTCGTCTATGACGGCTCCTGGGCGGAGAAGTTTACCGGCGACAATTCGGTTCATGAACTCATCCGGCTGGATGAGTCGTCCCGACTCCCCGAGCTGCCGGCTGGCACCCGGTTTACCAGCTTTGTCTACGAGGTTCAGGTGAGCGACCGGGAAGATCCTTCCCAGACCTACAAGATCGGTGTCCGGTTTGCAAAGAACGACGGTACATGGATTGAGAGCGACTACTTCGAAACTGCGGACACGGGTATCGACGATGCCAATGAATGGCAGACCTTTCGTTATGATATCACGGAGCTGGTCAATCAGCAGGTGGCGGCCGGCTATACCCACATCGGCCGGATCAATATCCGCGCCTACAATACCGGTGAATATTCCGATTATTACATCGACGATGTTCTCCTGGAGTACGAAATCGGGCAGGCACAGGGGGATCCGCCCCAGATTACCAGTCATCCCGCCTCATTGGTGCGGAATGTCGGCCAGACCGCGACCTTCACGGTGGTGGCCACCGGTACGGATCCTCTGGCCTACCAGTGGTACAGAAACGACACCCTGATCAGTGGGGCCACCGCAGCAACCTATACGACTCCCTCCCTGACCGTGGATGCCGACAACAGCCGCTATCATTGCGTGGTGAGCAATGAGTACGGATCGGTGGCCAGCAATGCAGCCGTCCTCCGGGTCGTTCCCCAGCCGCCGGAGGACAGGCGGGGTGATCTGGACGGCAATGGCTCGGTGGACCTGGCCGACACCATTCCGGGGCTGCAGGCCATGAGCGGCCAGCCTACACCGGCCATTCACGTGGAGGGTGATGCCGACGGCGATGGCAGGATCGGCCTGGCAGAGGTGGTCTATTCCCTGCAGACGGCGGCCCGGACCAGTCAGCCAGCCCAGTATTCGGTTCTTGTGGGCAGCCAGGCCAGCGAAGGTGAACAGTTTGCTGCTGATGAGCTGGTTCGTTATCTGGAAGAGGCCAATGTCCAGGTCCGGAGAACCACCGCCTATGATGCCTCTGCAGGTCCCTACATCGTTGTCGGTGTTCACAACGACTATGTCACCGATCCGCCAGACCCGGCCCAGGTCGGTGAGGACGGCTTTGTATTCAGGCGGGAAGGGCAGAACCTGGTCATCGCCGGTGCCACGGACCGGGGCACCCTCTATGGTGTCTACCAGTATCTGCGGGAGCTGGTGGGGTATGAATGGTATGCCCTTGATACGGTTTCGGTTCCCCGTTTTGCCGATGGCGCTGCCCCGCCGATGCCTGCAGAGAGCCGGATCGTCGTCCCCAGGTTCCGCTATCGCGGCGTCTTCAACCCCGAGGCCGGCGAACCGATAGACAGCGACGGGCCCAATCCGGACGCGGATTTCGCCGCCCGTATCCAGCTCAACGGGCAGCTCGGCCACAAGACGGATTATCTCTACGAAAACAACGGCGAGGAGAGCTATCACCGGGGATTGCTGCGGACACGGCATGGCTTTGGCATCAATACGGGGAACGATGCCATCAGTTTCAATGTCGGCGACAATCCGGCAACGGCCGATGCCACCTTCAACGATGCGGTGGCCCATCTCCGTAACGGCGGCCGATACAGGCAGGTGGAGAACCAGACCGGCCTCTGGTACCCGAAAATCAGCCATATCGACGGCGGTTCCCGCAGCCATGATCCGGCCGACGAGGCCCTGGTCGCCGCCAACGGCGGAGCAGCGGGTGCGCCGCTCATGTACCTGACCGGCCGGGTAGCGGATGCCCTCAGGAACGAGTTCCCTGAGGCCGTGTTCCTGGGTGAGGCCTATCTCTGGAGCCTGCAGCCGCCGACCAGTATCACGCTGCCGGCCAATGCCGGGGTGGCCTTCGCCCCCATCGAGGCCGACTGGGCCCAGCCCCTGGATGGTGATCACAATACCACGCTCTTCAATTATCTCCAGGAATGGACCAATCATACCGACCATATCTGGACCTGGCTCTATACCACCAACTTTTCCGGTTACCTGCAGCCACTGCCCACCATCTATCCCATGATCGGGACCATCAGGAGGCTGGCAGGGATCCAGGACGTTGAGGGAATCTTCCTCCAGGATAGCTATTCTTCCAGGGGCGGCAGCTTCGCCGCTCTGCATACCTGGCTCTATTCCAGGCTGATGTGGGACCCGACGCTGGACGGCGACCAGCTTGTCCGCCAGTTCTGCAATGGCTATTACGGTCCGGATGCCGGTCCGCTCATCTACCGGTATATCCAGGATCTGCACGAGTCGATCCGGCAGCATCCCTCCAGGATCGACACCAAGACCGGTCCGGGCCTGCCCTATCTGAACGCCGCCTTTGTCATCGGGGCCGACCAGCTCATGGAGCAGGCTGAAGCGGCGGCCGCCGGCAATGCCCTGTATCTCAAACATGTTCGCATCGAGCGGATGGGCGTGGACTGGGTGATTCTCCTCAACGGCGCCCGGCTCAGCCTCGAGGCACAGCAGCAGGGCCTGACCTGGCCGGATGCCACCGAGGAGGAGCGGCTGGCCCGGGTCGACCGGTTCACCGATACCGTGCGGAACGTGGCAGCCATGGAGTCCTTTGGCGAAGGGACCGGGGACCTGAACGACATGCTGGCGAGTTTCCGCTACCCGCGGGTCGTGCCCTCCACGCCGGTACTCTGCACCGGCGGCGGCTGCATCGAGTATGAGGATTTCAATTTTCGGCTTGCCGAGGCCCAGCTCGTCCACGACGAACTGGCTTCGGATCACGGGGCGGCCCGCATGGTTGGCAGCACCCCTGTGTGGGGCGTCCAGGTGCCCTTCCAGATGCTGCTGCCCGAAACCGGCCAGTGGGACATCTATGCCGACGTCCGGGTCGATCCCGGGGTCGATGTCGACGGGGATGCAGTGGCACTCAGGTTGGGTGTGGATCCCACGCCCCACGGCCGGGACATTCCGCTCAAGGCCCTGGCCGACGGCCGATACCATACCCTGCGGATCACCGGGTCGCCCTACGCTTTCGATGCCGAGAAATACCTCTGGTTCGCACCGCCGGCAAGCGATGCCATCCAGTACATGTACGTGGACCGGGTCTATGCGGTTCCGGCCGGGACATCGGCGCTGGAGAACCGCTGTCCCGCCGGGACGGAATACCAGGGGTGCCGTCTTTTGGGCGAGTTCGGCCTGCAGCTGTTCATGGAAATGTCCTCCTGGGTCGAGGATTCCAGGGCGGAAAACGGTTGGGCCGCCTACCTGCACGGCGGTTTCCACGAGTGGGGAATCCAGGCGAACCTCGCCGGTATCCTGCCCGAAAGCGGCCAGTGGGATGTCTATGCGGCGGTCCGGCTCGACAGGCTCGGACCGGTGGATGACAGTGCAGTGGCCTTCGCCTTGGGCGTGGAGGGGGCCGGAAGCACCAACGTCACGGTGGGCGAACTGGCCGACGGGAACTACCATCTCCTACGGCTGCCGGGCGGACCGTTCACCGGCGGAGACTCGGCCGGTATCTACTTCTGGCCGGACAATGCCGCCATTGCCCTGTATGTGGACTATCTCCTGGCCGTGCCGGTGGTGAGCGGCGAAGACGTGACCCCGGCCATGGCCTCGGCCTTTCTGGCCCGGGCCACCTATGGGCCAAGGATGGAGGAAATCGAGGCCCTGGCCGGTTCCGACGACCTGGAGGGGTGGATCGATGAACAGTTCAGCAAGCCTCCCTGCTATCACCTGGACTGGATGAAAGCTTCCACCCCGGCAAGCCAGGAAGAGTGGGACAACGGTCTTGCCGGCCGTAACTGGGCGCGGCGGGATGCCTGGTGGCACTGTTCCGTGGATGGCGAGGACCAGCTCCGCCAGCGGGTCGCCTTTGCCCTCAGCGAGATCTTCGTGGTCTCCGAGCGGTCCGAGCTGGTGGACAAGGATGACGGCCTGGCCCGCTACTATGATCTCCTGGTGGAACACAGCTTCGGCAACTTCAGAGAGTTGCTCAGGGCGGTGGCCAGAAGCCCCATGATGGGCATCTATCTGAGCTATCTCGGCAACCGCAAGGCCAGCGGCAATGTTCATCCTGACGAGAATTTCGCCCGCGAGGTCATGCAGCTCTTCACCATTGGGCTGTACGAGCTGAACCAGGACGGCACCCGCAAACTCCGGGATGGCCGCCCCATCCCCACCTACAGCCAACAGGACATCACGGCAATGGCCAGGGTGTTCACGGGCTGGTCTTCTGACAACGGCATTTCCGATCCAGCCGCCGGCCTGGCCACGCTGTACATACGTACCGCACCCATGGTCGCCTTTCCCGAGGACCATGATACCGGCGCCAAGACCGTGCTTGGCCATACCATTCCGGCAAGCCAGACCACAGAGCAGGACCTGGACAGCGTGGTGGAGATCCTTACCGGCCATCCCAATACGGGGCCATTCATCGCCCGCCGCCTCATCCAGCGACTGGTCACCTCCAATCCCACGCCTGCCTACATCGACCGGGTGGCCGCGGCCTTCAACGACAACGGCCATGGGGTGCGCGGCGACATGAAGGCGGTCATCAAGGCCATTCTCCTGGATCCGGAGGCCCTGCACGGCGCCCGGGACTCTCCGGAAACATTCGGTAAGCTCAGGGAGCCGCTGCTCTTCCTCACCCACCTGTGGCGAACCTTCCACGCCAGGGAGGGGCTGCATGCCGAGGGTGACTTCTCCTACACCTCATTCGGATACCGGGACTCGGCCGGATCCATCCCCCAGCAGGTGCTTTCGGCACCGACAGTATTCAACTTCTTTACCCCGGACGACCGGCCGGCAGACCTGGTGGATGCTGCCGGCAATCCGCTCTATGCCCCGGAAATGACAATCCTGCCTTACGTGGCCATCCAGGACATGGTGCTCTACTGCATATTTGAACGGGACGAGTACGAGGTGGACGGGATGACCGCCTCGCTGAGCCTGGACGAGGAGGCCCGGCTGGTGGAAAACGGCGATTATGACGGACTCCTCGAGCGGCTTGACATCCTCCTCATGGGCGGGCAGATGGGAGATGATCTCAGGCAGATGTTGCGCCAGCACATAGACTATGACCTGGGGGTGCCGATCACGGACGCCCAGTTCATCGTCCGGGACCTGATCGGCCTGGTGATGGTCTCGCCCCAGTACGCGGTACAACGGTAGACAAGGTGACGGAACGATGGAACGGATCGATCGGAGAAACTTCCTGAAACAGTCCCTCTGCACCCTGGCCGGGCTGTCCCTGTTTCCGGCCCTTCGGCCCGGGCCGGCCCGAGCGGACGGTGATTACAAGGCCCTGGTCTTTGTCTTCCTCTTCGGCGGCGCCGACAGTTTCAACATGGTGGTGCCGAAAAGCGATACACCGCGCTATGACCGTTATGCGCAGATCCGTGGCGGGATGGCCATCCCTCGGGATCAGCTTCTGGACCTGTCCGGATCGGCCTATGGCTTCCACCCCCGGATGACCCGCATGCAGGAACTGTTCAACCAGGGCCGGCTGGCCGTGGTCGGCAACGTCGGGGTACTCAATCAGCCCATCGGCCACCAGGAAATTGCAGCAGCCGGCAACGGTGGCCAAATCGACAACCTGCCTGACCAGCTCCGGGCACACAACACCCAGACCGATCTCTGGATGCTGGCCGGCAATACTCATCAGGGCTGGGCGGCCAGGACCGCCGATCTTCTCGATATCGGCGACTTGGTCAACATTTCCCTGCACGACAATCTGGCCCAGCAGGGCGGCCGCTACAAGCCCCTGGAGGTGAGTGACGACATCTACGAGTTTCTCGACTTTCTGGACGGTGACCGGCCAGGAAGCAAAACCATTCTCGGCGAGACCTTCAGGCGGCAGCTTCAGCAGGACAGTAACCACGTCAACCGGCTGGTCCGCGCCTTTGCCCGCGCCAGGCAGTATGACATCGACATACACAATCGGCTCGCCGGGATCATGCAGGATCCCATCCAGGAATTCGGCCGGGGAGTCCACGAGACGGGCAAGTCCCTTGGCGAACAGCTGGAGCTGGTTACCCGGCTGATCGAGGCCCGAACCCGAGGCGGCTTCCCGGGGCGGCAGATTTTTTGCGTCGGCCATGACAGCTGGGACACCCACAACGAGATGATCGGCACGGTGCCGGAGGCCAACAACGGCGCCCACAAGGTGGATTACCTGGACAAGTGCGTGGGGCAGTTCTTCGATGTCATGCAGACCCTGGGCATTGCCGACCAGGTAACCCTCTGCACCGGATCGGAGTTCGGCCGGACCGTGACCTCCAACGGCAGGGGGACGGACCATGGTTGGGGTGGACACGCCTTTGTCTGCGGCGGGGCCGTACGGGGCGGCTTTTTCGGCACCATGCCGGATGTCGGCCAGGGATCGGCGGACATGCTGGACAATGCCATCGTCCCCACCACCAGCGTGGAACAGTACCTGGCCGGTCTGGTCAACTGGTTGGGCGACGGCAGTCTCGATCTCGATGCCGTGTTTCCAAACCTGTCTGCGTTCGATTCCCAGATAGTGGACTGCATGCGCACCTAGCCTCTTTTCCGCAGCACGCATCCAGCCAGGGGTCCCGGCGCCTCACCGGGACCTCCAGCCCTCCCTCTTCACAGCCAGGGAATATTCACGATCAGGAAATTTTTCTGCCAGTGATTGAGCAGATTCACGGTCAGGTGAAGCATTGTCCCTGGCCAGATGCTCCGCTCAGATCGGGTGATGACCCAGCCCAGAGCCAGGCCTCCGAAAAAGGTGTAGAAATGCAGCAGGGAGTGATAGACGACCATATGGGCCAGGGCAAAAAGGAAGGATGCGGCCACATTCCGGTAATGCAGTGCCTTGATGCGCTGACTGCCGAACAGGGAGAGGAAAACAGTCTCCTGGAGATAGGCCCGAAAGAAAAATTCCTCTGCCAGGACCATTATGATCATCCATGGGACGGTGTTCATGCAGTATTCCAGAAAACCGGCCGGCGAGGGCAAAAGCACATAGGTTTTCAGGTAGAAGTGTATGAACAGCCAGGCCAGGAGATGAAAACCGGCGGAATAAAGAACAGCCAGGAACAGGACGCAGAGCCAGCCGCGACGGTGAAACTCCAGGGAGCGGAACAGGGCGGTCCGGCTGCCCGCCGGAAGCAGGGGCAGACCCAGGCAGGCAGCCAGCAGGGGGAGGGAAAGCGCCGCATGGATATGATTCGCCAGCCAGGCCAGGAGGATTGCACACCCGAAAGCCGCTCCAGGGAAAATGCTGTTCACGGGGCTTCGCCTGCCTGCTTCTCCTCTCTCTGTCCTGTTGATAGAATAACCGTTCCGACAGCGATGAAGGCCAGGCAGATCCATTGGTAGTAGGACAACAAGCCGGACAAGAGGAGAAAATCACCCCGGTAGAACTCCACTACAAAGCGCAACAGGCCGGCACCTACCAGATAGACCCCGGCCAGCCGTCCGATCAGGGCAGGCTTGCGCGCCAGATAATACAGCAGCAGGAACAGCATAAAGTGACCAAGCATCAGATAGATCTGGGTCGGGTGGACCGGGATGCCGTGGAACGCGCAGGCCGTGCGGGAATCGCTGAAGGTGATGGCCCAGGGCAGGTCATAGGCGGGCCGGCCGTAACAGCAGCCGGCAGCCAGGCAGCCAGTTCGGGAGATGGATTGAAACAGGGCCAGGGAGGGAAAAAAGAGATCGAAAAACGCCGGCCGGATGTCACGGGTTGAAGAAGAGCGGCCAAGGTAGAACCAGACCGCGGGCAAGGCTGCTACGACACCTCCCATCACGGTCATGCAGCCTGAAAACAGGCTGGCCAGCGAGAATGTGACCAGCAGACCCGGATGCTCCAGAACCCTGCCGAAAAAACAGAAGAGCCGCCCCCCGGCCAGGCCGGCCAGGCCGGCGATGGTCAGGATATTCACGATACAGCGCACCAGGACCTGCTGTTCAAGGCCGGGGAATCTTTCGCGGCAGAGCCTGTAACAGACCCAGGCAGCGATACACGGGGCGAGAAGCGCCATGATGAGATAGATGTTGACGCCCCTGCCCCAGAGATGAAACAGCGGTTCAGGATACACAGGCTATCCCTGTCGGGTCAGCATGGGTATCCACCATCTCGCTGTCAGCCAGACGGCCAGCAGGATGACGGCCAGCAGCAGTTGCCAGGAAGAAAGGAGGGAATCTGTTATCATAACACAGCCTTCCCTGGTGCCGAACGGCGAATCGGTGTTAATACAGTATGTCTCACAATAACTTAATTCGGAATAGCTTTTAACACCTTCTTTTTTTACGCGTTGAATCTCCCGTTTCAATTCACCGATTCTATCTTTTATCTCTTTAAGTCTTTCTTTTACCTCATCTTTTTTCACATATCCTGCTTTTACAGCATCAACAAGATTCTCAAGATTATTTACGGTGTGATCATAATAACCACTTGTCTCCTCTTTGAAAAAATCCTTTTTAATAGCCTCTAATTGTGAAGACAAATAGTTTGCTATTCGCCCAAACCTTTCACTCTCCCTTTGTGTCATCAGTCCTGTAGGGTCGATGAACCGCAGCGGATTCTGAGCGGCGTAATGATAGGGGTTGGCCGCTCTGGGGCTGCCGAGGGTGGCTGGCAGGCTCAGGCCAGCCAGGGCGATCAGGGTGCCGGAACCGTTGCTCTGCATTATTTCGGCAAGCTCGGGCCAGATGGGATCCCTGGAGATGAAACGGCCGGTCCAGGCGTCGTAGTAGCGGGCCCGCATGTGGTAGATGCCGCTGTCGCCCTCCTGGCGGACGCCGTATTCACCCACATAGGTAAAGGGCTGGGTGCTGCTTCCCTCGTGTTTGAGCAGACGGCCGTAGGGGGTATAGCCGTAGCTGTCCGTTATGTTGCCGTTCTTGTCCGTGAGAAACAGGGTGTTGCCCGTCTGGTTGAAATGATAGAAGCAGGGCGTGGAGGGCAGGTCCACATAGTAGAGAAGCCGTCCTGACGGGGTATGGACATAGAAGCGGACAAAGGCTCCGGATTCCATCTCGGCGACAATGGGACGGCCGGCAATGGCATAGTTGTAACAGAACTTCGTCACTGCGGTGCCTACGGTGCGGATGCCCACCTCGCCGGAGGCGGTATAGTCAAGGGTGACATCCGTGCCCTCGTGGCTCAGGCCGGTCAGCCGGTCCGCGCTGTCCCAGGTGTAGGTGTGGAGCGGGTCTTTGGTCCGGCGGCCCCGCGCGTCAAAGCCGAAACCCGAT
>Ga0256914_1003640_pt1 | contig 12033 bp, 10 predicted proteins | sample HulkmetaG_FD_191571 | JGI IMG/M metagenome (GOLD analysis project Ga0256914, IMG submission 191571) | Hydrothermal chimney microbial communities from Main Endeavour vent field at the Juan de Fuca Ridge, Pacific Ocean - Hulk | ecosystem: Environmental > Aquatic > Marine > Hydrothermal vents ...
CTCGGCCACCGCTTCCAGGTCGCCCAGTTCCAGCTTGGGCATACCGCAGCAGCGCTCCTTCTCGGCGATGGTGACGGGGATGCCGTTGTGCTCGAACACCGCCACCAGGTCCTCGCCCATGTCGGGCTGATTGTGGTTGCCGTAACAGGTGGCGAACAGGGCCACTTTGCCGGTGGTGGGGCCGGCCGGCTCGCCCTGGGCGTCCGGCTTGGGTTTCAATCGACGACGCAACGGCTTGCTGGTGTAGTTGGGAATCACCGCATCGCTGTCCACACCCAGGGTCTTCTCCAGCGCCTTGCGGAAGCCGCCATTGTGGTTGAGGGCGTTCACTACCCCGGCGACGATGGGGATGCCGGCCAGCTTGGGCACGGTGTCGGTGGCCGCCAGCAGCCTGTCCCGGAACTTGGCCCCATGCTTCTTGAAGTGGACCGCCTTAGCTTGAAGCATGAGGTGGGGGAAGTCCACGTTCCACTCGTGGGGCGGCACATAGGGACATTTGGTGAGAAAGCACAGATCGCACAGATAGCAGTGCTCCACCACTTTCCAGTAGTCCTCCTTGCGCACCCCGTCGATCTCCATGGTGTCCGACTCGTCCACCAGGTCGAAGAGGGTCGGGAAGGCATGACAGAGACTGACGCAACGCCGGCATCCGTGACAGATGTCGAAGACCCGCTCCATCTCGGCCAGCAGCTTCTCCTCGTCGTAGAAGTCCGGGTTCCGCCAGTCCAGCGGGTGCCGGGTAGGGGCCTCGAGGGAACCTTCGCGATTATCAGCCATTGTCATATCTCCTCGCAGGGGTAAGGTGAAAACGGACCGGGCGGGGCCCGGTCCGCCGTTGCAGCCGATCAGGCGTCGAGCTGATCCAGCGCCTTCTGGAAGCGGTTGGCGTGGGAACGCTCCGCCTTGGCCAGGGTCTCGAACCAGTCGGCGATCTCGTCGAAGCCCTCTTCGCGGGCGGTCTTGGCCATGCCGGGGTACATGTCGGTGTACTCGTGGGTCTCGCCGGCGATGGCGGCCTTCAGGTTGTCGGCGGTGGAGCCGATGGGCAGGCCGGTGGCGGGGTCACCCACCTCTTCCAGGTACTCCAGGTGGCCATGGGCGTGGCCGGTCTCGCCCTCGGCGGTGGAGCGGAAGACGGCGGCCACGTCGTTGTAGCCCTCCACGTCCGCCTTGGCGGCGAAGTAGAGGTAGCGGCGGTTGGCCTGGGACTCGCCCGCGAAGGCGTCTTTGAGGTTTTGCTCGGTCTTGGAACCTTTCAGTGACATGTCGCTTTTCTCCTTTTCACGTGGTTAACCAGTGGAACTCATGGGCCGGTCGGCCCTGTTTCACTCCTTGCGGGAACGGCCCTCGCCGTCCTCGTTGGGAACTATAGTGACGACGGATGAATAATAGAAATTGTTTGTCCCTATCCTGTCGATAGATATTTTCTATCGAGCGCGGAGGCCGCGAAGCGGCCGGAGCCGACATCCAAGGCTCGGCAACAAGATGGCGGCGAAAAGGGGTCAGTTCAAGAAGCGGACGCAGCTCAGACCGGTGGCGGCCACCGCCTCACGCAGCACATCGATGGCCTGAGGGCGGGGAAAGCTCTTGCGCCAGGCCAAAGCCACGGTACGGCTGGGCTGCTTCCCCGAAAACCGCTTGATGCTCACCAACCGCTGGGAGAAACGGTCGGCCCCGGCGGCGGTGCACGGAAGGATGGTCACCCCCATGCCGCTGGCCACCATGTAGCGAATGGTCTCCAACGAACTGCCTTCGAAATCGGCCAAGGGGCCGGCTTCTCCCGTGCTCCTTTTGCGCAGGCAATCGGGACAGACCTCCAACACCTGATCCCTGAAACAGTGACCGGAACCGAGCAGGAGCACGTTCTCCCTGGCCAGCTCGTCGATGCCCACCGTCTCTTTCTCGTTGAGGGGGTGGGAGGAGGGAACCAGCGCCACGAAAGGCTCTTCGTAGAGGGGCACGGTGAGCACTCCATGCTCCTCGAACGGCAGCGAGATGATGATGGCGTCCACTTCCCCCTGCTTGAGCTTTTCGGCCAGAACGTGGGTATAGTTTTCCTCGATGATGAGCGGCATTTGCGGCGCGGTGTCCGCCAGCTTTCCCACCAGGGGCGGGAACAGATAGGGGCCGATGGTGTAGATGGCACCCACCCGCAACGGAGCCGCCAAAGGATCCCGCCCTTGCTGCACGATCTCCTGGATGCGGCCGGCCTCCTCCAGCACCCGCTGGGCCTGGGCCACCACCTGTTCCCCCACGGGGGTGAGGGTCACCTCGCCCTGGCGCCGTTCGAACAGCTCGACTCCCAGCTCGCGTTCCAGTTTCTTGACCGCCACGCTCAGGGTGGGTTGGCTGATGAAACAGGCTTCGGCCGCCCGTCCAAAATGGCGGGCCCGCGCCACCGCCACGATGTATTTGAGTTCGTTCAGGGTCATGAAGCCAATTGTAGCCATAAAACCGGGGCCGGCCGGCAACGCCCATAGGTTTTTCGACAACGGCCATCAATTTGAATTATGATCCCTTTTGGACGACGGTCCGGTCGAAACGGCGCGAAGGGGGGAGCACAGTGATCCGTATGATCGACGACCGCCTGCCGATGGATACGCTGGAACTTCAAGTCGATCCGCACCGGCGGGTGGCGCACATCCGTTTTCTGCATCCGGGCCGCCCGGTCATGACGAGGCGGCTCATCGAAGATTTTTCCACCGCGCAGCGGCTCATCCATCACCTGCAGGAGCGCAGCGCCGATGGCCGGGCGTCCCTGCGATACCTGGTGGTGAGTTCGAAGAAAGCCGGGGTGTTCTCTCTCGGTGGGGACCTGGAACTGTTCCTGTCACTCATCGAGCGTCGAGACCGGAAGGCGCTCACCCAATATGCCCGGACCTGCGTAGAGCTGCTCCACCACAACCTCCATGGGAAGCTGAGCCGCTTGTGCTCCATCTCCGTGGTGGAAGGAGAGGCCTTGGGGGGCGGGTTCGAAACAGCCTTGGGCGCCGACGTGCTCATCGCCGAACGCCGCGCCCGTTTCGGCTTTCCCGAACTGCAGTTCGGGCTCTTTCCCGGCATGGGGGCCTTCCAGCTCCTGGCGCGTCGCATCGAACCGGCCCTCGCCCGGCGCATGATCACCAGTGGCCGAATCTACACGGCGGAAGAGCTCCATGAAATGGGCGTGGTGGATTATCTGGCGGAAGACGGCCACGCCCATGAGCTGTTGAACCACTATATCGACCGGCGGCGCGACCGTGAGGGAGGATACGCGGCGGTGGATGCCCTGTTCAACGCCCATACCCCCATCTCACGCGAAGCACTGGTGCAATCGGTGGACCTGTGGGTGGAAACCGCTCTGGCCCTGGGACCCAAAAACCTTTCCATGATGCGCTACCTGCTCAAGGCCCAGCAGCGCCGGTGGCCGGAAAAGGACGCGCGAAGGGTGGCGCGACTGCGCGCCTGATCCGATTCAGTTCACCACCCGCAACTTGGGCCGCGGCCGGCCCAAGCCGAAGCGGGTGGCCAACGCCGCCGTGGATGCCCCGAGCAGCACCTCGAGGGCTTCCAACTGCTCCTTCGCCGAAGCGACGAACGTTTCGTCCGGCATCCGCTCGAACTGCTCGGCCGCCAACCGCAATCGCGCCAAGCCGAGGTTTCCGGCACTGCCCCGCAGATCGTGCGCCACTTCACGCAGGGTTTCGACATCGCCGCTGTGCGCCGCCCGGCGCAGGCGGTCCATCATGGCCTGGGCATCCTCGTTGAAACACTCCAAAATGCGCGCCACCAGCTCGGTGCCGGCATCCAGCATGAGCAGCTCTTCCACCTTCTCCTCGTCCACCAGGGGCACCTCCTCCAGGGCAACCGCCGAAACTGCCGCATCGGGCTCCAACGCCACATGGCTGGCGCCGATGCCCAACGCTTCGATGGCCTGGAACAGCGCCACCGCACTCACCGGCTTCGTGAGCAGACGATCGACCCCGGCCTCTTCGCAAGCGGTGCGGGCGGCCTCCGTGGCATCCGTGGTGACCATGATGACCGGTATGGTCTCTTCGCCCGCATGGGCGAAACGGTAGAGCCGGAAAGCCTCCAGGCCATTGAGGTCGGGCATGTGCATGTCCAACAAGGCCAGGTCGTAATCCCCCTCCTCCACCTTCTGAAGGAACTCTTCCCCACTGGCCGCCTCGGTCACCTGGTGACCGGCATTGCGCAGCATGGACGAGAGGATGAGTCGGTTGGTGGGATTGTCGTCGGCAACGAGCACATGCAGAGGGGCTCCCTCCTCCTGAAACCCTTCGAACAGACCTTCGCCCGGAACGGAAGGAAGAGCCACAGAGTGGAGCGCACGATAGAGTTCCAGCTCGCAAACCACCCGAATGCGGCGATCCAGCACCCGCGCTTCGGGCGGCAGCTCACCGGCCGTCTCGTCCACCAAGATGAGGGGTACCCGCTCCGCCACAAGTCCCTCTCGGCACCACCGCTTCAGAGCGGACTCCACCTCCGTCGCCAAGCCCGCTTCCACCACCAAGGCTTCTACCGGCGAATAGTCATAGAAAGCACGGCGCAGCAGCCGACCGGCATCGGCCACATCCCGAGCCTCCACCAGATCCAGATTCCAACCCTGCATCCGCTGTGAGTAACGTGCGCCAACACCAGGATCAGTGAACAGCACCAACACCGAACGCCCGGCAATGGGCAGTGGCTCGGGCCGATCGACGTCCTCCGCCAGATCCAGAGAGAGCGTGAAAAAGAAGGTGGTGCCTTGGCCCGGCGTGCTCTCGAGCATCAGCTCCCCTCCCATGAGGCGCACCAGCTCTCGAGCGATGGCGGTACCCAATCCGGTCCCGCCATAGCGGCGCGATGTACTCGTGTCGGCCTGCATGAACGGTTCCATAATCACTTTTTGCTTTTCCGGCCGGATACCGATGCCGGTGTCCCTCACGCTGAACTGAACCTGGACCCGGCCCTCATCCAGGCCGGCGTACATGCACCGCAATTCCACCTCGCCCAGGTGGGTGAACTTGATGCCATTGCCCACCAGGTTCACCATCACCTGCTCGAGATGATTCTCATCGCCCACGAGACGGTGGGGAATGCGGGGATCGATGCTGCACAGCAGTTTCAGATCTTTCTTCTCCGCCTGCAATGCCATCATCTCCGCCACCTGGTTCATGAACTCGTGCAGATCGAAAGGCGCCGTTTGGCACATCAACTTGTCGGCTTCGATCTTGGACAGATCCAGCACGTTGTTGATGAGTTCCAGCAGGAGATTGCCCGACCGGTTGATGATGTTGACCAGCTGGCGATCGTCCCGCGCCAGCTTGCGTTCGGCCAGCAGCTCAGCGGCCCCGATGATGCCGTTGAGAGGGGTGCGGATCTCATGACTCATTTTGGCAAGAAATTGGCTCTTGGCCTGATTGGCTCGTTCAGCAGCGAGTTGGGCATTGCGCAATCGCTGCGCCAACGCAGCCGCATAACCGGGCAGAACGATGAGGGAAATCAACAAGCCAATCCCCATCGCCACGTTTTCATGCCAATACTCGGACAAATACAAGACGGCGCCGAACCCCAACACCGACAGCAAGCTGGAGAGGTAAAGGTAGAAGGTGCCGTATCTGAGGGTATTGCCGAATATCACCCACAGATAGACGGGGAACCACGGCGCAGCAGTCTCTCCATATACGGCCAAGACAAAAGAAACGGCAAAAACATCGACAACGATGCTGAAAAACTTGCGCACATGGGCGCTTTGCGGACGCAAATAGGTGGATATCAAAATCCCTGCCGCCAAGACGAAGATGACGGCGAATACATACACCGCATCGGTCCACCCTGCCCTTCCGGCCGAGGTGTATGGGTCCAAACGCCACCACAGGTATAAAAAACCGGATCCAGCAATGAAGAACCGGAGGAGCCCCTGCTCCCGTTCGCTGCGGATGGCACTCCCCTCGGGACCGAGCACCCTGCTCACCCAGTCCCTTTCATTGCGACGAGGAACGTGTTCTGATTTACTCATCATCGTTCAGCTCAAGTGTCCCGGCCCCTTGTGGCAAGCAAATATCGGACCACTCCGGCCATTCCTGGTATCATGCTGTTTCAACAGAAAAAATTGGATCCTGCAAAACCTTCCTAAGGTATTCGGAAACGCTTTGAATGCCAAAAGACGTCACTTGAGCAGCATTCAGCGTTGGAAAATTGACGTGGCAGCCCGTTGCCGGTGGGCCACGCCAACCATTAAAACGTAGGCGACTTTTTCGACTTCTTCCATCTCGGAGTTACCGACACAAAACATGAAATCCGACATCGAACAGACCCTCAAAGAATCCATTGCACGTCAGAAAATGCTGAGTTTGGAGGAGATCCGCCTCGACGCCACTCTGGAGGAGCTGGGCATCACCTCCTTGGACGCCATCTCTCTGGTGTTCGATATCGAGGACAAATACGGGGTCGAAGTGCCCAACGAGGCGCTGAAGCAGTTGCGCACCGTGGGCGACATCGTCGAGGGTGTGGAGCGGCTGCTGGCGGAAAAAGCCACATGAAGCCCATCGCCATCACCGGCATGGGCTGCATCTCCCCCCTTGGGGCGGGCGTGGCGGCGACCTGGTCCGCCATGGCCGAAGGGCGTTCCGCCATCGCCCCGCTGTCGGGTTTCGAGGAAACCGATCTCAAGCCCATGCCGGCGGCTCAGGTGGCCGACTTCGATCCGGCAGCACACTTCGAACCCGCTCGGCTCGGGCTTCTCGACCGGCACAGCCAGTTCGCCCTGGTGGCGGCCCGGGAAGCGGCGGCCGACGCCGGACTCGAGCCGGAGCAGATCGAGGCCATGGCCGCGGTGGTGGGCAGCGGCTGCGGCGGCAAGGAGACTGACGAGCTCACCTACCAAAGGCTGTATCAAGACGGCAAATCCCGGGTCCATCCTTTCACCATTCCCCGCGGCATGCCGTCGGCGGCGAGCAGCCAGGTGAGCATGGCATTGGGCATTCGCGGCCCTTCCTTCACCGTGGCCAGCGCTTGCGCCTCGGCCCACCACGCCATCGCCCAGGCGGCGCTGATGGTCCGATCCGGTCTGGTGGAACGCGCCTTGGCGGGAGGCACGGACGCCCCTTTCACCTACGGGCTGCTCAAGTCTTGGGAAGCGCTGCGGGTGGTGGCGCCGGACACCTGCCGCCCGTTTTGCGCCGACCGCAAAGGCATGGTGTTGGGCGAAGGGGCCGGCATGGTGGTGCTGGAGTCGGTGGAATCGGCCCAGGCACGGGGTGCGCGGATCCACGCGCTGCTGCTCGGCGTCGGCATGAGCGCGGACGCCGCCCACATCACCGACCCGGACAGCAAAGGCGCGACACGCGCCATGCGCGCGGCCTTGGAGGATGCCGATCGCCCTCCCGAGGCCGTGGGGTACATCAATGCCCATGGCACCGGCACCCGGCTGAACGACCCTTCGGAAACCCGCGCCATCCGCGAGGTCTTCGGCGCTCACGCCGAACATCTCAAGATCTCATCCACCAAGTCGATGCACGGCCATGCGCTCGGCGCGGCAGGTGCGATCGAACTGGTGGCCACGGTCAAGGCGCTCAAGACCGGCATCCTGCCGCCCACCGCCCATTTCACCACGGCGGATCCGGAGTGCGACCTCGACTACATCCCCAACCGGCCGGTCCGGGTCGAAGTGGAGTGCGCCCTGAGCAACGCGTTCGCCTTCGGGGGTCTCAACGCCGTGCTTCTCCTGGCACGCGCGCCTTGAACTTCAGCAGGGTTTGCGGAAGCGGTAATGGCCGTTGCCGAACCAGCTCCCCCGTCCAGGCAGGAAACAAGCCTTGCACAAAATGAAGTAATCGTTCCAGTGGCGCAGCCTTTGCGGCGTCATCCGCTGCTCCAGCGCCGCTCTGCCGGCCCAGAATCGGCGGTGCCACTCATCCAGGGTCCGCCAGTAGTTCATGCCATTGAGGAACCACCCGGTTTCGAAATGCAGGTCCCGATCGTGGCGCGGAAACTCGTCGAAAGGCCAGATGCGCCCGCCAGGAAAATAGGCGCCGATGAGCGACTTTCGGGCATCCAGAAACTGGGGGATGACCATCTTCGAGACGATGAAATGGTGGAAGCTGCGGCCACCGGGCTTGAGGAGCCAAGCGATCTTCTCGTTGAAAGCCGACATGTTCTTCAAATGCTCCACCACACCGATGGAGATCACCAGATCGAAACTCCCCGGCGTCACATCCTCGGCGGACAAGGCGGTGAAATCGGTTTGCAGGAGCCTGAAATTGTCCGGCGTCAAGGGTGACCCGGGATCGTCCAGCGCCGTGCGCAGGTGGGCCGCCTGCACTCGGCTGGGCGTGATGGCGGTGACACTGACGTCCGGATGACGTGCCAGAAGATATTTTTCGAACGAACCGAAACCGCACCCGATATTGAGTATGCGTTCGTCGCCACGGATCTCGGCGCGTTCGCAAATGAGATCGAATTTGGCCTTTTGCGCCGCTTCCAAAGTGATGTCGGCCGCCTCGGCCTCGTCCGCCGTTTCTCCCCACCAGGCCATGGAATAGGCCAGGTAGTCGCGGTCCAGAAAGGTTTGGAAAAATTCGATGCGTTCATCGTAATGGGTTTCGATGAGGGCATCGGTCTCCTCCCACATGGGGCCGGACGTGGCGGAGATCCCCAACTCGGCCAAGGTGGCGCCCTGTTCGAACGCCGCCCGATACTCCCGTTCCAGGAACCGCGCCACGTGGCGCTCCTTCTTCACCGCTTCGGGTGAGCCCCAGGGGTCGATGACGGCCGCCGCGCCGCGCTCATGGTCCAGGTTCATCTTTCGGCCTCCCCCTCGGCCGCCTTGCGTGTTTTCCGGTAACGGATCAGCTCCGCCTCCAACCACGCCCCAGCGAAGAACTCACGTCCACCACAAAGCACCCGATATTTGCGTCCACTGAAGCTGCTTTCACTGGCGGCGTAACGGATGAACGCCTCAGCATTACGGATACGGTCCCGGAGGTGGGCATATTTCCGTTCGATATGGGCCCGTGCTTCGGGACCGTCGTAAAGGGTGCCGTTGCGATCGAAACGGCAGTCAGCCCGTTCAATGAACTCCAGCAGATGTTCGATCTCGGCATCATGCTGCTCGCCCCAAACCGGGAGAGCGACGAGAGCGAGGATCGACAACACGACAAACGTCTTCATGATCGTGAATACCCGAAAGTGGCGATGAGCGGATGGTGGTCGGAAGACGTGACCCGTTCCACCCGGAACCGGTGCAAGCGCAACCCGCGGTAATAGACGTGATCCACCCGGCGCCCCAGATGCCGGGAGGCTTCGACGAACGGCACCGGTCGCAACCCCTGACGCCGGGCCAGCGCTTGCAGCACACGCTTCCGGTCGAGGCTCCAGGTGTTCATGTCCCCCGCCAGGATCACCGGGCCGTGATGAGCGGCGATCACCGGCTCGAGCGCTGCCAGTTGCGCCGCCAGCGCCGAGGCGCCGAAGCTGAAATTGATGCCGTGAAGGTTCACCACCAGCAACCGGGCCCGCACGCCTTTCAGGGGAAAGTAACTGATGAGGGTGGTCTTGGGCAATCGCAGCCAGGGTTCAGCGGTGCGCTGCATGCAAGGCGCCTGCTGGGGCACCCGCGCGCCGGTCAGAACACCGGTCCAATAGCCCTTGTAGCTGAAGGCGTGAGCCATGGTCCACTCCAGACCGGAAGCGGACAGCCAACGGAGCATCTTCGGCGTGAGGTGGCTCTCTTGGATCAGCAGCAGGTCGGCTTCCGCCCGAAGGCGCTCCAGATCACGACGCCATCCGTCTCGAGCGCCTTTGTGCAGATTCCAGCTCACCAGGGTGAAACCGGCGGGATCGAGCCCCGTTCCTTCCGCCGTCGGGCCCGGCGGTGACGTGCAGCCGTCCACCAGCGCCCCGTTCTGTGCAAGCTGAAGCGCCCCCGGAATCTGCACGCAGCCGGCCGCGAAGCAGGACAGCACCACCGGAATCCACCGTAACGCATCCCGCCACCAGCGGCTCACGAGGCGGCCCCGGTCTCCCTGCAACCGTCCACCTGGCCGGCGAAATAGCGCGCCAGATAGTGATCGAAAGGTTCGTCTTCTGCCGCTTCCATATGGGCCTGCCTTGCGTGGGACTCTTCCGCCATGCGGTCCAGCCGCGCCCGGAATTCCGGATCCAGATCGTAGGCTTCGAAAAAACGCCACTGCTCGCGGGAGAGGCGGTGGGCGAACTCGTAGAACCCTTCACCCCGCTCCCGCATCTCCCGCAACATGCGGCCGGAAGGCGTCAGTTCGGGATCCGCCACTTTCGCTTGCTGCGCTTCCAGCGCGTGGCGGTAGCCGTCGTCTCCGGCATGGCGGGCCGCCAATTCGGCCACTGGAGCCATGGCGTCGAGCAGCTCTCTCGCCCAATCGCAAAACAGAACCGCGCGCCCACCGCGCTGGAGCTTGAGCTGCGGATCGCGGCCCTGGTGGGCCACCCACAACAGGTTGCGGTCGATCTCCTTGCGCTCGCGGGCGTCTATGGGCGCGCTGCGACGCAACAGGCAATAGAGGAAGAACAGATGCAGGAAGCGCACCTGCTCTTCATCGATGCCCAGGGGGTGGTAGGCGTTCACGTCGAGGGAGCGCAATTCGACGTAGCGGATGCCCCGTTCCAAGAGGGCACGGCTCGGGGTCTCCATCGCTTCGGGCACCTGTTTGGGCCGCACGGAGCTGTAGTATTCGTTTTCGATCTGCAACTGGCAGGCCGACAACTGACGATATTCGCCGTCCACCTTGACGCCGATGGCTTCCCAGGCGGGGCAAGGGGTTCGGGTGGCGCAGGCCAGGCTATGGACATAGTCCGACAAGGTGTCGTAACAGGCTTTGACACCGATCCCTTCCTCCTTCCGGTTCTGGTAGCCGATGTCGCCCATGCGCAACGAGGTGGCGAAAGGCTCATAGTAGGTGGTGTCGTCGAACACCAGAAGATCAGGCTCCTTGTCGGTGAAAAAGGATTTGCACACCGCCGGCGAAGCGCCGAAGAGATAAGGCACCAACCATCCGAACCGCTGGAGATTGCGCACCAACCCCATGTAACGGGCGTCACGAAACGAGCGGAGGGACCCATCCTCCCCGGTCACCTCCCGAAACATGGGCCAAAAGGCCTCGTCCAGGGAGAAATTGAAGTGGACCCCGGCGATGACCTGCATCACACGACCATAACGATAGCCCAACCCGACCCGATAGACATGTTTCATCCGTCCCGGATTGGAACGGCCGTAACGGGCGATGGGAATGCTCTTCTCTCCGGCCAGGATGCAGGGCATGCTGGTGGCCCACAGGATCTCCTCGCCCAGATGTTCGTGCACGTAGCGGTGCAGGCCGCGCAGGCAGTGGAGCGCCTCACGGAAATCATCGAAAGGGGGGGTGACGAACTCCAGCAGCGCTTCGGAGTAGTCGGTGGTGATCCAAGGATGGGTCAAAGGCGAACCCAAAGCGGCGGGATGGGGCGTCTGAGCGATGCCACCATTGCGGGCCACCCGCAGGCTCTCCTTTTCGAGCCCCACCCGGCCCCGAACCAGCAGGCCCGGATCGCCGTGGCGCTCCAGCCGTTCGAGAAGATCGTCCACCCGGGGCGCGGCGTCCGGCACGGCGTCACTCTTTCTGGGCGGTCACGGGACGCTGCTGGCGGATGTAGTCGGCGAGGATGCGGGCCGCCTCCTCCTGCCAGATGCGCTGGATGCCTTCGGGATCCTCTTCCTCGTCGTCGAAACGGTCCTCGTCGTCGTGATCCAGTTTCTCCAGCGGCTCCAGCCCGCGAGCCGCCCGCAGGCGGTTACGCCGTTCCAACGCCCGCTTCTCCCGCTCTTCCCACATTTTGCGGCGCTCGCTCTCCACCAAGGAGACCTCCTTCTCCCGACGCATGCGTTCCAGCTCCCGCCTCTGCTCTTCCAGATATCGGAACCCCGGATCTCGAGCCGCCCGTTGATCGTGGCGGCGCTGGAGCATCGACGCCTCCACCTCTCCAAGGCGATCGTGATCCACCGCGTCGATTCGGGTCCACGGCAGGGCGTTGTCCAACGCC
>Ga0256914_1003641_pt1 | contig 12032 bp, 12 predicted proteins | sample HulkmetaG_FD_191571 | JGI IMG/M metagenome (GOLD analysis project Ga0256914, IMG submission 191571) | Hydrothermal chimney microbial communities from Main Endeavour vent field at the Juan de Fuca Ridge, Pacific Ocean - Hulk | ecosystem: Environmental > Aquatic > Marine > Hydrothermal vents ...
AAAAAAAGAATCTCTACGAAATTTATAAACACTTTAGCCGATATCGTAATTTTTTTGGCGAAAAGAGAGAATCTTCCGGTTATTTTATGCGGAGGGGTTTTTCAAAACAAGACTCTTTTAAATATATTGGTGAAGAAATTTAAAAAGGAGAATATTTCCTATTTTTTCCCGACCTTGATTCCTATAAACGACGGCGGAATAGCGTTGGGGCAGCTTTGGAAGGCTATAAAGGGGTAGTTTCGAATATCCACATTTCATGATCTCTTTTTTGCTGAATCTCTATTAGAGTCAGCTCTTTGAAACGGTGGTTTTTTAGTTTTCGGAAGCTATCTATTTTGTTTAAGGCGATTTCTCTTGCGATTTTGCCCCGGTAAGCTTTAGCCCAATGGCTTACCGTTTTGCCGTTTTTTAAAAATTTCATTTTTATGCAGTAGGGAGGTTTGTAAAATTTTTCGTAATATCCCGCTCTAAGATCCAAAATCTCTTCTTGCAAATTTATCTCTTTCAATTTTTCTTTATAGTAGTTTTCGGACTTTACGCCGTCTAAAGGTTCTCCCTGCTTTAGTTTGTAAAAAGGAATCAAATCCTTAGCGCAAAGAATTCCGAAAAGATTTGAGAAGATGATTAGATTTTCGTCTAAAAAGTTTTGAGACTCTTTTTCCAAATTCAAATAATCGAGATACTCGTAAGCTACGCCGGTGTATCTTAATATCGCTTTTTTGACGGGAGAGTTGAAAATATCTATTTTTAAAAGCTCTTTAGTTCCGAATAGTTTTTTCAGCTCCTCTTCGCTTGCCTTTTTCAAAAATTCGTCGTATCTTCTTAAAAACTCTTCTCTTTCTATCTTAAAACAAAAACGCATATCGGATTCGCCGCCTCCCAAGCTTTTAGCTTCGCTCGGAGCAAAGAGGATTTTCATATCTCCATCACTTCTTTTAAATCTATCTCTTGATTTAGGCATATCGATTTCATTTTGTCTTTTTTTCCGAAACAGCCGGCGTAGATGTATTTGTCTTTTTGGAGTCTGAATATTTCTATCGTTTTTGCCAAGGGATCTACTAAAAAGTACTCTTTTATTTTGCAAGATTCGTATAGATCTTTTTTGACGGTTTTGTCTTTGTATGCGGTTGAGGGGGATAGGACTTCGAATATCGCACAAGGGAGCTTTTCGTTTTCGCAATAGAGTATGATATCCGGCTGAACGACGCTTTTTTCTCCCTTTTTGCATTTAAGCTCCAGATCGAAGGGGGCTATTCTCGGTTTGCAGCCTGTTTTGTTTTGAATGTTTTTTAGTTTTACCGCTATGTTCAATACTATATCTTGGTGAGAGGCGCTTGCTCCTCCCATCATGTATATTTTTCCGAAAATCAGTTCGTATCTTTCGTTTTCCGGAGCGTTTTTGACAAACTCTAAGAAATCTTCGTAAGTATAATACTCCTCTTTTAAAGCTTCCATAACGACTCCTTTTTCTTATTTTACTATAAAAAACTAAAGATGGGAACCGCTTTTTCGGGAGAAAAAGAGTTTTTTGAGTATCTCTTTTTGCTCTTTTTGAGTATAGTTGAATTTAAATTCCGCCTCTTTTAAATAATAAAAAAAGTTTTCTCTATTTACTCCTTTGTATTTGAGTATGAAATTTTCAAAATATTTCCAAAATTCGGTAATTTTATTTTTTTGGGAAGCGAGTTTCGCCACTCTGTGAATTTTTAGAAACCTTTGAAATTCTTTATAGTAGATATCGTCAAGTCCGTCCTCCAAAAAAGAGGGCTTAAATCTTGATAAATCCGGCATCATCAGATTGTAGATTTTTCCTCCGTAGTCGAAAGTTATGAAATTGTAAGCGTCGAAGATGTTTTTTTTGTCTCTTTTTTTGCTTTTTTGTAGGTAGAGATACTCGTCAAATTCCGATACTTCTTTCTTATTATCATACTCTTTTTCGGAAAAAACGGCTAAGAGTTTTCTAAATTCGTCATATCTTTTTTTGACGGTTAAATAATTGATTTTTAATCTCTCTTTGCATTGCAGGGCGTTTAAATCTTCGCAAAAACACTCTATTATGGATAGATCTCTTTTTATTTTCGAGGGACTGAATTTCCTTTTGCATCTTTTGCATTTTCTATGTCCGTTTTTTAAAAGGTAAGTTTCGTTTTTGCAGTATATGCATCTCATTATCGTTCCAAAAGTATATAAGAAATTCTATGTTTAAACTCTATTTTACAAAAACTAACTATAATTTCTTCTGAATGGGCGTTCATTTACGGAAAATCGCTTTGCGCTTTCACAGTAACTTAATAAGGAGATTTTATGTGTAAAGATTGCGGATGCAGTATAACCCTTGAACACGATCACAATCACCACCACCATCACTCTCATGAGCATTTGCATGACAATCCTCAGCTAAACGATTCTAAAACCATCGAGGTTATTACTAAGATTTTGGACAAAAACGATCATGAAGCCGCTCATAACAGGGAGCATTTCGATAAGTTGGGAGTTTTAGCCGTAAACCTTATGAGCAGTCCGGGAAGCGGAAAGACCTCTCTCCTTGAGAAGTTAGCCGAACTTGGCGAGTTTAAATTTTGCGTTATAGAAGGAGATCTTGAAACGAATAAAGATGCGGATAGGATAAAAGCTAAAGGAATAGAGGCTTATCAGATAACTACGGGAAGCGCTTGCCATCTTGACGCCTTTATGGTTCATAAAGCTTTGCACCATTTGGATTTGAAAGATAAGGAGGTTTGTTTTATAGAAAACGTCGGAAATCTCGTCTGCCCCGCAAGTTACGACGTGGGAGCGCATCTAAATATCGTTTTGGTAAGCGTTCCGGAGGGAGACGATAAGATAGAGAAATATCCGGTTATGTTCAGGCAAGCCGATTTGGTGCTTATTACGAAAACGGATCTTTTGGAATATTTTGATTTCGATACGGAAAAAGCCAAAAAAAGCGCGAAGAGATTGAAACCGAATGTGGATATTTTAGAAGTTTCTTCAAAAGATGACGAATCGATAAGAAAAGTTGCCAAATGGATAAAATATAAAATGGAATTTAGATAAAAGGAAAAAGAGAATGTGCCTATCCATACCGAGCAAGGTCGAAAAGATAGACAAAGAGAAGATGACGGCGATCGTCGATACTTTGGGAGTGAAAAGAGAAGTCGGGATAGATTTCATAGCCGATGAGGTGAAAGTAGGGGATTTCGTGCTGATTCATATAGGATATGCGATGAATATCATAGACGAAGAGGCGGCTAACGAATCGATTAAACTCTATAAAGAGATCATAGAGAAGATGGAGAGGGAAGAGAGGGAACGGATGATAAAAGAGAGCGATTTTTGCGAGGGCGGGGAGAAAAGTGGAGCTTAGGGATTTTTACGAAAAATTCAGAGATCCCGAAACCATAAAGGCTTTAGCCAAAGAGATCGAAAAAGAGTCTGAAAAATTAAACGGAGTTATAAATATTATGGAGGTATGCGGAGGGCATACCCATACGATTATGAAATACGGTCTTTTGCAGCTTCTTCCCGAAAACATCGATTTTATTCACGGTCCCGGCTGTCCTGTTTGCATTATGCCGAAAGAGAGGATAGATCACGCTTACATTTTAGCCATGCAAAAAGATACTATCCTTTGCACTTTGGGAGATATGATAAAAGTTCCCGGGAGCAAAGGGAGTCTTCAGGACGCAAGAAGCAAGGGAGCGGACGTTAGGTTTGTCTATTCTCCGATGGACGTTTTGAAAATAGCTACGGAAAATCCCGATAGAAAAGTGATATTTTTTGCGATAGGTTTTGAAACCACCACTCCCATGACCGCGGCTTTGCTTGAACAGGTTATAAAGAGGGATTTAAAAAACGTTTTGTTTCATATCAATCACGTAACCGTTGCCGAGGTTATGAGAGAGCTTATCGATAGCAGAGACGAGCATATAGACAGTTACAATAATCGGATAGACGCTTTTTTGGGACCGAGTCACGTAAGCGTCATAGCCGGAAGCAGGATATACGAAGAGTTTCCGAAAAAGTATAACCGTCCCGTAGTCGTAGCCGGATTCGAGCCGGTGGATGTGATGGAAGGGGTTTTGATGACGGTTAGGCAATTTGTCGAAAATAGATGCGAAGTGGAGATACAGTATAAAAGAAGCGTAACGAGAGAAGGGAATAAAAAAGCTTGGGAGATGATAGAGCGATATTTTGAAAAAAGGGATCTTTTTAAGTGGAGAGGACTCGGAAATATCCCAAAAAGCGCTTGGAAATTGAAAGACGAGTTTAGCCGATACGACGCGGAGAAAGTTTACGACCTTCCGAAAGAGGAGATAGAGGATCATAAGCTTTGTATCTGCGGAGATATATTAAGAGGTATGGCAAAACCTACCGAATGCCAAGTTTTCGGCACCGCCTGCACTCCTTTCAAACCTCTTGGAAGCTGTATGGTAAGCAGCGAGGGAGCTTGTGCGGCGTATTATAAGTATGGGAATCTTTTATAGGTTTAAAAAATTTAAAATGGAGCAAAGATGCAAAAAAGCGTTACTTTGGCTATGGGGAACGGGGGGATTGAAAATAGAGAGCTTATCGAAAAGATCGTTTTTAGACATCTTAAAAACTCCTTTTTGCAAAATGCCGAAGACGGCACCGTTTTGGGAGATGTAAAAAACGCGGTCTTTACGACGGACTCTTTTACGATAACTCCTCTTTTTTTTAAAGGGGGAGACATAGGAAAACTCTCCGTTGCCGGAGCTTGCAACGATCTTGCGATGATGGGGGCTAAGCCTCTCTTTTTGACTCTCGGTTTTATTATAGAGGAGGGGTTTGGTTTGCGAGATTTCGAAAGAATCGTAAGAAGCATAAAAAAGGAGCTTTCTATAAACGAAGCCTTCATAGTAGCCGGAGATACGAAAGTCGTCCCGAAGGGAAGTTGCGACGGAATCTATATAAACGTTAGCGCGATAGGCGAGAGATTGAGAGAGTTTACTCAAAAAAAGATAGAGCCTAACGATAAGATCTTAATTAGCGGAGATATCGCGAGGCACGGAGCGAGCATTTTTGCCGGAAGAGAGGGAATAGAGCTTGAAAACGAGATAGAAAGCGACTGCTCTTCTCTTTGGGTCGTCGTAAAGGAGCTTATAGAGTCCGGTTTAAATATTAAAGCTTTAAGGGATGCCACGAGGGGAGGAGTGGCGGCGGTTTTAAACGAGTGGGCTATCGATAGGGAGCTTTGTTTCGAAATAGAGGAGGCTAAGATACCTCTAAGGGACGAGGTTAGGGGAATTTGCGAGATTTTGGGATTTGATCCTCTGATTTTGGCAAATGAGGGAACTTTCGTGGCGGTTGTCGGAGAGGAGGACGATGAGAAGGTTTTGGAGATTTTAAGGAAATTTAATAAAAACGCTCAAATTATAGGAGAGGTTACTAAAGAGTATCCAAAAAGGGTGCTTTTAAAAAGCGAATGGGGAACGAGGAGATTTTTGGATATGCCAAGCGGCGAAATTTTGCCGAGAATCTGTTAGCTTGGAAGTTTTGACAAGATGCAGAAAATTTTGCTTCTTTGCGATACCTTCAACTCTTTAACTCAAAGAGTTTTTTGCTATCTTAGAGATTTGAACCATTTAGTGAGCGTGGAATACGCTATCGGTGAAGATGTGATGATAGAGGGGGCTTCTCTTTTTGAGCCGGATATGATCATCGCCACTTATCTTACCAAAAAGATTCCTCCCGAAATCTATAAAAAATACAAAACCTTTATCATCCATCCCGGACCTTTCGGAGATAGGGGCGCATGGGCGATAGATAACGCCGTTTTGGAAAATAAAAAGAGATGGGGAGTTAGTTTGATAGAGGCGGATGAGGAGTTTGACGGAGGAGATATTTGGGGGAGTTTCGAGTTTGAACTTCCCAAAGCTTCGAAAGGGTACGTTTATAGAACTCTCGTTAGCGATTTTGCGGTTAAGTTGATCGAAAAACTTCTAAAAAACGAGCTTTCTCCCCGAAAAAATCCTCTTCTTCCTCTTCATAAAAGAGTCACTCAAGAGGTTAGAAGGATAGATTGGCAAAGAGACAAAACCGAAGATATCGTCAGAAAAATAAACGCCTCCGATAATTACCCGGGAGTTAGGGATAACTTTTTGGGAGTGGATGTTTATCTTTTCGGAGCGGTTGAGGAGGGAGGGGAGCTGTCCGAAAAAAAAGCGGATCCCAAGGAGATTTTAGCGAAAAGAGACGGGGCGGTTTTGGTTAAGACTTCGGACGGAGCCGTCTGGATAAGGCAGATGACGCGGATAGAAAACGGCGTTCGTCAGATAAAGCTTCCTTCCACTTATGTTTTAAAAGAGCGTTTAAAGGGAGTTAAGGAGCATCGGATTCCTCTTTATGTGGATCCTAAGATGAGAACTTTCAAAGAGATAACCTTTTATAAAAAAGAGAGAGTCGGATTTTTGGAGTTTGATTTTTATAACGGGGCTATGAGCAGCGAACACTGCATAAGGCTAAAATATGCGATAGAGACTTTGAGGGAAGAGGTTGACGTTTTGGTTTTGACGGGAGGAGAGCAGTTTTTTAGCAACGGGATACATCTGTGTATCCTCGAAGATAGCAAAAAGCAAGGGGAAGACGGCTGGAGCAACATAAACGCTATGAACAATTTAATAAAGACGATTCTATTTAGCGACGATATTTTAACTATTTCCGTCTTTAGGGCGAATGCCGGAGCGGGAGGCGTATTTTTGGCTCTTGCGAGCGATTTCGTTTTTGCCAAAAAAGGAACGGTTTTAAATCCTCATTACAAAACGATGGGGTTAAGCGGAAGCGAGTATCACACCTACACTTTGCCGAAAAGAGTTGGCAAGGAGAGAGCTTTCAAGCTTTTAAACGACGCTTTGCCCGTAAGCTCCAAAGAGGCTAAAGAGATGGGAATGGTGGATTTTTTGTATGAAGATTTTAAGGAAGTTGAGGAGTTTGCTCTCTCTTTAGCCGCCGACGAAGATAGGTTTTTTGAGCTTTTGGATGAAAAAAGAGAGAGAATCGAAAGGGACGAAGAGATCATAAACGGATGCGTGGAAGAGGAGCTTGAGAGGATGTATCCCGAATTTTGGGACGAAAACAGCTCTTTTCATAAACTAAGGAGAGAGTTTGTATATAAGATCTGTCCCGCTCGGACTCCCGAAAGGATCGCCATACACAGAAGGAATCTTAATGCATGAATATTCGATAGTTCAAAGTCTTATAGATTTGATAGAGGAAAACGCCAAAAAACACGACGCGAAATCCGTCAAAAAAGTGGTCGTTAAGATAGGGGTTTTAAGCGGAGTTGAACCTCATCTTTTGGAGATTGCTTTTGATACTTTCAAGGAGGGAACCGTTTGCGAAAAAGCGACGCTTGAGATGAATATACAGCCTATCGTGGTTAGATGCAGAAGCTGCGAGAGGGTTAGCGAATTTGAAAAAAACCGTCTCTTTTTCGAATGTCCCCACTGCAAAGAGGTGGATTTGGAGGTGCTTGACGGGGAGGATATGCTCTTGATGAGTTTGGAGATGGATTAAGCTTCTTCCTTGCTTTTGTATCTTTTGTAGTAGATGAAAGTTATTACCGCTATGATCAAAAGAGTAAGGATCGTTATCTCTTTTAGATATTTATGAATAAGCTCCTCGTTTTGTCCCAAAAAATATCCAAGAAGCGCCAAAACGACAACCCATATTCCCGCTCCCAACGCAGTATAGGCTATGAATTTTCCCATATGCATTTTGGCTATGCCCGCGGGAAGAGAGATATACTGTCTTATGCCCGGTATCAATCTTCCGTTAAAAGTCGAGATGTGTCCGTGTTTTTGAAAGAAATCTTCGAGTTTTTCGAGCGTCTCTTCTTTGATAAAAAGATATTTTCCGTACTTTATCAAAAAAGCTCTTCCGAGTTTGAAAGCGAGGATATAGTTGAAAACCGCTCCGGCTACGCTTCCGAGTATTCCCGAAAATACGGCTAAAAAGAGGTTCATCTCTCCTTTGTACGCAAGGTATCCGGCAGGTATCATAACGACTTCGCTCGGAAACGGAAAAAAGGAGCTTTCCAAAAACATTAAAGCGAAGATTCCTATATATCCCAAACTCCCTATCGTTTCTACCAAAAAATTTATAATTTCTTGCATTTTATACCTTAAAAAGATCGTGCGGTTTCATAAAGATAATCCATCCGTTTCTAAAAGGATATCGGAAAAAGGGTTTTATTTTTAAATTTTTGTTTTTTTTCACTCTATAAACCACGACCGCTTGAGGATGTTCCTTTACGAATTTCAGATAGGCTTTTTTATCTTTTTTGATAACTATCAAGGGTTTTGTAAGTCTTCCCAAGAAGTGATACTCCCCGTGATATTTTCCCACTACCGCTATCTCTTTGCCTCTATTTTGAAGTTCCTTTATCTTTTGAGCGGTTTGTTTTAGGGATTGAATTTTCCAAACGTCTATCATACCGGCGTGCAGGGAGATTATGAAAATCGATACGCTAAGAGCTATCGCTTTTAAGTGAAAATTGGCTGAAGGATATTTTATCTTTTTTAAAGCGATTCCGATAAAAATTATAAAAAGAGACATTATCAAAAGAGGAGCTATTCTTAGCGAGTATCGGTTTTCTATAAATGCGAGATATCCGACTCCCAAAGAGAGGACGACTCCTATGAAAATATAAAGAGCGGAGATATATTTTGAAGAGTTATTCGATATTTCTGAAAATTTTAACGAAATAAACCTTGAGAACAAAAGAGCCGCCGCCGGTATTTCCGGAAGAAGGTATTGGATCTGTTTTCCGCTTATTAGAGAAAATAAAAAGACGGCTCCTATCAGCCACACTATCAAAAATCTCACGCCCTCGTTTTTTTTATAGAAAAATTTTACGCTTTTTAAGGACTCTAAAACTTTATCGAACAAAAACCAAGGCAGAAACAAAACGAACAAAAACGGCAGATACCACCAAAAAGGGTGGCGGTGCGCAAACGAGGAAACGACTCTGTTTGCGCTTTGTCCCCAAAAGATGGCTTTTCTATACTCTTCTCCCCCTTCGATTGCGGCGGGAATCGCCCATAAAAGGGCGATAAAAAGTCCTATGAAAAAGGCGCTTAAAAATCCCAAAAACCACCTTTTTTTGTCTATATCCTTTTTCCAAAGAGAGATAAGCAAAATAACCGGAAGAGTATGAACGAGTATGACGGGACCTTTGGTTAACGCTCCCCCTCCTATCGCTATGCCCGCAAATATCCAATATTTGAAGCTCTCTCTTTTGGCGGCGAGAAATATGAAATACGAAAGCAGGGTTACCCAGAAGGTAAGCATTATATCAAACGTTAGCATGGATGAAAAAAAAGTGAAAAACGCCATGGAGGAGAGAACCAAAGGGGATATGTAGGAGCTTTTTTCGTCCTCTTCCCACAGATTTTTCGCAAAAAGATAGATAACCGCCAAAGTTGCGGCGGCGAAGAAAGAGGGAATGAATCTGACCGTGTTTTGAGATACTCCGAAAATATACCATATAAAGTCTATAAGCCAAAAAAGCAGCGGAGGTTTATGGTGATAAGGCTCTCCGTTTAAGAGAGGAACCAAAAAGGAGTGTTTCGAAAACATCTCCCAAGCTACCGATATGTATCTCGTTTCGTCCACCGGAAGAAGAGGGCGCAGATAAATTCCCGCCGATACCGTTAAAAACAGTATGAAAAGCGGAAAGTAGAGGGTTTTGAAGACTTTAGACATTTTTTTCTTTTTTGTTTTTGTAAATGAAATATAGATTTCTCATATATATGAAGACTCCGAGACTCTGTCCGAGGATGAAAACCGGATCCCGTCTGTAAACCGCATAGGCAAAAAGGGTTATTCCGCCAAGGAGACTAAAGTACCAAAAAGCTATCGGAATTACGCTTTTTTTGTATCTTTCGCTCTGGATCCACTGTATCAAAAATCTCATGGAGAAGAAAAATTGCCCCAAAAATCCTATTATAAGCCAGATCGTTTCTTTACTCAAACGGCGTCCTTTGTTATCTCTTTATAAGGAGGATTGCAAGTTCTTTTTTGAAGCCACATAACTCCCAAAAGATCCACTATTCCCACTATCGCTCTTTGTAAATTGTTGTAATGGGATTTTCCGAACTCTCTTTTTAGGTGATTCACTTCTACCGATACCACTTCTCCTCCCTCTCTTTTCATAAGAGCCGGAAGGAATCTGTGCATATGGTCGAAGTAGGGGAATTTTAAAAAATCTTCTCTATAAAACGCCTTAAGTCCGCATCCCGTATCGGGAGTGTCGTCTTTTAGCAAGAAGGCTCTTATTTTGTTGGCGTATTTGGAAGCCACTCTTTTAAAAACGGTATCTTTTCTCTTTTTTCTGTATCCCACTACCATTCTGATATTTTTTTCTTCTCCCTCTTTTAAAGTTTTTAAAAGTTTGGGAATGTCTTTGGGATCGTTTTGATAATCTCCGTCCATCGTCACTATAACCGGGTATTTTGCTTTTCTTATTCCCGTTACCAAGCTTCTGCTTTGTCCGCAATTTTTTTCGTGCCGAATCACTCTTAGAGTGTTTATCTCTTTTTGTAAAGATTTTAAAACTTCTAAAGTTTGATCGCTACTGTAATCGTCTATGACTATAATCTCCCCTTCGATACCCTCTTTTAGGAGAATATCGTCGGTATCTTTGACGAGTTTTTCGATATTTCCGGTTTCGTTGTGAGCCGGAATTACCACCGAAATCTCTTTTATCATTTAACGCCTTTTTTGACAAATATATTATTATATGTAAATTCGGGTAAAAATAGTATAAAATTTTCTTTTTCGAAAAATTTTGGGAGAAATTATATTAAAGAAGATTCTTTTTTAAATGATTTATCTTTTGACCAAAAATTAATTAAATATATTCAATTATTTAAAGATAAAGTTATGCTTTCTTTGATATAATAATTCAAATATTAATATTGACTGAAAAAAACAAGGTGGTTGTCATAGAATTCCTTAATTCAAAATATTTTAAATTATTTATCGGTATCAATATTTTTCTTATAGTATTATTACTTTTTACGGCTATATTTTTGCCTTCGTTTAGAAATGCTTTCGTGTTAGGAGGAGCCCTTATTATAACTGTAGCCGTAATAGGTATTTTAATACTAAAGCACTACAATACCAAAGCGTATAAGAATAAACTTCTTTCATATCAAAAAGCTTTGGAAAGTAGCGGGATATTCGGAACGTTGGATAATAATTTAAATATTACTCATCTTAATGAAAAATTTAAAGAGATTTCTAATGTTAAAGAAAAAAATAAAAAAATAAAATTATTTAATCTTTTTCCAAATAGCGTTCAAAATAAAGCTCTTCAAAAAGAGATAGAAAGAAGCATAAAAGAGAATAATCGTTGGAACGGTATTATAGAAATAGAAGATAAAGAGAACGGAAAAATTTATACTTTAAGCACTTCAATATATCCTTTCTATCTCTCCCAAAAGCAAAATGAAGGATATATCATATTTGCCATAGATATTTCCGAACATATAGAGCTTGAAAAAAAATTTAAAGAACAACTATATACCGATCAGTTAACAAACCTCCCCAACAGATTAAGATTAATAGAGGATTTGAAAAGAAGAGATAAAAGAGCTTCTTCAATGATTTTAATCGATATAGACGATTTTGGAATTTTTAACGACTATTTCGGTATTACTCATGCCGATTCTCTGCTTAGAAAGATGGCGGAGTGGCTTAAAGAGAAGCTTCCTACTAAAGATTCGAAACTTTACAAAATCGATTCAAGCGTTTTCGGAATATTTGTAAATTCATATATTTCTTATAATGAACTTAGGGATTATTTAAAGCTTTTACACTCGAGTATTAAAAAAGAGAAATTCGTTTTTAATAACGAAAAAATCAGTATCTCTTTTACATTAGGTGCCGCTTTAAATACCGATATGATTTTTAAAAACGCTTATCAAATATTAAAAAAAGCGAAAGATCAAAAAAAACCTTACGATATTTTTACTTTCAATCCCTCTTTAAATGCGGAAGCGAAAAAAAGA